>Ga0302317_10002062_pt1 | contig 14061 bp, 11 predicted proteins | sample III_Palsa_N3_3_FD_200450 | JGI IMG/M metagenome (GOLD analysis project Ga0302317, IMG submission 200450) | Peat permafrost microbial communities from Stordalen Mire near Abisko, Sweden - III_Palsa_N3_3 | ecosystem: Environmental > Terrestrial > Soil > Palsa > Peat permafrost | place: Sweden...
AGGCGTTGGATGCGGCGTGGGATCTGGTCAAGGATTTCAGCCGCGAGGAACGCCACGCGCTGCGCGATGGCGTGCCGAAGCATGCGCTGAAGCTGCCGTTCCGCAACGGCACCGTGCGCGACCTTGCCGAGGAATCGCTGAAGATCGCCGGGCACGGCCTCAGGCGCCGCGGGCGCCTCAACAAGAACGGCGCCGACGAGAGCATCTTCCTGGAACCGATGATCGAAATCGTGCAGGCCAACCAGACCCCAGCCGAACGCAAGCTGGAGCTTTTTCATGGTGCTTGGAACGGCAGCGTCGATGCGGTGTTCCGCGAATTCGCGTACTGAACCCTCAAAGTTTGGGATGAGCGGCCTTTTGCTCCTTCCCCTGCAAGCAGGAGGAGCACATCACGGCCATGCCGAATAAAGCGAGCTGACTCTTTTGCTCCTCCCCCTGCTCGCAGGGGGAGGCTGGGAGGGGGTTGTCCGGGCTAGCCGGAAGATCAAGAGCGACCCCGCCCCAACCCTCCCCTGCTCGCAGGGGAGGGAGCAAAGCGACCGCGCTGCTCTACCGCAAGCCGTTATGATCGTCGCATTCCACCGTCTGTCGCTGTACAAGGATGACCAATGCCGAACGCATGCCGCCTCGCCTTGACGTTTGCCTGCCTGTTGATCGCTGCATGCCTGACATCGATCGCCCACGCGCAGGACACGACCCCACCGGCGCTCAGCCAGACCGATTTCAACCAGTGCCTAGCTGGGCTGCAGCATAGCGACAACTTCGCGCGCATCAGCGATGACACGTGGAAGCACTACACGGCGAACCTCGCACCCGATGGCAGCATCCTGCCCTTGCTCGACAAGCAGCCTGAATTCACGCTGCCAGCGTGGGATTACATGGCGATGCTGGTGGACAAGGAGCGCGTGGCCGATGGCCGCGCCGCCTACCAGCAATGGCTGCCGGTGCTGCGCCAGATCCAGAGCCGCTACGGTGTCGACCCGGCGATCGTGGTCAGCGTGTGGGGCGTGGAGAGCAACTTCGGCAAGATCACCGGCGGCCGGCCGCTGGTGCAGTCGTTGGGCACGCTGTCGTGCTTCGGGCGGCGGCAGGCGTATTTCCGCGGCGAATTCGCTGCGGCGCTGCAGATCCTGCAGAACGGCGACATCGCGCCGGACAAGCTCAACGGCTCATGGGCCGGCGCGTTCGGGCAGACCCAGTTCATGCCCAGCACCTTCCTGCACACCGCCGTCGATTTCGATGGCGACGGCCACCGCGACGTGGTCGGCAGCGTGCCCGATGCGCTGGCCTCCACCGCCAACTTCCTGCATCAGGCGGGTTATCGCCCGGGCGAGCCGTGGGGCCTGGAGGTGAAATTGCCGGCCGGCTACGCGGGCAGCTCCGCCCGCAAGAACAAGCACGACGTCGCGTACTGGACCGCACAAGGCATCACCCAAGCCAATGGCAAACCGCTGCCACAAAACCTGCCCGACACCGGCCTGCTGCTGCCCACCGGCACGCAAGGCCCGGCGTTCCTGACCGGCAAGAACTTCGACACCATCTACAGCTACAACGCCAGCGAAAACTACGCGCTGGCGATTGCCCAGTTGTCCACTTTAGTCAGCAGCCATGGCGACAACATCGGTTTCGTCACACCGTGGTCTACCGACGATCCCGGCCTATCCCGTGCGGAAAACCGCGAACTGCAAACCCTGCTGCAGGCCCGCGGCTACGACATCGGCACGCCCGACGGCCTGATCGGTGCCAAGACCCGCGTCGCGATCCGCGCCGAGCAGGACCAGCTGGGCATGCCGGTCGATGGACGCGCGGGGCAGAAATTTCTCGCGGCGTTGCGCGCGCAGCCAAGCACGACTCACTGATCAGCCATCTCGCAAACGGCAAGTCCGGCGGAAGTTGCGCTACGCCGGAGGGTTCCGTGTCAGCCGATCAGGCAGAAGCCGTATCCACCACCGACCATGCGACCGACTCGCTGGCGCGCATCGGCTTGCAGGTGGATCCGGCCAGAGGATATTCATCCGGCACGACCCATGACGTGCGTTCGAGTGCGATGTGCTCCTGGTTGCGCGGCAGATGATAGAAGTCCGGCCCATGGAAGCTGGCAAACGCTTCGAGCCGGTCCAGCCGACCGGCCTGCTCGAACGCCTCGGCATACAGCTCCAGCGCCGCATGGGCCGTATAGAGTCCCGCGCATCCGCAGCCCGTTTCCTTCGCTTCGCGGGGATGCGGTGCACTGTCCGTGCCGAGGAAGAAGTGCGGATCGGCACTGGTAGCCGCCTGCAGCAAGGCGGCACGGTGCGTTTCCCGCTTGAGAATCGGGGCGCAGTAATTGTGCGGTCGGATGCCACCCTCGAACAGCGCGTTACGGTTGAGCAGCAGATGGTGCGCAGTAATCGTGGCTGCCACGTTGGCCGGAGCGCCACGGACGAAATCGACTGCATCACGGGTGGTGATGTGCTCCAGCACCATGCGCAAGCCTGGGAAGCGGGCCTGCAACGGCATCAGGTGGCGCTCGATGAAGACGCGCTCGCGATCGAAGATGTCGATGTCCGGATCGGTGACCTCGCCATGCAGCAGCAAGGGCAGCTCGTGCTTCTCCATCGCTTCAAGAACGTGATACACCCGCGACAGATCGCGCACGCCGGACTGTGAATTGGTAGTGGCGCCAGCGGGGTAATACTTGACCGCAAACACGCTGTCGCTGTCCCTGGCACGGATGATCTCCTCGGCCGGCGTGCTCTCGGTGAGGTACAGCGTCATCAGCGGCTGGAAGTGCATGCCCGCCGGCAAGCTCGCGAGAATCCGTCGACGATAGTCCTCAGCCTGCGCGACCGTAGTCACCGGTGGCTTCAGGTTCGGCATCACGATGGCGCGCGCGAAGCGCTGCGCGGTGTGGCCGATCACCGAGGCCAGTGCCTCGCCATCCCGAAGATGCAGATGCCAGTCATCGGGGCGTGTGATTTCAAGACGCGTGGGTGTCATGGCTTGCGGACTCGGAATGGGTATCGAGAGAAGAACACAGCAGATGTCAGGACTGGTTGCATGGCGGACATATGCCGGATGTCTCGTGTCATGGCTGCCAATGGCACATGATATCGCACCACCCATCCCCATCTACCGTGCTTCATCCTCATGGAGAGTCCCCATGCCACTGGTTCGCATCTCACTCCGCCGCGGCAAGTCGCCCGCCCATCTCGCCTCCCTGCGCAACGGCATCTACCAGGCCATGCGCGAAACCTTCAACGTGCCGGAGAACGACCGCTTCATCCTCGTCAGCCAGCACGACGCCGACGAATTCGACTACGACCCGAACTACCTCGGCATCGCCCGCAGCGACGATCTGGTAATCGTGCAGATCACCTGCAATAGCGGCCGCACGGTGGAACAGAAGCAGGCGCTGTACCGAAGTATTGCCGAGAAATTTTCCGCTGATCCGGGCCTGCGTCCTGAAGATGTATTCATCAATCTGATCGAGGTGGCGAAGGAGAACTGGTCGTTCGGAAATGGTGTTGCGCAGTACGCGTGAACCTTCTTTTTGTTCACGACGAGTAATCGCATTCGGTCAAAGCTGATATTTCCGGCCAGCTCATGGCTTTGAGATCATATAGTTTCCTAGTACACCAACTTGAACAATTACCGCGGGTGCTGAGTGGGAGGCTAAGCATTCTCTTATCTGTTGCTTATAACTCTCAAAGAAATCGAGCGTAAAGTCGTCAAAGTGGACCAGGATGTAAATGAGGCCGATAGCACCGCGAGCGGTCATTTGTTTGACCGCCGTGTCCATCGCCTCATTTAATTTCTTGATATAAGTCGGGCCCAGTGTTGCGTAGAGATCTGCACTACTAAAAATTTGCTTCGACGCACGACGCGCAATCTCATCCTCCGAAATATTGATCGTCTTCACTTCACAAAAGCGTGGTTGGCCAGCATTGTCTGCATAAGAAATGTCGGGACAGGTCGTACCGTCTTCCACAAGAATCGAAACAGCTTGGCAGCCAAGCGACACAAGATGCTCATAAGCAAAGGCGTCATTCAGCTGATTGAAGAATCCTTGCTTTAGTTGCCCCTTTCGATGGTCTAGAAAATGGCCAATGGCTTTCACCATCAATACTTGCCACGACCGGTCATCAATCGTTTCGAAGGCATCTTCGTACGCACCGTAGTGCTTCGCCATGAGTGGCGTCGATGCTAGGCGATGCTCGAACTGATCGAAGAATTGGTCATCCGGGTGGCGCAATCGAACTGCCTCAACGAGCTCCAAAAATCGGCGCGGGCACATCAATGTTCCCCATTGAATGCATACCGACAATGTCCGTTTGGACCGTTAGCTGCCATTTTCCATCCAGGTCGTTCCACTATTTCTGCAACCACCGCGCAGCATCGATTGCGTAGTAGGTCAGAATCGCATCGGCACCCGCCCGCTTCATCGCCGTAAGCGATTCCAGCACCACCGCCTTTTCATCCAGCCACCCATTCTGCGATGCCGCCTTCAACATCGCGTACTCGCCGCTGACCTGATACACGAAGGTCGGCACACCGAAGGTGTCCTTCACCCGGCGCACGATGTCGAGATACGGCAGACCCGGCTTCACCATCACCGCGTCGGCGCCTTCGTTGATGTCCAGCTCGACTTCGTGCAGTGCCTCGTCGGAGTTGGCTACGTCCATCTGGTAGGTGTGCTTGTTGCCCTTGCCGAGATTCGCCGACGAACCCACCGCATCACGGAACGGGCCGTAGAACGCCGAGGCGTATTTCGCGGAGTAGGCGAGGATGCGCGTGTGGATATGACCGGCTTCTTCCAGCGCCTCGCGGATCGCGCCGATGCGGCCGTCCATCATGTCCGACGGCGCCACGAAATCCATGCCGGCTTCGGCTTGCGCCAGCGACATCTTGATCAGTGCCTCGACGGTGGGCTCGTTCATCACGTAGCCGGTGTCGTCGATCAGGCCGTCCTGGCCGTGCGTGGTGTAAGGGTCGAGCGCCACGTCGCCGACCAGACCCAGCTCGGGATACTTCGCCTTCAGCGCGCGAGTGGCGCGCTGCATCAGGCCCTGCGGATTCCACGCCTCGGCGGCGTCCTCGCTCTTCACCGCCGAACCCGGCGACGGGAATAATGCCAGTGCCGGGATGCCGAGCTTCACGCATTCCCCGGCCAACTTCAGCAGCTCGTCGATCGACAGCCGATCCACGCCCGGCATCGACGGCACCGCTTCGCGCTGACCTTCACCCTCGATCACGAAGGCGACCATGATCAGGTCGCTCGGCAACAAGGTGTTCTCGCGCATCAGCGCGCGGGAAAAGGCGTCGCGACGCATGCGGCGCATGCGGATGGCGGGAAAGCTCATGGCAGATCCTGACTGATGATATCCCGGCCATTTTAGGCCACAACGCAAAGCCCGCGGCCGCGCTGCGACATTGGTTGCATCCCTGTCATCACTGATTCGATCGACCACGACACTTTTCCGTAACGTTTTCGGGTGCACCCTTCGGTGTCACGACCCGCCGTTTCCCCACCGGAGGATGCACCATGAGCAAGACCACGCCCACCGACTCGACTGCCGACTGGCATCTGCCGGCCAGCGCCCGTTACCTGGGCCCGCATGCCCCGGATGCATCGCTCGATGTAACCCTGGTACTGCGGCGCAAGAGCCCGCTGGGCAAACTGGCACCTTCAACATCGCGCAGCGCCCGGTATGCCGATTTCGTGGCGCGCTACGGCGCCGACCCGGCCGATGTGGAACGCCTGCGCAGCTTCAGCCGCCAGCATGACCTGCAGGAACTGGCCTGCGAGCCGGGCCGGCGCACGCTGCATCTGCGCGGTACTGCGCAAGCACTGCAGCAGGCGTTCGGCGTGCAGCTGGGGCATTACGAGCTCACACCCGGCGGGGCGTCCTACGTCGGCTCCGCGCAGGCACCTACCCTGCCCGACCCTGCGGTGATCGCCGTGCTGGGGCTGGACCAACGCCCGGTCGCGCAGCCGCATTTCCGCATCGCGCAGGCCGAGCCATCCAATACCTATACACCGCTGCAAGTCGGCCAGCTGTACAACTTCCCCGCCGGCGACGGCACCGGCCAGATCATTGCGATCATCGAACTCGGCGGCGGCTATGTGCAGGCCGATCTGGATACCTACTTCAGCGGGCTCGGCCTGAAAACACCTTCCATCACTGCGGTTTCGGTCGACAGCGGCAGCAACCAGCCCGGCGGCGACGCGGATGCGGAAGTGATGCTGGACATCGAGGTCTCCGGTGCGCTGGCACCGGCGGCGCAGCTGGTCGTCTACTTCGCCGGGAACACCGACCAGGGTTTCTACAACGCGATCTCGCAGGCCGCGCACAGCACCACCCAGCCGGCCACGGTGATGTCGATCAGCTGGGGCGGCCCCGAAAGCGGCTGGAGCACGGCGTCGCGCAATGCAATGGAAACCGCGCTGGAGGATGCTGCCACGCTCGACGTGACGGTGACCGTGGCAGCCGGCGACAACGGCTCCAGTGACGGTGTCAGCGGCGGCCAGCCGAATGTGGACTACCCCGCCTCCAGTCCGTCCGTGCTGGGCTGCGGCGGCACCGAGTTGATCGGCAGCGGCAGCGCGATCAGCAGCGAGGTCGTGTGGAATGAGACCGCCGGCAACGAGGGCGCCACCGGTGGCGGCGTCAGCACTGTGTTTGCGTTGCCCACATGGCAATCGACATCGAAGGTGCCCGTGGCAACGGGCGGCTTCGTCGGCCGCGGCGTGCCGGATGTCGCTGGCAACGCGGATCCGCTCACCGGTTACGCCGTGCGCGTCGACGGCCAGGATGAAGTGGTCGGCGGCACCAGTGCGGTCGCGCCGCTGTGGGCCGCGCTGGTGGCGCGTCTCAACCAGCAGCTCGGCCACTCGCTGGGCGCCGCCAATGCTGCGCTGTACGGCATCGGCGAAAAGGCGTTTCGCGACATCACCCAGGGCAACAACGGCAGCTATACGGCCGGCCCGGGCTGGGACGGCTGCACCGGCCTGGGCAGCCCGAACGGGCAGGCCCTGCTCAGCGCTTTGCAGGCTGCAACGGCCAGCCCCGCACCGGCGCCTTCTGGCCACAAGCCCAAAGATGGCAGTCACAAACCACCCGCCTCGGGCGGCACACACAAGGGCAAATCGTAGGGTCGTGAGGCCCACCGCATACTGCGCCCGGCAACCCGGATTCACGGGATGCTGGACGCTGGGTAGCATTCACGGCAGGCTTGCTGTTTTACGCAACATCACATGGAGTCCCGATGCACGTTCCCGCCCCGACCCTGCTCGCCGATCTCGGTGGCACCAACGTGCGCTTTGCAATTTCGGACCCAGCCGCGAGCATGCCGTTTCAGATGGACAACGTGCGGCGTTATCAGGTCGGTGGTTTCGCTTCGCTGGCCGACGCCATCCGCCAGTACTTCGTCGACAGCGGGCTGCAGGCGCAGCATGCGCTGATCGCCGCCGCCGGCCGCATCAGCGATGGCGAGACGGTGCAGATCACCAACAATCCATGGGCCATCTCGGCGCGCAAGCTGCAGGCCGAGCTGAATTTGCAATCGGTACGACTGGTCAACGATTTTGCGGCGCAGAGCATGGCGGTGATGTTGCTGCAGCCGGCTGATCTGGTACCCGTCGGCAAGCTGCCGCTGCCGAAGCTGGGTGCAAAGGAAGAACAGACCTTCGTGATCGTCGGTCCCGGCACCGGACTCGGTGTCGGTGGCCTGTTGCTGCGCCAGGGCAAGTGCAGCGTGCTGCAGACCGAAGGCGGTCACGCCGGCTTCGCCGCGCATACGCCGGAGGACATCGAAATCCTCACGCGCCTCAACCAGCGCTATGGCCGGGTGTCCAACGAGCGGATTGTCTGCGGCAACGGCCTGGTGAACTTGTATACCGTGCTGTGCGAGATCGCCGGACATACTCCCGAGGCGCTGAAGCCCGAAGACATCAGCGCACGCGCCAACGCGAACAGCGATCCGTTGTGCGTGCAGGTGGTGGAAACCTTCGCCGGCATCTTCGGCAGCGTCGCCGGCGATCTGGTAATGACGCTGGGCGCATGGGATGGCGTTTACCTCACCGGCGGACTGGTACCGATCCTGCTGCCGTGGATGGAGCGCGGCGGTTTCCGCGAGCGCTTCGAGGCGAAGGGACGTTTCCGCGTCACCATGGAGCAGGTGCCGACCCAGGCGATCATGAATCCCGAGCCCGGCCTGATCGGCGCCGCGGCGCTGGCCGTGTTGGAGTCCGGCGGCTCGCTGTTGCACCGTCACGACTGACGATCATGTCATCGATTCCGTGGGTGAGCTGCGTCTTTGGCATCCGCGGATGGTGCCGGTTAAAATCTGGAGCGCCGTACTAACAAGCTGCGGCGGGGTATGGATTTTCATCTCGCCCATTCTGTCCGGACGGGCTTCTGTTTTCTCCAAGGGGGTTTCATGCGTCACATCGTGCTGGCACTGTTTTGCATCATCGGTTTGTCTGCCTGTGGAAATCGGGCATTCAAACCTACTGAATATCCGCTGCGGGATGGCCTGATCCCTGCCCTCTCGCTGGCCGGCCCAGTCACCGTGAGCAACGCACAACCGGCGACCGCGCCGGTGGTGATTTCTTCCTATGCCGGCAATGGCCTGACTGCCAGCCTGAATGAGATCACCGAAGTGATGGTGCGACAGACCCAGAAGGAAGTGGCGAAGAACGGACATCTCACGGGTAACAACACACCCAAGACCATCACGCTGCGGGTCGATTTCCTGCAGAGCAGATACATCGCGTTTTTCTTCAAGAGCCAGCTCGACTTCGAGGCAACCCTGGGCGACGGCCAGATCATCAAGCAGACCGTGCACCATTCCAGTGGCGTGCTGCCACAGGACCTGGATGGATGCATCGCGGAAAGCGTGACGGTGCTGTTGAACGATCCGCGGGTGAAAAACTACCTGGCCCAATAAGCGTGGCGCCACGCATAAGTTGACCTGACGACCGGGTGAGGAAAACTCATCCCGGCGCCAGCAGCGCGTCCAGGTCGCCCTGGTCGAAGCTGAGCTTCTCGCGGCTGCCGCCGCCTTCCAGCACGGCAGCGGCCAGTTCGGCCTTGCGCGCCTTCAGCTCCTCGATGCGTTCTTCCACCGTGCCTGACGTGATCAGGCGGAACACGAACACCGGTTTGTCCTGGCCGATGCGATGCGCGCGATCGCTGGCCTGCGCCTCGGCGGCAGGGTTCCACCACGGGTCGTAGTGGATCACGGTATCGGCAGCGGTGAGGTTGAGGCCGACGCCGCCCGCTTTCAGCGACAGCAGGAACAGCGGTACCTCGCCATTCTGGAAACGCTGCACCGGCTCGGCGCGGTCACGCGTCTCGCCGGTGAGGGTGACGTAGCGGATGCGGCGGCGGTCGAGCTCGGCGGCGATCAGTTTGAGCATGCCGGTGAACTGCGAGAACAGCAGCACCTTGCGACCCTCGTCGAGCAGCGCCGGCAACATGTCCATCAGCAGTTCGAACTTCGCCGACTCGTGCACGCCGCGCGCCACCTCGAGTTTCACCAGGCGCGGATCACAGCAGACCTGGCGCAGCTTGAGCAGCGCATCGAGCACCACGATGCCCGAGTGCGCGATGCCGCGCTGAGCGATCACCTCGCGCAACTCCTCCGCCAGCGACAGGCGCAGGCCTTCGTATAGGTCGCGTTGGCGACCTTCCAGCACCACGCGGCGGGTGATCTCGGTCTTCGGCGGCAACTCCTGCGCGACCTGTGCCTTGGTCCGGCGCAGGATGAAGGGCGCAAGACGCAGGTTCAGCCGCTGCTGGCACTCTTCGTCGTGCTGCTTTTCGATCGGCACGCGGTAATGCCGGCGGAACGCACCTTCATCGCCGAGCAGGCCGGGCACCGCCAGGTCGACTTGCGACCACAGCTCGCCGAGATGGTTTTCCAGCGGCGTACCGGTGAGGCAGACATAGCGCGAGGTACGCAGGCTGAGCAGCGCGCGGCGCGCCTGTGTGCGCGGATTCTTCACTTGCTGCGCCTCGTCCAGCACGATCAGCGCAAACGGTTGCGTGCGCAGCGGCAACACGTCGCGCGGCAGCAGCGCATAGCTGGTCAGCACGATGTCCTGCGCGCCGAGCTGGGCAAATTCTTCGGCGCGCTGCGGCCCATGCAGGGTCAGCACCCGTAGCATCGGCGCAAAACGGGCGATCTCCGATTGCCAGTTCGGAATCAGGCTGGTCGGCACCACGATCAGCGCCGGCTGGGTCAGTGCGCCGCTCTGCTTCAGCGAGAGCAGGTGGGTGATCAACTGCAGTGTCTTGCCCAAACCCATGTCGTCGGCCAGCACGCCGCCGACGCCTGCTTCGGCCAGCGCGTTCAACCAGCGCAGGCCCTCGCGCTGATAGGGCCGCAGTTCCACCGTGAGTCCTTCCGGCACTGCATCGCTGGCACGCTCGGCGGCGTCGCGCAGGCGCGCGGCAAATCCAAGCAGCGGCTCGGATGCTTCCAGCGTGCTGCCGCCAGGCATCGCCTTGACCAGCTCTTCCAGTCGCCCCGCCTGCACCCGCGGCAGATGCAGTTTCTTGCGCGGCTTTTCCAGATACTCGGCCAGCGGTGCCAGCAGGCCGCGCAGCTCCTTCAGGCGCACCGGCACGCGACGGCGCGCATCGACCGGCGCGTACCAGACTGCATCTTCCGGCTCGTTCGGTGCCGGGCTCAGGTTCAACTGATGCTCGGCCAGTGCCTGCGCCACGGCCGGCAGCAGGTTGTGGCGCTGACCGTCCACCTCGATACCGATCTCCAGATCGAAGGCGTGGTCGTCGGCATCTTCCACTGCGTGGCCATACCAGTGCACCGGGCCTTCCAACACTTCGAACGGAAAGCTCGGCGCGTACTCGACCTGGAAGTTTTCCAATTCGAGCTTCGGCCGCAACGCCAGCCAGCGCGCCGGCGTGTTGACCTCCAGCGCGCCAGCGTAGCCGGTGCCGGGAAACAGCCACGCATCATCCGGCAAGGTATCGGCCACGTCCCATGGCAGACCTTCGGTATCCACGCCGGGGGTGAGACCGGCGCGTTCGAGTTGTTCCATCGCGGACAGTTCTTCGGCGCGGCGGCGGGTGATTTCGACCAGCTGGCCGTTGCGCACACGACGCACCAGTGGCTCGCCGCCACGGCCGGGCAGACGCTCGCCGGCATAGTCGAATGCCAACCGCGCATAGCCCAGCGGCGGCGTGCCGGCGCCCAGCCGTGCGTGCCGGGTCAGCGCGTGCAGGACCAGCACCGGCTTCGGTGCCAGCTGCGAACGGCGCAGCTCACCGAACACCTGCGGCAACGGCACCCGTGTTGCCAGGCGGCTGCCCGGCAGGCGGTTGCGCAGGCGGCGGCCATGCTCGTGCTTGAGCGGCGGCAGCTCCAGCCAGTGAGTCTCCTCGGCCGCGGCGTCGAACAGGCCCAGCGTGGCGCGCTCGGCGTCGAGGTACCACAGGCTGTCGAGGCGTAGCAGGCGCTGGCTGTGTGGCATTAAAGGCAGCAGGCGCTGGCTGCCGTCAGGCTCCATCTGCCAATGCCAGTTGAGCTGGTGCGACTTGCCGCGCGACAGCCGCAGGCCGGCCAAGCCGCCGAGGAAGCACGGCGCGGTATCGAGGATCTCGGCCAGCAGGGTATCGCCGACATGACCGCTGAGGCGCGCATAGCTGCGACCCTTGCGCACGCTCTGCGGCAACCCGAGCATGGTGGCGGCAAGCCGCTGTTCGTGCGGTGGCAGTGTGGACTGCGCCAGGTGCCGGCTGTCCATCGGTATGGGGCGAGCATAGCGACCGTGCTCGGCCACGCTCAGCAGTACAGGCGCCACATCCAGCCGGGCAAACGCGGCGCCTTCTTCCGGCACTACGTCCAGAAAGAAACCGAGTACACCGCGATCTTCAACCGCGACCGGTTTTGGCGCGGCCAATAGCCGTCGCCATGCCTGCGGCAAGGCTTCGTCGTCGCCGACTGGCGTTGTGGTGGCGTGCTGCTTCTCGTCCGGTTGCTGCATGCGCATGCGATCCGTGGCGACAACCAAAACATTGAGCTTAGCAGTGCCGGGGCTCCGTGCGGCGTCATCGTGCGGCCGATCTTGTCAGACCGTGCTGTCGCTCGCCGGAGGACTCAGGCGGTGCCGAACAAGCCGCGCGGATATTCCGGTTTCTGCTCGCGCGCCATCAGCGCCTTGAGCCCGTTGACCGGCGTGACCTCGCCGTGCAGCACCGCGCGTACGCCAGCACTGATCGGCAGATCCAGCCCATGCTTGTCGGCCAATCGCGCCACTTCGTCGGCGGTGAGGATGCTCTCCACCACCTGGCCGATCCGGCGCACTGCCTCGTCGATCGCGATGCCCTGCCCCAGCGCAAGGCCGAGACGGCGGTTGCGCGACAGATCGCCGGTGCAGGTCAGCACCAGATCGCCGAGACCGGACAGGCCGATCAGCGTCTCCGGCCGTGCACCAAGCGCCACGCCAAGACGCAGCATCTCGTTCATGCCGCGGGTGATCAGGCCGGCACGGGCATTCAGGCCCAGCTCCATGCCATCGGCGATACCGGTGGCGACCGCCAGCACGTTCTTCATCGCACCGCCGAGTTCGGCACCGAGCACATCGCTGCCGGAATACGCACGCAAGTTCGGCGCATGCAGCAGGCTGGCCAGTTGATGCGCGAACGCGTCGTCCTCCGAATGCACGGTGACCGCGCTGGGCAGGCCAGCCGCCACCTCGCGCGCAAACGACGGGCCGGTGATCACCGCTGCGGCACGACCAGGCAGCTGCGCCGCGACCAGCTCATGCAGGAAACGCCCGGTGCCTGGCTCAAAACCCTTGGTCGCCCACGCGATCGCAGTATCCGCGTCGAGCAGCGGCGCCAGTTCGGTCAGCATCGAAGCAAACGCATGACTGGGCACCACGATCAGCACGATCCCGGCACCGCGCACGGCGGTGGCCAGGTCACTCTCGTAACCCAGCTCCACTGGCAATTCGATGTCCGGCAGATAGCGCTGGTTGCAACGGCTTGCCTGCATCGCCGCCAGCGCCTTACGGTCACGTCCCCACAACCGGGTTGGTACCCCGTTGCGCGCCGTCAGGGCCGCCAACGCGGTACCCCAGGAACCGGCACCGAGGACGGCCAGAGTCGTACGTTCAGCCATGTCGAATCGATCAGCTGTTGAGCGTGACCGGGGCCTGCTCTCCACCCATCGAGCGGCGCTGCTGTTCCGCAAACAGCGCATCAAAGTTGATCGGCTGCAGCAGGAAAGGCGGGAAGCCGCCTTCGATCACCAGCGAGGAAATCACCTGGCGGGCGTACGGAAACAGCAGGTTCGGACAGTAGCTGCCGATGATCCCGGCATGATCCATCTCGTTGAAACCGGAGACACCGAACAGGCCGGCCTGTTCCACTTCGGCCAGATACGCGGTGCGCTGGCCGACCGTGCAGGTCAGCGTGAGGCTGAGTACCACTTCGTACATGCTGTTGCCCAGGTCGGTCGCCTTCTGGGACAAGTTGAGCTGCACCTGCGGCTGCTCATGCTCGTTGATTTCCTGGAAGATCTGCGGCGCATTCGGCGCCTCGAAGGAGACGTCCTTCACATAGATCTTCTGCAGCACCAGCTGCGGCTGGTTGTCCTGACCGTTGACCTGGTCGTTGGTGCTCACTTCTGCCATCGGGAATCCCTCAAGTTCGGTCTGTCAAAAGAGACCGATTGTTCCATACATCCCCCCGCGACGCACGCCGAACGGAACCCAGCGAACCCGGAAAGATTGCGCACAGCCTTGTTTTTCTGCGAGAATACGCGGCTCGCCTCGATCGACCCGGTGTTTCCGGGCAGTCCGTCACGCGGTACGGACCTCACGATCATGCGTTGGCAACAACCTCCAGCATCGCGTGGCGCACAGCGCCGCTGGGCCGATGTCACCCTGGCTAACGGGTGTTTACCGACTTTCAAAGCCTCGGCTTCTGAAGTCATTCAACGGAGGTCGTCATGGCCCGTGTATGTCAAGTCACCGGTAAGGGTGTGCAGAGCGGCAACAACGTCTCGCACGCCAACAACCGTACCCGTCGCCGCTGGTTGCCGAAC
>Ga0302317_10002063_pt1 | contig 14058 bp, 9 predicted proteins | sample III_Palsa_N3_3_FD_200450 | JGI IMG/M metagenome (GOLD analysis project Ga0302317, IMG submission 200450) | Peat permafrost microbial communities from Stordalen Mire near Abisko, Sweden - III_Palsa_N3_3 | ecosystem: Environmental > Terrestrial > Soil > Palsa > Peat permafrost | place: Sweden...
CTCTACGATCCATCGTCCCCGTCTTCTTACTCACGCTTTGTTCCATGTCCTATGCTCAGTCGGCGGTCCCACCCGCCGCTGTTACGGACTCTCAAACCTCCTTCAACACCGTCAAAAGCCTGGCTGGCGAGTGGGAAGGATCGGTCACCACCGACCCACCCATGCAAGGCATGACCGACATGGGGCCGGTGCACATCTCGTTGCGCATCACCTCCCGCGGCAATGCGGTCGTGCACGAGATGCAGACTGCAGGAACACCGCTGGACCCGGCCAAGTACGACCACCCGCTCACAATGTTTTACCTTGATGGGGATCACCTGACGCTGGTCCACTACTGCGACGCCGGCAACCGCCCCCGCATGGTGGCGAGAAAATCGGCGCACGGCGAAGCCGTGGAGTTCGATTTCGTTGACCTCTCCGGTGATGACCAAAACGGCCACATGCATCATGCCGTTTTGACTGCCATCGATGCCGATCACCACACCGAAGACTGGACCTACATGATGCCAGGCAATCACCCAGTCCATGCGCACTTCACCCTCCACCGCGTGAAGTGATTGGAACGTGTTCTGCCTCCTGAATCGCTGACGAACCCCCAGAGAGAGAGTAGTCGCTCGATCGGGCGCGCCTACTCTCCGCTCTGCGGAGCCTTCACATTTTTCTTCGGCTCCCATTTCTTCCGCGCAGGAGCACCCGCGCCCTCGATAGGCTCGCTGGCTGCAGGAGCTGGTACCGCCTCGGGAACGCTCGTCCTCTCCGTCTCGTCTGTCGCTGGTGTGGCAGTTGACGCCGCAGCTGGAGCGGAACCTCCCGCGGCCGTCTTTGGAGTCCATTTCTTACGTGCCACCGCAGGCTGCGTCACCTCGGGCGCCTCCGCCGTCACCGGAACCTCCACCGCAGGTTCAACCGGCGCCTCTACCTTCGCTGGGACCGCAGCCTCTACCGGCTGATCCACCAACATCGCCGCCGCTCCGCCCGCTGTTTCAGCCGAACGGGCCACTACAGTTTCGCCCGCGCACCGAAGCACGCTCTCCAGCATCAGCTCCGCAACATCCTTTACCGCAATCCCGCCCTCGCCCTTCCCCGGCGTGCTCTCCAGCATGCTCTTGCAGAAGGGGCATCCCACCGCCAGCACCTTGTTCTCTCCCCGCGACGCCAGCCGTCCTTCCGCCTCGCGGTACCGGTTGTCCGAAATCCTGTCCGCCCCCGCCTCTTCTTCCTTCCAGAACTGCGCCCCACCCGCACCGCAGCAGAACGAGTTCTCTCGCTTCCGATCCAGCTCCACAAAATCATTCGTCAACACCTTCAGCACATTGCGCGGCGCGTCATACACGCCACTGTGCCGCCCCAGGTAGCAGGGGTCATGGTACGTAACCGACGACTCGGTCTCCCCCACCTCCAACCTTCCCTCCGCCACCAGCGACTCCAGGTACTCCGTGTGGTGCACCACCTTGAAGTCCCCGCCAATCTGCTTGTACTCCTTGCCAATCGTGTTCATGCAATGCGGACACGTCGCCACAATCAGCTTCGGCCTTACCGTCGTCAGCGTCGTAACATTCTGGTCGGCCAGCTGCCGATACAGATACTCATTCCCCGCCCGCCGCGCCGTGTCCCCCGTGCAGCACTCTTTTTTCCCCAGGACCGCAAAGTTCACCTTCGCCCGCGTCAGCAACTGCACAAACGCCCGCGCCGTCTTCTGCGACTGCGGATCATAACTCGCCGCGCAACCCACCCAATACAAAACATCCGGCTCGGGGTTCTCCTCGATCGTCGGCACCACCAACCCGTCCGCCCACTCCAGCCGCTTCTCGTGGTTGATCCCCCACGGGTTATTCGCCCGCTCCATCCCCCGAAACGCCGTCTGCAGCTGCGCCGGAAACTCGCCCTCCATCATCACCTGCTGTCGACGGATATCGATGATGTCGAGCATCTGCTCATTCTGCGTCGGACAAACCTCCATGCAAGCCCCACAAGTCGTGCAAGCCCACGCCGCCTCCGCCGACAACGCAAACTGCAGCAGCGGCCGCGGACTTTTTTCGCCCTTCTCGAACCCCGCCCCCGCGCTCGCCAGCGAATTCAATTCCATCCGCTTATTGATCTCCAGCGCCGCCGGGCTCAGCGACTTCCCCGTAGCCGACGCCGGACAAACATCCTGGCATCGGTTGCACTGGATACACGCATACGCATCCAGCAGCCGAGGCCACCCCAGATCCTCCAGCCGCTTCGCGCCCAGCTTCGGCTCTTCCGCCTCCAAATTCACATCCAAAGCCGGCAACACACCCGACGAAACCTCACGCGCCACCAAATACTTCGCCGGAGCCATAAACAAGTGCACGTGCTTCGTATAGGGAAAATACATCAGGAACAGCAGCACACTCCCAAGCGCACCCCAGTATCCAAACACCCGCCAAGCCTCAGCGTTCGCCGGAGTAAACACACGCGACAGCAGCGAAGCAAATGGCTGAAACCGGTCCGCTCCTTCCGCCGCAAGCTTCGCCCCGGCGCCCACTGCCCGGCTTCCCACATGAAACAAAATGAACGCCGAAACAATCATCGAGTCCCGCGAGATATACCGCCGCCGCACGTCCTCATGCAGCATCGTCCGCTCATTGAACCGAAAGTCCCTCTGACTCGGCAGAATGAATCGCCGCACCACCAGCGCGACCACGCCCACCAGCACCAGCAAACTCAGCACATCCGCCGCAAGGTTATAAGCGGCGCCCCACCAACTCCCCGACGAAATCGAAACCGGAAAATACCCCTCCACTGCATCGACAAAGTTCACCAGGATATAGAACGTGAACCCGTAAAAAATAAACGAGTGGAAGAAGCTGACCCAAGGCCGCTTGCGAAACGTCCGCGTCTGCAGCAGCGTCGTCGTCAGCGCATACCAAACCCGCGCACCCAGCCGATCCCACCGCAATTCCGCATCCGCACGCCCAGCCGCAATGCGCCGATACAGCCGATAGAATCCCCAAGCCCCAAACGCGCCAGTGATTCCCGCGAACATCAGGAAGGCAATCTTCTGCGCTAATGGAAGCATCGGAACTCACACCTCAATCGCGCTCGCTTACTTGCGCAGTTCCTGAATCATCGCTGGCACAATCTCTTTCACATCGCCCACAATGCCGTAGTCCGCAATCTTAAAGATCGGAGCATCCCCGTCTTTATTGATTGCCACAATACACTTGCTCTTGTTCATCCCCGAAAGATGCTGCACCGCCCCCGAGATCCCAACAGCAATATAAGCCTTCGGCTGCACCGTCTTCCCCGTCTGCCCTACCTGTTCTGAGTAAGGCCGCCAACCCGCATCCACCACCGCGCGCGTAGCTCCAACCGCTGCTCCCAACTGATCAGCCAACCCCTCCACCAGCTGCACGAATCCTTCCGGCGTCCCAACACCCCGCCCTCCAGACACCACAATGTCAGCCTCCGTCAGCGCAATCCGCCCCGTCTTCTCCTTCGTGCTAGCCGTAACGATCAGCCTCCGCTTCGGCAACTCCAAATCCACATCGAACTGCTCCGCCGCAGCGCTGCCCGGCGCCGCCACAGCAAACGCTCCCGCCTTCACCGTAACTACCACCACCGGAGCCTTCGCCTCCACACGCTCCGTCACCCGCGTCAGAAACGTGTAGTGCTCGGCATGCAGCACGCCGCCCTCATCCTTCAAGCTCGTCACGTCTTCCAGCAGCGGCGCATCCAGCTTTACCGCAACCCGCGGGCTATACTCCCGCCCGCTCCGACTCCCCGCAATCAGCACCGTCTCTGCCTCACCCTCAATAGCAATCTGCGCGACAGCAGCCGACCAAACCTCCGCATCATACTGCGCCAGCTCCGCAGAATCCGCCACCAATACCTGGTCCGCAATCAACGCCGCAGCCGCCGCCACAGAAACCACGTCGCTCCCCACCACCAGCGCCGTCACGCCGCCCTCGCGCTTCAGCCCGCGAGCCGCCGTAGCCAACTCATAAGAGCTCTTACTCAATTTCCCATTCGCATGTTCCGCAACAATCAAAATCACGCAATCACCCCAGCTTCTTCCCGCAACATCTTTACCAGCTGCGCCGCCGCACCAGCCGCATCCTTGCCATCCAGAATCTTCTTCAGCCGTTCCTTCACCTGGATCTCCACGCCGTTCACCTTCACCTTTGGCGCCACGCCGTAAGCCTCCAGCGTTTCCTTGCGAATCTCTTTCTTCTTCGACTTCATAATGTTCGGCAGCGTCGGATAACGCGGCTCATTCAATCCCTGCTGTGTCGTCACTACTGCGGGCAACGACACCTCAAATGACTCGCTCCCCTCATCCGCTTCATGCTTACCCATCAGCAATGCCCCCTTCAACTCCAGCGCGCTCGTCCAGGTAGCCTGAGGCCACCCCAGCCGCTCCGCCGTCGCCGCACCCAGCGCCTGGCTATCCCAATCCGCCTCCTGCCCGCCGCAGAAGATCAACTCCGCCCCCTCCGCCTTTGCAATCTGCGCCATCACCGAACTCAACGCAATCGCATCCAGCGCTACATCCGTGACCACGTGAATGCCGCGATCCGCGCCCATCGCAAGCGCCGTCCGCAGCGCCTCCTCAGCCCTCGCAGGTCCCACGGCGACAACGACAATCTCGGCCTCCGCGCCCGCCTCACGCAGCCGCAGCGCCTCCTCGACGCCATACTCGTCCATGGTGTCCATCACCAGCTTGCTGCCTTCCAACTCCACCGCGCCATTGCGTACGCGAACACTCTCTTCTGCGTCCAGCACCTGGCGTATCAACGTCAAAATCCGCATCGACCCAACTCCTGCCTATCCCGTTACGCGCCAATCCACTACGATTACAGCGCAGAAAACTTGTCTGTCTCACTGCTGATCTGTTAATTTACCCTCGGGTAGAATAACTACGCAACCCCTTCCTGGAGAATCCTTCGCCTATGTCCGCACTCGCCACCGAAACCTCCTTCCCCGCGCCTCTCTCCACCCTCACCGCCGAAGAACAAATCCTGCAGGAGACGGTCCGCAAGTTCGCCCGCAAAGAGATCGCACCGCTCGTCCGCGAGATGGACGAAGCGCAAAAAATGTCTCCCAAAATCATCCAGCGACTCTTCGACCTCGGCCTCATGGGCATCGAAATCCCCGAGGAATACGGCGGCGTCGGCGGCTCTTTCTTCAGCTCCATCCTCGCCGTCGAAGAGATCTCCGCCGTCGATCCTGCTATCGGCGTCCTGGTCGACGTGCAGAACACCCTCACCGTGAACGCCCTCCTTCGCTGGGGCTCTGAAGCCCAGAAGCAGCAATACCTCCCGCGCATGGCCACCGACACCATCTGCTCCTACGCGCTCTCCGAAGCCAGCTCCGGCTCCGACGCCTTCGCCCTCACCACCAACGCGCGTCTCGACGGCGACCATTACATCCTCAATGGCCGTAAGCTCTGGATCTCCAACGCCGCCGAGGCCGGCCTCCTCATCGTCTTCACTACCGTCGATCCTGCAGCCGGCTACAAGGGCATCACAGCCTTCCTCGTAGAGCGCGACACTCCCGGCTTCACCGTCGGCAAGAAAGAAGACAAGCTTGGCATCCGCGCCTCCTCCACCTGCGAGCTCCTCTTCGACGATTGCCGCGTTCCCGCCGCCAACATCCTCGGCGAAATCGGCAAGGGCTATAAGATCGCCATCGAAACCCTCAACGAAGGCCGCATAGGCATCGCCGCGCAACTGCTCGGCCTCGCTACCGGCGCATGGGGTCACGCCGCCAAATACACTCAGGAGCGTCGCCAGTTCGGTAAACCGATCGCAGAATTCCAGGCCGTCCAATTCGCCCTCGCAGAGATGGCCACCGACATTGAAGCCAGCCGCCTCATGGTCTACAACTGTGCCCGCCGCAAACTAGCCGGCTTACCCTTCCCCAAAGAGGCCGCGATGACGAAGTACTTCGTCTCGCAGGTAGCCGAGCGCGTCGCCAGCAAATGCGTCGAGCTCCACGGAGGCTACGGCTTCGTCAAGGACTACCCCGTAGAAAAGCTCTACCGCGACGCCAAAATCGGCACCATCTACGAAGGCACCTCTAACATGCAGCTCGCCACCATCGCCAAGCAAGTACTCCAAGGCTAGTTCAGGAACGCATACAAAAGCCCGCGGAGTGCGTTCGTTTCACGCACTCCGCGGACCCTCTTATTTACAGCGTGTACCGGCCAGCTTCGACCATCACTGCTGAAATCTCGCGCCCCAGTGTCACCGTATTCACCGGCTCGTGCTTCGCCAGCCTCCGGAAGATCGCCATCTGCGTCCGCAGCATGTCTCCCTCGGCGACAGCCGCAATCACACGCTCCGACGCCGTCTCCACAACGCGGAACGACCGCGCCGCATAGTACTTCGTCATCTTGACGGCCAGCGCGTTCTTACCCGCCAGCTTCTCCGTCCGCAGGATCGCAGACTCCAGCGCCAACACCTCGATCAACACATCGGCCAGCGCGCCCATCACTTCCTGCTGCTCGGCCAGGTCAGTGCCAAAGCGTTGCGAAGCCGCGCCCGAGCAGAACAGCCCAAGCTTCTTCGCGCTCGCCAGCAGTGTCCGCTCTTCCGCCAGCGGACCCTCGTAACTCGCCTTCGCAGTAGGCCCAGCCATCACCTCATCCATCACCTGCTTAATCGCTGGCAACAACGCGAGTCGACCCTGCAATGCCCGCTTGATCATCCATCCTGTAATGATCAGCCGGTTGATCTCATTGGTTCCTTCAAAGATCCGATTGATGCGCGCATCGCGATAACTGCGCTCCGCCGGAAACTCCTCCACATACCCGTACCCGCCATGAATCTGCAGCGTCGAGTCCACTACGCGTTCCAGCATCTCCGATCCCCACACCTTCAGAATCGAACACTCCACCGCGAACTCTTCAATCCTCTTCTGCACATCCTGCGTATACGTCGGCGAGTGTTTATCCAACCCCGCCAGCGCAGCCTCGATCGCGCCAACCGTTCTATAAATCAGTGCCTCGCCCACATAGATGCCTACAGCACCATCGGCAATTTTCTCTTGCACTAATCCAAACGAACTGATCGGCTTGCCAAATGCAATGCGCTCCTTCGCATAGCGCACGCCATCGCGGAACGACTTCCGCGCCCCGCCAATCGCCGAAGCCGCCAGCTTATACCGCCCCACGTTCAGCACGTTGAAAGCAATGTGATGCCCCTTGCCAGCCTCGCCCAACAGGTTCTCCACCGGAACTTTGCAATCCTCGAGCCGCAGCGCGCACGTCGACGACCCGCGGATCCCAAGCTTATGTTCCTCGGCTGCAACCGTGAGCCCCGGCGTTCCCGCCTCAATCAAAAACGCGGTGAACTTCTCTCCATCAATCTTCGCGAACACCGTAAACAAGTTCGCAATGCCGGCATTCGAGATCCACATCTTCTCGCCATTCAGCACATAGTGCTTGCCGTCTTCGGTTAGCTTCGCTTGCGTCCGGATATTCATTGCATCCGACCCCGCCGACGACTCCGACAGCGCATACGCTGCAATCCACTCACCTGTCGCAATCTTCGACAGGTATTTCGCCTTCTGCTCCGGCGTACCGTACCAAACCAGCGGCAGCGTGCCAATCCCCGCGTGCGCACTGAACGTCACCGAGAAGCTGCCCGACACCGCAATCCTGTCTGCGATCACCGCCGACGTAACCTTGTCCAAGCCCAGGCCACCATACTCCTCGGGCACATCCACGCCCAGCAGCCCCAACTCGCCCGCCTCGCGCATCAGCTTTACGCTCACGTCAAAATTCTTCGCCTCAATCTCCGGCACCTGTGGAAGAATTTTTTCCTCCGCAAAGTTCGCCGTCATCTCGGCAATCTGCTTCTGCTCGGTCGAGAAATCTTCCGGGGTAAACACATCTTCCGGACGCAGATCCTCAATCAAAAAACTTCCACCCGACGCCCGCTTGGTTGGATTCTCTACAGCTGCTGCACTCATAGTCATTCCTCCAGCTCAATTCCTAATTCTGTAAATTCTCAAAAATTCCAGCAGCGCCCATACCGCCGCCGACGCACATCGTCACTAGGCCATACCGCGCCTTGCTCCGCTTCATCTCGCGGATCAGTGTCGCCGTCAGCTTCGCTCCCGTACATCCGAGCGGATGCCCCAACGCAATCGCGCCGCCATTCAAATTCACCTTGGTAATATCAATTCCCAGCGTCTTAATGACCGCCAGCGACTGCGCCGCGAACGCTTCGTTCAGCTCAATGACGTCGATATCCTCGAGCGTCAGCCCCGCCATCTTCAGCGCCTTGGGAATCGCATACACCGGCCCAATGCCCATTTCTTCCGGCGAGCAGCCCGCGTACGCGAACGACACAAATCTCGCCAACGGTGTCGCCCCAATCGCCTTAGCCCGCTCATCCGACATGATTACCGCGGCGGCCGCTCCATCCGAAGTCTGCGAGCTGTTCCCCGCCGTCACAACGCCCTTCGCATGGAAAGCCGCCTTCAACTTCGCCAGCGCCTCGAGCGACGTATCACCGCGCGGCCCCTCGTCAACCTTGAAGTCCCTTTCCTTCGACTCCGGCTTGCCCCCGCCATTCAGTGCAGTATGCGTCACCTTCACAGGAACAATCTCGTCCTCAAATCTTCCCGCCTCAATCGCAGCCAGCGCCTTTTGATGGCTGCTCAGCGCAAACGCGTCCGACTCCTCGCGCGTGATGCCGTAGTGCTTCGCAACGCGCTCGGCCGTCAATCCCATCGACATGTACGAGCCGGGGAAATTCTCCACCAGCCACGGATTCACCGAAATCTTGTTCCCCCCAAACGGCACATAGGACATCGACTCCGCACCGCCAGCCACAATCACCTCGGCGCCGCCGCCGCGAATCCGTTCCGCCGCGAGCGCAATCGTCTGCAGCCCGGATGCACAATAGCGATTCACCGTCATCGCAGCCGACTCTACCGGCAGTCCCGCGCGCAACGCAATCACCCGCGCCACGTTCATGCCCTGTTCCGCCTCCGGCATCGCGCAGCCGATAATCACGTCCTCAATCTCCGAACGATCCAGCATTGGCACGCGCTCCAGCGCGCCCACCACCGCCGCCGCTCCCAGGTCATCCGGCCGCGTGTTCTTCAGCGTCCCTCGCGGTGCCTTGCCAACCGCTGTACGAACCGCACTCACCACCACTGCTTCTCTCATCTCAACTCCTTCTCTCAGCAACAACGTCATCACTCTCGCCGTCCGCGCAGGACTAGTTCCGCAATGGCTTGCCAGTCTTCAGCGTGAACCCAACGCGCTCCACAGTCTTCGCCTCACCGCACAGCGAGATGAATCCTTCCCGCTCCAGGTCCAGCAGATACTGCTCGCTCACCAGCATCCCGGCCGTCACGCCACCGCCAGTCAGCACCTTCGCCACGTGATTCGCAATCTTCGCGTCATGCGGACTGATGTACTGCGCCTCCAGCATCGTGTACACGCCCAGCTTCAGCGTCGCCTCCACCGAGCTACCCGGCGCCGGAATATCCGTCCGCATTGTCGGCGCCGAATATCCACCCCGCACCAGCCGCAGCGCCTGCGCCTTCGCATCGCTCACCAGTCGGTCGCGATTCATCGAGATCGCATCGCTCTCCGCGAGAATCCTCAATCCCTTCGCCTCAAACGCCGACGTGGAAACCTTCGCCATCGCGATCGTCTCAAATACACTCCTGATCGCCTCATGCACCTCGGCCGACTCAGCGCCGCCGCCCGGATTTACCGCTCCAGCAGCCTCAAGCGCCCGCAGCACCATCTCTTTGCAGCCGCCGCCCGCCGGTAGTATTCCGACGCCCGTCTCCACCAACCCGCTGTACAACTCCACGTGCGGCTGCCGCGCCGCCGAGTGCATCGAGATCTCCGTTCCTCCGCCCAGGCACAGCCCGAACGGCGCCGTCACTACTGGTCGCGGACAGAACTTGATCGCCTGCGTCATGTTCTGGAACTCGCGCACCATCAGATCAATCTCGTCCCACTCCTGGTCCTGAATCCCCATCAGCAGCTGCATCAAATTCGCGCCAACAGAAAAATTCGTAGCGTCGCTGGTAATGATGAACCCGTCAAAATTCTTCACCGCATCGCTTCCCGGCTGCAGTTGCTTTTTCAGGAAGCCGACAATATCCTGCCCCAAACTATTCATCTTCGAATGAAATTCGAAGCACCCAATCCCATCGCCAATATCAATCAGTGAAATCCCCGCATTGTGCGCGAACACTCCATTGGTTCTCTTGAAGTTCGCCACAGGCGCCAGCTCCGGATTCAAATCCACCGGCCGATACGCTCCCGACGCAACATCAAAAAACTCCGCCCCCTCCGCGCGATACCAAGACGTTCCACCCGCAGCCAGCAGTTTCTCGACCGCCGCAGGAACCGGCAACCCAGCCTCCCGCATCTTCACAACGGTCTCCGGAACCCCCGCCGCATCCCACATCGCAAACGGCCCAAGCTCCCAATTGAACCCAGCCTTCATCGCGCGATCGATCTCCACGATCGTGTCCGCAACCTCGCCAATCCGGTTAGCCGAGTACGCCCACATCTCCGGCAGCGCCGTCCAGTAAAACTTCGCAACTTTATCCTTCGCCGCATTCCCATTCAGCAGCGAACGAATCCTTCCCGCGAGCGAGTCATTCGACTTCGCCATCTCAATCTCTGCAAAGCCGGCCTTCCCCGCCGCCCGATACTCCATCGTCGCGAAGTCCAGCACCATCCGCGCTTCTTTCCCGTCAGCGCCACGTTCCTTCTTGTAGAAACCCTGCCTCGTTTTATCGCCGAGCCACTTGCGTTCCATCAACTCCCCAATAATCGGCGGCAGCGTCACATCCGCACGCTCGTCCTTGATGTTGGCAGCAAAATTCTTCGCCACACTGCCCAGCACATCGATCCCCACCATGTCCGCCAGCCGAAACGTTCCCGTCTTCGGCCAGCCCATCACCGCGCCCGTCAGCAGATCGATCTCCTCGATGCTCAACCCCTGCGCTTCCATAATCCGCAGCGTGTTCAGCATGAAGAATGTGCCAATCCGATTCGCAATAAAGTTCGGAACATCCTTCGCCGGCACCACGGTCTTGCCCAACTTTTTGTCCGCGAATTCCGCAATCGCAGCGATGGCCTTTGGATCGGTCTCCGGCGTTGCAATCAGCTCAAACAGTCGCATATACCGCGGCGGATTGAAGAAGTGCGTTCCAAACCAACGGCGCCGCAAATCCTCCGGAAGAACCTCCGCGACCTTGGCCACCGGCAGCCCGCTAGTGTTCGTCGTCAGAATCGCATCCGCGCGCAAATGCCCGGCAACCTTGCTCAGAAGACTGTGCTTGATCTCCATATTTTCGGCGACGGCCTCGATCACCCAATCGCAATCCTTCAGCTTCGCCAGGTCATCTTCAAAGTTCCCAATCCGTATGTGGCTGGCAAACGACGCATCGGCAAACGCCGCCGGCTTCGCCTTCTTCAGCGCCTCGAGTGCCCCCGCCGCAATGCTGTTCCGCTCGCCATTTGCCGAAACGATATCCAGCAGCAGCACCGGCAATCCCGCATTAGCAATGTGCGCGGCAATCCGTGCACCCATCGTTCCCGCGCCCAGCACGGCCACGCGCCGCACGTCATACACTCTGTCGCTCGCCCGCCCACGGGACGAAGCCTCATCCACCACGGATTCCAATTCCAACGACGCCATCGTAACCACTCCCCCGAGCCTTCAGCCGGGCCTTTTCTTAACCTGTGCGAGAGGCCAATACCGCGCAACCTCGCCAGCCCGTGCAGAATACTGAACGCGCGGTAAGAAAGTCAACCGGCGAAAATCCGCTTGTGGAAACGAGCGAAAACTGCCCGCTTTCCACCGCAATCCGCTGTCGTTCGAGTCCTTAGCGCTTAGCCGCCCGCGCCTTCTTCACAACTACCGGCGCCCCATCGCATCCCCGCAGCCCCTGCGTCAGAAGATCCGCGAACTGCGTCGCAATCTCCTCCGCACTCAGCGCGCCCTCCGGCCGATACCACGTCCCAATCCAGTTCACCGCGCCAGCCAGCGCAAACGACGCCAGCTTCACATTGCATGCAGCGATCGATCCATCGCGAATCCCCTCTTCCACATACGATCGAATCGTCATATCGATCTTCCGCTTCAGATCACGTACTTCGCGCCGCGCCTTGGGCGAGAGCTCCGCATCATCCAGCATCGCCACGCACCTCCCAAAGTCGAAGCTCACCACCGCCTTCGCGTAGGCTTCCACATAGGCCCGCACCTTGTTGAGCCCATTCCCATGGCTCACGGTGGCCTTATCCAGCAGCTGCTCAATGGCCGCAATCCCCAGCCGATAGCACTCGACTAAAATTTCCTCTTTATTGCGGAAGTAGTAGTACAGCGCGGGCTTGGTGATGTTCAGCCGCGTCCCCAGCTCGCTCATCGACGTCCGTCGATACCCATGCTCGAGGAACAGATGCGCCGCCGTCTGCAACACCGCGTCACGCTTGGTATCCAGGTTGCGCTGCCTCGCCTGGAAAGCCTTCCACGGCTCGCGCGGCTGATTTACCCCCTCGTTTGTCTCCACCGTCTTGGCCAAGTTGCCACGTTCCTTCTCGAAACTGAATAAGCCGATTTTCTTCTGGACGGATTATGCCACAGCCCTTGTGTCTCCGACCGACGCACACGTCTAACGCTCGCCGTCCGCGCAGGACCTAGAGGAAGAAGTCCATCTGCAGCGGCTCGCCCGGCGTCATCGCATACCCCGAAAGATCCGTCACCCCCGCCCGCTCCAGCACCTCATCATCGATAAAGAAATTCCCCGTCGTCGCGCGACTATCCTGCGTCAGGATCCAGTGCGCCGCATCCGCCACAATCTCCGGCGTCCGTCCCCGCTCCGGATGCGCTCCGGGAATGATTTGCAACGCCGCCGTCGCAATAATCGTCCGCGGCCACAGCGCATTCACCCCAATCCCCTGCGGCGCAAACTCCTCCGCCATCCCCAGCACGCACATACTCATCCCAAACTTCGCGATCGTGTACGCCACATGATGTTTGAACCACTTCGCCTGCATACTCAGTGGCGGCGACAACGTAAGAATCTGCGGGTTCGCGGCCTGCGCCAGGTACGGGAAACAAGCCTGCGAGCAAACAAACGTACCCCGAACGTTAACCCCCATCATCAAGTCGAATCGCTTCAGCGTCGTCTCCGCCGTACCCGTCAAGCTGATCGCGCTCGCATTGTTCACCAGGATGTCGATTCCGCCAAAGTGCTCTGCAGCCTTCTCAACCGCAGCCTTCACCTGCTCTTCCGCCCGAATATCCAACTCCAGTGCCAGCGCCCTTCCCCCCGCCGCCTCAATCGCCTCGGCAGCCGAATAAATCGTTCCCGGCAGCCTGGGATTCGGCGTCACGGTTTTCGCCGCCACCACAATATTGGCGCCATCCCGAGCCGCCCGCAGCGCAATCGCCAGCCCAATCCCCCGGCTCGCCCCCGTAATGAAAAGTGTCTTACCCTTTAAGTCGGCCATCATTCACGCTCATTCCCGACGGCCTTTCGCAGAATTACTCGTCCTGCGACTCTGCCTATTTTCATCTCTTGCAACCAGCCGCAAAAGATTGAAGATGACAGACGTCGTCTCTTTTGGTTATCTTACCCAGCGTTAAGGAAATTGCAAGGAGACCGATGCAACCGCTCGACCAGACTCAAATATCCGGAACAAACTCCATAGGCTCAGATCTACCGGGAGTCCCAAGTCTGCCGGATCGTGAGCTGCCCTTGCAGAGAATCTACGCGTGCGAACAGAATTCTCCTTCGCAGCCCCTCTTCACGCAACCCATCAACAACGGCCAACTCCTCCACTGGACCTGGGCCAGCGCCATGCAGGAAGTCCGTCGCATGGCCGCATGGATCGACGCTCAGGGCTGGCCTCCTGGCTCCAACATCGTCATCGTCTCCAAAAACTGCGCCTGGTGGTTCATGGCCGACTTCGCCATCTGGATGTCTGGCCACGTGAGCGTTCCTTTCTTCCCCGCTGCCCGCGATCTCTCCCTCGCCGCACTCTTCGCCCACAGCCAGCCCGTCGCCGCGTTCGTAGGCCCACTCGAAAACCCACTCCCT
>Ga0302317_10002066_pt1 | contig 14056 bp, 13 predicted proteins | sample III_Palsa_N3_3_FD_200450 | JGI IMG/M metagenome (GOLD analysis project Ga0302317, IMG submission 200450) | Peat permafrost microbial communities from Stordalen Mire near Abisko, Sweden - III_Palsa_N3_3 | ecosystem: Environmental > Terrestrial > Soil > Palsa > Peat permafrost | place: Sweden...
AACAACACAGACACCGCGCAGCAGGCTACCGCCGAGGGATACGACGCACAAGCCACCGGCGCCCTGTCTCTCGCCTCAGGGGCGCAGGCGAACGCGTCCGCCACCTATGCGCTCGCAAGTGGTGCCATGTCTCAAGCCTCGGCGTCGGGTGCCTCGACCTACGGTTACGACAGCATCGCTGCGGGCCAAAATTCTTTGACGCTTGGTGCGGAGGCATCGACCACCCCGACAGCAACCAACAGCGTCTCGCTCGGCTACGGCACGATCAACACCGCGCCGAACACCGTGGCCGTGGGCAACCGCACGATCACGCAGTTGGCCCCTGGTGTGAATCCCACCGACGCCGTGAACGTGCAACAGCTGGACACCGCCATCTCCACGGTCGACACCAGTGGTGGCGTGCCTTGGATCGCCGCGACGGGAACCAGTCCCGCGACGGCGACAGGCAACGTGGGTGCGGGAAACATCTCGATCGGTCCCAACTCAGCTTCGAATGGCATTCAAGACTCCGCGATCGGTGACAGCGCGCAAGCTGGAAATGCGAACAACAGCCAGGACACCTCGGTCGGTGCGGGCGCGGTGTCAGGCCTCACCGGCAGCAGTGCCGCCGGCACCGGTGGCCAGGAAACGTCGGTCGGCGCGAACAGTTCCACTCAAGCGCTGGCGAGCACCGCCATTGGTCAAGGTGCGTCGGTGACCACGAACGGGCAGTTCTCCGTCGCCTTGGGCGCCCAAACGACCACCGACCGTGCGTTCACGGTCGCCGTGGGTGATCGCACGATTTCTCAGGTCAGCGATGGCATCGAAAACAACGATGCGGTGACGGTGGAACAGATCACACCGATGGCGACGTATCTCGGTGGCGGCGCTGGTTTCAGCAATGGCCAGTTCACCGGCCCGACGTATGTGCTCACCAACCCCTACACCGCCGGTTCTTACTACAACGTCGGCACGGCACTGCTGGCGCTGGACACGGGCCTCACCGATCTTTCCACGACTGTCAGCAATTTGCCGACGGGTGGTGGCACGCAAGGGCCTCCGGGTCCGACGGGTCCGCAAGGTCCGACTGGCCCCCAAGGTCCTGCCGGCACGAATGGAACGAATGGCGCTGGCACCGGGACCGATCCACTTGCGGTCCATTACGACAACAGCACCGATGCGTCCATCACGCTGCAGGGTGCCAACGGCACGACGATCAGTAACGTGGCTAACGGTGCAGTCAACGCCACCTCCACTCAAGCCATCAACGGTTCGCAGCTCTACAACGCAGAGCAAGCCGCCAACGCCTACACCAACACGCAGACGCAGCTTGCGCAGCAGAACGCGGAGAACTGGGCCAAGGCCTACACAGACCAGCAAGTCACCACGCTGAACACGCGCATCAACGACTCGGAGTCGATGTCGTCGGCCATGACCAACATGGTCGCGTCGTTCGCTGGCCAGAACCCGAACAACCACAATCGCATCAGCGCAGGCGTGGGCTTCGCGGGTGGCAGCAACGCGATTGCAGTCGGCTACCAGCATGTCAATGACGCGGGCAACTTCGCCTGGAACATCGGCGGGTCGGCCGGTGGCCGCGATCGGGAAATTGGCGCTGGCGCCGGGTTCTCCTGGTGATCGCCATGACCTTCTCAGCCTTCAACCACTCAACGCTGAAACTCTTGGCCGCCGCAGGCCTGCTGCTGGGCAGCGCGCAACTCGCGCATGCCCGGGACACCTCGCAGTCGATTTTCCCCGCGGACATGTCCGCGGTGAATTTGGCCGCCCATCCCACGTGCGTGATTTACGACGGCGGTAAGCGTGCGCTGATCCAGGGCGCCGTGGTTCGGGATGGTCAGGGTCAGCGTGACGCACAGGTGGCCGTGACTTCGAACAGCGGTCGTCGTTCTTCGGCTGTGACCGGTGACGGTGGGTTTTTCACAGTAGACACGACCGTGGACAGCGCTGCACCGACTTTCCACATCGCAGGTGGGGCTGAGGCGATCTGCCAAGCGCCACCTCCTGTCGCTGATGTCGCCAGCGCAGACACAACCTCCCTTTTCTGATTTACCCACTTCCCAGAGCATTCCCATGAACCGTCTTTCCTTCGCCCTCTCCGTTGCACTAGTTGCCGCGCCCGCGATCGCATCCGCCCAATACGTGCCCCTGCCGATCTCTGTTTCGGTTGCGCCCGCCGCCAATGCCGCGAACCCGAACGCCTCTGCGCTCGCTCCCTGCCACGCTTGGCCCAAGGGACAGCAATTCTTCAAACCAAGTGACTTCCCGATTTGCACCCTCGCCGACCGAGACGGCGGCGGTAGCCAAGAAAAGAGTTTGGACATCACCGCTGAGGCGCCTGAGTCGACTGGCTGGAAACTCAGACATGCCATGTCAATCACCTTGGTCATGGGCAGTGGATACACCGCCACATTCAACGTGCGACCCGAGCCGATCGCAGGTTTCTTTCAGGTAGACATCCCCCTGCCCTGCAACGAGAAGTCGGTGAAAAGCATCACGTTCGGCCCAGCAACAGCTAATCGTCAAATTGCTTCGACTGACCGAGACCCCAGCAATGCCATCGAAGTGTTGCCAGCGAACACCTGGTCGGACTTCATGTGTGAAAACAAGTCGGTGCCAGCCATTGACTACGGGTTCCATTCCGACGGCTGGTTCGGTCAGTAACTGATCTAGGTGTGAGCCTGCTTTGTAACGGGCTCACACCCTTCCCTCATTCGCAATCCAACACGCCGCAATTCCGGAGCCCACCCATGAACCGCCACAACACACAATTCGTTTTCGTCGGTGCGCTGGTCGTGCTGCTGGTCGTGCTGCTGGCCGCCTGCTCCGGAAGCCGAGAAGCACCCAGCGCACCGACACCCACCGAAGCACAGGTCGCCATGCAGGCTGCGTTGGATCAAGACGCCCACGAACAGCAAAGCATGGGCGGCGCCGTCACGGCTGTCGCCATCGGTCAGTGCACCGCTTCCAGCGAGCACGCCATCACAGCCTGCGATGTCCGTTGGTCCATCGACGGCCAGCCGGTGGACGGACGCGTCGCCTTCTACACCACGCCAAATCCTGCGCATCCCTGGCGCGCCCACTTCCTCCCCTCCAAGCGGTGATCCTCATGAACACACTCGCCATTTCCCCTTGCTTCCCCCTGCACCGAACGCTGCCGCGCAAGCGGCGTGGGTTTGGCTTGCTCGAAGTCATCCTGGTGTTTGCCATCGTGATCGGTGCAGCCGCCGTCGCCTTCATCGCAAGCCAGAACGCGACGACAGCGGCTTCCGTGGATCACGACCGCACCATGGTAAATGTGGTCGGGTCAACGGCGCTGCAAATGTATGGAGCCAACTGGAACGGCGCGGGCTCGCCCGTGCAGACTGAATTCTACGCCGCACCGGCACAGTTCGGGCCTGGCTTCTGCGCTGTGGATCCGAACACCTTCATTCCGGGCTGTTACGTCACACTCACCGGCGAGCCGCTGCGCTTCATTGAGCTGAGTAACACATCAGGCGGCAACATCGTTGGGGTGGGTGTTGCCCTCGCTTTCGACGATCTAACTCAGGGCCAGTGCAATGCTTTGCTCGCGGGCGGCACGCCCCTCATGGGAGCGGCCGGCGCCTACGCAACCTCCCCACCGACGCAGGTTCTGCACAATCAAAACGACGTCATGAATTTCTGCGCGGCGAATGCAAGCGGAGGCATGGAGTCGTCCATCTACATCGTTTACACCCCGACCGGATTGGTTCCACCTGCGCCGACCCCTTGAAACGCTCCCCCGGTGCAATGCTCTTGTTGTGCTTCCTTGTTTCACCGGTCTTTGCGTCACCCCGTCCCTCGACTTCGACCCCGAGGTCGGGGTGTCGCAAAGCCATCTGGCCCAGGTTCAATTCGCCCTAAGCCGCCTCAACAGGGACGGGCTGCTCAACAACGGGCGGCCCCATCATCTGGTTGTAGTGGCCCGGGTATTTCGTGACGCGGAACACCGCCTCAAACTTGTCCAGGAAGTAGGCCATGTCGTGGTCGCCGAAATCGGTGAGGTTGACGAGATCCGCATGTGAATTCCGATCTAAATACCGGGCCAGGGACTTGAACGATTGATCCTCGTTCGAGAGCTTCAACAATGCCTGCTTGAAATCGTCTTGCTGATCGGTGAACGAAAAAAAGTGTTCGCAGATGCACCGCATCGCGTTCGGCACCGCGGCAATGGACGCCGTGCCGTTACGGGCATCCTTGATCACTTGCCAAAAAGCCTGGTATTCGCTTTTGATTTCGTCCCACGCCATTGCTCTCACAGAGCTGTGCTGAGATTTGGAGACGCGGAAGAATTCGCATTGCTTGTGAGCGCTTTTGCCCCCCAACTGCTTCACCATCTCGTGGTAGAAAAAGAGGCTGTGAGTCAGGACGCAGACTTGTTTGGCCTTTTTCGCTCCGCGAATCATTTCTTCAACGATGATGGACACGATGTCGTAGACGTAAGTGTGCGACAGGCTCGAAATCGGATCGTCGATGAAGACGATTTTTCGATTTTGCGGGAGGTTGCGGTCGGCGAACGCCGAACCGTTCACCAGCTCGACGAAGTAGAAAAACGAGATCATCGTCTTCTCGCCTTCGCTCAGGGACAGGTAGTCGTCGACGTCGACGCCTGGTCGCGTCAGGCAATAGAGATTCCCCTCCCCTTCTTTGCGCTTGATCGTGAAGCCTTCAATGCCTAGGCCCTTTAAACGCGCATTGATTCCCTCTACCGCTTTTGCTGTTCCTGCGCTGTTCGCCCGAAGCACGATCAGTTCGGCCTGTATCTCGCGTCTGCGATCGATGACATTGGCCAGAAAGCTGTTTTTCTCCCTGATCTTTGCATCCGCCGTTTCCTTGGCTGAGTTGTAAACCTCCAAGACCCCTGCGTGGTCGAAGCGCATGCGCTTCCAGAAATCGGCTCCGACCTTCACCCGCTCCGCCTGCCGATTTCGAATTCTTTGGTTGTAGGTGTCAATTCGCTCTTTGATCTGAGTGAGCGCCTTGTTCACGAGAAAAACGGAGTCAGCGCTCAACTCAATCTCGGCGGCGTGGCCCGCCTGACGATACTTTTGTTGCATGGCATACAGATTGCGGGTCAGGAGGAGATGCAAGTTCGACCACGCCTTCTCTAGTTCCGCATTCTCTCGCGCGAAGGATCCATCAGCGAGGATCGTTCGGGCGGCAGCGGTCAGATCGGCGATGCGTGCCTCATACCGGACGCCGAGAGCCTGGATCTTCTCGAGGTCTTTCTGGTAGTCGCCTTCAATGAGCAACGCCAGCTGTTCCTTGAAGTCGGGAGGCAAGAGCTGTTGGCAAAAGGGACAGTCGGTGCTGTGCTCCGTGACGTATTTCTTTCCCGCGTGCACCCAATCGATGTTCCCGATTTGCTGAATGGCGGCAGCCAACCGACTGTCCTGAGATCCCACCACCGCCTTGCCCCAGATGGAATCCATTTCAATGGCCATCAGGTCAGTGAAATCGAGTGAGACCTGACCTTTCTCGGTGGCCTGCTCTGCGGCCAGGTCTTCCATCCGCGAATGCAGGTCATCGACGGAGGGTGGCGTTTCACCCACGGCCAGGGCGACATCACGGACTTTCTGGAAAAGGCCTTTCTTGTTCTTCCCATAACCGCCCAGCCACGGGCCCAAGATCCCTTCACTGTGGTCTCGGTAGACACGCCAGGTCGCCTCAGCGGCGACTTCCTGTGCCTTCTCGGCCTCTTGTCCAAGAACCTCCAGCTCACCGGACAGCTGCCCTCTGCGACTGTCCATATCCAGGCTCTCTTTCTCTAGGGTCTCCATTCGCGTCAACGCATCGGCGTCCTGTTGGCCGATGCTGAAAATGCCCGGAAAACCTGCCGTGTTTCGGAAGTTGGCTTCCACAAAGGCTTCGTTGTAAACGAAGCATTCGTATGCCGTTCCGGCAGTGAATGCCACTGAACAGTTGGCAATGGGATCGGCGGTGCCGTGGCGTTGAACGACCTGGCCGATCGCGCTCTTCCCGGCGCCGTTCAACCCATAGAAAAGAGCCGCTTGCTTCGTGCCATCAAAGGCCACCCGAGTCGCTTGGTCACGGGAAAAACTCTTGTAGCCCTGAATCGTGATGTTCCTGATCATTTCCCTTTCCAGATCGAACCTGGCCCACCGCCAGTGGCAGCAGCAGGATACGCCCCGGGGTGGGTGCGCGGTTCGAGCCCGAAAATATTTCTTGATTTTAGGGTTGCGGACACGGGATTTTCTGTCTGACTGAAGAGTGACTCCAGCAAGGATCACTCTTCATGCCTCGCCTCTCGTTTGCTTCTCGTCTCTACTCCTTCGTCGGCAATGCCGTCATCGGTTTCCCGCCCGCCGACCCACGTCTGGAACACATGTATTTGCTTCCTGCGGAACGGGTGCGTGCGAACGGTCCGTTGCACGAAGACAGCACGGAATGGCTGCAGGAACGCCTCGAGTCGCCTTACCTCATGCGGCAGATGACCAGGCGCATTGGCCAGTTGGTGTCGTTTTACCTGATGGGGATCATGGTGCTCGGCATTGCCCTGATCATGCTCCTCGCACCGACCGCGGCCAAGCTCGCGGCGTCACGCAATCTGTCAGACGTCAAGGCACAGCAGGCCGATGCGGTCGCCCAGCAACAGGACCAACAGACCGCCCAGGCTTCAGACACGGCGCGCAGACAGGCGCTGCTCTGCGAGCAGACGCGGAAGGCGATTCGGGACTACCCCAACACGGCGCCGCCGCTCCCCGCTTTTTGTGGCGCTGCCGGTGCAACGCCTGCTTCAACCATCCCCCAATACACCAATCACGAGTGATCCCCATGGCTGCCTTCTTTACCAAGCTCGTTCACCTTCTCGACATGCCAAAACTCGTGGAGGATTCCAACGGATTCGCCACCCGCATTCTGGAACGTTGGGACGTTCCTCACGAAATCGACGGCAAGTCCGTGGCGGACGACATCGATGATCGGACTCCGCGCTGGTGGCGCACACGTGACGGCCATCGCCTCACGGGCCTCACGTCGCCCAACGAAATCGTTTCACTCGGTGTCCCTTCCGTCGCCACTCCTGCGGTCATTGGTTTGATCCCGCTGATTGGCATCGGCACGATGCTGCTATTTCTCCTTCTAGGACCTCTTGGGTTCTTCATCGGCGGCGCCCTCCTGGCGCCGGTCGCCTACGCGTTGATGATCGGGGAAGGTCGAGAAGTGGCCACCGAATGCGTGCTCTTTGGAGCCGTCGTGCCGATCGCCGGCGCTTGTGTGAGTCAATCCAGTCTCCTCCCTGAGGTGATGGCCAAGCTGCAGGCGTTCCCCTTCGCGGCGCCCATTGCACTGCTCTTGATCTTGGCTTTCGTCGCATCGGTCACCAAGTCCATCGACAAGGCCCGCGTTGCGCTCCTTTACATCGTCACGTTCTCTGCGGTCTTGTGTCTCTCGATGCGAATCCTGGCGCACTGGATGCAGCCGATCCCATGGTTCCTCGGCGCCGCCCTGATGCCGTGGATCTGGGCGAGGCACGATTGGAATCATCACATCGATCGTCAGAACGCGCTGGACCAGGCTGCGCCGGCAGAGTCGACGCAGAGTTCCGGCGAAGGCCACATGGGCGCCCGACTCGATCAGGCCAAAGCCGTGGCCGCAGACAAGTCACCCGTGCTGACCATGGCCATTGCCACTGGGACCTTGACCCAGCGGAAAGACGGATTTTCGCCGGACCGCGGCAAGCCGCTTTGCATGTCGGTCGAAGACATGACGATGCACCACAGCATCATCGGCACGACTGGCACCCGCAAAACCAGCTTCATCCGCGCCATCATCGCCCAGTGGGTTCGGTTGCAATGTGGTGGCATGTTGGTGCTCGACATCAAAGACCTTCCCGGAGAATTGCGAGGATTAATTTCCTACACTTTGATTGAACCCGGTGTGCGTTTTGCTTGCCTCGAAGGCCTCAATCCAACAGAAACCACCGAAGCGATTTTCGGTGCGGGTCATGGCGACTCCAAGAGCAACAGCTCGAGCGCAAAATTCTTTGAAACTTCCGCGAAGACGCTGTGGCTGAACGCCTCTGTGGTGGTCGAAGCACTGATCGCACAGGAACGCGTGAACCTCAATCAGATGGTCACGAATGGCGAATTGGTCGCCTCCGATGTCGAGTCAAGCCGACGGTTCAAGTGGACGGTGTCGTGCATCCGGACCGTGGTCGCCCATGGCATCCGTGACGACAAAGCGATGGAAAAAATGCTCAGTTATTTGACGGGATTCAAAAGCCCGTCCGAAGGCGAGCAACACATGCTGGAAGCGGCCGTGGACTACTTCAAAGTCACGGTGCCCGCGATGGACAGTGAGACTCGCTCGAACGTGTTCGCCACGCTCGTCACATGGATCGACCCCATCGTCTCCCACAAATCGCTGGTGGCATTCGCGCACATCGAGCACTCGGATGGTTTCGACCTGTGCGACATTCTCAAGGGTGGCAAGTTTGGCGTGAACCTGCCCTATAACTCCTACGGTGCCGGCGGTGCCGTGATTTCCAACCTGGCCAAGCAACGCTTTTACAAATTGATGAACGAACGTGCGTCGCGCGATTGGCGAGCACTGGGTGAGAAACACGTGTTGCTGGTTGTAGATGAAGCCAGCAGTCTCGTGGGGAGCGCGGACGCTCACTTCCTCAGCGTGGCACGCGGCTACGGTGCTTGCTGCATTTTTGCGGTGCAAAGTGCGGACATGTATGTCACGTCGCTGGGCTCGGAGCCGGCAACCCAAGCGTTCTTGAACAACTTCCGCTCCAAAACGACCATGGAATCCACTGATTACAGCTATAAGATCATGAGCCAGACCTTGGGCACCACCCGCAAACCTCAGTGGTCGGGCTCCAATGTCGGTGTCAACTTCGCCGCCGAATTGAAACGGCTCGGCGAATCGATCCTCATGGATCCAAAGCATCCGGGTGCGGGTCGCCTGGCGGTCTTGATGCAACGAGGCGCGGGCATGTTCCGCGAAGGCGCCGGTGGCCAAGGCTTCATGGGCCACAAGCACTACGCACATGACCACTCCAAGGTCGACGGCGTGACCAAAACGTCCATCCTTCAACAGGTCTCTTGGTCTGAGGCCCCGCTGATGGAATTGTCGGACTTTGACGCCAAGCTCGCGGAGCGTGGTGTCGCAGTGATGCAAGTGATGCGTGGTGGCGTTCGACGCCGTGACGTTGTTCGCTTCGAGAGTCTCCAGGCCTTCCCCGCCGACCTCCTCGTGCATCAGGCCGCCCCGACGAACTTCGATCAGGCTCTCGGTGAGTCCACGGCTCAGCCGATGGACCTGACCGACACGCACGCGAAGCCGGTGCGCGCACCGATCGTGTCGCTGGATGCGGATGACTTGGTCATTGCGGCACCCACCCTTCCCACCCCTGAACAGACCGCGGTGAAGCCATGAACATTTTCGAGAACACCATCTTCGATAAATTCAAAACGCTTGATGTTGGCCGGCCCCAGACCGAAACGGTTTCTCAGAACCTTGACGTCCGCCGTCTCCCCCGAAGCCTTGGGGCTGCAGTGGAGGCGGTGGACATGACGCGTCCCGAAATCGAACCTGTTGAAAAGCAGGCGATGGAACAAGCGCACTCCGCATTTGCGGATGCCCCCGCCGTGACCGCGCGTGCGGTGCAAGAAGCACCCGTCGCGGAACAGCGTGTCGAGGCGCCCGCTTCCCCCACTGTGGCTGCAAAGGTTCCTGTGCCCCAGGACAAGAAGGTTGAGGACATGACGGCTCAGGAAATGAAGGATTTTCGCTTCCCGTTCCGTGACCCCAATGGCAAGGAACCGGTGCCGCCGGGTTATGTGGCGTCTGATGGCTATGAGCCGAAAGCACAAGCTGAGGTTCAATGGCCCGAACGCCAGCCGACGCCGCAAACGATGGAAGAGTGGAAAGCATTCCGCTTCCCCACGCGTTCCGAAAGCACACTGGCCGCTGCCGCGCGCGCGGCCGGCTTGGCGAACAAGGAGGAAGAAGACGATCAGGACACCGGGCGCAGTGAAGGCGTCGGCGGACGCAGCCAGGTGCAACCCGCCGCCACTTCATACAGTGACAGCAACGCGATTACAGGCGTGTCCGGTGTGATGGGGCTGGCTGGCGGACAAGCTGATGAGTCTCCCGATCGTCGCCCCTCCCCGAATGTGGCGCCGGCACCGACTCCGGACGAAGATCCGCTGGACGCGCTTCGCCGTGCGCTCGATGTCCCTGAGCCAGAACGGCCGGCTGCACCATCGCAGTCCGCGAACCTGCCGCGTTCGTTGGGGGAAGCCGCCGCGCTCATGGCTCCGGCATCTGCTCCGAGCGAGGATCCCTTGGACGCCCTTCACCGCGCGCTCGATGCACCGGACGCGAACGAGCCGGTCCAGCGGCCTGAGATTTCGCGCGCTCGCAGGATGCGGCCGTGATTCCGCTGCCCTACCTTCCGCCCACCGTCGCCGAACACGCCGCCGCCGCAGTGGCGTGTCAGGCCGACGGACACGCACCCCGGGCGGTGCTGGTGGCGGACATGTCGCGGCCGGATCGCGAACCGCGGCTGTGGGCCTTCGACCTCTCGGATCCGAAGCATCCACAGGTGGTCTTGCAAGCGAAGGTGGAGCACGGCTACGGCAGCAGCGATCCGAAGAATCCCGAGATGGCCACGCGTTTCAGTGACGTTGAAAACAGTGGGATGACCAGCCTGGGGCTTTATCGTGTGGCCGATGCCTACACCGGGAAGAACGGCGCGAGCTATCGACTGCAGGGGCTGAGTGCCACGAATGCACATGCATGGGATCGGGACATCGACCTGCACCCATCACAATTCGTGACCCCCACTTCGATCAGCCACTCCGCCGGCTGCACCGCCGTGGCAGCTGCCACGCTCGTGGCCCTCACGCGTCACTTCGGCACGCTCACCGGTGCGCTGATGTGGGTTGACGGTCCGGGGGTCCATGCGCCCACGTGCGCAAGCCTACAACCGTGGCCCGCTGTGAAATCGGGCTGGTGGTCCGCACCGCGGGCCTGCACAACTTAAACCTCGCGGGTGGCCTTGTTCCCTGCCTGGGCTCGTTTGTGGCGCCTGGCATCTCCCTCACACCTCCCTAGTCCCAACCAGATTTATGAGAACCCCATGAGCCTTGCCATTGTTTCGACCTCTGCTAGAAAGACTGTCCAACTCGCCGGTGTGGTGAGCGCTTGTGGTGGGTCAAATGGCAAACCTAGCCGTCCAGCAAATGAATGCGGAGCTATTTCCGGAACTGCCCGATGTGACCGAGCTCATGAGGCTTGTTCATCGAACTTTGGCCGCCGCGATCAGACGGGTGTGGATAGACCACGGGTGGAAGCCGCCGATCGTCGTTGTCGCATTTGTGGTGGACGTCTACTTAATTTCGATCGAGGCGTGGGACGCCTACTGCCGACACTGGTTTCGCAAAAAGATGATGGCCGCCGTGGACGAGTTGGTGGGGCCATGGATGGAAAAAAGCAAAACCATCGGTCAGTCCGACAAGGAGCAAGGGGCTCTGTTGGACGAGATGCTTGCGGAGTTTGCTAAGACAGATCCGAGGTTCTTGCACTTTGCACGGGACAAGCCACAATCAATTGAGGAGAGCGACATGCCACTGAACAGCCAAGACAAACTGGACATCGCGAAAATTGTCGCGGAGCAACTCTGCAACCACAAGTTCTCGTTTGAGAAAATGTCTTACAGTAACAAGAGTATAGCCACCATTATCGGCGCCGCCGTTGTGATTGGAGGGGCTATCCTGACGGGGTGTCTTTTCATCAACAATTCCTTCAATGGATTGCGTGAGGAAATTCACCAGCAGAACGGGCATGTCCTACTTCTCGAAAACACTATCAAAGAGCGTCTACCTGCTCGACCCGTCGCCTTTACAGTGGCTCCTACCTCAGCGGGTAGCGGTTCGTCCACGCCACCCACAACCACAAATGGTTCTCCAAGCCCTTAATTGACTTGGTCGTGGTCCAAGTTTTCCGGCCCAACCGCGCCAGATCGTTGCGCATCTTGGCGTGGGTCACATTGATGGCAAACAGCGGATCCCGTTCCCGTGGCACGCCGTCCGCCCGTTTCTTTGCGCGGCCCAGGCTGGTCTCTTTCGGCGAGTGGTGGATCAGGTGCGTCACGCCTGGCAGAGCGTCCTTGATCCACTTGGGATAGGACGTGTCGCCATCGGTGGCGATCGTGGCGGGTGACTTCAACAGCGGCTTCACCGCTTTCAGCAAGGCGGGCACCATCTTCTCCCGATCGTGATGAACCCACTGGGTGCCGCCAGGAGGTAAGGGCTTCACACCGGCACCGCCGAGGGGCATGGTTGAGGTGATCCGGCAGACCGTGAACCCCAAGATCTGATCGGTCTTCACCCGGATGAGCACCGGGACGCTGACCTGCTGGTGGCGGGCGTGGATGAAGGTTTCCAACTCGTCCATCATCACGTAGGCCGTGCGGTTCGCTGGATCCGCCAGGAAGGCCGCATGGTGCCGCTTGGCCTCACGGGCCAGGTGATTGACCTTCCGGGCGATGGTGCTCTTGGAACAGCCCAGCACCAACCCCATGCGCCTCATGGACGCGCCGGACACGGCCCACTTGAACACCTGCTCATTGAAGTCAGGTCGGTGCTGCTGGCGAATGGGTTTGCTCTGGGTGGCGGAGAACCACGCGCCACACGCTTTGCATTGATACCGCGGCACAGGCTGATGGTTGTGCTTTGCCGGTCGGGAACCCTTCTTCCGGTAGAAGCCACGGGGTGGATCCGTGTGGTTTGCGCAGTCCTTGTTAGGGCAAACCGGGCGGGGGCTCTTCATGACGCTGACGGTAGCAAAACCGCCTCATTTATCAAATCTTTGGTGCATCTAGCCCGAAACCGTTGATGGAATTGGGTTCAAGGCGCATTGAGGCGCCACAAACGAGCCCAGGTAGCCTTGTTCCTGTGCTGCGCAGCCACATTCGTTGCCTGGCATTCAACTGAGGAAATTATTTAAGGGTTTTGATCTTGCGGACATTGGAATTTCTGTCTCACTGAAGTGGAGAAAGAAATCCAAGGAACCGCCGCCATGCCCACCCTGCGCCCCAAGCCCGTCTACGACACCGAATACGTCACGGTGCGTGTCTTCATCGCCTGCGACCCCATGCAAGGGCCGGTGGATGACGACAACGACCTCTTGGGCTTGTTCGCCACGGCAGCGATCGGCCACATGTCGTTTGACTTGCTGCACCAGGTGATTGAGCTGACCTCTCATTGCGCAGAAATCGCTGATGCGTTGCGCCCCCAAGTGCAACCGCAGCAGATCCGGGATGCGGTGATGGCTTATCGCAGCAACCCACAGCCCTTCGCGCCAGGTGAAACCCCGGGAATCTGGGTGACGATGCAGGTGCCGAAAAAGGTGCTGCGCAGTGTTGTGATGCAGCCCCGTTTGGTGCCGGTCCCGGTGCGCACGGCACCCCGCCGGCCGTCGCTGTTCGAGACGATGTTCAACACGCGTCCGCGGTTGACCCCGCCGCGCCCAACGTGGGCTTGAACATGGACCTCGACGACTTCAACGACGATCTGCCGTTGCACCACTGCCACGACCTGCCGACGGTGAAAGCGTTGCTGTTGCTCGGTGCCGATCCCCACGCCACTGACAGCATCGGCATGACCGCGCTACATCACTGCCGCGTGCCTGCGATTGCGGAAGCGTTGATCGCGGCCGGCGCCGATCCGAACGCCCGTGACGACTGGCGACGCACGCCCCTCTTCCACATGCACACCGACGTCGAGCTTGTCCGGGTGCTGCTCTCCGCAGGTGCGGATCCCGACCTCACCGACGTGCGCGGCGACCTGGCCTTGATGGCCGCCAGCCCGGACGTGGCTGAGCTGTTGCTCGCCAACGACCCTGAATACCTCTCCCTCAACGACCCATTTACGAGGACACACCCATGAGCCTTCTCGACTTCTTCAAACAAAAGTCACCGGTCGCCGCTGCGGATGAAGACACCAATCGTCGCGACGTCCAGGGCCGCACGGCCTTGCATGACGCCGTCTCCTCGGTCCGT
>Ga0302317_10002073_pt1 | contig 14035 bp, 10 predicted proteins | sample III_Palsa_N3_3_FD_200450 | JGI IMG/M metagenome (GOLD analysis project Ga0302317, IMG submission 200450) | Peat permafrost microbial communities from Stordalen Mire near Abisko, Sweden - III_Palsa_N3_3 | ecosystem: Environmental > Terrestrial > Soil > Palsa > Peat permafrost | place: Sweden...
GTCCTTCACCCGCACCCCAGCCCTCCGCTGCCGCCGCAGCAAAATCAGCCGCGTAGCAAACACCGGATCAATCAACACCCCCAGCCCTTTCATCTGCACCAAAAACGACGAGTGCCCAATGAACGTAATCGCCTGCTCCGCCACCCCCACCGCCGACGGTTTGCGCGGCTCACCCACCAACGGCTGCGCATGACTCTCCCGCACCAACTTCCAAAGCTGTCCCAACTTCTCCATCCGAAAAGCCATGATCACTCCTAAACGCTCTAAGCAGTAGATGGCCTTACCGCTTCCCTCGATGCGACAAACAGCCTACACCTCCCCAGCCAATTCCGTATGCCCCGTGTTCCGCTTCCGAGATGCGGGTTGTACGATGAGGTCAAGCGAGCGCGAGTTGCGTCGACCCGCCACCAACCCACCATGCCCCGCAAAAAGCCGCATCCCGCCAGCCGTCGCCGCTTTCTCCAGCAAGCCGCCGCCGCATCCATCGTCACCGCCCTCCCCTACCGCACCGCGCACGCCTCAACCACCACACGCGCCACCATAAAGAATCACGCCCCGCTAACCCCCAACGCCTTCTATCCCCTCCCGCTCGGCTCCATCCGCCCCACCGGCTGGCTCCGCGCCCAACTTCAGATCCAGGCCAACGGCCTGGGCGGTCACCTCGACGAAACCTGGTCCGACGTCGGCCCCAACAGCGGCTGGCTCGGCGGCACCGGTGAATCCTGGGAGCGCGGCCCCTACTTCATCGACGGCCTCCTCCCCCTCGCCTACCAACTCGACGACCCCCGCCTCAAAGCCAAGGCACAAAAATTCATCGACTGGACCCTCACCCACCAGCAACCCAATGGCAACTTCGGCCCCACCTCCAACAACGACTGGTGGCCCCGCATGGTCATGCTCAAAGTCCTAACCCAGTATTACGAAGCCACCGACGACCCGCGCGTCCTCCCCTTCCTCACCCGCTACCTCGCCTGTCAGCTCGCGACCCTCCCCTCGCGCCCCTTACAAGACTGGGGCAAGTTCCGCTGGCAGGACAACGCCCTCACCGCTCTCTGGCTCTACAACCGCACCGGCGACCCCTCCCTTCTCTCGCTCGTCCGCCTCCTCCACTCCCAGGGCTTCGACTGGCAGAAAAACTTCGCCGACTTCCGCCACACCGAACGCATGACCGCCGAACAACTCCACCTCCCCGAAGGCGGCCTCAGCGACCTCGCCCTCTCCACCCACGGCGTCAACAACGGCCAAGCCATCAAAGCAGCCCCAGTCTGGTCCGTCCTCACCGGCAATCCAGCCGACCGCGCCGCCATACACCAGATGCTCTCCGCACTCGACACCTACCACGGCCTCCCCAACGGCATGTTCTCCTGCGACGAGCACTTCGCCGGACGCAATCCCTCGCAGGGCTCCGAACTCTGCACCGTCGTCGAAACCATGTTCTCGCTCGAACAATCCCTCGCCATCCTCGGCGACCCCGCCCTCGGAGACCGCCTCGAACTCATCGCTTTCAACGCCCTCCCCGGCGCCTTCACCGACGACGTGTGGGCCCACCAATACAACCAGGAGCCCAACCAGGTCGAGTGTTCCCTGCACCACAAACCCTGGACCACCGACGGCCCCGAGTCCAACCTCTACGGCCTCGATCCCAACTTCGGCTGCTGCACCGCCAACTTCCACCAAGGCTGGCCCAAATTCACCGCCAGCCTCTGGATGGCCTCTGCAGACGACGGCCTAGCCGCCACCGCCTATTCCCCAACCACCCTCACCACCCCGGTCCGCGGCGTTCCCATCACCATCCACGAAGACACCGACTACCCCTTCCGCGACCGCATCACACTCACACTCACCCCCGCGACGCCGACAGCCTTTCCCCTACATCTCCGCATCCCCGCCTGGGCTGTCAACGCAACCCTCCGCATCAACAACCAGCCGCAGCCCGCACCAACCCCCGGCACCTTCGCCCGTATCCATCGCGCCTGGAGCCCCGGCGACGTAGTCGAACTAACCCTCCCCATGCAACCGCGCGCGATCCCCGGCTTCAATCAATCCCTCTCCGTCAACCGCGGCCCGCTAGTCTTCTCCTACCCCATAGGAGAAACCTGGCTCAAGCTCCGCGACCGCAACCTCACCGCCGACTGGCAAGTCTACCCCAACACGCAATGGAACTACGCCCTCGCCGTCGACAACCCCAACTCAATCCACACCGCCGAGCACCCCGTCACCGGCGCCCCCTTCACCCACGAAGGCGCGCCCGTAACCATCACCCTCCCCGCGCGCAAACTAAAATCCTGGCAAGCCGTCGACAGCGTAGCCGACCCCGTCCCCCCAAGCCCCGTCACCACCGCCGAGCCCCTCGAACAAATCACCCTCATCCCCTACGCCGCCGCCAAACTCCGCATCACCGCATTCCCCCACTGCGCTCAGCCGCAAGCGTCCACCGAATCCTAAAGCCTCTCCCAACTCCACATCGCACTCATCACATCCTTCGGCAACTCAAACCCCATCTGGTGCGCGAGCATACAAATCTGCCCGCGATGATGCGACTCATGCGCCACCATGTAACAAACCATCTCCATCCCAACATCCCTTTTCCCCAGCGCCCACACCTTCGCCCAACCATCGCGAAGAAATTCCTTCACCTCGCCGTTCTCCACCAGCGCGAGCATCCCCTCACAAGCATTAGCACTCTCCGCCAACCCCACCCGAGCCTGTTCCTGCGTACACCGCGCCCAATGCAACTGCGCCGGCACTCCCACCTGCGGTGCATTCAAACGCACCCACTTCGCGCGCACATTGTGCACATGCGTAACGATCGCCGCAATCGTCCGCACCCCACCCACCGGCTTAGCTCTCCACGCCGCAGCATCCAGCCGCGCGAGCAGCAGTTGATTCACCCGCTCATTGACTGCAAACATCTGCGCCGCCGTTCGGGTCTTCACAACTCACCCCTCGCGCAACAAAATTAAAACCTAATTCCCCGCCCGCTCCGATCCCGCCACAAAGCTCTTCGCATGCGCAAACTCCGGCCGCGCCGACCCCGCTCCCCCATCCGTCGACTTCAACAACTCCGCGTAATAAAACTGGGCCTTCTGCTTCTCGCCAGCAGCCTCCGCAGCCCTCCCCGCGTTGAACAATCCATTCAGCCGGTTCGGACTCAGCTTCAGCGCGACCTCATACTCAGCCAGCGCCTCCTTCGGCTTGCCAAAGTCCAGCAGCATATCCGCCAGCATCTCGCGCGCCGGAATGTCCACCTCGCCCTGTCCCACCTGGTCCTGCAGATCCGCAGCCGCGCGCATTGCCGTCAACGCCTCGTCCTGCTTCCCCTCGGCATACGCCACCCACGCCACTATCTCGTTGCGCTCAATCTTCGTGCCCGTTCCCTCCACCTCGTACGCGTCCTTTCCTTTGCGCGCCTCCGCCATCAACGCGTCATACTTCGCCAAATCCGCACGCGCCTTCGCCGGCTCCTTCAAATGCCCATCCGCCACCGCGCGCAACCAGTACGCCAGCGTGGCCGTCGCCGGCCTCGTCCCCGCCACCGGCTCTATTCCCGAAGCGGCCTTCCACTCATGCATCTCCAGCGCATAAAACCCCGGCAGCTTCAGCCGATAGTACGGAACCATTCCCTCCATATGCGCGGAACCGTTCTCCCCCATACCCGCGATCATCTCCAGCGGCGCGCTGCTCGCCTCCAGTTCCTTCTTCGCCAGGACATCCTTCCCGCTCTGCAAATACGCATAGATCAAAAAGTCATACGAGTGCGGCTCGTCCATCAGCCCACTCTCACCCCGCTTCTCCGCCGCCTGCGACGCCGCGATCGACCCCAGCTGCGACGCCTCATCCTTCGACCACAACCCCAGCCGCGAGTAGATGTGTCCCGGCATATGAAACGCATGCGGCCCCGACTGCGCAATCTCACCATAGTGATCCGCCGCCGCCAAACCCTCCGCCGCCATCGCCGGGTTATCGCAGACGTGAATGATGTAATGCACGACTCCCGGGTTATCAGGGTCCTTCACAAACAGCGGCTGCAACACCGCCATCGCCTTCCGATCCTGCGTCTGCGTCAAGTCATCCGGGGACTTCGCCGCCAGCAGCGACAGCGCATAAAACGCCCCTGCATCCACGTCGTCCGGATACTGCGCATACAACTTCCCCATCGCATCCGAGTACGCCGCAATCCGCGCCGGATACTCCTCCGTCCCCGGCTTGAAGAATCCCGCCAGCGCAGCAATGTAATCCTTCTCCCGCTGCGTCTTCACCGGCAGCGCCTCGGCCGCCTCCATCTGTTCCCACCCCAACTTCCTCGCCTCCGCGTTGGGCCGATTCCATATCTGGTGGAACGAGCTCATCGCCACACCCCAATGCGCCATCGCACACCCGGGATCGGCCTTCGCAATCCGCTCGAACTGCTTCGTGGCCTCTTCGTACCAGAAGTCATGCAGCAGCGCCACGCCGCGATCAAACGCCGCCTGCGTCCCCGCCCCGCACGACACCGGAAAATTCACGGTCCCCAACCGCTCCTGCATCTGCGCCGGCGTAGCCAACGCCCCCGCCTCCGCAGAGCCCATCGACATACCGCTCATCGACTGCGCACCTAAAGGCGCCGCAACCAAACACGAAAGAACCACTGGGACGAAGGAGAAGAGCTTACACAAGTTTTTCATAGCACACGAATTATAAGTCGACGCACCTACCAATCGCTCAGGCCTCTCCGCCACCATGCGACCCCTCCCGCCGTCCGCGCAGGACCGAAGCGCCCTCGCCGTCCGCGTAGGACCCCGCCCACACTTGATACGTAATCTTCGGCGACTCCACCCCCCGATGCATCGCATTCACCTCCTCCCGAATTGCCTGGTCCGCCAGCGTCATCCGCTCCCGCGACCTTAGAAAATCCAGCCAACTCTCCATCACAAACGTCTCGTTCAAATGCTCGGGATCGGCCGCATCCCGATAAATCCCCCAACGCACCGCGCCCCCTCGCAACCGCACCCCTTCGAGCCCCCGCACCGCATGCGTAAACGCTGCATAGTCCTCCGCCGCCACACGGTAGTCCACCGAGATTCTCACCGGCCCATCATCTGGATCAGGCGTAGCCGCAAACCCAGGCAGCGGCCGCTTCCACTTGTAAGGAGTCAGGTCCGGCAGCAGTCCCTTCAAAATATGTATGCGCTGCAAGAACGGAAGACTCACCGCCAATCCAATCGCCGCACAAATCAACGAAGTCTTCGTCGACGTTCTCTCAGCCACCGTACCCCATAGCGCGCTGCCCAGCGCCAGCCCTCCCTGGAACGCCATCAGGTACACCCCCAGCGCCCGCGCATACACCCAAGCCGGCACGCTCAACTGCACACTCACATTCAACGTCGACATCGTCGTCGTCCACGCAAACCCCGCACCCAGCAGCGCCACAATCGCTACCCACGGCAGCGGCACTACCGCCAGCACCACCATCGTCGCCACGTAATACACGCCCGTCGCCAGCAGCAGTGTGTCCGCATCCACCCGCTGCCGAATTCTCCCCAGCAGCGTCGCTCCCACGACCGCGCCCACCCCCAGGCAGCCATTCAAAATCCCGTAGCCCATCGCGCCCTGGTGCATATCTCTCTTCGCCACCAGCGCCAGCAACGACCACACCGCGCTCACAAAAAATGTAAACGTAAACGCGCGAATCAACGGCCCCTGCAAGTCCGGCGCATGACGCAGATACCGCAGCCCCGATCGCACCGAACCCGCAATCCGCTCCGCCGGCAGCGCACTCTGAAAAATCGGCTGCCGATTCCACCGCCACAAAATCCAGATCACGCCCGCAAACGAAGCCGAGTTCAGCGCAAACACCCACGCCGCTCCGCGATGGGGCACCGCATACGCCGCAATCATCAACCCGCCCAGCGCCGGCCCCAGCGCGCGCGCAATATTATTGCTCGCCGCATTCAACGTCACCGCATTTGGAATCTCCTCGTGCGGCACCAGCTCTGGAACAATCGCCTGCCAGGCAGGATTGTTCATCGCCGACCCGATGTTCAACAAAAAAGTAAACAGCAGCAGCGTCACCGGCGTAATCACACCCACAAACGTCAGCACCGCCAGCACCGCAACACTCGCCAGCATCCAGCACTGCCAGAAAATCAGCAGCCGGCGCCGCTCGTAAATATCCGCAGTCGCGCCTGCAAGTAATCCCAAAAACAGTACCGGCAAGCTAGCCGCCGTCTGCATCAGCGCAATCAACAGCGGCGACGTCGTCAGCACCGTCATCAACCACGTGCCCGCAGTGTCCTGCATCCACGTGCCCAAACTCGACACCGTCGACGCCACCCACCGGTCTCGAAACAACGGAATCTTTAGCGGCCCAAACGCATTCGGTCCCCCAGGAATCGGCTGCGGCGCCGTCGCTAAGTCGGTTGTATCAACGTGCCCAGTCTCACCCACACCTCTATGATGCCATCCCCGTCACCTCCCCCATCTCGCCGCTGCGCTCGCCTCGGTTTATCCTTCAGCATGGGCCACCGCTGCCGCGCACTCCTCCTGCTTCTCGCCAGCGCGGGCGCCTTCGCGCAGGAGACTACATCGTCAACGCCCGACAAACCCTCGCCGTCCGCGCAGGACCTCCCACCCATCCCCCAACTTCTCCTCGACGTCGAACGCAACGAAAAGGTCACAGATGCCGCCGCTCGTGATTACACCTACCACGTCCGCCTCCAGCAACTGGAGCTCGACAATAATGGCGACCTCAAAAAGTCCACCACCACTGATTCTGAAAGCATCACGATCGACGGCGTTCGTGTCGAACGCATCGTCGCCCGCGACGGCAAACCGCTTACCCCCGAAGAAACCCACAAAGAAAGCGATCGCATCGACAAAGAAGTCGCCAAAGCGAAAGCCCGTCGTGAGAAGCTCGAGTCCCAAGGCAAAGAAACCAACACCAACGGCGACTCCTTCGTCACCGCCTCCCGCGTCCTTGAACTTGGCTCCTTCACCAACGCCCGCCGTGTCGACCTCAACGGTCGCCCCACCATCGTCGCCGACTATAACGGCGATCCCAACGCCAAAACCCATAGCGAGTTCGAGAAAGTGTTTCGCGACCTCGTCGGCACCGTCTGGATCGATGAACATGAGCATGTCCTCGTTCGCGCCGCGGGTCACTTCCTCCAAAACTTCAAGATCGGCGGGGGCCTCGTCGTCGATATCAAGGAAGGTTCGAGTTTCGAAGTCCATTACGGCCGGATTAACGATGAAGTCTGGCTACCCATCGAAGCCACCGGACAGGGCAAAATCCGCTTCCTTCTCTTCACTAGCTTCAACGGACGCGTCCATCGGCTCACCTCCGACTACCGGAAGTTCCACTCCACCTCCACCATCATCGATAGCAACCGCCTCATCGGACCCGACGGCCAGCCCATACCTGACCCCGCTCCACCGCAGCCTCCCCCCTCAGCCACGCCCCCGCACCCGCACCCTTAAATGCAAAAGAGAAGAGCACAGCTCTTCCCTTTTGCTCAGTGAACAAAACTCACCCACCGGTCAAACCCCTTAGCCGAAGCTTAGAGAGGCTGAACGTCGGACGCCTGCCACCCCTTCGGTCCCTTTACTACGTTGAACTGAACGGCCTGGCCCTCTTGCAGACTTTTGAAACCATTGGAGTTGATCGCCGAATAATGCACGAACACGTCTTCACCGTTCTGACGGCTGATGAAGCCAAATCCCTTGGCGTCGTTGAACCACTTTACTGTTCCCTGTTCCATGTCTCGTAAATCCTTGTGATTGACTTTGACGCTGAATCCAAATGGGTATTCGGCTACCGCTGATGCAGAAACCAATCTGTTTCAAACGATTGAGAAATGTTAGCACGAAGGTCGAATTTTCCACCGAAAAAATTGCGAAAAGGTTGATGTCTGCACTAGAAACAGTGCAACAATTCGCGCGATTCGCGCAGTCTATCGCTTCTGCTCTCCCAAATGAGCTTCAACAATCTCCTCCGCCACCCGCAACACCTGCTCCAGGCTCATCGCCGTCGAATCCAAAATCACCGCATCCTCCGCCGCCCGCAGCGGAGACTCTGTTCGATTCCGGTCCCGCGCATCCCTCTCCTTGAGTTCGCGGATCACCGCCTCTTCCGTAACCTCAGCCTTCGCCGGCACTCCCTGCCGATAGCGCCGATTCCCCCTCACCTCCGGCGCCGCATCCAAAAAGATCTTCACCTCCGCATCCGGAAACACCACCGTCCCGATATCGCGACCCTCCATCACCACGCCGCCAGCGTCCCCGAGCAGCCGTTGCTGCTCCACCATCCACTGCCGCAACCGCGGATGCACCGACACCCGCGATGCCCCCGCCGTCACATCCCCATCCCGCACTCTCCGCGACACATCCACCCCATCCAGCAGCACAAGATTGCCCTCCAGCTGCGGCTTCAACGCAATGCGCGTCCGCTCCGCCAACTCCAGCAGCTCCGGCTCCTCGTCAAAACTCAAATCATTGTCGATCGCCTTCAGCGCCAGCGCCCGATACATCGCCCCAGTCTCCAAATTCAGAAACCCAAACTTCCGCGCCAGGTGCGCCGCCAGCGTGCTCTTACCCGCACCCGCCGGCCCATCAATCGCAATCACCGGCCGCGTGCGCCGCGCCTTCTTCTCAGCGCCCGCCCCGTTTCCCGATTCCGTTCCTGCCGTCGCCGAAGGCGTGCTCATCCTCAACTCCTAAGCCCCAGGCTTTCTGCGAAACGTTGGCTTCGCTCCCGCCGGCCCACTGCGCTTCGCTCCAAATCCACCTGGCTTACCACCAAACTTCGGCTTGCCTCCAGGCTTGCTCCCAAAGCTCTTGCCCGCACCCGCACGCCCATAGCTCCCCGCAGACTTGGGCTTATACGACCGCTTCGCTCCATCGCCTTCCGTCTTCGGAACCCACGGCTCTTTCGTAAACGGACGAGTGTGCGCATCCGCAGCCCGCGGCTTATACGGCCGCTTCGGTAACGACCGCTCGACCGTAGACTCCGCACCACCACTAGCCTCCGTCCGCGGCGTAAACTCCCGCTTCACAAACGGCCGCGTCCCGCCCTCACGCGCCTTATACGGACGCTTCGGGAACGGCTTGCCTCCGCCTTCCTTCCCCGAAAAACTCCGCGGCTTAAACGACGCCCGCTCACCACCCTCTTCCGTTCTCGGCGTGTACGGCCGCTTCGCAAACGGCTTCGCCCCGCCCTCAATATCGCGCTTCACATAAGGCCGTTTCGCAAACGATCCCTCTCCACCCTCAGCACCACGAGTTGTGTAAGGGCGCTTGGCAAACGGCTTCGCTCCACCCTCTGCCGTGCGCGGTGTATACGGTCTCTTCGCAAACGGCTTCGCACCGCCCTCAGCATCGCGCTTCACGTAAGGTCGCTTCGCTCCAAACCCGCCAGCCTTGCCCGTACGCTCCTTGCTCTCATAGCTCCGAGGCTTGAATGTCGGCCGCTCGCCACCCTCTTCTGTACGCGGGGTATACGGCCGCTTCTCAAAAGACTTGGTAGCCGACCGTGGCGGAGTCCGCCGCTCCACCGGCAACCCGGCCTGCTCCCGCGCACCCAGCGGCGCACGATCCTCCGCCGCCGGCCGCCGGAACTTCGTGAACCCATCCGCCTTTGCGGGCGCTGCCGCGCGCGGCTTCCGATCCTCTTCCCATGGCTTCGTGAACGTCTTCTTTGCCCCAGCCCGCGCCGGCACTCCGTCCTTCTTGAACGGCCGCCGATCCTTATCCGTCTTCCCATCCAACCGCGCCCCAAATCGCGCCGACGGTTTCACCGGCCCAGCCCCAGGCCTCTTCGCTCCAAAGCTCTTCGCCCCAAAGCTCTTCGCAACAGGCTTCCCTCTGAACTCGCTTGCAACCTTGCCTTCACTCGCAAAGCTCTTGATCCGCCCCGTCCCAATCTTCTTCGGACGCTCCACCACCGCAACCGCCTCTTCACCCTCCACCGCAGCCTCGTCCGTACTCGCCGCAACAGCCACCGGCAGACCGCCCGGAATATGCAGCAGTGTCTTGCCCTCCACCACCACCGTCTCCAACTGCCGCGCACCTACCAACGCATGCAGCACCTCGCGCACCCGCGACCGCGCCGTCAGCGGCGACAGGAACGTCGTCACCTCTTCCTCGGTCGCCGCAAACACCTGCGCCAAATACAACGACACCAGCGCCGACAGCGCCGTAGGCTGCCCCGCATTCGCCCCCGCCTTAATCGCCTTCGTGAATCTGCGAGACGTCAGCTCCCACAGCGTGGATCCCTCCCCTTGCGCGAGCAAGGGAATCACTCGCAGCTGCGACCAAAGCTCCGTGAGCGAGCGCAGAATCGCCGCCTCCGTCACCTCGCGCCCCAGCTCCTGCGCAACCTCCGCAGCCGACACCGGCCCGCGCTCCGCCACCACCTCATAAACCTTCAACCCCAGCGGAGAAACCTTCACCGCGCCCGACGTCGATGGCGGCTGCTTCCACGCCTTATCGCCCCGCATCGTGAACACAAAGCTGAACACCTGCGCACTGACAACAAAATCAGGCGCATCGCCCGGCACACCCAGCAAATTCAACGGCAACGCCAATCCCTCACCCACCAGCCGCGCAACCAATCCCCGCGCAACCTCAGTCTCCGCAAACGTAGGAGCAGCCTTCGCCATACCGAGCGTCGCCTCCACTAAGGAAGGCGCCGGCACCGGCAGTTGCGACCCACGTGGCGTAAATAACACCAATCCGCGTTCGTTAATCCAGTCGCGCGCCGCCTCGAGCGTCAGCAACGGCTCACCCGTCTGTTTCCATGCTGCAGCGCGAGCAGCCTCAAGCTGCATGTCGTTGAACTCCGGTGTTGTACTCAAAGTTGCCTCTATCGTTTTCTGCTGCGCCTTTTACGCGCAGCTTCCGAGGTACCACGCAGAGAATAGACCTCAGTTCGCAGTGCTGTCATCGGAGAAAATCCTGTGAAGTGCGGGCTTCGCGCGCGCACTAAATGCGCTGAAACGCCCGTTGGATGTCTCTTAGAGAATACCGCAATGCGATCGGTCTGCCGTGCGGACAGCTCATCGGATGCTCAGTTTTCCCCAATTCCCGCAATAACCAGTCAATCTTCGCCGGCTCCAACACCATATTCACCTTGATCGCCGCATGGCACGCAATCGACGCCGCAATCCGCGTCCGCCGCAGCTCCTCATTCTCCACCTGCGCGCTCTTCTCCGTAACCCCCAACACCTCTTCCAGCACCCGCTCCAACTCCTTCCCCTCCAACCCCACAGGAGTCGCCTTCACCGCCAGCGTCCGCGGCCCAAACGGCTCGGCCTCAAATCCATTCCGCTCCAACTCTTCCGCAATCTCCGCAAACGTCACCATCTGTTCCGGCAGCAACTCCACCAGCACCGGCATCAACAGCCGCTGCCGCTGCACCGCCTCCACCTGTCGCTCGCGCAGAATCTTCTCAAACAGCACCCGCTCATGCGCCACATGCTGATCGATAATCCAAAGCCCCTCCTCATTCACCGCCAAAATAAACGAGTCCCTCAACTGCCCCAGCGGCTTCAACGACGCCAGCCCATTCAAGTTCCCCCCACCATCGTCTTGGGTGCCCCATCCGTACGCAGTCTCATCGCGGACGGGTGGGATCGCAGAATCTTCATACCCCACCGCCATCCCCGGCCCACTAAACCCCAACCTCCCAGCCGCCGCCGGCACCAACCGCTCCCTCAACTCAAACGCGGCGACATCCCCCGGCTCAATCGCGCCCTCACTCTCCTCCACCATCAGCGCTCGCGGCTCCCCGTCTCTTGGAGAGAAGACCGCACCATCCACACCCGGCAGCGGACTCACATCCACCATCAACGACTCGCTAGCCCGCGCTCCCCCACTCAGCGCCGAATAAAAACTAGCCGCCGGCCGCGCATTCATCAGCGCCGTCCGCACCGAGTCCCGCACAAAATCATGCACAAAACTTCCCTGCCGAAACCGCACCTCCGTCTTCGCCGGATGCACATTCACATCCACCTCCTGCGGCGGCATCTCCAGAAACAGCAGGACGACAGGAAAAGATGTGGGCGGAATAATATTCCGATAAGCCTCGTTGAACGCATGGAGAATCAGCTTGTCGCGAATCAGCCGCCCATTCACAAACACGTAAATCGAATTCCGATTCAGCTTCTGCAACTCCGGCTTACTCACAAACCCACTCAACCGCACAAACCCCGGCTCCGGCGCCTCATACCCCTGTTCCCTCTTCCACGGCGGAGGCTCCGGCAATCCCGCACGCGCAAAATCAATCTCCGCTGCCACCGGAATCAAGCTCTCAAACGTCTCGCGCCCAAAGATCTGATAAAGCCTCTCCCCAGCATTCGCAACAGCCGGCGCCACCAACAACGCCTGCGTAGCCGAGTGCAGCTCAAAATGTTTTTGCGGATGCGCCAGCGCATAGTGCGTCACCAGCGCCGCCACATGCCCCAACTCCGTCTGCTCCGCCCGCAGAAACTTCCGCCGCGCCGGCGTATTAAAAAACAGATCCCGCACCGCAATCGTCGTCCCCTCAGGCAGCCCCGCATCTTCCACGCGCAACAGATTCCCGCCGGCAATCTCCAGCACCGTCCCAACTTCATCCTCCGCCGCACGCGTCTCCAGACTCACCCGCGCCACGCTAGCAATCGAAGGCAGCGCCTCGCCGCGAAACCCCAGCGTAGCAATGCTCAACAAGTCATCCGACGACCGCAGCTTCGACGTAGCATGCCGCTCAAACGCCAGCAGCGCATCATCCCGTCCCATCCCATGTCCGTTGTCTACGATGCGAATCAGCTTCCGCCCACCCGCCTCAATCTCCACCCGAATCCGCGTAGCCCCCGCATCCAGCGAATTCTCCAACAGCTCCTTCACCACCGAAGCCGGCCGCTCCACCACCTCACCAGCAGCAATCTGGTTCGCTACCTGGTCCGAAAGAACGCGTATCTTCCCCATCGCTCGATTGTAGTCAGCGGCCCCACACTACCCCTGCGCAAATCCCGCCCGAAACCTACCGATCCCCCGCCCGATGCAGCCGCATAAAGTTCGTCGCCCCCGTCTTCGTCGCTGTCCCCGCCACGATCCCCACAATCTGCTGCGGCTTCAAATACCCGCGCTCCTCCAGCATCTCTTCCGCCATCGACACCAGCGTGTCCGTCCCCACAAACCGCTCGCAATGGATCCCAACCGTTCCCCACAGCAGCATCGACCGATGCACCACTTCCTCAAACGGACTCAGCGCAAAAATCGGCGCATCCGGCCTGTACTTCGACAGCAGCCGCGCCGTATTCCCGCTCTCCGTAAAGATCGCAATCGCCGCCAGGTCCAGATCCTGCGCAGAGTGCGCCATGCACTCGCAAATCGTCTCCGGCACCGTCAGGAACGTGCGCTTCCCCTCTGTCGCATGGCGCGGCACAAGCCTCTGCCCCTGCCCCAGCATCTGCTTCTCCGTCTCCACGATGATCTTGCTCATCATCGCCACAGCCTCTACCGGATATTTGCCCGCCGCACTCTCCGCCGACAGCATCACCGAATCGCTTCCGTCATAGATCGCATTCGCCACATCCGAAGTCTCCGCCCGCGTCGGCCTCGGGTTCTCAATCATCGACTCCAGCATCTGCGTCGCTGTAATCACCGGCTTCCGATACTCCGCCGCCCGCCGAATAATGTGCTTCTGAATTGCCGGCACTCGCTCCGGTGGAACCTCCACCCCCAAATCGCCGCGAGCCACCATAATCCCATCGGCAGCCTCCAGGATGCTGTCCAGGTGATCCACCGCCTGCGGCTTCTCCAGCTTCGCAATCACCCACGCGTCTGATCCCAGCTCCTTGATCCGCCGCTTCACATACAACACATCCTCAGCCGTCTGCACAAACGACACCGCCACCGTATCCGCGCCGGCCTTCAAACAAAACTCCAGGTCAATCTCGTCCTTCTCCGTCAGCGACGGCACCTTGATCGCCACGCCCGGCAGATTAATCCCCTTGTTCTCCCCCAGCATCCCGCCGTTGACGATCTCCGTCACCACATCGGCGCCAGCAATCTCCAC
>Ga0302317_10002078_pt1 | contig 14015 bp, 12 predicted proteins | sample III_Palsa_N3_3_FD_200450 | JGI IMG/M metagenome (GOLD analysis project Ga0302317, IMG submission 200450) | Peat permafrost microbial communities from Stordalen Mire near Abisko, Sweden - III_Palsa_N3_3 | ecosystem: Environmental > Terrestrial > Soil > Palsa > Peat permafrost | place: Sweden...
CGAGGTCACCACTCCTGCATCAATGTTCACGGGGAAGACGATGCCCTTACGGGACGGGGCTTGCTTCGGTTTACTCCTCATGAACCCCACAGGCCACTACAGCGGTTCCAACACATCTATGCGTTGTTTTTATATGCGCTGTTCTCTCTCGACTATGTGTTCGTACGGGACTTTGAGTGCTTTTTCTTTCCTGCCCATGACTATCTGAGCCGCACCAAGCATCCGGCACGCGAGTATGTGATCCTCTTTGCCAGCAAGGTGTTTTATTTCACATACATGCTCATTCTGCCGGTCGTTATATTAGGGAAATCTCCCTGGCTGGTGGCTGGCGCGTTTGTGCTGGTCCACCTGGTCGTTGGATTAAGCGTAGCGCTGGTATTCCAAACCACGCACACCGTCGATGGCACGTACTTTCCTGTTACTCGCGACGAGTTTGACAACGGCGTGTATCACATCTTCGCGACCACAGCCGATTATGCGACGACGAACCCGGTCGTTGGCTGGCTCGCGGGCGGACTCAACCATCACGTCGTACATCACCTTTGCCCGTTCGTGTGCCACACCCATTATGCTCCGCTTACCCGGATTGTGAAGGAGACCGCGGAAGAGTTTGGCGTTCCTTACCGGCAACACCCTACGATGACGCGCGCAATCTGGCACCATCTGATACTTTTGAAGCAACTGGGCAACGAAAACTGATTTTGGCGCCTGGTTCTGTGTCTATGGCTACCCTACAATCACGGGGAAAAAGCATGAAATTGCCCCCTATGCTACGCAAGCATCTGCCCAGCTATCTGGGTTGCGAGGAATGACGTTGCACCCATCGATCCCTGCTGTTTCACGATTTCGTTCCTTCGCGGATTCGCGCGCTATGGCCGCCAATCCCGTACACGTTCTGGCAAAGTACACCGAACGATATGGCGACACATTCCGCTTCTATCTGGGTGGAATTAAAGAAGCCATCGTTACGATCAATCCCGCTGTCATTCAGCACGTGCTGAAGACGAATGCGGAGAACTATCAGAAGTCCGAGATCCAGGTAAAGCGGATGGGCCACTTCCTGGGCAAAGGTCTTCTGACGACCCACGGGGAAGCATGGCGAACGCAGCGTCGACTTATCCAGAAGGGTTTTGCCCCAAAACAACTTGAGGCGTTAACTGCGATCATGCAGGACTCCCTCGCCGAATCGCTACGGGATTTCGATCGACAAGTCACTGACGGCCCAGTCGATATCTACACCCACTTGATGAAGATGACCTTCGCGATGGTCGCCCGTTCGCTCTTCGGCGCCAAGCTGAAGGACGAGGACATTGACCTCGTCAGCGATACGATCTGCACTGTTCAGGAGTTCATCGTTCGGCAGACCATTCAGCCTTATTTGAACCCCTGGTTTGAGGTCTCGGGCGAACTCCGCAGACATGAAGAGATGCGGGCTCGCGCGGACGAAATTCTTATGGCGTACATCAAGACGCGGCGGCAACAGGAGCCCGGCATTGATCTGCTACAGACCTTAATGGACGCCCGCTACAGCGACGGCGAAGGCATGAGCGATGAGCTGGTGCTAAGCGAGAGCATGCAGCTACTGGTTGCCGGCCATGAGACCTCGTCGAATGGTCTTTCATGGCTTCTCTATCTGCTGAGCTCGCGACCGGATTGCCTCGAACGAGTACGGCAGGAGTTCGAGTCCGTGCTGGGCGATGCTCCTCTGAGCTTCGGAGACCTCCTCAAGTTCGAGTTCACTACGCAGGTCATTCAGGAGGGGATGCGCCTCTATCCGCCGTTCTGGATGATCGACCGCGAGGCTATTGCGGACGACCGCGTGGGGGATGTCGTCATTCCGGCGGGATCGACGGTGATTGTCTATGTGTATGGAGCGCACCATGCGCCGGGTTACTGGGAGAGTCCCGAGAGTTTTGACCCAGATCGTTTTATCAAAGGCAGCGAGAAGCTGCGCACGCCGTTCACGTATCTGCCCTTCGGCGGCGGGCCTCGGGTCTGTATCGGCAATCATTACGCGATGCTGCAGATCCTGATGATTCTGAGTGAAGTGGTACGAAAGTACGATTTTGAGGTAGTTCCGGGGCAGACGATTGAAGCTCGACCGATGGTCATTCTGCGGCCAAAGCACGGAATACGCATGGCCTTCACCAAGGCAGTCCCAGCCAAACGCTATGCTATGGCGCAGCAATAAATACCGGCCGTAGATGAACTGGATTGTTGTGTGCCACCTGGTCCAATTCGCGCTTCATTTTGTGGGCGCAAAATGAAGCGCGAGTGGCCGAAGCATTACGACAGAACTACTTGTTTGTCCGGACATTTGTCGCTTTGATGTACTGATTCCCAAAGCTCTCAATCTCGTACTGGCCGCTCTTCTTATTGAAGCTGATCTTGGCCGCAGCCATAATCTGTCCTGTGCCCTTACCCGTTGCATCCAGCGTTACCTGGAGGTAGCCAAAGGGATAGTCCACGGAGCGTCCGCTGTTGTAGAGTTCGCCGAAGGACATCTTGCGCACTGTCACGATCGTGATGATGGTCTTGTCGCCCACCTGCCGTTTGCGTGCTACAGCGATATCGTTGCCGGTGGTTGCCACCAGGTTGATGCGGCCCTTATCCTGCTTCCAGAGGGTATCCTTCAACGCGTCCTGGCCCTTGTCCTTTACCAGTTGGGCAAAGCTCGCAAGCTCATCGTCGGTCGTGTACGACGTGATCCGAAAGTCAAATGAGACGGATCGACCGGCAAAGGCTCCACCAGTTCCGATGGCGACGCCGGTGTAAGCCTCTGGGGTCATCTTCTCCTGGGCGGAGACGATCGGCGAAAGGGAAACGACTACAGCTAAGACGAGCAACAACATGCGACGCAGATTGATATTCATAATGACGCTCCTTGGGGATGACCATCTTCGTCTTTCGAGCCTTGGCCCGATAGGCACGGATGGCGTAAAGATGTGTATCTAAACCCGTAGCGGTTCAACATGTTCAGGGCTGCTGGAACCGGTTGTCATCCGTGCTCATGCCTTTTTCTTTCTGACATCTGTAGAGAGACACAGGCTACCAGCGCCATGCTTTCTTAGCGCCTAGTAAAACTGCCAGTCGGCCAGAAAATGGCCTGAGCTCTGGAATCGGACAAAGGTAGCACAAGAGCGCGACAGGTATTTTTAGGCAAACGAAAACCCCGCGATCTGCACGGGGTTTGGTGGTACTGAGTTATGGTGGAGGCGGCGGGAGTCGAACCCGCGTCCGAAAAAACTGTCAACAGAGAGCTTTCATGCTTTTCCCGATTCATCTTTGTCTCGTCAGTGGCGCTTAGAACGGGCGAAGACGCGACACCGACCAGCCTGATTGATCTCGTCATTGCCGTACAGACGGAACAGCTTTGACCAGCCTACTGTGCGACGATTGGTACCCGCCCGTAGGCGAAGCAGGAGCAATCGGCTACTTAATTAATTAAGCAGCAAGCGCGAATTGAGGTTCGGCACTTATAGTTTTGGGCGCGATTACGGGTGTACCCACCCCGGCATGCCTCTCTGCCGCAAGCAATCCCGTCGAAGCCGTGACGCCCCCATTTGGAGCAGCTCAACATTGCGTTGGGCGTTGCAAAGAACTAACACCAGTATACGCTCACTCAACGTAGGCTGCTGACTCGTATAGACTTGGCGCAGTCGCTCCATTTGCATCGTCGTTTTTGTTCCGCACGTTGAAAGGAAACGCAGATGATTCTTGGCATGAGCCTCGCTCTCTACACACAAATTCACGTCATCATCAGCCTTATCGCCATAGCATCCGGATTGCTCGTGGCCATCGGCATGATTATGGCGAGATCGTCAGGGCCGATGACCGCGCTCTTCCTGGCTACGACAGTGCTCACCAGCGTGACAGGCTTCTTCTTTCCGTTTCATGGAGTCACGCCGGGCATCGTTGTCGGCATCCTGTCGCTGGTTGTGTTGCTTCTTGCAGTGATCGCGCGCTACGGCAAGCATCTGGCAGGCGGTTGGCGCGGAACATACGTCTTCACGGCGATGTTCGCGCTCTATCTGAATGTCTTTGTGTTGGTCGCGCAATGCTTTGAGCACATCCCGTCGTTTCATGCGCTTGCACCTACAGGGACAGAACCACCGTTCAAAATCGCGCAGGGAATTGTGCTGGTGGTCTTCGTGGTGCTGACTATCTTCGCGAACAAGAAGTTCCGGTTCGCGATAGCGTGAGAAGCGCTTTAAGCCAGCGCCAGCATAACTGCGCCGGCTGTGATGAGTAATCCGCCTGCGACCTTCATGGGCGTCAAACTCTCGCCAAGAAACAGCCATGCGCACACGATTACAATCACCACGCTGAGCTTGTCGATAGGCGCTACGGCCGAAGCTGGCCCCAACTGCAGCGCGCGGAAGTAGCATAGCCACGATAGCCCCGTCGCAATGCCCGAAAGCACCAGGAAAATCCAGCTTCGCCGACCAATCATTGCAAGGGCGTGATGATGTCCCAGGCTCAGCGCAATCGCCCATGCGAAGACAAATACCACGGTCGTCCGGATAGCAGTCGCCAGGTTCGAGTCGATCCCGGCGATCCCCACCTTGGCGAGCAAGGCGGTTGCAGCCGCAAACACCGCCGAAAGCAGCGCCCAGAACAGCCAGCCGCCGCTGAGCGTCACTACAACGCGGCTTTCTCAAGGTCGATGTTTTCCCACTCGCCGCGCTCGATGCCGGCACGTATCTGAGCAGGGGTGCGCCCCGCCTTTGTCTGGCGATAGGTGTAGATGCCTTCCTTCATGCAGGTAGAGCACTCGGCTCCGTGAAGGCCTTCAAAGCAGCTATGCAGGCTGTTGTGGCCCATGGCGCGATCGCAGCGGCAGTAGCAGGGCTCCTGGTAGAGCACCGGAGAGACCTGGGCGGCCATCTTATAAGCCGCGACCTGGTACGGATGCGAGAAGTTCGGGCCGGTGAGCTGCGCACCGTGCAGGAGCGGCGGAAGCGGATGTGTCGGGGGAGCTGGGTTGTAGGCGGGAATATCGTTTGCGGGGTTGGAAAACTGCGCGGAGGCAGCCAACGTGACCAGAACCAGAGCGACACAACCGAGAAGACGCTTCATAGCCTCGATAATACCGTCATCAGCCAGGGATGCGTAGCGGCAGGGTCGGCCTTAAAGAAAAAAGGCGGCACGAGCGGTGTTTTGACTCGTGCCGGGAGGCCAGTGACGCAACTTGCTCTCGAACGACTTGCATTCGAGAAAATCTTGAGGATCACCAACTTCGTGAATCGCTCTGTGGAAACAGTAGCACAAATACACGCGAGTATACAAATTTACGTAGGTCTATCTGGTGATAATCCCGAATTCTGGTTGAAATTCTCCGCCATTGCCACATCTTTCGCGGTAATTCCGTCGGCATCGTGGGTTACGAGGGTCAGGCGCACACGGTTGTAATGGATTTCAATATCTGGATGATGGCCGGCGGTTTCGGCCATCGCTGCAACCTCGTTGACGAACGCCATGGCTGCCACGAAGTCTTTGAATACCCAATCGCGAACCAGTTTCCCGGTCTCCAGCTTCCATTCCGGAAGCCTGGTCAACGCTTCCGACAGTTGTGTCTCATTCAGCTTTTGCATCGCAGGCTCCGATCATCCTGTTTGTAGGATGCAGCTCTATACGGGCCAGTGCAAGTCGCTTAGGCAGCCGTACAAAATAGCTCTGCTGACAACGCGCTTCCGCCATTGGATTCCCGTAACGAAGTCCAGGTTTTTACGGGCAGCGATAGAAACACGTCGACGATGGCCGGATCGAACTGGGTGCCCTGGCAGCGCTCGATCTCCACCAGTGCTTGCGAAAAAGGTTGGCCTTTTCGATAAGGGCGGTCGGAGGTCATGGCGTCCAGCGTGTCTGCAATGGCAAAGATACGCGCCCCGAGGGGGATTTCGTCGCCTTTCAGCCCCCGGGGGTAGCCATTGCCGTTGTAAGCCTCCTGGTGCGCATAGACGATCTCCGCGGCTTCGTCGAGGAAAGGGATCTTGCGGACCATCTCGTACCCCCGCTGGCAGTGCTCGCGCATGATTTGCATCTCCTCGGGAGTGAGCTTGCCGGGTTTGAGGAGGATGGCGTCGGGGATGGCGATCTTTCCGATGTCGTGCAGGAAAGCCCCACGGGCTATGACCTTGAGTTCGGCAGCGGTAAGCTGCATGGCGTGGGCCAGCGCGACGGCATAGGCGGTGACGCGCTTGGAGTGGCCCTGAGTTTCTGCGTCGCGAAGATCGAGAGCGTCTCCCATGGCCTCCAGCGTGATGTCGTAGGAGCGCTCCAGGTCGGTCATCGCTACGCGTAGTTTGCGGGTGCGTTCGGAGATGAGCTCTTCCAGGTTGCGCCGGTAAGCGAGGCTTTGGCGACGCATTCGGCCATGTTCGAACGATGCGTCGACCACCGTGGAAAGGATGTTGCGGTCGCGGGGCAGCGACAGGAAGTCGAACGCACCGTGGCGAAACGCCTCAATGATCCGGAGCGGTGTTTTGCGGTGGGAGAACAGGATTACAGGAACACCCGGGAACTCCTGAGAGATCGAGTCGAGCAGTGGGATGCTGTTGGTTCCCGGCAGATCGACTGAGCTAATCACAAGGGCGCAGTCTGGCCGCACCTGTAGAAACTGGAGCGCCATCTTCGCGTCCAGGACTTGTTCGCTGGTTCGGCCTGCGCGAAGCAGTGATGTGGCGATCTGGTCTCGTGTTTTGGAGTCGCTGCCAACGATCAGTATGGTTTCGAGCTTCATCTACTCCCATTTCCTCCGCGTGCAGATGGAGGTTCTATCGGCGTGAAGGCAGATGACTTTAGTGGGCTATTTCTTTTGCTTCTTCCTACGCTCGGCAACCCAGCCCAGCTTTGTCGTCTGGTGGCTGCGGCCAATGGCCAGGGCACCGGAAGGCACATCTTTGGTGATGTTGGAGCCGGCGGCTATGTAGGCGCCTTCCCCGATGGTCAGGGGAGCGACGAGGGTGGAATCGGAGCCTACGAAGACATTGTCGCCGATGGTGGTGCGGTGCTTGAGGACGCCGTCGTAGTTGCAGGTGATCGCACCCGCGCCGACGTTGACGTTGGCTCCGATGTCGGCGTCGCCGAGGTAATTGAGGTGGTTGGCCTTGGAGCCCCGGCCGAGGCGGACGTTCTTGGTCTCCACGAAGTTCCCGACGTGAGCGTCTTCGCCAATGTCGCTGCCGGGACGCAGATGAGCATAAGGCCCGAGCAGGGCGTTGCGACCGATTGTGGACTGGTCGAGAATGCAGCCGTTGCGGATAAGAACGCCGTCGCCGATGGTGGAGTTCTGGATGACGGAGTAGGAACGGATGCGGCAGTCGTGACCGATGTGGGTGTTGCCGAGGAGTTGGACGAAGGGCTCGATGGTGGTGTCCGCGCCGACTTCTACGGTGGAGTCGATGACGCAGGTTTCGGGACGGAAGATGGTGACGCCTTGCGCCATGAGTTTGCGGGTGGTTGCGAGGCGCATCGCTGCGTCGAGGTGCATCATCTCGGCGATGGTGTTGGCTCCAAGGACTTCGTCGATGTGTTCGGCTTTGATGGCTATGACTCGCTGGCCTTCGGAGACGAGGAGGGAAGCGATGTCGGTGAGATAGAACTCGCCGCTGGCGTTCTTGTTGGAGAGGCGATCGAGGTTGGCGAAGAGAGCCTTCGTCTCGAAACAGTAGATTCCGGAGTTGATCTCGGGCGTTGCGAGTTGATCGGGCTTGAGATCTTTTTGTTCGATGATGGCGGAGACTTCGGGGCCGCCCGCGCTTTGGCGGAGGACGCGGCCATAGCCAGTGGGGTCGGGCGGGACAGCGGTGAGGATGGTCATCGCTGCCTGCTGCTCGAGGTGGAAGGAGCAGAGGGATTGCAGGGTCTCGGGGCGGATGAGCGGGACGTCGCCGGAGAGGACGAGCAGGTGTTCGGGTGGGGTTTGTCCGGTGAAGGCGAAGTGCTTCTTGAGCATCTGGAGTGCGTGGCCGGTGCCGCGCTGCTCGGACTGCATGACGAAGTGGACGCCGGTGGAGACAGCTACTGTGCGAACGTTGTCGGCGTGGTGGCCGATGATGCAGTAGATTCGCTCCGGCGGCGCGATAGTCTCAGCGGCGGCGATAACGTGCAGGATGAGCGGGCGTCCGCCGATCTCGTGGAGGACCTTGGGGCGCTTGGACTTTAGCCGTGTGCCCTTGCCGGCGGCCATGATTGCGATGCCGAATGCGGTGGTATTCATACGCTGCTTATCTTCTCATGGCAGGGTGGTGGCGCCCCTGCAGCCGGTCACCGTCACGGTGAAATTCCACCGTAAAACACGTCCGCAGCACCGTAAAAAACGACCGTCGCTTCCGTATTTTTCACCGTCAAAAAACAGAGAAAACGCGCGTCATTCCTGCCGATTTCTAGGTATGGCATATCTCTAGTACCGCTGGGCCGAATTTGGTTAGCTTTTCGATGTCGAGGCCGCGAATGTTGTGGAGGTCGGTGAGGGAGCGGGGTTCGGCGAGGGCGATATTGCGGAGGGCGGTGTCGGAGAGGATGAAGAAGCTGGGAAGGCCAGCCTGAGCGGCTTGTTGTTTGCGCCAGTCGCGGAGTTTGTCGTTGAGGGCTTGCTGGGTTTGGGTGAGTTCGGCGGGTTGTTGGGGTGGGACGGGGCGTTTGTTTTCGCGGACAGCAGATTGGCTGGGGGCCACGCGGACAACATCCTCAGGGGCTAAATTCCGCACGAAAAGTGGATTTTCTTTGGGTTTTTCTTCAGTTTTAGGCTTTAACGGAGGTGCGGATTCACCGCGACAGACGGCGAGGATGTCCGCTCCGTAGCGGTCTACCTTGCTGGGACCCATGCCGGAGATGGCGTTGAGGGCGGTCAGGTTTTGGGGGTTGGCGTTGGCGATGGAGCGCATGACTGCGTCCGCGAGGATCATGAAGGCGGGGGTTTTGGTAGGTCTGGCTTGTTCGGTGCGCCATGTGCGGAGTTGCTCGAAGAGCTCTTCGGCTTGCGGGTTGAGAGGGGCTTTTGGTGTTGCGGTGGCAGAACTGGATTTGCCCTTTGATTTTTTGGTGGGAGCGTCGGCGATGCCGCTGCGAATCCAGACGGTGTCGAGGGCTTTCTCGTCGGGGTCGTGGCCTTCTTCTGTGATGGTGGCCTTCTTGTAGGTGACGTCTTTGCCATCGGGGGTGCGGAAGGTGTCGTTGGTGAGCGTGAGCAGGCCGGCGCGGGCGAGGGCGTCGAGGAGGGTGTCGAAGTCGTCGCGGTGCTTGGTGAGTTTGAGGTCGGTGAAGAGTTTGCCGGTTGATGTTCCGCGGCCTTCGAGGGCGCGGAGGATGGTGCGGAGCTGGCGGCGCTCTTCCTGATTGGGCTGGTGGGCAGCGCTGGCGGAGTTTCCGCTGGGGTTGCAGATGTCGCAGAGGCCGCAGGTGGGGGCTTTGTCGCTGGTGTCGCCGAAGTGGTGGACAAGGGCGGCCATGCGGCAGGTGGTGGACTCGGCGAAGGCGATCATGCGATCGATCTGGGCGCGGCGGGCGGCGACCTGGGCTTCGTATCCGGTCTGCCATTTGCCGCTGGCTTCCTCGGAGAGGCGGACGTCGCCGGCCATGTCCATGAGGGCTACGCCGGTGGCGAGGAGTTTTTCGATCGCGCGGTCGAGGGTGTCGCGGTCGATGGGTTCGCGCTTTTTTAGGAGGGCGTTGTGGATGTCGTTGACGGGCTTGAATTCTTCGGGGAGTACGCGGGCTACGCGTTCGAGATCGGTGGTGGGAGGGTAGTTCTTTTCGAGGAAGAACTCCTGTAGGCGGCGGTCGGCGAAGCCGTGGAGGAGGATGGTGCGCGAGGGTAGGCCATCGCGGCCGGCGCGGCCGATCTCCTGGTAGAAGGACTCGACCGATCCGGGTAAAGCTACGTGGATGACAGTGCGGACGTCGGCCTTGTCGATGCCCATGCCGAAGGCTACGGTGGCTACCACGACATCTAGCTTTCCAGACAAAAACGCCCGTTGGACGCGGTCGCGGGTGCCGGGGTCGAGGCCGGCGTGGTAGGCGGCGGTGGGGAAGTGTTTGTGGAGCTTGGTGGCTAGCTCTTCGGCGTCTTTGCGGGACTGCGCGTAGATGATTGCAGGGCGGGATTCGGCTGATTTCAGCAGCTTTAAGGCGAAGTCGGCGCGCTGGGGTTTGGAGAGTTCGACGACCTCTACGGCGAGGTTCGAGCGGCGGAATCCGGTGATGAAGATGGCGGGAGTGTGGAGGTTTAGTTGGGCGGCTATGTCGCGTTGGACGGTGGGGGTTGCAGTAGCCGTGAGGGCGATGATGGGGGCGGGGCGTAAGGCGGGAAGGTGTTGGCCGAGGGTGCGGTAGTCGGGGCGGAAGTCGTGTCCCCACTGCGAGATGCAGTGGGCTTCGTCGATGGCGACGAGGACGGGTTTGCGCTTGGCGAGCATCTCGGGGAAGCCGGGGACGCGCATTCGTTCGGGGGCGATGAAGAGAAAGTCGAGATCGCCGGCGAGGTAATCACGGCAGGCCTGACGGGAGGCGTCACGGTCGAGGCCGGAGTGAATACGGGCGACGCGGAGGCCGAGAGCGGTGAGTTTTTGGGCTTGGTCGTCCATGAGGGCGATGAGGGGGGAGATGACCAAAGCTGTGCCCTGGCGAGCGAGGGCGGGGAGTTGGTAGCAGAGAGATTTTCCGGCGCCGGTGGGCATGACGAGGAGGACGTCGCGGCCTTCGGCGGCGGCTTCGCAGACCTGTTGCTGATGGGGGCGGAAGTCTCGGTGGCCGAAGACGCGGTGGAGGAGTTGCTGGAGGGCTTCGGGTTGGGGTGTGGCGGCTGGCATGTGCGAGGTTAGTTTCGCATATTGTTTGCCTGTGGGAGATCGTGCCGAACACTTCTAGCTACGCTCAAATATCCGAGCTAGGCGAGCTTGATGAGAGCTTCGAGTTCCTGCTCGAGGACTTTGGCTACTTCTTCGGGAAGTGAGGTGGGGCCGAGAGGAACGGTCATAACGACGGTGCTGCCGCCAAGGGGACGCGGCATGACGCGGATGTAGGCGCCGCCGCGGAGGTTGTTGGCCATCTCGCGCAGGTAGTCGACGGTCAGGCTTGTGGCGTTGGTGATGACTTCGACGGCGAAGGTGTCTGTGCCTTTGGTGAAGCGGTAGTTCGTGCCGGAGATGTGTTCGGTGCTGTCAGCGAAGACGGGTGCCCAGCGAGGGATGAGTTCCGGCTTTGAGAGTGTGGCGAAGATTTTTGTTGGTTCGAGGGGCGATTCGATGGTGCGAGTGATGGTTTGGTTCGGCATTCGTATTGGACGATCGCAGAGCTTTGAAGGATCAAAAAAAATACGTTCTTGTGCATCAGCGAACTCAGGGCAAGAAAATGGTCTGGGCGAGCTTTTCTGGTGGTGTGTCAGTTTGAATTAGCGAACTAGATGGAAGCTATAGACGATGGCTTCTATGGCTATTACCGCGAGGGGTATAGCTGCGATTGCCCACGCCATGGGTCGGGCGAAGTTGAGAGTCGCGGGACCCCCGAGTCTCTTTGCCACGAATAGGCTTGGCTGATCTGGGTTGTAGTAGAAGACCAACAACTTCCAATGTTCTGGGTTCCTGTCTCTGACCATGATGGCTCCGCGCGACCTCGTGATGTTAATTCTACTCCGCGAGCGCGGCGATTTTCTCCTTCGACCAACATGTGAGCGGCCATCGCCGGGTTGTGTGGCTTGTTATGCGGGCGGGACGGCGGTAGAATAGGGTGTTGGGGCTTGTGTGCGAATGAATCGTGCCTGACCCGAGTGAAAGCGAGGAACATCCCGCATGGCAAAACGCCGTGGTAATCCGAATTGGGGTAAGCCGGAGCCTATTGGGCCGGTTGTGCCGACGATCACCTCTTTTGAGCAGGTCGTGAAGGAATATAAGTTGACGCCGGACCAGTACATTCGCTCGACGCGTTTGCGCGAGTGGGCTCGCCGGAATAAGAACTCGAAGTACATCCCGGAGGCGCTGCTTGAGGCGTGGGGATTTGAGATCGAGTCGACGCTGTAAGAGAGGCGGAGGTTCGAGATACGAGATTCGAGAAAGAGGCCGTCCGGTTGGGCGGTCTTTTTCGATTGAGGCGAAATCGGCGTTGATGCCGATGCAGGCAAGAAGCAGGTCCTTCGCTCCGCTCAGGATGACAATTCCATCGGGCTGGACGATGTGTGATGGTGAGACTGATGGCTGAACTGGGTAGTGGGTTTGTCGATGTAGCGACGGCGGTGGCCGAGATGAAGGCTGGGCGGATGATCGTCGTGGTGGACGATGAGGACCGCGAGAATGAAGGCGATCTGACGTTGGCGGCGGAGTTTTGTACGCCGGAGGCGATCAACTTCATGGCCAAGTGGGGGCGGGGGTTGATCTGCCTGACGCTGACTGAAGAACGCGCCGATGCGCTGCGGCTGGGGCCGATGACGCAGGACAATACTTCGCGGTTTGGGACGGCGTTTACGGAGTCGATTGAGGCGCGTGAGGGTGTGACTACGGGGATCTCGGCTGCGGATAGGGCGCATACGATCCAGGTAGCGATCTCGCCGGGGTCCAGTGCGAACGATCTGGCTAGACCGGGGCATGTGTTTCCGCTGCGGGCGAGGAAGGGCGGCGTGCTGGTGAGGGCGGGGCAGACGGAGGCTTCGGTTGATCTGGCGCGGATGGCGGGGTTGATTCCGGCGGGCGTGATCTGCGAGATCATGAACGACGATGGGACGATGGCTCGGGTGCCGGACCTGATTGGGTTTTGTGAGACGCATGGGTTGAAGATGGTGACCGTGGCGGAGATTATTCGCTACAGGCTGCAGCATGAGAAGTATGTGCGGCGCGTGGCAGAGGCGCAGTTGCCGACGGCGTTTGGCGAGTTCCGGATGATCTCGTATGAGAGCGAGGTTGAGGGCGGGGAGTCGCATGTGGCGCTGGTTTATGGCGATGTGAGTGCGGGCGATGAGCCGGTGCTGGTACGGGTGCATACGCACTGCCTGGCGGGGAATGTGTTTGGGGCATCGCTGTGCGATTGCAGGGCGGCGGTGGATGGGTCGCTGCGGGCGATTGCGGAGGCTGGGCGTGGGGCGCTGGTGTATCTGCACCACACGCAGCGAGGGTTTGGGATTGATAGAGCGGCTGGGCGGTTGGCGTTTCACCGCGATGGACGGAGTCTCGAGGGGAGTGGGGACCGGGAGCAGAGGATTCTGCGGCAGGTTGGGCTGGGCGGGCAGATTTTGTCGGACTTGGGGATTCGAAAGATTACGCTGCTGAGTAATCATCGGACGCATGTGCCGGCGTTGCAGGGATTTGGGATCGAGATTGTGGGGCAGGTGGGAATTCCGATGGAGAAGGTAGAGCGGTAGGGCTACTGCACGATGAGGTTGAGGGTCACGGTGGAGGTGATCGTGGGGCCGCTGGTGGAGGTGGCGGTGACCTTGTATTGGTAGGTGCCTGCGGGGGTGTAGAGGAGTTTTTCGCTGCCGCCTGTGGGGGTGCTGCCGCCGCCACAGGCGGAGATTGCTATGCAGAGAACGCTGAGGAGGGCAGCGGCTCGGAGTTTGCGTCTGCGGAGGAAGAGGAGTGGGGTTAAGAGCAGGCTCAGCCTGAGGATGGTGGAGTGGGCCTCGGAGGTGATGGTGTTGAGGGTGGCGGTGGTGGCTTGTGGGGTGGCGTTTAGGGTGAGGGTTGGGGATAGCAGGGAGCAGGTCGCGTATTGGGCGGAGTTGATGGGACTACAGGTGAGGGCGACGATGCCGGTGAAGCTGTTGGTTGGGGTGAGGTTTAGGTTGTAAGTTGCTGGACTGCCGCTGGTTATGGTTATGGTTTGCGAGGTTGAGCCGTCGACGGTGAGGGTGAAGGAGCCGGAGGTGGAGGCGACGCCTGTGCCGGTTAAGGGGATGGTGGCGGGAGAGTTGGGGTCGGAGCTGGTGAGGGATAGGGTTGCGGATTGGGAGCCGATGGTGGTGGGGGTGAAGGTGACCGTCGCGGTGCATCCTTGATTGGGGGCGAGGGTGGTGGTGGGGCATGGGG
>Ga0302317_10002085_pt1 | contig 13999 bp, 8 predicted proteins | sample III_Palsa_N3_3_FD_200450 | JGI IMG/M metagenome (GOLD analysis project Ga0302317, IMG submission 200450) | Peat permafrost microbial communities from Stordalen Mire near Abisko, Sweden - III_Palsa_N3_3 | ecosystem: Environmental > Terrestrial > Soil > Palsa > Peat permafrost | place: Sweden...
GCCAGGCCTGGGCCAAGTTCACCGGCGACGCGGACTACGACCAGCCGTTTCACACCGACTTCAGCAATCACACCCTGACGGTTCCGTCCGAGGACGCCGCCAGGAACTCGGTGACGATCCTCAACTACTTTACCGATGTCACCGATGATCATGGCGCCATGCACTATGTGACCCGGCCGGACTGCGCGAAGGTCGCGGGACCGCAAGCGTCGCTCAACATCGATCCCGTTTCACAGGCCAGGCTTCAGAAGGGCCTGATGAAGCATGAGCGATCGAGCGCATCACCGGCCGGGACCGCGATCCCCTATTCCATCGATGTCTATCACCGGGGCACAAATCTGACCGCGCCGAATGGTCACCGGTTCGCGGTGATGGCCTGTTTCAAAGCGGCTGGCGACGACAGCATAGGCTACCACGCCTGGCCGTTTCACACCGAGAAGCCCTGGGCGCGCATCTTTGACCACGCGACGCCAGAGCAGCTGGCCTGCTTCGGGGTGAAGCTCCCCGGCGATCCATTCTGGACCGCAACGACCCTGGCCCGCGCCCAGGCGCGATACCCGGGTTGGGACCTCACGCCCTATCGCGCCGCCGCGTACAGCTGACGCCGTCCTCCGCGGGCCCTGCAGCGAGTGTTGGCGATCTGTCCTACTGGGGCGGCGGCGCCGGCGCTTGGCCAGAACCGGCATTGGTAGGGGAAGTGGCGCTGGAGTCAGAGACCGGGGCCGTTTGAACAGGCGGCTGACCTAGGGGGGCGGAATAGGCCGTGGGTTGGATCGATGCGTTGGGGGCGGTGGGGGCGCCAGCGCCGGGCGTCGCTTGCAATCCATCGACAGCGGCCTGGACCATGGACGCAAGCGGGAGCGGCGGTGAGGGCGTTGCATCAGCGGCCGCATCGGCAGGGTCGGGCGCCGCGCGGTCTCGAACTTCCGTGGCCACCGGTTGTGAATCGGCGATCGGCTGCGGCGCAACCTGGGTCGCTGCGGTGGCGATCTGAGCATAGCTCGGGGCTGGCCCATAATCACGCCAGGTAAATCGAAAGCCCTGGTAGAGGCCGGAAAGACCCAGCGCCGCGATCGCGACGAATCCGGCCGCCATCAACAACGGCCGTCGACCTGGAGCGCCAAATTCCGCGGCCGCATTGAGATCGTTCATCGCCGCACACCCTCCTGTTCGGCCAATACAACGACCCAGGATGAGTTTGGCTCCCGGCGGATGGGAAAGTCGTCGCCGTTCAGCGTTCAAGCGCGATGGACGCTGGCCACAAGCGCGAGGGAGACGGTGAACATTGGAGCGCGTTGAAATTGGCCCCTACAGGGACGGCGCCAGCCGATCGAGTCAGCCTGAACTCAACCCGCTCGCGCCCAAAACCCCCGACACTGTTCTGCGCGTCATCATGTGTCCCCTCAATTCAGCCGTCAGTGCAACATGCAGTGCTCCGGGGCCGCCGCCGTCGCTGAAGAAGGCGCCGCACGGAAGAGGGGCCTTCCGTGCGGCAGGTGCAGGCGCGGGAGGAAACGCTAGGGGCGCCTGGGGTGCGGGATGTGCGGGTTCAGGTCATTCGACGACCACCGTTTCCGGAACGATGAATCCGGCCTTGCGCAGCTCCAGCTGGTTCTGCGCCCAGCCCTGATCCGGAACGGTCTCGCCGCGACGGTCCGTAACCTCGGCCAGCCGTTCCAGCAGGGTTTCCGCCGACGGCGGATCGCCGGGAATGTGGATGCCCGTGGTCAGGGTGATGTGGGCGGCCTCGAAACCGCCGGCGCCGGCGCACAGGATCGTCCGGGTGGGCGCGGCGTCCGAAACCAGCGCCAGCACGGCGGGACTGACCAGGTCCGGGCGCAGCAAGGCCAACTGCTCGGGCGGCAGGAGGCCTTCCAACATCTGGGTCGCGGCGGTCGGCGCCAGGCAGTTGACCCGGATGTCGTACTTGGCGCCCTCGAGAGCCAGGGTCTGCATCAGGCCCACCAGCGCGAGCTTGGCCGCGCCGTAGTTCGATTGACCGAAGTTGCCGTAGAGGCCAGACGACGAGGTCGTCATGACGATGCGGCCGTAGTTCTGGGCGCGCATCGCGTCCCACACCGCCTTGGTGCAGTTGGCCGCGCCCATCAGGTGCACGTCGACCACCAGCCTGAAGTCCTTCAGGCTCATCTTGGCGAAGGTCTTGTCGCGCAGGATGCCGGCGTTGTTGACCAGGATGTCGACCCGGCCCCAGGCCGAAAGCGCCTCGTCGACGATCGCCTGCATGCGCGCGGCGTCGGTCACCGAACCCAGGGCGGCCCGGGCCTTCCCGCCGGCCTCGACGATCTCCGCGGCCACGGTTTCGGCGCCCTCGCCAAGGTCGTTGACCACCACGCGCGCGCCCCGCTGGGCCAACAACCGGGCATGGGCCCGGCCCAATCCGCCGCCCGCTCCGGTGACGATGGCCACACGACCCTGCAGATCAATCACGCACGCCTCCCACCCGACCCGGTCTTGGCGACCCGGGGTTTTACTGTCCGCGCGGCCTTGAGGACCGCTCGCCCCGTCAATTCAGGTGGCCATCATGGGGGGCATCGGGAGCGCTCGTCAATACTCACTATCGCAATGATGAATGACATGAGCCCGCTCGCTGGGGCCTTGGTCGACCCGCTCGCGCTGGCCCGCTCCGCGGCGGGCGTCGCTCTTCGAGTTCAGCGGTCTCGGGTTGTTTTGGACTAGGCCAGCTGCCGCGCCGGCTGCGGGTCTGGCTCGGCCTCGGCCAGGGCCGCGCCCAGGGCTTCGAACAACAGCGCGGTCTCGATAGGCTTGGCGACGTGGCCGTCAGCGCCCGATTCACCGTATTCGGCGAGCTGATGCGACATGGCGTTGGCGGACAGGACGATGATCGGCGTCCTTGTCCGGCCGGTCGCGACCTCCTGCCTGCGGATGGCGCGGGTGGCCTCGACCCCGGTCATGCCGGGCATCTCGATGTCCATGAGAATGAGATCCCAAGCTTCGCGCTTCCAGGCGTCAACCGCTTCAAGGCCGTTATCGACCATTGTCACCTCGATGCCGATTTGGCCCAGCAGCGTTTTCAGCACCAGCTGGTTGGTCTTGTTGTCCTCGGCGGCGAGGATTCTCAAACTCGAGAGCGCCTCACTGTTTGCCGGAGCGTCCTGCGCGGCGCACGACGCTTGGGCCTCGCCCACATAGGCAAGCGGCAACGAGACGGTGAAGGTCGAGCCGACGCCAGGCGCGCTCGTGACCGATATCGAGCCCCCCATCATTTCGGCAAGCTGACGACAGATCGAGAGCCCAAGACCGGTGCCGCCGAAGCGGCGGGTTGTGGACGCCCCGGCCTGGGCGAATTGGCCGAACAGCCGGCCTAGGGTCTCCTCGTCCATGCCGATGCCGGAGTCGCGGACCTCGATGACAACGCCGCCGTCCGTGCGGTTCGCTTTAACGCTCACAGCGCCCTCATCGGTGAACTTGAGCGCATTGGAGACCAGGTTGGCGATGATCTGGCGTAGCCGTGTGGGATCGCCTCGATAGACGCCGTGCGCCGCGTCAATATCGAACGCGAGTCCGACGCCCTTCCGTTCGGCGGCGGATTCAAACACCTGGCCGCCGCCTTTGACGACCTCTTCAAAGGCGAACTCAATCGTCTCCAACTCGAGCTTCCCCGCCTCGATCTTGGCGACGTCCAGGATGTCGTTGAGAATCGACAGCAGGGCGCGCCCTGATTCCGTGACCGTGTTCAGGCGCTCTCGCTGGACTGCGGGGAGTTCGTCCGCCGCCATGGCCTGGGCCATGCCCAGCACCCCGTTCAACGGCGTCCTGATCTCATGGCTCATATGCGCCAGGAACCGGGACTTCGCCTCGTTGGCCCGGTCGGCTTCCTCACGCGCCGTGAGCAGTTGAGTACGCTGATGCTGCAGATGATCGCGAGCCTCTTCCAGCTCGGCGATCCGCTCCGTCAATTCGGTGATGTCCTTGACGGTGGCGACCGAACGGATCGGAGCGCCCGTCTCATCGCGTACAACGTCGACCTCGACGTATAGCGTGCGCACCGAGCCGTCGGGACGCAGAATCCGAAACTGACCGGGCGCGGTTGCGGCGCCCTTCGTGAACGCGTCGAGCGCCTTGGCCATCCCCTCGCGGTCTGCAGGGTGGATCATCGACAGGGTGTTGGCGTTGGACGCCTCAAAGCTACCAGGCTCGACACCGTACAGACGGTACATGCCCTCGGACCATACGCGGGCGCCGCTGCGCAAATCGCATTCGGCGCTGCCCACGGCGGCGACGCGCTGCGCCCAGTTCAGGTGCTGCTCGCTTCTCGCCAGCTTCTCCTGGCTTTCATGCAAGGCCCGCTCGGCCACGACCTGAGCCGTGATATCGACGCCGAGGCCGCGATAGCCGCGTCCGACGCCGTCATCGGCGACGAACGGCGTGGCGGACACCCGGACGTAGCGCTCTTCGTCGTCGTCACGCTTGGTGCGATAGACCACGTTCTTGTACGGTTTTCCCGCACGGATCAGCTCGTAGTAGTCGGCCAGGCCCGCTGGGTCGTAGGTTTCGTCGACGATTTCGTCCGGCCAGATCCGGTCGAACTCCCTAAGGCTCAGTTCGCCGTCGATGCGCCGGGCGGTGACGATGTGCACCACCCCGCGAATGGCACCTGGCTCCAGATTGATCTCGTGCAGCGCGTCGGAGCCGGCCGTCGCCATGTCGAGGAAGCGCTGGCGGCTTTCCAGCAGATCGTGCTGCTCACCGCGCATGTCGGACAGGTCGACAGCGGTGACGAGGGACGCCTCGTCGTCGCTCCGCGCGGCGATGCAGAGACTGAGGAAGCGCTCGAAATTATTGCAGTCTCGAAACTCTAGCGCGTCGGTCGCCCCAAGGCAGGCCGTGAGAATTTGAGCAAGGGCGCCTGGCGACTCGGCGAATTCGCGCAGGTTTCGCCCGCGAATGTCGTCAGGCCGTCCGCCGAGCAGCGCCGCGAACGAGGCGTTCAAGGCAAGCAGATCGCCTCGCATTCCAACGACTGCGGCCGGACAGGCAAGTCTTGTCGCAATTGATTCTAGATCGGCTGACAATACCGACGCTCCCCCGCGTTTCTGCGGCTTAAGATAATTAAGGATGGTAAATTAATTGTTTTCCGGATGGTGCGGCAAAGTCAGTTGTAAAGAGGGGTTTGATTGAACCCGGCCAAGCACAGCTGATATCAAGCTGACGACGGATTCATGCTGGGGACGGTTGGCTACTGACTGTCACAGCAAGACACCTTTTAGCCGGCTGACCCTGATGAACCGTTCGACTCCGGAAGCGGTTGCGCGTCATCGCGCCGTCCGGAAGGGCCTTGCGACATTCACCAGCGAACGGATGAAGAGGCGGCTTCGGAGGGGTGGCGCACGCAACACACCCTGGTCAACATATTCGCTCTGTCGAGAATTAGCATTGACAGCCTAGCGAACGGACTTCAGCTTCAGGCCATGCGCCCAAGAGCGCAGGCCAAATCCGGCTGGGGGAGGAACTTATGAGAATCCAGACACTGTGCTTGAGCGCGTCCGTGCTGGCGCTGACGTGGTGCGGCGTCGCGAGCGCCCAGACGGCGCCGGCGAGCGACAAAGACAAGGGCACGACCGTGCAGGAGGTGGTCGTCACCGCCGAACGCCGGACCAGCAACCTGCAGACCACGCCCATCTCCGCGACGGTCATCAGCGGCAATAACCTGATCAAGGATGGCGTGCTGACGGTCGATTCCCTGCAGTTCATCGCGCCCGGCCTGACGATCAACAACTTCGGCCAGGGCACCGACTTCAACATCCGCGGTATCGGCAAGGCCGAGCACAACAGCCAGACCACGGTCGGCGTGATCACCTATCGTGACGGCGTCGCGACCTTCCCGGGCTATTTCCAGGAAGAGCCCTATTACGACATCTCCAGCGTCGAGATCCTGCGCGGACCGCAAGGCACCTTCGTTGGTCAGAACGCCACCGGCGGCGCGGTGTTCATCACCTCGAACAATCCGGTCATCAATGGCGGCAACCACGGCTACATCGCCGGCCAGGTCGGCAACTACGACGATGGCGCCCTGCAAGGCGCGATCAACCTGCCGATCAGCGATACCCTGGCCGCGCGTGTGGCGTTTAACGGTGAGAGCCGCGACAGCTTCTACACTGTCACCGGGCCCAACCACGGCGACCCCGGCAACCTGCGCGAAGGCAGCGTCCGTCTTGGCGTGCTCTGGAAGCCCACCAATGCGCTCTCGGTGCTGTTCAAGACCGACTACAACTACCTGGACCTGGGAGCCTATCCGGCCGACCCGTACAACTCGACGGAGAATCCGTTCCACGTCACGGCCAACTTCCCGGCGGAGGCAGTTGACAAGTTCGTCCGCTCTGACCTGAAGATCGACTATGTGTTGCCGGGCGGGATCACGCTCCGCTCGATCAGCGGCTACCAGTTCGGCAATACTTTGTATCACACCGACCTTGATGGAACGAGCGCTTCGAATTTTACTTTCGGTGATCAGGTCACTGAAGAGATACACTCCGAAGAGCTAAATATTATTTCCCCAAGCACGGGTCCGATCACATGGATCCTCGGTGGATATTACCAGTCCGACAAGTACGACTTTCTGCCCGGCGAGTTTTTCATCGGTGAACCCGCCGGCAGTCCGTTCACGAGTTACACGCTGCAGGGCACCAACCCGGAGCAGACCACGGCCGCCTTTGGTCAAATCAGCTTCGCCTTGCCCGCCAATTTCCAGCTGCAGGTGGGCGCACGGTATTCCGACTCCCGCACCACAAACCATGTGACGGTCGACCAGTTTGGCCTTCCGATCGTCGATGAGCAGTCCGCCAGCTCAAACGGCGTCACCGGCAAGGTTGCGCTGAACTGGACTATCGACCCGCACAATTTCGTCTACGCCTTCGTGGCGACGGGCGAGCGCCCGGGCGGGCTCAACGTCCCCGTGGGCATCGGCCAGCCCGCGCCGTTCGGGCCGGAGCATGTGACGGAATATGAGGTGGGTTGGAAGGCGGGCATGCTGGACGGCCACCTGCGCACCCAGCTCGACGCCTATTACAACAACTACCAAGACTTTCAGGTGATCATCGCCTATCCGTTCTTCCCGACCTTCGGCTTCGAGCTCAACGCCCCCCAGCCTACCAAAATTTATGGGCTTGAGGCGCAGGCCGAAGGCGTGTTCGGCGACTTCTCGTTCGACGCCGGCCTTGGGCTGATGCACAGCCAGATCGGCACCTTCTACGCCATCGATCCGCGCCAACCTATAATCAGCGTCAATCCCTGCCTTCCGGCCACCGGCCCGGCGAGTTCGTCCTGCATCGACCTGGGCGGAAAGCAGCAAACCTACGCGCCGAACTTCACCTTCAACATCGGCGCCCAGTACATCTTCCGCGTGGCTGACGGCGACACCATCACGCCGCGGCTGAACTACGGCCACGTTTCCGACCAGTGGGCGACCCTGTTCGAGAATTCGGCGCTCGGCGACCATATTGGCGAGCGCAACATCTTCAACAGCACGATCGCCTGGGCGCACGGCAGCATTGTCGGAACCCTCTACGGCACCAACCTGACCAACGAGCAATACGTCGGCGCGCTCAACTCCGGCCTTCGCTTCATGGGGCCGCCCCGCCAGTTCGGCGTGCGTTTGATGAAGACTTTCTAATCCCTCTGCGTACATCGGCCGCCGTGCTGTCTCGACAGCCGGCGGCCCCTTTTTTTGATCGATTTTCAATCCGCGCGCTCATGCAGCCCTACGCCCTTACGGTAGACAAGTTTCTCGACCATGCCGCCAAGTGGACGGGTGAGCGCGAAGTCGTCACCGCGGAAGCGGGCGAGGCCGCCGGCCGGATCGGCTATGCGGCGCTCAGAGATCGCAGCCTTAGGCTGTCGGGCGCCTTGGCCGCCCTCGGCCTCAAGTTCGGCGACCGGGTCGGCACCCTGGCCTGGAACACCCAGCATCACCTGGAAATCTACTACGCGACGATGGGGGCGGGGCTGGTCTGCCATACCCTCAACCCGCGCCTGACGGTCGCCCACCTGGCGGCGATGATCAACGAGGCCGAGGACCGGGTCCTGGCGGTGGCGCACAACCTGGCCGGCTCGCTGGCCGAGCTGGCGCCGCTCTGTCCGGGCCTGGAGCATGTCATCTTGATGGACGGCGGCGGGCCGCCGCCCGGCGAAATCCCCGGCCTCAAGGCAAAGGTGTGGACGTTCGAGTCCCTGTTGGAGAGCCACGGCGCCCCGGCGATCTGGGGCGATTTCGATGAGAACGCTCCTGCCGGGCTTTGCTACACCTCCGGCACCACCGGCAGGCCCAAGGGCGTGCTCTACACCCATCGCTCCAACTATCTGCACACCCTGCGCGCCCTGCAGGCCGACGCCTTCGCGCTGAAGGGCAGTGACGTGCTTCTGGTCGCCGTGCCCATGTTCCACGCCAACGGCTGGGGCATGCCCTTCGCCGCGCCCGCGGTGGGCGCCAAACTCGTGCTGCCCGGCCGCCATACCGACGGCGCCAGCCTGGCCAGGCTGATGCGCGACGAGGGCGTGACCGTCGCCGCCGGCGTCCAGACGGTCTGGCTGGGCGTGATCGATCACCTCGACGCGGTCGGCGGCGACCTGCCGGATTTGCAGCGGGTGATCATCGGCGGCTCAAGCTGTCCGGACGCCCTGATCCGGCGCCTGGAGCAGCGTCTCGGCGCCGTCGTGCAGACCAGCTGGGGCATGACCGAACTGTCGCCCCTGGGCACGATCGCGCCCCTCGACGGCGCGTCTATCGAAGCGCGCGCCTCCGGTCGGCCGGCCATGGGCCTGGATCTCAAGCTCACCGACGCGGAGGGTGTCACCTTGCCACGTCAGCGCGGCGTGGTCGGCCATCTCAAGGTCAAGGGCGCCAGCGTACTGGATCGCTACTTCAAGGCCGAGACGGACGCGCTTGATGACGAAGGCTATTTCGACACCGGCGATCTGGCGAACATCGATGAAGCCGGCAACCTGACCATCGGCGGGCGCTCCAAGGACCTGATCAAATCCGGCGGCGAATGGATCAATCCAGCCGAGATCGAGGACATCGTCGGCCGGTATCCGGCGGTGGGGCAGGTGGCGGTGGTTGGCCGCTTCGACGCCAAGTGGGGCGAGCGACCGGTGCTTATCGTGGAGATGCGGCAAGGCGAGACAATGGATGCGCCGGCCCTGCTTCAGACGCTGCGCGGCAAGGTCGCCGATTGGTGGCTTCCCGATCAAATCGTGCAGATCGGCGCGATGCCGTTGGCCGCGACGGGAAAGATTGACAAGAACCGGTTGCGCGCTGACTACGCGGGTGGGGAAGGCGTTGACGGAAGGTTCGTGGCTTGACGGCCGCCGGCGCACAAGAATTCCCGGGCCGTGAAAAGGTTGGTTGATGTCCGAGGGTTCGACGGCGAAGCGTGTTCGACGCAGCAAGGCTGAACAACGCGCGGAGACGCTCGAACAGATTCTCGATGCGGCCGAATATCTGTTCTCCAAGGGCGGATTGCATGGGGTGACCTTGCGCGACGTGGCCCATCGCGTTGGGGTCCACACCACCCTCCTGCACTACTATTTTGAAGACAAGCGCAGCCTGTTCGAGGCGGTGTTCGCCAGGCGCGCGGGCATCACCAGCGGGCTGCGGATGGAAGCCCTCGACCGATACGAGGCGGAGGCTGGCGACAACCCCACCGTCGAAGGCGCGCTGCATGTCTTCCTGGACACCGATCTCGACCTTTATCTGCGGGGCGGGGAGGGGTGGATGAACTACGCGGCCTTCGGCGCGATGGTGAGCAATACGGTCGAGGGCGCAGCTCTGATGGACGTGCACTTCGACCCGGTGGTGCTCAAGCTCGTGAGCATTCTGAAGCGGGCGCTTCCGGACACGCCGGCGGAAGACATTTTCTGGGGCTATCATTTCGTCACCGGCGCGCTGATGAACACGCTTGCGCACACGGGTCGTATCGACAAGCTGTCCGGCGGCCTCTGCCGGTCGGACGACTTTATGGCGGTGAAGCTGCGCATGGCCCGGTTCATGGCCGCGGGCTTCCTGGCGCTGAGCAAAAAGCCCTAGACCCGGCGGCCAATTGTGCTCGCGACGGGCGCCCGTCGAGACTCCGTCACCTGGCCCCGGCCAATATATTCACCCTATCGATAGTGAGTGTTGACGACGACGGTGATCACCCGGCATGGTGGGGTGTGCGCTGGCGTCAACGACCGGCGGTCAATTGGGGGGCGGCTGGTGACCAACATGCCGATGGCGGGGGCGTTCGCAGCCCAGCCGGCGCGACCGAGCGCAACAGCCTGGCTTGTTCTGGCCGTTCTCTGTTTCGTCTATGTCCTGAACTTCCTTGACCGGCAGCTCCTGTCGATCCTCGCCAAGCCGATCCAGGATTCCCTGCACATCACCGACGGCCAACTCGGCCTGATCGGCGGCCTCTATTTCGCGCTGTTCTACTGCCTGATCGCGATCCCGGTGGGCTGGTTCGCCGACAAGACCAATCGGGTCTGGGTGTTGTCCGCCGCCTGCGCCCTGTGGAGCGCGGCCACCGTGGCCTGCGGCCTGTCGGCCAGCTATCCACAGCTGGTCGCGGCGCGCATGACGGTGGGCGTCGGCGAGGCCGGCGGCGTGCCGCCCTCATACGCCATCATCTCCGACTACTTCCCGCCGGCCCGGCGCGGCACGGCGCTGGGCCTCTACAACCTGGGCCCGCCGATCGGCCAGGCCATGGGCGTCGCGGCCGGCGCGTCGATCGCGGCCGCCTATGGCTGGCGCCCCGCCTTCATCGCCTTGGGCGCGGTCGGCCTGTTCGCCGCCATCCTGGTCAGGGCGGTGGTCCGCGAGCCCCGTCGCGGCGGCCTGGATTCAACCTCGGCGCTGGCCGTAGCCGCGCCCAAGTCCGGCTTCGCCTCCACCGTGGCGATGTTCTTCTCCAGCCCGACCCTGTTGCTGGCCGCCTTCGCCAGCGGCGCCACCCAGATCGTCACCTACGGCGCGGGAAACTTCACCACCCTCTTCCTCATGCGCGAGAAGGGCATGACCCTCGGCCAGGTCGCGCTCTACTACGCGATTCTGGTGGCCATCTGCATGGGCGGCGGCATCTTCGTGTCCGGCCGTGTGATCGACCGGTTCGTCCACCGCACCAAGGCGGCCTATGCGATCATCCCGGCGATCACCCTCACCGCCGCGGTTCCGTTCTTTCTGGGCTTCATCTGGGCGCCAACCTGGCCGGTTGCGCTGCTGTTCCTCGCGGGGCCGACCTTCCTCAACTACTTCTATCTCTCGGCGTCGGTGACGTTGGTGCAGAACCAGGTGCGGCCGGATCAGCGGGTCTTGTCCGGCGCTCTGCTGTTGCTGATCATGAACCTGGTCGGGATGGGCGTCGGGCCGACCTTTGTCGGGGCGATCAGCGACCTGTTTCGCCACGCCCACCCGCACAATTCGTTGCAGCTCGCCTTTCTTTGCCTGACGCCATTCTACGCCCTCGCCATCCTGTTGTTCGCAGCCCTCGCGCGGGTGCTGAGGGGAGAGGCGGCGCGGACAGGAGCAGGCGGCCGATGATCATGTCCCGCGCCTTCGCCGCGATGGCGGTGTCTGTCCTGATCGCAACGCCGCTGTTCGCGCGCGCCGATCCGGGCCCTGTCGTACAGACCCCGCAGGGTGCGGTGGAAGGACAGGCGGACGGGGCCTTGAGGATATTCAAGGGCCTGCCTTACGCCACCCCGCCCGTGGGCGACCTGCGATGGACTGCGCCCAGGCCCGCGGCGGACTGGCAGGGCGTCCGCAACGCGACCCGGTTCGGCCCCTCCTGCATCCAGCCCTTTCCGCTGCCCAAGTCCATCTACACCGACGTGCCGGCGCGGATGAGCGAGGACTGCCTCTATCTCAACGTCTGGACGCCCAGCGACGCCAAGGGCGCCCCGGTGATCGTCTGGATCCACGGCGGCGGCTTCACCACCGACACCAGCAGCGAGGGGATCTACGATGGCGCCAAGCTCGCCCGGCGAGGCGTGGTGGTGGTTTCGATCGACTATCGCCTCGGCGTCCTGGGCTATCTGGCTCACCCGGAGCTCAGCACCGAGTCGCCCCGTGGCGTTTCCGGCAACTACGGCCTGCTGGACCAGATCGAGGCCCTGCGCTGGGTGAAGCGAAACATCACAGCGTTCGGCGGCGATCCCGCCAATGTCACCATCGCCGGCGAGTCCGCGGGCGGCCTTAGCGTGCTCTATCTGATGACCTCGCCGGACGCCCAAGGCCTGTTCTCCAAGGCCATCGCCGAGAGCGCCTACATGGTCTCCACGCCCGCGCTCAAGGACGCCGTGTTCGGTCAGCAATCGGCGGAAATGAGCGGCGCCATCCTGGTCGCGAAGCTGGGAGCCCAACATATCGCCGCGCTGCGGTTGGAGGACGGCCGCACCCTCACCAACTATTCGGCCGCGCTGGGATTTGCCCCCGGCGGCACGGTCGATGGGAAGATACTACCCAAGCAACTCGTCGACGCCTTCGAGCACGGCGAGCAAGCCCAGGCGCCGATCCTGGTGGGCTTCAACAGCGGCGAGATCCGCTCCTTGCGGGTGCTCGCGCCCCATGTTCCCGCCAGCGCGGCGGTCTATGAGAGTCAGATTCGCACCCGATATGGCGACCTGGCCGACGCCTACCTGAAGCTCTATCCGAGCAATAATCTGGAGGAGAGCGTCATCGCCGCCACGCGCGACGCCCTCTACGGCTGGACCGCAGAGCGCGTCGCGATCGACCAGACCGGTGTCGGTCAGCCGGCCTATCTCTACCTGTTCGACCACGGCTATCCGGCCGCCGACAGCGCGGGGTTGCACGGCTTTCACGCCAGCGAGTTGCCCTATGTGTTCGGCGCCGAGCATCTGCCGCCGTTCTGGCCCAAGCCGCCGGCGAACGCGGAGGAGACCCAGCTTTCAGACGCCATGGTCGGCTACTGGACCAGCTTTGCCCGAACCGGCGCGCCTGCGGCGGCCGGCCAACCGCAATGGCCGGTCTTCGGCGCGACCCACGCCTACATGGCGTTCAAGGCTGCGCCGCGGCCCGCCGAGGACCTCATGCCGGGGATGTTTGCCCTGCAGGAGGCGGTGGTGTGCCGGCGCCGCGCCGAGGGCGCCACGCCCTGGACCTGGAACATCGGCCTGCAGTCGCCGCCGATACCGCCGCAATCGGCGGGCTGCCGGTGATCGGTCGGCGCCGCTGACCTGGTCTGCATTGCGCAGAGGCCAAGCCAAATCCCAATCTGACCTGCGCTGAGCGGTGCGATCTCGTCAGCGATCGGATCGGCATGTAAAGTGTGCTGGATATGTTGATCGAGCGTGCGATGGCGGCGGCCGTGGAAGACGATGTAGTCGTGGTCGACATGGCTGTTGGATGCCATGTTTCGCTCGGCGGCAGCGCCGTTTTTATCCGGAACGCCCAGTGGCGCGAACCGGGGCTGGTTCGCGCGGTTGGCTAAGCTCACCCCGATTCAATCCGCGCCGCCTCAGGCGCTTGTTCTGCACGCCATGTGCGGCCACGTCCTTCACACGACGTTCCCGATGACGGGCCTGCCGATCTGCGCGGAGACCGCCGGACCGCTTGGCAGTATCCTGGTTCGACCTGGCGAGACGCCGCAACGTCTGGCAGCCGGCGTCCAGCTGGAGTCCGGCGTCGACGTCTCGGACCGTGAAGTGCTCATCTGGGTCCGCGATGGCGGCCGAATCCTGGTCCGCGATGGCCGAGAGATCATCGTCGATCTGCAGGCTGGCGTGGGGCGCAACCTGCAACCCTTCATCCTCGGGACCGGGTTGGCGGCGGCGTGTCTGCAGAAGGGTCTTCTGTCGCTCCACGCCAGCGCGGTCGGGCGTGCGGGCGAATCGATCGCCTTCGCCGGCGCTTCGGGCGCCGGGAAATCGACCATGGCCGCCGCCATGATCGCCCGCGGCTACGACCATCTTTCGGACGATCTGTCCGTGCTGCGCCTGCCTGGCAAGGGCTGCGCCGAGCTCTATTCCA
>Ga0302317_10002105_pt1 | contig 13926 bp, 9 predicted proteins | sample III_Palsa_N3_3_FD_200450 | JGI IMG/M metagenome (GOLD analysis project Ga0302317, IMG submission 200450) | Peat permafrost microbial communities from Stordalen Mire near Abisko, Sweden - III_Palsa_N3_3 | ecosystem: Environmental > Terrestrial > Soil > Palsa > Peat permafrost | place: Sweden...
CGCTTCGCGACCTGCGTAAGGAGACGAGGACGCGCGGCCAGCGTCTGGAATCATTCGACATATTGGTAGCGGGGGCAGGATTTGAACCTGCGACCTTCGGGTTATGAGCCCGACGAGCTGCCAGACTGCTCCACCCCGCACCAGGAGGGCGCGCATTGTACTCATGGAGGGGACCAACATGCAACGCGTAGTTTTGCCTGCGGTTTATCGCCCGCGCAGCAGGTTCATTGCGGCATAGGTCATGGCGCGAACGCCGACACTGATGGTGGGTTCCATGGCCGGGGCAAACAGCGGCGAGTGGTTGACGGGGACGGGGGTGCCGGATGCCTTGTCCCGGGCCAGGACTTTGGGGTCGTAGGCACCGAGGGTGTAGTACACGCCGGGAATTCCGCCGGTCGTAAATTCGGGAAAATCCTCGCTGGCGGACAACGCGGCACCATCCGCCGGTCGTACTTCCAGGTCGCCGCCGGCTACCTTCTGAAGGATCGCGGCGGTACGCGCCGTCAGCGCCACATCATTGTCGATGGCGGCCGAGCTTGAGGTGACCAGGACCTCGGGGGCGGGTGCGTTCGCCATGCTTGCCGTTGCCGCGGCGGTCCGCTTTGCGCCCTCCAGCAACACGCTGCGCACCTGGGGATCGTAGGAGCGCAGGGTCAGCTGCAGCACCGCGTTGTCGGGAATGATGTTGGCCGCGGTACCCGCCTGGAAACTGCCCACGGTGATGACTCCGAACTGCGCGGCATTCTTCTCACGACTGACGATGCTCTGCACGTCGCTGACGAAGTGGGCGGCCATGACGATGGGATCGATGGACTCGCTGGGCATCGAACCATGGGCGCCGCGTCCCTTGAACGTGATCTGCAGATTGTCCACCGCGGAGCTGAAAGTCCCGGGTTTGAGAACCAGGTGACCGGCGGCCTCGTTGTCGACGTGCAATGCCAGTGCGTAGTCTGGCTTGCGGAAACGCGTGTAGAGGCCATCGGCAAGCATGGCCTTCGCACCGGCGACCGTTTCCTCCGCCGGCTGGGCGATGAACATCAGGCGTCCATGCCACGCGGATTTGAATTCCAGCAGGGTCGCGGCGGTGCCGACCCAAATGGCCATGTGCAGATCATGGCCGCAGCTGTGATCGGCCATTGGCTCCTGGCTGGCGTAGGGCAGGCCGGTGGCCTCCGTCATGGGTAGCGCATCCAGTTCGGTGCGCACGAGCACGGTCGGACCGGCACCGTTTTCATAAATTGCGACCAGCCCCGTGCCACCGACGCCTTCCGTGACCGCAAATCCGAGTCGACGCATCTGATGGGCGAGCACCGCAGCGGTGCGCGTTTCGTGGAACGCGATCTCCGGATGCTCGTGGATCTCCTGGTACAGCGTCTCCAGCCCCGGAACCAGCGTCCGGACTTCGGTATCGACTTTCGTCTGTGCCACCGGCAGCGCGGGTGCGGCGAGCGCCAGTGGTGCTGCGCAAGACCCTGCACCTGCGAGCAGCGCCATGGCGAGGCGACGACCTGGCACAGACATTCCCCTTCTCCTTGTGTTCCCGGACCGCGGCCTTGGAGTTGCATTGTTATACTTCCGGATGATGCATGCACACCGTCGCGAAAGACACCGGACCGGACGCCAGGGTTGGCTGCGAGCCGCCGTGCTCGGCGCCAATGATGGAATCCTTTCCACCGCAAGTCTGCTGCTGGGCATCGCCGCGGCCCAGGGCAGCCGCGAAGCACTGGTGGTGGCCGGTATCGCGGGCCTCGTCGGCGGGGCGGCCTCAATGGCCGCCGGCGAATACGTCTCAGTCAGCTCGCAGGCGGATTCCGAACAGGCTGATCTTAAGAAAGAGCAGCACGAACTGGCGACGGATGCCGCCGGTGAGCACGCCGAACTGGCCGGGATCTACGTCAGCCGCGGTTTGACGCCGGGACTTGCTGATCAGGTCGCCACGCAGCTGGCAGCCAAGGATGCCCTCGCCGCGCATGCCCTGGATGAGCTCGGCATCTCTGATCGGGCCCGCGCCCGTCCGCTGCAGGCGGCCGCTGCCTCTGCAATCTCCTTCGCCTGCGGCGCGGCGCTGCCCCTGCTGGTGGCGGCACTGGCGCCGCTGGTGGCGTTGATTCCGGCGATGGCGGTGCTGTCGCTCGCGTTTCTGGCGCTGTTGGGCAGTATCGGCGCGAGCATCGGGGGTGCACGCGTGGGTGTCGGGGCGCTGCGGGTCACCGTGCTCGGCGCCGTCGCGATGGCATTGACCCTGGGGATCGGCGCTATCGTGGGTCGGATGGGGCAGTAGGCCGCCCCTACAGCTTCGGTCCTTTGCGGTGCGGTTTGCGCGGCCCGCCGGGCTTGAATCCTCCTGGCCTGAAGCCCCCGGGCTTGCGGCTCGCGGGTCGGAAGGGCCGCTCCGCGCTACCCCCCTGCGGTCGCTCTTCGCGCGGCGCACGGATCGGCGAGCCGGTCTCCCGCGGCGGTTTGTCGGCGCGACTGATGCGCAGCGGGTTGCCCCGGATCTGCACCGCCTGCAGCTCCTGGAAAATGTCATCCGGCATACCGACGGGCAGGTCCACGAAACTGTGGTCCTCGCGGATGTCGATGTGACCGATGTGGCGACCGTCCACTCCGGCCTCGTTGGCTATGGCGCCGACGATGTTGCCGGGCAGCGCGCCATGCGCGTGTCCGACTTCGATGCGGAAGGTCTCCAGCGGCGGCGCCGGCTCGCGCCGGACCCGGCTGCCGGACTCGCGGTCGCGCTCAAAGCGCTCGCCACGCTCCGCACGCGGCCCGCGCTCGGGCCGCTCCTCGCGCGCGAAGCGCTCGCGGGGTGCAGAATCACGCTCGCCACGCTCGGCGCCGGCAGGGCGTTCATCCTTCCGGCTGTCCAGCAAGAACGGCGTTGAGCCCTGCATCAGGCTCGCCAGCGCGGCCGCAATCTCGATGGCCGGCACATTCTGTTCGCTCTCGAACTGCTCCAGCAGCGGTTGGAATGCCTTCGCTTCCCCGTTCTGCAAGGCGGCGGAAATGCGCTCCTTGAAGCGCGCGATGCGCTGGTCGTTCACGTCCTTGACCGTCGGCAGGTTCATGGCCTCGATCGGCTGGCGGGTGTGGCGCTCGATGATGCGCAGCATGTTGCGCTCGCGCGGTGCCACGAACAGGATCGCATCACCGTTACGGCCGGCGCGGCCGGTGCGCCCGATACGATGGGTGTAGGTCTCGGAGTCATACGGGATGTCGTAGTTGATGACGTGCGAGATGCGCTCGACGTCGATGCCGCGGGCGGCGACATCGGTGGCCACCACGATGTCGAGCTGCCGGTTCTTGAGGCGCGCAATCGTGCGTTCGCGCTGTGCCTGCGGAATATCACCGTTCAGTTCCGCGGCATTGAAACCGCGGGCGCAGAGCTTCTCAGCAAGCTCCGTGGTCTCGAGCTTGGTGCGCACGAACACCAGCATGGCATCGAAGCGTTCCGCCTCGAGCACCCGCGTCAACGCGTCCAGCTTGTGCAGGCCGCTGACCAGCCAGTAGCGCTGGCGGATGAGCGGCGCCGTCGAGGTCTGTTGCCGAATCGTGATTTCCACCGGATTGCGCATGTGCTTTTGCGCGATGCGCCGGATGGCATTGGGCATGGTGGCCGAGAACAGCGCGATCTGACGCCCCGGGGGGGTCTGCGTCAGGATCCACTCGATGTCATCGACGAAACCCATCTGCAGCATCTCATCGCCTTCATCCAGCACGACGAACCGCAGTGAAGCCAGATCCAGTGTGCCGCGCTGCATGTGGTCCATGACCCGACCGGGGGTCGCCACGATCACGTGCGCGCCGCGCTTGAGGCCCTTGAGCTGCGGCGTATAGCTTTGGCCGCCGTAGATCGGCAGCACGTGAAAGCCGGGCATCCGCACGGCGTACTTCTGGAAGGCCTCGGCCACCTGGATGGCCAGCTCGCGGGTCGGCACCATCACCAGCGCCTGCGGGGCATTCTGCGAGACATCGATCCGGGCCAGTATGGGCAGCGCGAAAGCGGCCGTCTTGCCGGTGCCCGTCTGGGCCTGGCCGAGCACGTCCTCACCATTGAGAAGGCGGGGGATGGTCTCGCTTTGGATGGGCGAGGGGGACTCGTAACCCACCGCGGCCAATGCCTCAAGCAGGGCATCGGGAAGGCCCAGCTCACGGAAGCTGGTTATTTTGAGGTCATCGGTCACTTGGGGGAGTGTGCTCGGGCAAAGGGGGGCCGGATTGTACGCCCATGCGAGCGTTCGGTGAGGAAAGTTAGCGGTGGACGGGCAGGTCGAAATAGGTCCCGCTACCCCAGCGGATCCGCAGCGGAATATGCCCATCCTCGAGGGATTCGGTACTCACATCCCCGCCGGTGCCGTAATTGATCTGCCGGTCGGGGCGCTTGATGACCCCGATGCTGATCACGATCCGGCTGCCCGCCTGGATGCGCCGCCCCAGCACCCGCTGCACGGTCACGTCCAGCTGCTGCTCGACGCCGGCCTGCAACAGATGGCGGTGGGCCCGGTCGCGGGCGTAGCTGGCCCGGAACTCGAACGGCGGATCGTAGAGCTGGATGAAATCCCCGTTCGCCAGCTGTTCATAGAAGATAACCGCCAGATCCATATCGAACTTATTGGGCGTGAAGTCCAGGTGCAGCTTCGGGGTGCCGACCAGATCGGTCACCTGGGTCACCGGATCACTGACCAGGATCAGGGTGTTGTGGTCGGAGAGGCTCTTTTGGACGAGGCTCGCCGGCGGCGTCCAGTCCCCGTCGGTGCGGTCCGCGAGTTTCACCAGTTGCGTCGCCGGTATCTTGTGCGTACTGCGGCGCAGGACGAGACGGTAGTGGCCACCGCTTGCGGGGGCCACCTTGCCGGGGGTTTTGGGCGGCGCCGGATCAAGCGAGACCGGATCCAGGTAGTAGCGCACGCTGTTGTTGGCGAGCGTCTCAACGGTCGCGGCGTGCAGCCAGTCATTGGCGCCGGCCAGCTGGACATTCACGCGGCCCTTGAGGAGGCCCGGCCAGCCGCCGTGACGGAACACCTGGTCGAACCACTGGAAGCGCAGGTCATCCAGATCCAGCTGTGCCACCGGATCCAGCGGCAATCCCCGCAGGTCAGGCATCGGGCGATTGTCGATGCTGTCATCGGTCCAGGGACCGATGAGCAGCGTGTGATCCGCCTTCGGGTTCGCTTTGAGCTGTTGTTCGAAGTAGTACAGGGAGCCCAGCTCGCCGGCCGCATAGTACCCCGTGATGCTCAGCACCGGAATCTTGATGCGCGCGAACTGCGGCCCGTAGGGCACCATGCGGTGCCAGTAGTAGTCATAGCTCGGATGACTCAGCCAGCGCTGGAACACCGGGCTCGGCTTGCCGGCGAGCTGATCCAGTTCGCGAAACGGCGCCCCGGTCGTATACCAGCGTTTTTCGAGCTGGTGCCAGGAGGCATCCTCGGTATCGCTCGAATAGTCGGGCTCTTCGGAATTGGTGGCGTCCAGGATCCAGCGATAAGCCTGTGAGCGGAAGATGCCATTGCGCACCGGGAAGTCGATGCCTGGTGCAGTGGCATCGGCCGTGGCGACCGCCTTCAACGCCGGGGGCATCTCGCGCAACGCCGCCCAGGCGGTAAAGCCGCTGTAGCGCATGCCGAACATGCCCACCCGGCCATCGCTCCAGGCCTGGTGGGTAATCCAGTTGATCACCGCGGCGGCATCCGCGCCGTCGTGTTCGAACACCAGCACCTCGCTGGTGGCGCGGCTGCGCACGCTCGTGATCACACCCACGTAGCCATGCGCCGCGATTTCGCGCAGGTCGCTGTTGGGATCATCGCCCAATGTGAATTCCAGCAGCGCCGGCAGCGTCGCAGGTCCGCTGCGCGGCCGGATGACATGCGCGTTCAGCTGCACCCCGTCGGTCGTGGTGATGCTGACCTTGTCATCCGTCACATAGCGCCGGCGGTCATCCTCGCGGATCAGGCCGGTCGCCGCGGTGGAGAAGTTGCGGTAGGCGTCGAAGGTGAGGTAGGTCCAGATCAGGTCCACGGCGCGGTCGGTACTGATGCGCGGTTGCGTGCGGTACTGGTCCAGCAGGTGCTGCAGGGCGTCGCGGAACTGGTAGACCGGGCGTGCCAGCCAGCCATTGAAGGTGTACGCATCCAGATCCGACAGCGGCGTCACGGTCTGCTGGTAGGCCTTCGCGTATGCATCCGCGAACGACGTGGGTCCCTGGGCGGCGAGCTCGCGCGCGCGCAGGTACAGATCAAAGATCACGGCCTGCCTGACTGGCCGGCCCGCCTCCTGGGCGCGGCGTCGATCCAGCAAAGACTGGCGCGTATTCCACGCCGAATCGATGCTGCCGGCGACCAGCTGCAGCGCGGAGAGGTTGTTCAGATACCGGTTCGCATCGGACTCCTGGTACACCGGCAGGATGCGCACGGCCAGGTCGCGCATGGTCGCGGCCAGCTGCGGATCGCTGGTGCTCACCGGCGCATGGAAATCGACTTCCTGGGCAAAGACCGGCTTCAGCCACACCAGCAGCGCGAGCAGCACCACCCCCAGCGTTAAGCGACTAGGCCTCATGCGGGGTCTCCGGTGGCGTCAGCGCCTTCATCTCGCCGGTGTGCGTGGGCACCTCACCGCTGATCTTGACCAGATGAATCACTCGGCGGAACAGGGGGTCGGCGGTCTGGCCCACCGGTCCGATATGGACGATGGCGGTGTACCGCAGCTCGTGTTCGAAGGTGTCCGACACCCGATCGAGCAGGTCATCCGGCAATGCCGACAGGGTGCCGTCCATCAGCACCCAGTGGGGCTCATGGACGACGATGCGGGACAGTGCCACGGCCGTCTGTTCCTCCTGGCTCAGCTCCCGGTCCCAGCGATGCACTTCATCGAGCATCGGAATCAGGCGCTTGAGGTTCAGGCGCCGCAGCGCCTGTTCGAAGGACTCCGGCTTGTAAGCGGCGACCGCCTGCGGATAGGCCAGCACTTCGCGCAGGGTGCCGCGGGGCAGGTAGGGCGTGCCGCGCGGTATGAACAGTACCGGCTCATCCTTCGGCCGCGTGATGATCCCGTGACCCCAGGGCCACAGGCCGGCAAGGGCGCGGAACAGTTGGGTGCGGTTGGTGCCGGGAGCGCCCTCGATGACCACGCGTTCGCCGGCGTGCACGACCACGTGCGGTTCCTGGAGCCCGTCCTGACCGGCGCTGGACTCCACGACGAGGTTGTCGAATGTCACCGTTCCGGCCGGGCCGTCCTGATACTGGATCTTGGTGTCAAAGGGTTGATGCGTCGGCGGGTGCACCAGCGCTTCCCGGAAGCTCGCCACGCGCAGCAGCGTGGCACGCCAGTCGGCGATGACGCTGAAGTTGTCGACGAAATAGCGCAGCGAGGACTGGGCCTGCGTAAACGCCGCGGCCGCCATCATCAGGCCGCCGAAGGAAATCTTGCCTGTGAAGTACAGCGGCGCTGCCACCAGGATCGGCGCGACATTGGTCACCCAGCCAAAGCCTGCCGACACCCACGTGATGTTGGTGAGGCCCGAGACGATCTTGCGGGTGGCGGCCAGCACATTGGTCAGGTGCGTCTCGACCCGGCGCAGTTCGTCGGCCTCGCCACCGGCGAGGGTGATGTCATCCAGATGCTCGTTGACCCGCACCATGGCGACGCGCAGGTCCGCCTCGCGGGCGTAACGGAAGGCATTGCGGGCGATGAGGGTGTGACCGACCCAGTAACTGAGGAGGGAACCGGTCATGGCATAGATGATGGCGGCCCAGAGCATGAACCCCGGCACGGCGTAGTCGTGCTCCCCGATCCGGAACACGAAGGCGCTGGAAAGGACCCACAGCACTCCGGAGAAGGACAGGAACAGGATGGTCGACTGCAGCAGCGCCATCCCCAGGTCCGAGGTCAGCTCGCACAGGTGCCGGGCGTCCTCGTGCATGCGCTGGTCCGGGTTCTCGCCCATGGCCCCGGCGTTGGCCAGCCAGAAGGCGCGTCGCGGTTGCATCCAGTGCTCGAGCAGGTCTTGGACCAACGCTTCGCGCATTTTCAGCTTCAGCATTTCCCCGACCCAGCGCTGGCCGACATTGAGCACGGTCAGCCACGCCGCGAGGATGAAAAACACGCCCAGCTGGACGGTGAAGTCGTGCAGATCGCGGCGCGACAGGGCGTCGTAGAAGGGCTTGTTCCAAAGGTTCAGACGGATCTGGACGTAGGCCGTGCCGCCGATGACGACGAACGCCGCGGCCATCAGACCCATGATGGTCTTGCCGACCCGCCCGCCGAAGGTGGCGCGTGTCAGACCGAGAACCTGGTTTATGAGCCCAGCGTCCGCGTCTGCGTGGTCCTTATCGGTCTGCGTTGCGCGATCCATTCCCGCTTATAATGCATGAGCCGCCGCACTTTCTGTCGGCGAATCAGGAGATTCCAGTGGGATTATTCGACGGTATCTTGGGTGGGGTGGTTGGTGCCGAAATGACCCAGGTGGTCAGCGCGCTGATTGAAAAGCACGGCGGCGTGCAGGGCGTGGTGTCGCAGCTGGAGAGCCAGGGTCTCGGCGGTACCGTCCGCTCGTGGGTCGGCAACGGCACCAACCAGCCGATCAGCCCCGAGCAGCTGACCCAGGCGTTCGGCAGTAACGGCACGCTGCAGGAGCTGGCTGCCAAGTTCGGCATGGACCCGCAGACGCTGGCACAGAAGCTCTCACAGGCTCTGCCGCATGCGATTGATCATCTGACTCCGGCCGGGACCACCGCTCCGGCTGTCTGAAGCCGGAGCGGCGCTGCGATCAGCGGCGGACCCAGCCACCGCCTCTCATGTGCCAGCCGTCGCTGCGGTGTTCCCAGCGGTGGGGTTCCCAGCGGTAGCCGGCGCGGGGTGCGGACCAGTGGCCCCCGACCCACACGTGTCGGCCGCCGACCCAGTTCCAGTAGCCACCCAGCCAGACATACCCGGCAACGGGGGGTGCCCCATAGACTTCCACCTGCGGGGCAGGGGGCGCAATCGTTACGGCACCCGTGTAATAGCCGCCGCCCTCGTAGTAGCCGCGGGCCGGAACCACGACGCAGGCGCTGACCGTGAGCGCCACTGCGGCCGCCACGGCCAGATTGCGGATGTAGATTTCAGCTTTTCGCATGGGAGTCCTCGATGTGTGACATGACGCACCCCCCTGGCGCGCCTCGTATCCCATTAAACGCAGCCCCGTACCCGGAGTGCACGGTCAAGGTTCAAGATTTTGTAACGATTCCGCCCGGCCCCTGGGTATCGGATCCCGCTACCTGACGAGCACCTTGCAGGGCGCGGCTGCGGGCCGCCGTAGCGCTGATGAAGGCGGCATAGCTCCATGTCAGATGCCGTGCCGAGGTCTGGGCGCCGGACTTCTGATCAAACTGTTCTGACAGGTCACCGCTGGCCGGGGTGAATGCGCGGACCGTTTCGAGAAATGCGTCACCGCGGCTGAGCCAGGTGTGTGCCGCCGCGGGACCCATCCGGCAGGCCGTGAGGTAGCACAGTTCGGCGGCGCCGAGGGTCGAGAAGTAATAGGCGCCACCGGAGTAATAGACGTCACCGGTGTAGCGGCCCATGGCGGGCCCCGACCCGGCGGGCCGCTTCTCATTGATGGCGTATTGAGCCGCGAACAGTTCCTCGAGCCGCTGCAGTGTTGCCTGCATGCGCGGGTCGCCCGGTGAATGTCGCGCCCCCGGCAGATCCGTATGGACGGCGGCGAGGATCACGGCGATATCGAGCTGCTTGGGCGAGGCCGCGCCGCTTGCGAGCACCCGTGAGCGATAGAACCCACCGTTTTCGTCCCAGAACCCATCGAGCATGCGATAGATCGCGGCGGTCCCGGGATCCTCGCCCAACGCCGCAGCGGCGGTGCACAGCGTGTAGTAGTGCAGCCCGAGATCCTCCTCCCAGATGTCAAAGGAGGGTTCCGGCCAATGCCGCCGCGTGTAGTGCAGATCTGCCTGCAGCAGCCGGGTCGCCGCCTTGTGGGTCGCGAGCTTGAGGGACGGCAGCCGCAGCCAGCGCATCAGGGTCAATGCCCGCGTGGCGATGCCATCATGCTGAGGACGCGGCCAGCTGGAGATATCCAGGGTGCCATCCGCATTGAGCCGGGTCTCGCCGCGAATCCGCTCGCCATGCGCCTGGGCAAGGTCCGCATCGGTGCGCAGGAATTTGACGAAGTCAGGCGCTACGCGCTCGCGCCACTGCGGATGCTCCACCAGAGTGCGGCCATCCAGTGCCTCCAGCTCGAGGCTGAACTGCACGAACTGCTCGAAGAGCTCGAGGGCTTCATCGCCCAGCGTGCCGCGCTCATAGAGGATGCGCAGCGCATCCATGACCACCGCCGAATCCCGGTACCAATGGAAGAAATAGTCCGGGTCGGGGTCGTACGCGGCGAGCACCGGGGAGGCGACCACTGAGCCGACATGCGCCTGCACGCTTTGCCCGAAACCGGGACGCTGTTTGAGGATGTCGGTGGCCGAGATACCGTGCAGCATCTGGTGCGCACTGTGGTGATACTGCGCCTCGATCCACCCGTCCAGGGATGACGGCGCCGCGGTTGAGGTATTCAACGTTGCGCGCGCAGCCGCGGACTGGTGAAGCCGAGCCGGCGCAGGCCCGTCTGGACCTCCGGCACCGACATGAACAGTTTCCACAGCAGGCCCGAGCGGTGATTTTCCATCATGAGGACGATCGGTCCTTGATCAATGGCGAGGAAGTTCTCAGCGTACCAGTTGCGACGCTCACAGAAGGCGTCCACGAAGCCGTAGCGTCCCCAGATCTTCTCGCCGTAGCGGCGCAGAAAATGCCGGAGGGCGGCGAGGGACTCATGCGGAGTGTACGGCAGACTCGACAGCGCGGCCGTCGGGGAGATCGTGCCGTTGTCGTGGGCGGGCTCATGCACGGCATAGCCGTCGGGATCGTCGCTGGCGGTGAGTCCCCAGCACTCACTGCTGTAGCCGAGGTGGCCGTGGGGGTTCGCGGCGCAGTGGGCATGATTGATGCGCGCGTGTGCGAGGTTCTGCTGCCAGTAATCGGCGTAGCGATCCTTAAGTCCATGCGGATCGATGCCACAGAACGAGTAATGGGAGAAGAACAGCGGCCCGCCGTAGGGCATGCCCAGCGGCAGCTTGATATCGAAGTAGGACTTGCCGTTGAGGAACTCCCGGCCACCGGCAAAGCCACGGTGATAGACCAGCGGTTCCACGCCGTAGCGGGGCGCACCCGCGGCCAGCACGTAGGTGATCAGGCACTCGTTCCAGCCACGGATCTCCAGATCCACCGCCCAGCCGTTGTTCGGGCTCCAGTGCCAGTAGAGCAGCTTGCGTTGCTGCGTAAACCAGTCCCATTCGACATCCTCCCACAGCCCGTTGGCGCGGCCACGAAGGTGGGCTTCTGCAGCCTGGTCGGCATCGAAGTACTGGCGCGCACACAGCAGTCCCATACAAAGAAACGACGTCTCGACCAGATCCGCTGCGTCGTCCTTACGATAGAAAGGAATCGTCGCCCCGGTGGCGCCGTTCAGAAAATGGGAGAACGCCCCGTGGTAGCACGGGGCGCGCGTCAGGACATCCAGCATCGCATTGATGCGGGTCACGGCAGCCTCGCGCGTGACCCAGCCGCGCTCCACCGCGACGATGATCGACATCAGGCCGAATCCGCTGCCGCCGATCGCGGTCTTGTCATCGTGGGGTGCTTCGGGGGTGCCGCGCCGATCCAGCGTGAGTCCACTGACGGGATGGGCGCCCTCCCAGAAGAAGCGGAAGGTTTGCCGTTGCACCTGCTCGAGCAGTTCCTCATCAGGCAGGGCCGCCAGCTGGGCCGGGCTTGGCGCGCGATTCTTGCCTGGACGGCGGGGGGTTCGTGCGGATCCGGCTGCGGGTGGCTTGGGCACGGTGGGCGTCCTGTATCATTCGACGGGTCATTTTACTGCAAGCGGTCGAGCGAAATTCATGAGCCGGATCGAAGACCTCATTGCGAGCATGACCCTGGCCGAAAAGCTCGGCCAGCTGACCATGACGGCCTCGTCCTTCACCGTCACCGGGCCGGTCATTGCCGGGGATTCCACGCAGTCCATCCGCAGCGGGGAGATCGGGAATCTGCTCAACATGGTCGGTGCCGGTCCCGTGCGCGACATGCAGCGCCTGGCCGTGGAGGAGTCGCGACTGAAGATTCCGCTGCTCATCGGGCTGGACATCATTCATGGGTTTCGGTCGCTGTTTCCGGTGCCGCTGGCTGAGGCCGGTGTGTTTGATCCGGCGATCTGGGAAGCCACCGCCCGCGAGTCCGCGATCGAAGGCGCCGCGGCTGGCCTCGCGTTGACCTTCGCGCCCATGCTGGATGTGTCACGCGATCCGCGCTGGGGTCGCACGGTGGAAGGCTCGGGCGAGGACCCCTGGCTCGCCGAGCAGCTGGCGGTCGCCAAGGTCCGCGGTTTACAGGGCACGGATCTGGCCGCGCCCGATTCGCTCGCGGCCTGTGCCAAGCACTTCGTCGCCTACGCGCCGGTCACCGCGGGCCGCGAATACGCTTCGGTTGATATCTCCGAGCGCACCTTGCACGAGGTGCATCTGCCGCCGTTCGAGGCTGCCGTGCGAGCTGGTGTGGCGACGATCATGCCGGCCTTCACCGATCTGGACGGCATTCCGATGACGGTGCATGCGGGCCTGCTGCGCGACTGGCTGCGAGTGCGGATGGGTTTCGAGGGCGTGATCATCAGCGACTACAACGCCATCCGTGAGCTGCTCAATCACGGCGTGGCGGCCGATATGCCGGAGGCGGCGGCACTGGCGCTCAATGCCGGCGTCGACATGGACATGATGGCGGATGGCTATCGCCATGGCCTGCCGGTTGCCCTGGAACGGGGCCTGGTGAGCATTGAACAGATCGACACGGCGGTGCGCCGGGTGCTGCGCCTGAAGGAGCAGCTGGGCCTGTTTGCGGATCCGTATGGGCGCTGCAAAACGCAGGAATCCCCGCAGCGGGTAGCCCGGCGGCGCGCGCTGGCGCGCACCGTTGCCGCCCAATCCCTGGTGCTGCTCAGGAATGAGCGCGACGTGCTGCCCTTCAAAACGCCCCTGCGGCGCCTGGCCGTGCTCGGACCGCTGGCCGACGCGGCCGAGGAAATGCGCGGCCCCTGGTGGGCTGCCGGCGTCGCCGAAAATCATGTCAGCGTGCTGGCGGGTTTGCATACGGCACTGCCGGAGTGCGAGATCAGCTACGCGCCGGGTGTTGCAATCGAGGGTGGTGATACGGCCGGCATCGCCGCCGCCGTGGCGCTGTGCGCGGCGGCCGACAGCATCCTCCTTTGTTTAGGGGAGGCGGCCGTCATGAGCGGTGAGGCGGCCAGCCGTGTGGACCTCGGGCTTCCCGGCCAGCAGCAGGCCCTCGCCACAGCCGTGTGCGCGCGCGCGCGGGAGTTGGCCAAGCCCTGCGCCGTGGTGCTGTTCTCGGGTCGGCCGCTGACCGTGACGCAGCTGGTGCAGGACTGTGATGCCGTCATCGCGGCCTGGTTCCTCGGTTGCGAGGCCGGCAATGCGATTGCCGACGTGGTGCTCGGCATGGTCTCACCGAGCGGTCGCACCGTGATCTCCTGGCCGCGTGCGGTGGGCCAGATTCCGGTGTTCCACAGCGAGCGGCGCAGCGGGCGCCCCGCCAATCCGGCCGACAGGTTCACCAGCAAGTATCTGGACTGCCCGAACGAACCGCTGTTCGCGTTCGGACACGGTCTGACTTATGGACGCTTCCGCTATTCAAACCTGCGCGTGCGGCCGGCGGACCCGACCCTGCAGGATACGATCCAGGTGCAGGTGGACCTGACCAACGAGGGTGCCGCAACCGCCCGCGAGACCGTATTCGTGTTCACGCATGATGTGGTGGCCAGCATCTCACCGCCGCTGCTGAAGCTGGCCGGCTTCGCCCGGTTGGAACTGGCGCCGGGCA
>Ga0302317_10002116_pt1 | contig 13885 bp, 16 predicted proteins | sample III_Palsa_N3_3_FD_200450 | JGI IMG/M metagenome (GOLD analysis project Ga0302317, IMG submission 200450) | Peat permafrost microbial communities from Stordalen Mire near Abisko, Sweden - III_Palsa_N3_3 | ecosystem: Environmental > Terrestrial > Soil > Palsa > Peat permafrost | place: Sweden...
TCACCCCGGCTTTCTGAACCGCAGCAGGAACTGGTCGGTCCTGCCGCGAATGGAGCCGTCGAACACGTTCTTGCTGTGATCGTCGGCCGGGTTGGCGAGGATGTTGCTCTCCGCGTCCAGCACGAAGCCGGCGGCCTCGACTTCGCGCTTCACCGCCGCCTCGTCGATCCGGTGCAGGGTTTCGGTGGCGGCCAGGTCGGTGCCGGGCGCCGAATGGTCCAGCACCACGAACACGCCGCCGGGCTTCAGCGCCGCGAACACCTGGCGATTGAAGCCGGGCACGTCGGCCGGCCCCATGAACTTGTCGTGCAGGTCGTGATAGTTCTGGCGGATGAAGACCTCGTCCAGCCCGTGCGGCAGGTCCATGGCGTTCACCGGCGTCGCGCTGACCACGATATTGGAATAGCCGGGCGCCGAGGCGATGCCGTTCAGCATGCCCATTACCGGTGGATGCGTCTTGGCCAGTTCGGCGGTCGCCACGGCGTAGACCTTGCCGTTCGGCCCAACGGCCTGGCTGAACGCCCGCACGAAGCGGCCGGCGAGGATGTCGGCGATCCGGTCGCCCGGCTTGACGCCAACGAACGCCAGCACCTCGGCCCGCTTCAGCGCCGGATCGGTCAAGGCGTCCTGCGGCGCCTGGGCCGGTGTCGCCGCCGCGTAGGCCAGGGCCAGAACCAAGGCCCCGGCCGCCATTGTGCGCATCATGATCGCCTCCCTCGAATGGTTGCGGGCACCTTAGTCCCGATGCGGGATTTGACCAGCCGCGGCGCTTGGCCATTTGATCGAAACACTCCGGCAAACTGCTGGGCGCTGTGACGGCTTTGTGGTTCAATTTGGCGTTGGGACCCATCCAGCCCAGGAGGCTCCGCCATGGACGCCAAGACCGAAACCCTGAAACCCGCCACGGCCCTCGCGCGCGGCAATCCCGTCCGCATTCCGCACGAAAGCGCGGCCTACCGCACCGCCCGCACCGCGCTGCTGGCCGAGGAGATCGCGCTGCGCCGGCATGCCGAACAGGTCGCGGAAATGCGCCGGAATCTCCCGCCGGGCGGGGTGGTGAAGGGCGACTACCATTTCGAGGGTGAGGAAGGCCCCGTCGACTTCGCCGGCCTGTTCGCGGACAAGCCGACGCTGGTCGCCTACAGCTACATGTTCGGCCCGGAGCGCGAGCGGCCGTGCCCCATGTGCACCAACCTGCTGGGCGCCTGGGAGGGCAACGCCGCCGACATCGGCCAGCGGATCTCGCTAGTGGTGATCGCCCGCTCGCCGATCGCCAAGCTGCTGGCCTGGAAGCGCGAACGCGGTTGGAAGGCCCTGCGGCTCTACAGCGACCTCACCGGCGCCTACACCCGCGACTATTTCGGCATCCTGCCGGACGGATCCGAAATCCCGGCGATGAACGTCTTCACCCGCCAGGGCGGGACCATCCGCCAGTTCTGGACCGCCGAGATGACCGGCCAGACCGCCGACCCCGGCCAGGACCCCCGCGGCGTCCCGGCCTCCACCGCGCCCCTGTGGGACGTGCTTGACCTGACTCCAGAAGGGCGCGACGCGGATTGGTATCCCAAGTTGAACTACGACTGAGGCCGGCCGCGAATTTCACCGCGAAGGGCGCGAAGGACGCTAAGGCGGGCAAAGCCCGCAGGCCAATCGGTGAGGCTCGCGTGTTCGTTGTCGCGCTTCGCGCATCTTCGCGCCCTTCGCGTCCTTCGCGGTGAATCTTAGGCCTCCGGCCCCGTTTGCATCGCCCCTCAGGTTATGCTTGTTCACCCACGATCAGGAGGCGCTCCCGCGCGGCGCCTTCAGTAGGGAGTTTCGCCACGTGACCGACGCCGCCGCCACTGTTTCCGCGCCTTCGACGACACCCGCCTGGCCGGCCATGTCCATCGCCCAGGCGCACGCCATGCTGACCGCGCCGGGCTCGCCGTTCGAGATGGAGGAGATCGACATCAGAGGCGTCCGCACCCGGGTGTGGAAGAACGCCCCAACCTCCCTGCGCGAGGTGCTGCTGATCGGACGCTCCCACGGCGAGAAAATCTTCCTGGTCTATGAGGACGAGCGGGTCAGCTATGACGCCTTCTTCCGCGCCACCGTGGTCATGGCGCTCGAGCTGGCCGCACAGGGCGTCAGGAAGGGCGACCGGGTCGCCATCATCATGCGCAACCTGCCGGAATGGCCGGTGGTGTTTCACGCCATCGAGGCCCTGGGCGCCATCGCGACGCCGCTGAACGCCTGGTGGACCGGGCCGGAGCTGGAATACGGCCTGGTCGATTCCGGCTCCAAGATCGCCATCCTGGACAGTGGCAGCTTTGGCCGCCTGGCCGAGCATCTGCCCAACTGCCCGGACCTGAAGCGCGTCTACGTCTGTCGCGAAAGCGACGAGATCGCCAATCCAAACATCGCCAAGCTGGAGGACGTGATCGGCGCGCCCGACAGCTGGGCCGCCTTGCCGGAGCTCGAACTGCCGCATATCGAGGTCGGCCCGGAAGACGACGCCACCATCTTCTACACCTCCGGCACCACCGGAAAACCCAAGGGCGCGCTGGGCACCAACCGCAACGTCGTCTCCAACATCATGGCCGCCGGCTGCGCGGGCGCGAGGGTGTTCCTGCGCCGGGGCGAGACGCCGCCGCAGCCCGATCCGAACGCCCCGCAACGCTCGATGCTGCTGTCGGTGCCCTTCTTCCACGCCACCGGCTGTTTCGCGGTGCTGAACCCGATCATCTACGGCGGCGGCAAGCTGGCGATGATGCACAAGTGGGACCCGGTGCGGGCGTTCGAGCTGATCGAGCGGGAGAAGATCCAGGCCGCCGGCGGCGTGCCGACCATCGCCTGGCAGCTGATCGAACATCCGCTGCGCAAGAACTACGACCTGTCCTCGCTGGAGAGCGTAGCCTATGGCGGCGCGCCGTCGGCGCCGGAACTGGTGCGCAAGATCGTCGAGACCTTCCCCAAGTCCTCGCCCGGCAACGGCTGGGGCATGACCGAGACCTCGGCCACCGCCACCACCCACGGCGCCGAGGACTATCAGAACCGACCCGACTCCTGCGGCCCCGCCGTGCCGGTGACGGACCTGAAGATCATGACCGTCGAGGGCGACCGCGAACTGCCCATCGGCGAGGTAGGCGAGCTGTGGTGCAAGGGACCGCAAGTGGTGAAGGGCTATTGGAACAAGCCCGAGGCCACCGCCCAGACCTTCGTCGACGGCTGGGTCAAGACCGGCGATCTGGCGCGGCTGGATGCCGAGGGCTTTTGCTACATGATCGACCGGGCCAAGGACATGCTGATCCGCGGCGGCGAGAACATCTACTGTATCGAGGTCGAGAACGTTCTCTACGACCACCCGGCGGTGATGGACGCGGCCCTGGTGGGCATACCGCACAAGACCCTCGGCGAGGAGCCTGGCGCCGTCGTGACCCTGAAAGCCGGCGCCGAGGCCACCGAGGCGGAACTTCGCGCCTTCGTCGCCGAGCGACTGGCGGCCTTCAAGGTGCCGGTCAAGGTGGTGTTCTGGCACGAGACCCTGCCCCGCAACGCCAACGGCAAGATCATGAAGAACGAGCTGAAGAAGGTGTTCGTCGAGGGGTGAGGGGAAGCTGTCGCTTACCATTTGTCCCGTCATCACCGGGCTTGTCCCGGTGACCCATTCCTCCGCGCCTCAAGCGGCAAGGGTTCGCGCAGGTACACCGATGGGTGGCCGGCACAGGGCCGGCTATGATGGAAGATAATTGGTCAACATGCGCCAGCGCGCCGACATCCTTCTCGTCGAACGCGGCCTGTTCGAAAGCCGCGCCAAGGCGAGGGCCGCGATCGAGGCGGGGGGCGTGCGGATCGGCGGCGTGGCCGCCACCCGCCCATCCCAGACCTTCGCCGCCGATGCGGTCGTCGAGGCCGAACCGGCCCATCGCTTCGTCGGCCGCGGCGCTCTGAAGCTGGATCACGCGCTGACCATTTGGCCGATCGCGGTCGAGGGCCGGGTGGTCGCGGACATCGGCTCCTCCACCGGCGGCTTCACCCAGGTCTGCCTGGAGCGGGGCGCGGCCAAGGTGCTCGCGGTCGACGTGGGCCACGGCCAGCTGCATCCCAGCCTCGCCGCCGACCCGCGTGTGGTCGACCTGTCTGGCGTGGACGCCCGGACACTCACCGCCGCCCAACTCGATCCACCCCCGTCGCTGATCGTCTGCGACGCCAGCTTCATCGGCCTGATCAAGGTGCTCGAGCGGCCTTTGACCTTGGCCGCGCCGGGCGCTGATCTGATCGCCCTGGTGAAACCCCAGTTCGAGGTCGGCCCAGACCGTGTCGGCAAGGGCGGCCAGGTGCGCGACGAGGCGACGCGCCGCCAGGCGCTTCAGGCGGTTGTGGACATCCTGACGGCGCTCGGCTGGCCCGTCCAGGCCACAACCGAAAGCCCCGTGCGCGGCGGCGACGGGGCTGTCGAATATCTGCTCTGGGCAAGGCGAGGTTAGTGTTCCTTCTCCCTCTTGCGGGAGAAGGTGGCCCAAAGGGCCGGATGAGGGGTCGCGCCGGCCTCTCGGGCTTCCTGCAAACAGACTATCGGAAAGGCCTGTGCGCCCCCTCATCCGTCAGGCTTCGCCTGCCGCCTTTTCCCCGCAAGGGGAGAAGGAAAATAAACGAACCGCCGGCCCAACCTGGACCGGCGGATCGATCAACTTACCCTACTGGACAACCGCCCAGGCGCCGGTGCTCGGGTCGCGGCAGGAACGGACCGTGTAGCGCTGGACGCTGCCGTCCGGGAACATGATCCGGGTCTGAGCCGGGCCGCATTCCGGGCGTTGGTACATGGGCGGCGGGGGCGGCGGCGGCGGGCCGTCATAATAGCCGGCCGGCGCGGGCTGCGGCGGACCGCCCTGGTAATAGCCGGGAGGGGGAGGGGGCGGCGGGCCACCTTGATTGCAGGGCGAGCTGGAGGCGCCGACACTGGCGCCGACCGCCGCGCCGGCGACGCCGCCGATGATGCTGCCGCCGGCCCGTCCGGGACCCCGGCCGATGTTGTTGCCGAGCACCGCGCCGGCGAGACCGCCCAAAAGGGCGCCGCCGACTTCACGGTTGGTGGTCTGCTGCTGGCACTGGTCATAGTAGCCCGGCGGCGGCGGCCCGGGCGGCGGCTGGTCTTGTTGGGCCGAGGCAGGGGCGGCCAGGAAGCCGGACAGAACCGTGGCCGCGGCGGCCGCGGCCATCAGGCCCTTGGCGAAGGTGGAATGGTCTCGCATGGAATTACTCCGTTGGACGTCTGTTCAAAACCTTGCCCGCTGCCGACAGCCGCCCCTCTCGGTCGCAGGTTCGCGCATGACTTTCCGTCGAGATTGGATGATCAATGCGGCGCTCCGTGGACAATGAACGCTTCAGTGTGAACGCAGACCTACGCGCCTCGTTCATGTTGGACAGCATTTCCAGGTATCAAACGCCGGATGTTCAGAATTACGAGGCAAACCGTGAAGCTTGAGGCCGCAGAAATCTCGCAAACCCTGCGAATCGAAAAGATCGGCGCGCAGGGTGACGGGATCGCGGCGAACATCTTCGCGCCCCTCACCTTGCCGGGGGAGCTGGTGCGCGGGCGCGTCAGCCAGGGGCGGATCGAGGTCGAAGAGATTCTGGAGCCAAGCCCGGATCGCGTCCCGCCGCCGTGCCCGCATTTCGGCGACTGCGGCGGCTGCGCCCTGCAGCATTGGGCGCCGGCGCCCTACCTGGCCTGGAAGCGCGACCAGATCGCTCTGGCCCTCAGCCGAGAGGGGATCGTCACCGACATTCTCGAACCCTTCGCCAGCGCGCCGCATACGCGCCGCCGGCTGGCGCTGCATGCCCGCAAGGAGGAGGGGAAGGTCCGCCTCGGATTCAAAGCCCGCCGGACCTGGCGCCTCGTGGACCTCGATATCTGCGTCATTGCCGATCCGGCCCTGGTGCGCGCCATGCCCGCCCTGCGCCGCCTGGCCGCGCCCTTCCTGGAGCATCCCAAGTCCGCGCCGACCCTGCACGTGACCCGCACGCTCAGCGGCCTGGACATCGACGTCACCGGCGTTGAGCGCAAGAGCGGCGGCCTCTCCGCCAGCGCCCAGTCTCGGGCCGCCGAGGCCGCGGCGGAAGGCGATTTCGCCAGAGTCACCCTGGCCGGCGAGGTGGTCTATCAGGCCCGTCAGCCGGTGGTGCGCCTGGGCCAGGCGACGGTCGCCCTGCCGCCGGGGGCCTTCCTGCAGGCCACCCCGGAATCCGAGGCGGCCATGGCCGAGGCGGTAACCGACGCGGTGAAGGGCGCCGCGCGGGTCGCCGACCTGTTCTGCGGCGTCGGCACCTTCAGCTTTCGCCTGGCCGAGACCGCCCAGGTCTACGCCGCCGACGCCTCCGCGCCCGCCGTCCGCGCCCTGACCTCGGCGACCGGCTCGGCGCCGGGTCTGAAGTCGATCCGCGCCGAGGCGCGCGACCTCGGCCGCCGGCCGATGCTGGCCATGGAGATGAAGGCCCTGGACGCGGTAGTGTTCGACCCGCCCCGGGCCGGCGCCCTGGAACAATCCCGCGAAATCGCCGCCTCCAAGGTCTCCCGCGCCGTCGCCGTCTCCTGCAACCCCACCACCTTCGCCAGGGACGCCAAAATCCTCGTCGAAGCCGGCTTCCAGCTCCAACACGTCAAACCCATCGACCAGTTCCTCTGGTCCCCGCACATCGAGCTGGTCGGGGTGTTTTCACGGTAGCCCAAATAACCTTCCCCGCTTGTCGGGGAAGGAACCATCCCCGCCGCGAAGCGGTGTGAGGATGGGGCCAGCGCCGTCAGATCGGCGCGATTTTGACGCCCAATTCAACAGCCACTTCCGCTAGCCTTAAGTCCAAGGTCGCCAGGCTGGCGTCTAGCCGGCGGCAGATCGCAATGTGCAGAGCGTCCGGCGTGCGCAGCATCAACTCGAAGCGCCGAACGATCATGGCCGCGCTCCTGACGTCCGCGCCCTCGATCTCGATCGCGACGGTTCGATCTTCTCGCCACAAGTCGAACTCGGTCAGGCGACTATCGGCGAAATCCGGCGCCAGCACACGCGTCCGAACGAGGCGCGAAATGCCGGAGGCCACCTCCGCCGCGGCGAATTCGCTGACGACGAGACCATCGTCCGCCTGCCCGAGAAACCGCTCCACCGCCTTTGAACGCGGCTCGGTGACGAGTGTGGGCAGCAGAACGCTGGCGTCGAGATAGACGCTCAAAAATCGCTCTCGTCGTGCAAGGCTTTCAACAATTCGACGGATGTGAAGGTGAGGGTTGGGCCGGCGTTGCGACCTGCGAGCAAACGTGCATCAGCCTCTCTGGCCGAGCCTTTGCGGCGCGCGGCGACCACCGGCTTGAACACAATGATCGGCTTGCCATGCCGCGTGATGACGACCTCTTCGCCCGCCATCGCCTTGTCGAGCAGGGTGGGCAGGGTGTTTTTCGCTTCGGCGACGCTGTAGCGGCTCATCCCGTCCTCACAAGATTATGACCATTATTATAGACATAAATTGCATCCACTCCAACCCTAGCCAAACAACTCCATCTGATCCCCAGCCTGCGGCGGTGGACGAAACAGGTCCGTCGCCATCGGGACCCGCTCTGCGTTCAGCCCGTACTGAGCCGTCGCCCGTTTGAACCGGGCGCGGATCAGCTCGGCGATCGGGCCTTCGCCGCGCATCCGCTTGGTCCACTCGGCGTCATAGTCCTTGCCGCCCCGGGTCTGGCGCACCAGCGACATCACCCGCTTGGCCCGGTCGGGCCGCTCCGCCGCGAGCCACTCGCGGAACAGATCCTTGATCTCCCGCGGCAGCCTGAGCAGCGTATAGCCGGCCGAGCGGGCGCCCGCCGCCGCCGCCTGTTCCAGCACCGCCTCCAGCTCATGGTCGTTCAGCCCCGGGATGACCGGCGCGAAATTGACCCCCACCGGCACCCCCGCCTTGGCCAGCGTCTCCACCGCCGCCAGCCGGCGCATGGGCGTCGCCGCGCGCGGCTCCATGTCCCGCGCCAGGCCCCGATCCAGGGTGGTGATCGAGACCACCGCCCGCACTAGGTTCCGCTCGGCCAGCGACGCCAGCAGGTCCACGTCGCGGGTAATCAGGTTGGACTTGGTGATGATCGAGCAGGGCTGATTGAACCGGTCCATCACCTGCAAAAGACTGCGGGTGATGCGCAGCCTGCGCTCCGCCGGCTGGTAGGAGTCGGTATTGCCGCCGATGTGGATCGGCCGGCAGACATAGGCCTTCTTCGACAGCTCCCGCTCCAGCAGCCGTTCGGCCTCGGGCTTGAAGAACAGCTTGCTCTCGAAATCGATCCCCGGCGACAGCCCCATATAGGCGTGGCTTGGCCGCGCGTAGCAGTAGATGCAGCCGTGGCTGCAGCCGATGTAGGGATTGATCGACTGGTCAAAGCCGATGTCCGGACTGTCGTTGTGGGAAATAATCGTCCGCGATTTCAATGCCGTAAGCGTATCGTCCAGCCGGGGCGGCGCCGGGTCATGCTCGGTCCAGCCGTCATCGAAATCCTCCTTGCCGGCCCACTCGAACCGGCCAGCGCGATTGGACTTGGCGCCGCGCCCACGAACGGCGCCGACGATGGGGACTGACTTGGGCATGAGAACATTTTTCGCTTGACTTTGGAACGAATAAGGAACATAGTGCGTACGCTGGCGCAAGACGGATTTTGGTGTCGGGCCTCTTATTTTCGTCATCCCGGACGTCCCGCAGGGGCGATCCGGGACCCAGGCGCAAACCTCAGGCGATTGGGCGCGCGGCCCTGGGTCCCTGCGTTCCGCTTCGCTTCAGCCGGGATGACGAGACTGGATTTCCGGGCCAGATTGAACGGACGGATCGGGGGGAGGGGCCAATGGTGTTCTGGTGGACGCGGCGCGGCTATCTGGCGCTGCTGACGACGATCGGCGTGGTAGGCCTGTTCGGCGCCGTGGTGACGCTGGCTTTCGGCGACGTGGTTTTCGATCGGTTTCCGTGGCTGTGGACCGTCGCCTTCTGGCTGGCCGCCGCGGCGACCTGGGTCGTCGGCAGCCGGATCAACGGCCGGCCTGTCGAGTGGAATCGGGGGCAGAGATCGATCGGCCGGCTGATCTACGATGCCCCCAATCGGTTCATCTCCCTGCCGGTGGAAACCTGGGCGGTGCCGCTGATCGGGATCGGACTGCTGGTCGGCCTTCTGAGCCCGCGGGGGTGACCATGCTCGCGCCGGACTTACGGCTCGCATGCGCGCCGTAGACGCCCAGCACTACTGGATCGCCGCCCGGTTCGAGCGGCGGGAGGGGTGGGACGAGAAGGCCTATCCGTTCAACCTGCCGGTGGTCCGTAACCTGGACGAACTGGAGTTCCACCCCAAGGTCACCTTCCTGGTCGGCGAGAACGGCTCCGGCAAGTCGACCCTGATCGAGGCCCTAGCGGTAGCCTGGGGCTTCAACGCGGAGGGCGGCAGCGTCAACTTCAGCTTCGGGACACGGGAGTCCCATTCGCCGCTGCACAATTTCGTCCGGCCGATCCGGTCGGTCAAACGCGCCAAGGACGGCTTCTTCCTGCGCGCCGAAAGCCACTTCAACGTCGCCACCTATGTCGAGAACACAGGCGTTAGCGGCTACGGTGACGTGTCCCTGCACGAACAGTCCCACGGCGAATCCTTCTTCGCCCTGCTGGACAACCGCTTTCGCGGCGAAGGCCTCTATATCCTCGACGAGCCGGAAGCCGCCCTGTCGCCCAACCGCCAGCTCAGCTTCCTGGCGCGGCTGCACGAGCTGGTGAACCAGAATTCCCAGTTCATCATCGCCACCCACTCGCCGATCATCCTCGGCTACCCCGACGCCTGGATCTACCAGACCACCCCCTCCGGCCTGGAGCGGGTCGAGTACGAAGACACCGACCACTTTCAGGTGACCCGAAACTTCCTGAACAGGCGGCAGACGTTCCTGGACGTGCTGCTCGCCGAGGATGAATAGCCCGGCGTTGGCCGGCCGGGTGGCCCATTTCGCTGCACGGCCTTTGACAACTCGCCAACCAATCAGCTAATTAATTAATTAGCGAAATGATGAATCGTGCAGTCGATATTTGAAGCCCTTGCCTCGGCGCCGCGCCGCAAGATTCTGGCCTACCTGGCGGAGGCCGAACTGTCGGCCGGCGAGATCGCGGCGCGGTTCGAGATGAGCAAGCCCGCCATCTCCAAACACCTGTCGATCCTTGAAGGCGCTGGGCTGATCCGGGGCGTCAAGCGCGGCCAGTTCATCGACTACAGCCTGGTGCCGGACAATCTGGTGAACACCCTGAACGGGTTCGTTCAGGAAGTTTGTCCGGTGTCAAAGCCGCTCAAGCGCGAGAGCCGGAAACTGAAGGGGAAGCGGCCATGACCTCGGCGCCAACCCTGAAGGGCGGCCTCGGCCGCGCCGTCTATCTGTCGATGTCCGCGGCGATCTTTTTCAGCCAGCATCTGTTCGCCGTCGTGCTCCTGCTGGCCTGGCGTGCGCCGTTCACGCCGCCCTGGTGGTTCTGGTTCAACCCGCTGCGTCTGCTCGCCTTCAATCCGGTGTTGCCGGCCTGGGCGATGTGGTCGGTGCTGGCCGTTGGCGTACTCGTCAATGGCGCCATCGTCGCCTTGTCGCTGCGCCGCGCCCGGACGATCGGCGCAAATGGCGCTCTTGCCTCGCTGGCCCTGGCGCCAGGCCTCCAACTCCTGGTCATCCTCTGGCTCAGTCTTGCGCCGGCGCGGCCCGACGAGGACGCTACGTCTGGCCAAGGTGAGGGAAAACCAACAGCCCGGGACGCCGTGTTTGGCCTGTTTGTCGGCGTCGCGCTCTGCGTGGCGGCCGTGGGCGTCTCCACTCTGCTGCTCGGTCTCTATGGCTATGGCCTGTTCATCGCTTCGCCCTTCGTGGTCGGGCTGACGACCGGCTATATCGTCAACCGGAAGGCTGATCGGGGCGACCGCGCGACCCTGACGCTTGTCCTGGGTGCGCTTGTCCTGGGTGCGGCGGCCCTGATTGGCTTCGCCTTCGAAGGCGCGGTCTGCATCGTCATGGCCTCGCCCTTGATCGGCGTGATGGGTCTTTTTGGCGGCCTGATCGGACGCAGCCTTGCGGTTGGGATTGGTCGTCGGCGTGGCCCGAAGCTAATGAGCGTCGCCCTGCTTCCGCTGGTGCTTGCTGGCGAAGTCGTCCTGCCTCCGCGCGCCAGCTTCGACAGCGTCGAAACCGTCGTGGTCGCTGCATCGCCGTCCGCGGTCTGGGACTCGATCGTCCACATGGGGCCGATCCCTGACGCGCCCGCCGCGCCGTTTCGATGGGGCCTGGCCTACCCGCTGAGCGGCCAGATCTTCGGTTCCGGCGTCGGCGCCATTCGGCAAGGCGTCTTCTCAACCGGCGTCGCCTACGAACGCGTGACCGATTGGCAGCCGGAGCGAAAGCTGTCCTTCATTGTGCTCAGCGATCCGCCGAGCATGCATGAGCTCAGCCCCTATTCGCACGTCAACGCCCCTCACGTGATCGGCTATTTCAAGACCCTGGACGCCAGCTTCAGCATCCAGCCTTTGTCAGATGGAAAAACCCGCCTCTCCTTGACGACCCACCACGAACTGGACCTGGAGCCCGCGCTCTATTGGATCCCGTTGGCCGAATGGGCGGTTCACGCCAACAAGGTCCGCGTCCTGGATCACTTCCGCGACCAGGCGGAAGCGGAAGCCAAGACCAGGATTTTCCGCTGACGTAGCTTCAAACTTGTCTCATGGCCCGGCCGCGCGACCCTTTGCCAATAAGTCCTTGGCCTAGTCCGGCGCGCCACCAGGGCGAGCGCGGCGGCCGCCCTGGTAAAGCGCCGTAAGCGCGATGCCGATACCGATCCCCACGACGACGCCTTGGATCGCGTCAGCGCGATCACCGACGCCAAACGCGTGGACATGTCCGAGGAGCAGGCCGAGCCCGCCAATGAGCGGCGCCGCCATTATGGAGATACGCTGACGAGGCGAAAGGGTCATGCCCGGCTCCGATCAGATTTCGTGTCGCGGACTTGACTGCTGTCCTGGACCTGGGAGGCTGCCACGCGCCAGTTGAATCTGAGACCGCCGAATTCCGTGGCCACAGCATGGCGGTTGAACCCGACCGTGATAAGGTTTCGCGATGAAGATCCCGTCGCTGTCCCTCTGGTTTGTCGCCTCTAGCGCCCTCTTCGCGGCGATTTGCGGGGTCCTGCTGCTGCGCCACATCGACCGCGTTCCGGCGCCCTATATCGCCGGCGGCTTGGCGGTAGTGTTCGCGATCATGGCGGCAATACAGCCCCGCAAGCCAAACGTCTGAGCTCCCGGCCGTGTCTCAGCAGACGCTCAACAGGTCGATGTCGATCTCCGAAACGTCGCCATGAGCATAGTCGTATTTTCCAAACACCTGCTCGCTCGTGACCTTGATGTGAAAGTCGTTTGAGCAGGATATGCCCGGACCCTGGAACGGCTTTTCGGTTAGCACCGGCGAATTGAAGCGAAGGTCGTCGACATGAATTTCCGAGTGGGGTTGCCGGCGCGTTTCAACAGGGTTCACGGCAGTCATTTGCTTCGGTTCGAAAGCTCGAAGAATTTCCACGCCATCGCATGAACGCCGCTCGGGCATGGCGCGCTCGTCTTGGCAAATGATCCTCGCGCTCGGCTGCCCCGCCCTGATGGCGTCGCTGATACTGGTGAGGAGATAGATTTCCCGAGTGACGGATGCACCGTCGCCTTCGATCAGATGGGCAAAGTCGGTGTAGGCTGCGCAGGCTTGGGCATTTCTACGTCGCTCGTTAGCTTTCGCCTGCCTCATTGCCTCCAGGGCTTTCTCGTCAATCGGCTGGCCGATGAAGCTTCGCGGATCGATGGGCTCGCCTTCCCGGTACTCGTTGGCAGATGGCCGATGTGTGATCACGTAGAAATCGGTGATGTGCAGCGGATCGTTCAATGCCCGGCTGTATCCGCGAATTCCGGTTATGGCTGATCCAAAATCATAGATTTGCAGGCGGCAAATCAGTCCGTCCCCGCCGTAGGGTTGTGGCGTCGTGTGCCAGAATCCACCAGTCTGAGAATCTGCATGGGTCAGGGACTGCGCGACCCTGTCCATGAGGGTATGGGCGTCCGGCTGGTCCGCTGGTGGCGGCGCGGCAGATGCGCCGCAGAGCAGCGCGGCAAGCATAACGGCGGCGGTCGTCGAGGCCCTGGTCACGCGTCATAGGACAGCAGGCAACCTTTGCCGGCAAGTCCCTGGTCAGGGTGAGCGAAAGTGGGCTTTGACATTTTCCGCTGACGCACGGCCCGCTTCGCTCTACGGTCCGCGCAACAATTCAGGGAGGGGCTGTTGACCCAGTTCATGGCCAGGTTGGCCGGCGGCGTGGCCGCCATTTTGTTGCTGAGCACAGCCGGCGCCGCGAGCGCGTCGCCTGATCAGGTCAGGATCGACTCCGGCAAGCTGGCCGGCGTCACCAGCGGCGACGTGGTCTCCTTCAAGGGCGTCCCCTTCGCCAAACCCCCTGTCGGCGACCTGCGCTGGCGTTCGCCGCAACCGGTCGAGCCCTGGGCTGGCGTCCGGGCGGCCGACAAGTACGGCGCGCTGTGCATGCAGAAGATCAACACCAAGGACAACGGCGTCGGCCCGCCGCCGGCCTCGGAGGACTGCCTGACCCTCAACGTCTGGCGGCCGCTGCACGCCGGCAAGAAACCCCTGCCTGTCCTGTTCTGGATCCACGGCGGCGGCCTGGTGAACGGCTCGGGCACCGCGGCCCTGTACGATGGCTCGTCCCTGGCGCGCCGCGGCGTGGTGGTGGTGACGATCAACTACCGCCTCGGACGGTTCGGCTTCTTCGCCCATCCGGCGCTGACGGCGGAAAACCCCAAGGGGCCGCTGGGCAACTACGGCCTGCAGGA
>Ga0302317_10002120_pt1 | contig 13867 bp, 14 predicted proteins | sample III_Palsa_N3_3_FD_200450 | JGI IMG/M metagenome (GOLD analysis project Ga0302317, IMG submission 200450) | Peat permafrost microbial communities from Stordalen Mire near Abisko, Sweden - III_Palsa_N3_3 | ecosystem: Environmental > Terrestrial > Soil > Palsa > Peat permafrost | place: Sweden...
GGCGCCACCGCTGGCGATCAGTACCGGAATGACCTGTGTTGTGGCCGGCAAGTTGAGCGCTGCGTTATTGAACGGCGCAGGCATGGCTGCCGATGTAAGCGCCGTGATCGGGCACCCCCATACGCTGTAGGACTTCCCTTGTACGAGTCCGGAGCCGGCGGTACGAATCTGGCGCTCGAGTTCATACAGCGTGTAGCTGCCATTCTGTTGTGCATCATCGCCGCTGGTCGTGGTGCGCTTCTTTCCTTCGAACACAGCGAAGGCCGCCATTATCGCCAGCACGCAGATGAGGCTGATCAGCATGCCCACCATCAACTCAATCAAGGAGAATCCCTGAGCCCGTATGGGAAACGCGCGACGTATCGCGTGTAACTCCAGGCCGCGACGGCCGTTGACGTAGGCCTCAGGGGCCGATTTGTGTAATGGATACATAGTTATGAGGACCAGTGTCGTTCGGGGCTTGCCAGTTGACCGTGACCGTTACCAAAGCGTCTTTTGGATAAGCAGGATTGGGGACGATCGTGATAACGGGCGCATTGGCAGTGGCCGTCACGCCAGGCAGGCAATTCGTAGACGGGTGGGCTGCGGAACAATCGATGGTATTGAGCCAAGCCGTATATTGCGCGCCACCTGTACCGCCTGAACCGGCATAGGCGGTCGCCAAGTCGGCGGCGCCAGTCACATTACCTGTCCACATCTGAGTGATTATCTGATCAGCGAGCATCGCGGCATTCGTGCGGTACTGCGCATCGCTGGCCAGTTTTACGGCCGCGCCCTGCAGGGAGACCATGCCGAGAATGCCAATCGAGAAAATCACGATGGCGATCAACGCGTCGAGCAAGACGATGCCCCGTTGCGAGCGCTTGCCTGGGACTTTCATACCTGTGGTTTTCACGGACACCCCTGCGGGCCTGTGGTGGTACCGAACGTAATTTGTGGATCGCACATGTTCACCATGCCACCAGCGGAAATCGTCGTAACCAGGCGACGGCTGTTGGCTTGCGGGGCGTTGGCATCGATGCGAACGATCGAGGTACCGTTGTAGTCCGAGGGACGACCCAGCGGATTGAATGTGATGCCGGCAGGCACTCCGCCGGTGATTCCGGCGCCGGAGCCACCGTAAGTGCCGGGAGCGATGTCGGCTATGGCTGTTGTCGCGCCAATCACTACACCGGTCGTGCCGTCCTTGCCGGTAAAACTCTGCAGCGTGCTACTGCTGCCGGCGAGGGGGTCTGGGCAGGTGGATACGGCCGCTGCGCTTGCCGCCGAGGTCGGCAGCAGGCAAACCGTCCAGTCCGCACCGTCGGATGGGGAGTTCAACTGAAACCGAACATTGGTTGCGCGCTGCGATGCTTCGTTGCGCGCGAACCTCAGGCCATTCTGAATGGACTCCGTAGCTGTGCGGATGCGTGAATTGACTATCCACTGCTCGTAACTTGGGATACCAAGCACGATCAGAATCGCCAGAATGGTCAGCGTCACCATCAGCTCTAGCAAGCTGAACCCGTGTGGAGAGGCCCGCTTCATTGGCAGAGGCCGCCCTTGCGAACGATCCAGCAAATGGCTGACGGCGGACCCCAATTGCCTGGTGCAGCGGGAGTGGACTGATTATTGTTGTTGTCGACCTGAAAGGTGAACCCTGCGACCGGAGTACCAGCATTTCCGACAGCCTGTGCCGTATATGTCTGCGAAGTCAGAAGATCACAGGTGATCGTGAAGTACTTAAGTCCGCTGCTCGCCGTCGCTGGCGCAACGCCACAGGCTCCCCCCGTGCCATAGTCTCGGTTGTCCTGATAATACTGCTCCATGCTCACCCGATAAGCGGCGAGGTTGTTATGGGCCTCGGTGAGCTTTCCGCGAGTTACGTAATCCGTATAACTGGGGAGGGCAATGGCGAGAAGGATCGCAATAATCGCGACCACGATCATCAATTCGATCAGCGTGAAACCGCCCATCCGCTCGCGATGCATTCGCATCATCTTCATAGATCGCCCCCTGTAGAGCGTCAAATGTCTAGTTTCAGTTTCTGCCGGACGTCGTTCGGCAAAACCCTGCATCCCGCACCACAATCGAAAACTAGCTTCCGGTCAACGATTGCGCGCTTACCCTTTTCGCAATAAATCTTGGCGGGATATGCACATCTCACTTAAATCAAGCGATCAACTGCATTTGGTGAGAACAAGAACTACCGCCTAGCATCCCAAGATTGACTGCGAACCGGCGTTAAGATCGCGCCGTCAATATCTCAATCAGCGAGACGCCTCGCTGACGCGACATGACCTGCATGGAATTCTCCCCTATGCCCCTTGCATACCACTGTACTCATTCGCCAGGCCGCAACTAGTCCAAACCCGACAAGCGGTAGGAATTGCCCGACAAGCGGCCGGCGATGGCTTACAAAACTTGATCGGCGTCACTGGTGAGAGACTGACCGCCGTATCGCGGCTGTCTTTACGTCACTTTCCCCGCGGGTTAGGGCCCTTCCCCACGAGCATGATTCGTAAGAAAATACGCTTCAGTAACCATGGAGGGTGGAGCATGACCGTCGAACGCATAGCCACGGAACGATACGCAGCGCTGAGTGCCACGATCGTCGATACGTACGGAGGTTACGGGGTGCACTCCGCACCAGAAGGAAAGGTGCCGATGTGAACATCAGCAGCGATCACTCCGCAAACAAAATGCGCGAGCTTGCAGTGAAGATCGCCGACCGTTTTGCGCGCTCGGAAATCGAGATGTTCTGTCGTAACGTCGCCGTCAGCACCGGGCGTCCGATATTCGACGTCAGCTGCCCCTTGGTGGACGCGGGTGTGCGGGGAGGCGAATGGCTGGCGGCGGTTGCCGATGCCGTTCATTACATCGAACTACGCAGCGATGCGCTGCCGTACAAGATGCACCACGTCCGTGACCTGGTGTGGTTCGAGGAGCTGTCGTAACCGCGCAAGAAACGAGGTTGCGGGCCATAGCGTCCGGTGAAGAGAAGCTTCGCCCCTACTCATCCATTCCAATCAATCCCTCGATATCGATTTCGGCGAAGAACAGACCTCGATCCCTCGCTTCGGCACGGTTCAGCAGTGGCCGATCGAACGCTTTGGGCACCAGACCAATGCGTTTGATTTCACCGTTCCTGCTCACTTCGTACCCGGCGTGGTCGTACTTGATCTCGTAGGTATAACGCTTGCCTTGAACGCGCGTATAGGTGGCCTTTTCCATATCTCACGCTCTTTCGATACTGTCCAATGACCTGCGTGGACTTCAATCAACAGCCACGCTTGATAGATGAAGCAAGATGCTTGCCAGTCAAAGACAGTGGCCGCGTAAGCGGCGCAATTTGAGCCTCCGGGCTCAAGGTGGAATCCGAACAGGGGCGATGACGGCTTCACCCGCAAAAAATAGGCCCGACTTGCGCGGGCTTTTGAATCTTTCGTGCGGGGATTAGAAGTTGACGCCTTTGGCTGCAGCAAAGTGCCGGGTATCCGCCCATCTCGCAGCGCAGGCCAGACAATCACACTCGCCACGGCACACTGGGTCGCAGCACGCAACACAGGTACAACAATACATCTGAGGTTCCGACTTGCCATCGAGAGTGCGACAGTAATAGCCACCCGTGCTGGGATAACGGCGCTCTCCCTCAGGTGTTGGGAGGCCGTCACCCGTCTTCAGTAATCTTTCTTGCCGCGTGATGGTCATTGGGATGATCCGGCGAAGCTTAGCGAGCGGACACACTGAAAAGCCTGCACAACGTAAGTGGCAGGTACCGCCCTTTTCCCGAGCGCTGAGCACACATGCGGACCCAATGTGTCACTAGCAGACGTAACGGAGAACTGTAGGAATCTACAGGTTCGCCTGAGGGCTCATCCCTATAGGCTTGGCAACAAGCAGTCCAACCGACCGATCGCCCGGCCTTGCCAACTCGGACGCAGGTTGAATGGATACGCTGGACAACTTCATGCGTGTTACCGAATGGATTCAATTTGGTGCCCACTCCCCCGGGCGCCATTTTTTTTGAGTCGGCAAAGCTCATTCCAGGCGCATGAGACCGTCGCCCTGGCCATTGCACGGTGCCATTCGAAGGCCATATACGCGGCACAACCGCAATGGCTACCGGGCCATAACGTCAGAAAAAACAAAGGCCTGCTTACGCAGGCCTCTGAAATCGTGGGGAAATAGGAATCGAAGATGATCTTGAAATCCCTTGTTTTATGCCATTCATCCAATAGAACAAGTTGCAGTTACCCCCAAAGTTACCCCCACACTTCGCTTGCTACCGCCGCACCGACTCGTCTCGCAACGTCAGCTTCCGGCCAAAAGCTGCCATTCATCTTCGGCATTTTGTGCCATTTATGAAGTTCGATATCGTGGTCCGGAACACAAAGTTTTGAGCACGGAAAGACCTATGTCGTCATCTCCCGCCACTGTGGATGCATTGGATAGGGCAACAACACCAACGCGCATCATTGGATCAAATCCCATAAAGCTGCGGTAACCGCCGGTACGACCATTGTGCAAAGCAGCCTCTCCGGCAGAGTTGGTGAAAATGCTCCAGCCGAGCGCAGTCTCAAGACCCATAGTTCCCGTTGGTCGTCGCGTGGCAAGCTGCGCCGCTATAGCCGCGTTCAAGGGTGTAACTACATAGTCGAGAGCAGCAGCTAAAAAGCAGAGAAGATCATTCGCTGTCGAAAGTAACCCACCTGCGCCAGCGAGCACTGACATCTCCCAGTTCGAGGTCGGCCGTAGCTCCTTATCGTGACCAGTTGCGATACGAGCCTTCAAACAGTCCCGCAGAGTAATAGCTGAACTACTCATGCCAAGGCGCGTAAGTACACGCTGTGTCATCAAGGTTTCAAAATCCACGCCCTTTCGCAGAGCAAGAACGTGTCCCAGTAGTCCTGCGCCGAGATTTGAGTATTCAAACTCTTCGGCTATATCGCGATTGAGCCTGTACGTGCCAAGAAACTCATAGAGTCTTTCGACCGAATAGTCCGCATTGGGGTTCGCCAAATCCCTCGGTGACATGTTGTCTGGCAGGCGTGGCAATCCGGAGGTGTGTGTTGCAAGATCAATTAATGCAATCTGCTTTTCTCCACGCATAGGCATAGTCACGCCAGGTGGCAGGAATTTCGCAACTGGGTCGTCGAGCGAAACCTCGCCTCTAAGAACCATATCGACAAGTAGAAGCGACGTGAAAGCCTTAGTCAACGAACCAATCTCGAACACCGTATCTGCGTTTACTGGCTGAGGATTGTCTTGACTCACAACACCATGTGAAATGACTCGACGTCCGTCTTCGTCTATGACCCCGACAACGATGCCAACCCCCTTGCGCTGAACATCAATCCGCTCTGTCAGAAGATTTAGGATGTCGCGCTGGGACAGAGCTCCCGAGCTAGGTTCGTCAGCCGAGGTGATCTCATTCTGTGTAGTTCCACTCATATCTTTATCCAGATCGAGGCCCGACCAAGGCCGACTTAGTTTCGACGACTACTTGCTTACACATTATCCGGATGGATCGATCCCGAAGGGCGTCTCCCCCTTGATCGTGCCCAATTGATCCTTGTATCCGTGGCCGAAAGCTGCCGGACGCGAACGGCTCAAATGGGTCGATAGTGTTGAAAAACTCGCTTCGAAAACTCGAGATCGTTTAAAGCGAGAAAATTCGGCCGCGACAATCGCTTTCTGTCGGCCTGAATGTGTAAATTTGTACAGAATCGAATTGTCGTTGCCGTCGCGATTCAAAATTTGGACGTCTATTTGTTAAGTTGGAGTTTTTTAACAGAATCGGCCAGAACCGGACATTCAACGCTTACGTCAAGGCGCCGGAAGCGTGTGCCTCGAACGAGTATTCAGACATGGCGGGCGATGGCGATGGCGATGCCGGCAATTTCGCCCCGTCTGATTGTGATGTCCAACCTCCTAATAGACGTACCCACGGGCCGGTTAGTCGCCATTGATCAGGAGCAGTCGATTGAATGAAGTCGAAGCGCTCTCACGACAACGTTCGACGCTATTCGCTTCGGCTCTAAGATGGCCCTGCCAAGTATTCCCCGTCCGTTACCTTCTCCATCCAAATGACGTTCTTACCGTCGAGAGATTCCTGGATGGCAATGTGGGTCATGGCCGTGGTTGGCGACGCGCCATGCCAGTGTTTATGGCCCGGTGGACACCAAATCACATCACCAGCGCGAATTTCCACAATGGGTTCGCCCTCGCACTGTGTCCAGCCACAGCCGGCGGTCACGACAAGTGTCTGACCCAGCGGATGGGTGTGCCAGGCCGAGCGCGCACCTGGCTCGAAGGTAACGGCTGCGCATGAATGCCTTGCCGGTTCCGGTGGCGTGTTAAGCGGATCGATCCGCACTGTGCCCGTAAAATAATCCTCAGGGCCTTTCAGAGATGCTTGTGAGCCGGCGCGCTTCAATTCCATGTCGGGTTCCTCTCAGTCATTTTGTTGCGGCGGTCATACGCGGCGAGGCTTTAGATGTTCGCCTCTTCGAAGACCTTCTTGGCGATCGGTAATGCCGTCATTGCCGGTGGCCATCCAGCGTAGAACGCGAGGTGCGTGATCACTGCCATGATCTCTTCCTTGCTCAGGCCATTCTCGAGTGCAAACTTCAGATGGAAGGGCAACTCGTTGATGCGGTAGAGCGAGATGAGGCTGGTGATCGTCACCAGGCTCCTGTCGCGTTTCGACAGATCCTCGTTCGCCCAGACATCGCCAAAGAGCACCTTGTCGGTTATTTCAGCTAGATGGGGAGCGATCTCGCCAAAAGATTTGCGGGCGTTGGTCGGTTCATCGTTCATAAGCTGACGGCCTTCCTTTTTCGATTTCAGTGTGTGGTAAAGCCGCCATCGACCGGCAACGCCACACCGAGCACGAAACTGGACGCCGGACTGCAAAGCCAAAGGACCACCGAGGCAATTTCTTCGGGACGACCTGCGCGGCCAATCGGTTGCTCTTTCAGGAATGCACTCATGGCATCGGGGTCGATTCCGTCACCCATCGGGGTGTCGATGCAGCCGGGACAAATGGCGTTAACTCGAATGCCCTCGGCCGCGACGTCGAGCGCCGCGCTCTTGGTAAGGCCGATCACGCCGTGCTTGGTCGCGTGGTAGGCAGCACGTCCCGGTAGGCCAACAAGACCGCCCAGCGACGAACAGTTGACGATCGCTCCGCCGCCCTGCTTCTTCATCTGGATCAACTCGTGCTTCATGAAGGTCCAGACACCGCGGAGGTTGACGGCATTGACGGCGTCATAGCCTTCGGCGGTCTCGTCGACTAACGGGCACATCGGGCCAAGGATGCCGGCGTTGTTGTACGCCATGTCGAGCCGGCCGAATGTCGCCACGGCGAGCGTAACCGCTGACTTCGCCAGGCTTTCATCGGATACGTCGCCGGCGAGCATGACAGCCGTTCCGCCAGCAGCACTGATCTCGGCCATGGTGTCCTTTAGTTGGGCCTCGTTGCGGTCGACGAGCACGAGGGCCGCACCGGCTTCGGCGAATGCCTTTGCTGTTACGCGGCCCATGCCGGATGCCGCGCCAGTGATAAGGGCCACTTGGCCGGCGAAATCGTACTTAGGGTTCATCTCGACGTTCCTCACAGTTATCGGGTGTATGGGGGGTGGCGGTAAAGCACCGTCCCAGCTCGCTTACTTTGGGGTCGTGTCGATGATTGGTAAATAGCTATAAATTGATTAGCTTTATTAGTTTTTTAAATAAATAGAAAGAGGCCAAAAATGACGCGGGATAGTCTTGACGACCTGGAGGCACTGCTCGCCGTGGCACGGGAAGGTAGCTTTACGAGAGCGGCCGCCAAACTTGGCGTATCGCAATCTTCCCTCAGCCAGACCGTCCGAGCGTTTGAGGAGAGGATCGGTCTGCGCCTGCTTGACCGAAATACCCGTAGCGTTGCAGCGACGCAAGCCGGTATGCGGCTGCTGGAATCGGTGGCACCACGCCTCGCGGAAATTCGCCATGAACTGTCGGCGCTCGGCGAACTGAGGGATACGCCATCAGGCCATATACGCATCACGTCAGACGAGTATGCGGCGGAGGCCATCCTACTGCCGATGCTTGCCAAACTTCTGCCCGGCTATCCGGACATCAGAGTCGAGGTCATCGTCGACTACGGTCTCACGGATATCGTGGCCGAGCGCTATGACGCAGGCGTGCGCCTTGGCGAAGTCATTGCCAAGGACATGGTTTCGATCCCTATCAGTGCAGATCAGCGACTGCTCGTGGTGGCCTCACCTGACTATTTAGCGGCAAACGGCGTACCAGAAACGCCGCATGGCCTCCTGGAGCACCGATGCATCAACCTTCGCCTTCCCACGCAGGGGGGACTGTATGTATGGGAGTTCGAAAAAAAGGGACGCGAGATGAATGTTCGAGTCGAAGGGCAATGCACCTTCAACAGCCTTGGCATGATGGTGGGCGCGGCTATCTCAGGCCTGGGCTTCGCTTACGTGCCAGAGGGTGCGGCACGGGAGCATATCGAGCGAGGCGCATTACAGGCAGTACTTGAAGATTGGTCCCCGTCGTATCCCGGCTACCGCCTATTCTACCCAAGCCGTCGCCATCACTCGGCGGCGTTTGCCCTTATCGTCAAGTCACTTCACTTTCGTCATTGAAACTATCTTTGATACATGGGAGTTTCAAACGCCATGCTGTGAGATGTGGTGACAGAAGAATTTCTCTGTGCCGCCTGTGGCTCGTTAGTTACATGGTTCGGCCTTCGGAGTTTCCATACCGCCACCATCTTCGTAAGCAGTGATGATGACCGGAATCATTTTGCGGCCTGCGGAACATTGGCTTCTCAATGCTCACGAAGCCTTTGTAATCCGTCGACATCATCACCGCCGCGACCGGCCGCTTTGGGTTGAACATTGCCCGCTCGCCGTATCGGCGCGCTGGCTACATCGGGGTGCCGCCGCCACATTGAATTAGATTCGAACGTCGCGCTTTGCTGCTGCTGTCTGCGCGAGTGCAAATGAAACCCGGTAACGCGTCAGGTAATCGATCAGATCATCCACAGCTGGAATGACTGCTGCGTAGTGCATAAATCGACTGTTGTGCCGACGCGAAACCAAGCCAGCGTAAGACATCTCTTTAAGATGAAACGATAGAGACGCTTTTGGAATGCGTAGCTTTTCCGAAATGGCGCCTGCGTTTAAGCTCTTCAGGAGAATGCTCAATAAGCAAGCGATATATGGCCAATCTTGAGTCATGTGCGAGGGCAGACAGGACAATGACCGCTTGTTTACCGTTCATTTTTTCCTAGCGACAGTTGATCGAGATCTGACGTTCCGCAATTAGATAATGTATTCGTACTTTGCCGCGGTTGCGTTCAACTGCGCCAGGTGCGTGGCTGCTCCGCGGCATCAACACAGCGTTTGTTCCTTTACAACGAGACCAGCGGACACGACCCAACGTATCCTGTCGCGTCCGCTGGAGTACTGGCCGTTAGGCGCGTTGGCCACCCGATGCCGTAATGCGCTCGCCGGTCACCCAGCTTGAGTCATCGGAAGCCAGAAATAGCGCCACGCGAGCGATGTCTTCCGGTTGACCTGGGCGACCAAAGGGGATGGTGGCGACAACAGCATCGACGGTCTCCTGCGGCCATCCCAGAGCCGCAATGCCTTCCGTAATGGTCGCTCCGGGCGCAATGCTGTTAACGCGGATTTTTTTCGGCGCAAGTTCGACCGAGGTCACGCGCGTAACGGCGTCCACCGCGCTTTTCGTTGCCGCATAAATGACCGAGTTGGGCATGTAGCCGACGCTGGCAATGGAACTGATGTTGATAATGCTGCCGCCGTTCGGACCGAAGTACTTCGCCGCCTCTTGCGTCGCCGTGATGACGCCAAGCACGTTCGTGCTGAACTCGCGATGGAATTCCTGCTCCGTCGCGTCATGCAAAGGTGCGAAGGCGAAGACGCCCGCGTTGTTCACTAGGATGTCGAGCGTGCCGAAGGCGCGCTTCGATTCTTCAAACAGTCGCTGGATGTCGGCGGTCTTGGAAAAGTCGGCATGGATGGCTACCGCCTTTCCGCCAATGCTTTTGATCTCGGCGACCAGCGCATTTGCCGCGTCTTTGCTGGTCGCGTAGTTCACGACAACCGAGGCGCCGGATTGGGCGAAAAGTTTGGCGATTCCAGCACCGATGCCTTTGGAGGCGCCAGTGACAATGGCGACCTTACCGGTAAGTGAAGTCATGATTTGTGTCCTAAAGTTGGCGGCGCCTCGTTGGCGTCTGCACACACTTTCGCCGATCAATAGACGCAAAAGTAGGCACATCGGCAACTAAGAGTTATTCGTCAGATGAAGGTCTGCCGGCTCTCGAACGGGTCCAACATGTCCACGTCGGGCTGTCGGTAGAGGCTCGAATCGTCCACACCCGTGCGTCTCCTACGACCACGGATTCGCCGAGACGTGACTTTCACTCCAGGAGATGCATTTCATGACCAAATTTGCCTTGTTCGTCCGCCTCGAAGCCAAGCCTGGCCAAGAGGGCGCCCTCGCCGCCTTCCTCAAGAGCGCCTTACCGCTCGCTAATGCTGAATTGGGCACCACCGCTTGGTTTGCGTTGCAGTTTGGCCCTTCCACGTTCGGTATTTTCGATGCTTTTGCTAATGAAGAAGGACGCCAGGCACACCTGCAAGGTCCCATCGCGGCTGCGTTGATGGCCAATGCATCGGCCTTGCTCAGCACTGCGCCTAACATTGAACAGGTCGATCTGCTGGCGGCGAAATTGCCCGGTTAAAAACCGGCAGCGCGTCGCCCTGATGCGAATATTCAACCGATGTCTGAACGCGTCTACAGCGCGCTTTGAACGAGGCGCCACGGCTGCGCGGCGCGGGCTCCCAACTAGCGGGGAAGTTGCGCGACCAGATACTCGACCAGTGCCCGCGCGGAGGGCTTTGGGGGCCGCCCGGGAGTAAACATGCCATGGACTTCGACGTTGCCCGTGTTCCAGTCGGGAAGTAGCCGAATGAGCGAGCCGCTGGCGAGTTCAGCGCGACATCCCCACACAGCTGTGTTCACGACACCGATTCCCGCCACAGCGGCGGCTACGGCGGCGTCGTTGAATGACACAGTTAGTCGGCAATCGATGCGTACCGATTCGATTTGGCCATCCTTCTTCATGGACCATGTTCCGGAGCTCGTCCCGGCAGGCCCGACGATGACTGCATGGGCAGCCAAATCTGCGGGCACCTTGGGCGTGCCCCGTGCCTCCAAATAAGCCGGCGATGCGGCAATCAACCGCTGTGTCCGCCCAATCACGCGCGCGGTGGCAGTCGAATCGGCCAGCTCGCCAAGTCGAAGTGCGACATCGGCACCTTCCTTGATGGTGTCTTGCCGTTGATCACTCATCAACAAACTGAGCTCCAGGAAAGGATGGCGTGCAAGAAAGCCTGGCAACAGAGGGACGATTTCGCGCACGCCAAAGCTTGCAGGCATGGCCACACGCAGCGACCCGCGCAGCTCCTGCGACCCGCGAGCGGCGTGATCGGCTTCCTCTAATGACGACAGGATCGCTTCGACGCGAGTCAGGTAGTCGATGCCTACATCTGTCATCGTGACTGCGCGCGTCGTGCGCGTCACCAAAGCTGCGCCCACTTCTTTTTCCAGCGCCGCGATGATCCGCGATACCGACGGCTGTGAAAGACCTAGCTCGCGCGCTGCTGCAGAGAAGCTTCCCGTGCGAGCAACACGCGCGAATAATCGGAGCGCAAACAGCTTGTCATTCATTTCCGCAGTGTGTCTCACGCCGAGCGGCGGCAGCAAGTAGATCGCACGATGGAATAGTCCGCCCTCCTCATCGTTTAGAAAGGACGCTTTGCGGCTCGATGCTGCGAACTGCATTTTGAGTGCGTGAGCCGCGAGGATAAATGAGGTCAGCTACCCGAAAGCGGACATTCGCCACTGGCGGCAATGGGTCGACTTCTGCCCTTCGCAGCTTGTCGGCCCTTCAGCGAAACTGCAAGTACATCTATCCGCCGTCCGTGCTCCGTCACTTGCACGTCCCGTTCGCCCTGGTAACGCGATAGTCGGCGAACCAGCCTCATCTTGGTAGCGCTTTCAGGCCATTTCGGGTGGCGGGTTTGAGAGCATTCCCAGTGGCGGGTTTGCATCGTTAGAGGTGGCCGGTTTCGAGTGGAATATGCAACCGGCCACATCATGGTTAGTTGAGGCAATGAACTCGAATCACTATGAGCTGGCCCTTTGCACCCACGGCTACCCACGGCTCTCGCGCAGTGATTCAGGACTGAACGCGGCCCAACGTGTCATTTTGCGCTGACAACCGATCCATGCTGCCGACGTTAGCTTGCACACCCCGCCGAGATGGATCGTCGGATTGTCATGTCGGTGAACTATTTTCTGTCACTTGCGTGATGTGTCCCAGCCGTTTATATCGCCGCTGCAATCACCGCGGCTGCCTCACCTCGAAAATGTTCATGGCTATCGACAACCAGCAAAGCGGCACGATCGGGAAACTGACAGCGAGCGACATCGCTTGGGTACTGTTTGTCGTGTTTATCGGCTTGACAGCTCGCCTGCTACATATAGATAGCCAACCGTTCTGGCTCGACGAAGCGCTGACCTACCAGCGCATTCATCTCGGCCTCGATGGCCTGATCGCCGACAGCTTCAGCAACCGGCACATGCCAAGCTACTTCCTGATGCTGCAACTGTTCTCGCAGTTCGACTCGAACAACGTCTGGTTGCGGGTACCCTCGGCACTATTCGGCACGTTGTCTGTTGGCGTGGTGTTCGCCATTGCACGGCGCATTGCCGGCCGCCCTGCCGCCATCGTCGCCGGACTGTTGATGGCGTTATCGCCGCTCCAGGTGCAGTACGGGCAAGAGGCGCGCTCGTACACACTCGTCACTTTGCTGATCACCATCGCCCTGTGGGGATTGGTACGCCTGGCGCAAAATCCGCTGCGGGCGTCGCTGGATATTCGGCACCCGCAGTTCGATCGCTGCGGCTGGGCGCTCTATCTGATCGGCACGATCGGCGCGCTGGATGTACTCAGTGATGCTGCACCCTGGCTGCTCGCCGCCAACGTATCGCTGTTCCTGATCTGGCGCGGCCTGCGCATGGAGACGCCGCCCGAAGCGCGCATCGGCTTTCAGCGCAACTGGCGACTGAGCGTGGCGATCATCCTGGTGTGCTGCGTGCCGTTTTACGGTGCCATCCTCGCGTTCAGCGATGGCCAGATGCTGCAGAAGTTCGACTGGATCCCCCCGCTGAGTTGGCAAAATCTCAGAGTCGTGGCCAAGAGCGCTTACCTGATGCGCATGGCCGCGGTAATACGTTTCAGCGTGCTACCCACCGCGGTTCCCCTGCTCGGATTGCTGGTGGCAGTACTCGGCGGCATCGGGCTGTACCGCATACGCAGGCGGCTGGAAGGACGAGTGCTGCTGCTGGGCTTCGCGGTGCTGCCGCTATTGCTGCTGGCTATCTCGCTGATCAAGTCCATGGTGTTGCCGCGCTACATCCTGTGGAGTGCTGCACCATTCTTCATCCTGGTCGGTATCGGTGCTGCCGCATTACCGCGTCGAATGATGCCCACCGCGGTCATTGCGCTATTGCTGCTATGTACGGTCAATCTGTTACCGATTTATCGAACCGAAACCAAACCACGCTGGGACAAGGCCGCCGCTGCACTGGCTGCGAACGTGCGCCCCGGCGATACGGTATTCACCAGCGATTCGAACGCACCCACCATGCTCGCCGTGCTGCAACCCAAAGACGAAGTGCCTATCGGCAATACCGCCCTGGTCACGTCGCGACTCGACGTCGCGCTGGAACGGTGGAAGCAGGGTGGCCGCGTCTGGGCCGTCAATGGCCGCTCGGCCATGGG
>Ga0302317_10002146_pt1 | contig 13763 bp, 12 predicted proteins | sample III_Palsa_N3_3_FD_200450 | JGI IMG/M metagenome (GOLD analysis project Ga0302317, IMG submission 200450) | Peat permafrost microbial communities from Stordalen Mire near Abisko, Sweden - III_Palsa_N3_3 | ecosystem: Environmental > Terrestrial > Soil > Palsa > Peat permafrost | place: Sweden...
ACCAGCACCACGGCGTCGCAGGCCGCCGCCGCCTCATCCAAGCTATCGCGGCGGATGGAGACGACCTCCGCGCCGAACGCCTCCCACGCGGCGCGATGTCCGCCATAGGTGGGCTCGACGATCCCGACCCGCTTCGCGCCGAGGGTCGAGGCCAGGAGCCGTGCGCCCGCCTCCGCCCCGGCGACGGCCAGCACGCAGGCGGGCGGCAGGCCGAAGGCGCGCGCCGCGACAGCCTCCAGCGCGGCGATCTCCTCCGGGTCGGGCAGCCGCGCCCGGTCTCCCGCGCCCGCGAACCGGGCTGGATAGGGCCAGGGGCTGATCCCGGTGGAGAGGTCGAGCCAGGGCTGCGGCGCGAGCGGAAACGCCGCCCGCGCCTGGCTCAAGCGTCCGCCGTGAAGGGCGAAAGCCTGCACCGTCGCCTCAGAAGCTCAGCCTGACGCCGCCGTAGGCCGCGCGACCGAGGGTCCCGTACTGGTAGGTGGTCTCGTAGTGCTTGTCGGTGAGGTTCTCGATCCGCCCGTAGACCTCCAGATTGTCCCGCAGCGGATAGGAGGCCCGCAGGTCCACCAGGGTGTAGGCTTTCAAGGTGTTGAGGTGGGCGTCGTCGTCATAGCTCGTGCCCGCATAGCGGACGGCGACCTCGGTGCGCAGCTTCACCGGCCAGACGTAGGCGCCCGACAGGTTGGCGGTGTTCTTCGGGCGGCGGGCCAGTTGCAGCCCCTTGGTGGGCGAGCCGGGAGAGCGGTCCTCTACATCGTCATAGGTGTAGTTGGCGGTGAAGGTCAGGGCGTCGGTGGCCTTCCAGCGGCCTTCCAGCTCCACGCCCTCGGCGTCGGCGCGCGCCACATTGTCGTAGAAACCGCCGAAGACCTGGTGCGTAGCGCAGCCCCCGGTCAGCACGCCGAAACAGGAGACGAAGTCGATCAGGTTCTTCGTCTCGCGACCGAAGTAGGTGGCCTGCACCACCACCCGCCCGTCGAAGAAGTGCTGCTCGATCCCTGCGTCCCAGCCGTTGGAGGTTTCGGGGCGCAGGGCCGCGTTCCCGTACTCGCTGTAGAGTTGGTAAAGGGACGGCGCCTTGAAGCCCTGGCCGAAGCTGGCGCGCAGGATGGTGTTCCCGCCGTTGAGCTTCCAGGCCGCCGACGCCTGCCCGGTGACGTGATCGCCGAAGCTGGAGTTGCTGTCATAGCGCACGCCGCCGGTGAGGGTCAGGCCGGGGATCACCTCGCCGGTGACCTGGCCATAGCCGCTGGTGTCGGTGACGTGGGCCCTGGTGGGCAGGTCGCCAAAGTTGAGCTCGTAGAAGGGCGACTGGGCGTTGATGGTGGACCGCTCGCTCTGCGCCCCGAACACGGCCTGATAGCCGGGCGCAATGGCGTAGGTTCCCTCGTATTCTATGGTGGCGGCGCGGCCCTGGGCCAGGAAGGTGAACTTGGTGTCGGGCTGGTTGGGATCCTCGTTGCGACGGTCGACATCGTTGTATTCGAACGCCAGCCGGTTCTTCAGCCGCCCGTCCAGGAGCGAGAGGTTGAAGCCGGTATAGTCGATGAAGGACTGTGTGCGCCCGAACTCCGCGTCATCGCCCTGCGCGCACGTCGGCAGGAAATTGTAGCAGGCCGGATTTCCGAAGCCGTCGAACTCATTACGGCTCGAAGTGTAATAGACCCGCTCGTCGAACTGCAGGATGGGGGTCAGGTCGTAGCGGAACCGGCCCGACAAACCGGCGGTGGTGTAGCCGTCGTCTTCCTTGCCGCCGAACGCCTTGTCGAAGGCGGAGACGCTGTCGGTGGTGTTGTAATAAGCGCCGATCCGCCAGTCGAAGTTATCCGCCTTGCCACCGACGGCGCCCTTCACATAGGCCGTGCCGTAGGAGCCGCCCTCGACCTGAAGATCGCCCTGAAGCGGCTTGGTGGCGTCCGCCGTGATGATGTTGACCACCCCGCCGATCGCCTCGCTGCCATAAAGGGTGGATTGCGAGCCGCGCAGGATCTCGATGCGGGAGATGTCGCCGCTGGTGAGGTTGGCGAAGTCGTAGCCGGCGCCGGGATCGGTCGGGTCGTTGACCTTCACCCCGTCGATCAGCACCACGGTCTGCGCCGCCTCGGCGCCGCGGATATAGAGGGAGGTGGTCTCGCCGGGCCCGCCGTTGCGGCTGAAGGTGACGCCGGGCGTGCGCGCCAGGATGTCGGAGACGGCGGTCTCCTGGTCGAGGCGGATGTCGTCCTCAGTTAAGACCGTGACCGACTGGCCCACCTTGTCGATGGGCAACGGCGCCCGGTTGGCGGTGACGACGATCTGGGGAACGGCCGTGGCCGCCGCCCCGCCCGCCTCGTCGGGGGCAGAAGCCTGACCGCCCGCGGCGACCTGCGCAGCGGCGGCGATGGGCGCCAGAAGGGTGAGCAGGGGGATGGAATAGAGCAGACTGGAACGTGAAATTGTGTTGCGCATGTGCGGCCTCCGTTGACGACAAGCCGCGCCTGTCGAACGGTCCGCTTCACCCGCGGCGCCCTAAAGGGATCGCCCACGCGAGACGGGCCGCCCGCGCAAGCGCGACGACTACGCCGTCTCTTTCGGGACGAACCCGTATCGTTCGGCGCACCCCGGCCGTTCGATGGACAGCTGCGCCGGGCAGGTCTCCTGACTCGCGGTTCAAACACCTCGCCCCTCGCCTTCCCAGAACCCGAGGGTTCCAGTGGCGTGAGAGGAGCAGGCTCGCCGCTTACAGTTGCGGGGGCAGCCGGAGTTTCGCACTCCGTTCCCTATTAACCCTCTTTCGAGGGACCTGACGCAAAAGAGGCTCTAGCGTCGCTCGCGGCGGGGGTCAACGGAGCTGAGCCATGGGTGTGTGTCTTGTGCTCGGCGGAGCACGGTCGGGAAAGAGCGCCTACGCGCAGGCGGCGGCGGAAGCATGTGCGCGCGAGCGCGGCGGCGCCCTGACCTTCGTGGCCACCGCAGAGGGACGCGACGCGGAGATGCAGGCGCGGATCGCGCAGCATCAGGCCGACCGCGGCGAGGCGTGGCGCCTGGTGGAGGCGCCGTTGGACTTGGGCGACGTTCTCGGCGGGGTCGGCGCCGGCGAGGTGGTGCTGGTGGACTGCCTGACCCTCTGGCTCTCCAACTCCATGCTGCTGGAGGACGGCGACGGCCATGTCCGCCGCACCGAAGCCTTGCTTGCGGCCATCAAGGTCGTTCGCGGCGATGTCTGGCTGGTCAGCAACGAGGTCGGCTGGGGCGTGGTGCCCGATAATGCGCTGGCCCGCCGGTATCGCGACGAAGCGGGGCGGCTGCACCAGGCGATCGCGGCGATGGCGAACGCGGTGGTGCTAGTGGTTGCGGGGCTGCCGCTCGTCCTGAAGGGCGAAGCCTAGCGTCCCGAGGCGCTCCGAGCGCAGCGACGGAAACACGTAAGCTCGCCGCTCAAAGGTGTCGGCGCGATTAACCCTACCCGCCTGTAGAGGGCGATGCGGCAAGAAAATCCACGTCGAGAGCCCGAATTCCGTAAAACTCGGACGATCCCTGCTCCACAGTTTACAGATTATCGCATCTCTCTCCCTCAACGAAGCCGAGAGCCTGTTCGCCTATATTTCCCGAAAGCAAATCACTCCGGGACGAAATCAGAGCGCGGCGGACGGTCACCCTGCCGAAGACTGATGCGTAGCCTCGGAACAGAGCGGCGAAAGCGTGGGCTGGGCATGATCAGACGCTGGGTGGCAAGTGAAGACGGGGCGGCGGCGGTGGAGTTCGCCTTCATCGGGCCCATCATGCTGGTGATGCTGATGGGCATCGTCTCCTATGGCGGCTGCTTCTGGATGTCCCACTCGCTGCAGCAGCTGGCCAACGACTCGGCGCGGGCGACCATAGGCGGGCTCTCGGCCGCCGAGCGCTACAGCCTGGCCCAGGCCACCATGGCGAACGAGGTGCAGACCTATCCGAACCTCACCCCTTCGCGCACCAATCTCAGCGAAAGCGAGAACGCCGGAAGCCAGACTGTCACGGTCGCGGTCTCCTACGACGCCTCCACCAGCCCCTTCTGGGCCATGAAGAATCTGCTGCCCCTGCCCTCGCCCACCCTGGTGCGGCAGGCGACCATCCAGCTCGGCGGCTACTGATGCGACGCCTGATAAGCCGGTTCGGTCGGAACGAGCGGGGCGCGGTCGCCCTGATCCTCGCCCTGTCCCTTCCGGCGGTGATCGGCTTCGCGGCGGTCTCCATCGACATCGGCTCGGTCTACCTGACGACGCGCCACCTGCAGGGGGTGGCTGATCTGGCGGCGATGGCCGCGGCCCGAGATCCCACCAACGCCCAGGCGGCGGCGCAGGCGACCGTCGCCAACAACGCCTTCGGCGCACCCGTGACGTCTGCGGTGGTCACCGGCCAGTACACCCCCGATCCGACCAAGGCGGCGTCCCAGCGGTTCACGCCGGGCGGGACCATCCCCACCGCAGCGCAGGTGACCCTGACGACCGAGGCGCCGATCTTCTTCGGGCAGATGCTCACCGGCAAGCCGAGCATGACCGTCGCGCGCACGGCCACGGCGGCGCAGGCGCAGTTCGCCAGCTTCCAGATCGGCTCGGGGCTGGCGTCCCTGCAGGGCGGACTGGCCAACAGTCTGCTTAGCGCCCTGACCGGCTCCACGGTCTCCCTTTCTGTCATGAACTACAACGCCCTGGCCGGCGCGGACGTGGACCTGTTCCAGTATTCCGACGCCCTGCGCACCCGCCTCGGCCTGCAGGCCGCCAGCTTCAATCAGGTGCTGGGCGCGCAGGTGTCCACCGGCACGGCGCTGGGCGCTCTCGCCGATGCGCTCACGGCGGCTGGCCAGACCCAGGCCGCAAGCTCGATCAGCATCCTGGCCCAGGCGGCGGGGAGCAGCGTGTCGGTCAATCTGTCGAACCTCCTGAACCTCGGCCCCTACGGCCAGCAGGACCATGTGAACCAGGGTTCTTCCGCGTCGGTGGCCGTGTCCGCCCTGGATCTGGCCGACGCGGTGCTGACAGCCGCGCAGGGCGGACGGCAGCTGCAGCTGAATCTCGGAACCTCGATCCCCGGCCTGACCAACGTCACCGCCTTCCTCGCTATCGGGCAGCGTGCCTCCAACTCGCCCTGGATCGCCATCGACGGCACCGGAACCGTGACCGTCACGACGGCGCAGGCGCGGCTCTACCTGAACACGCAGGTCCTCCCCTCGACGGGCCTGCTCGCCCCGCTTGGCGTCAGCTTGATCAACGTGCCCGTCTATGTGGAGCTGGCGCAGGCGCAAGCCAAGCTGTCGTCGCTGAGCTGCGGCTCAAGCACGTCGCCACAGTCGGTGACCCTGGCGGTGGCGCCGAGCGTCGGTCAGATCGCGCTGGGGACGGTGAACACATCGACCCTGAACGATTTCACCAAGTCCGAGACCATCACCCCGGCGGTGCTCGTCAATCTCCTCCTGATCCAGGCCACGGCGACCGCCAACATCAACCTGGGAGGTTCCGTCTTCCAGAACGTCTCCTTCAGCGCCGCGGACATCTCCAACGGGACGGTGAAGACCGTCTCCACCAACAATATCGCCCAGGCCACCATCGGCTCCCTCCTCGCCAACACCCAGGTCGGGGTGAGCCTGCTCGGCCTTGGGCTGGTGATCGGGACGGGACCGGCGACGGGACTGCTGCAGACCACCCTGGCCGCCGTTGGCGCGCCGCTGGACAGCATCCTGAACAGCCTGACGGCCCTCCTCGGCGTCCGGCTCGGCGAGGCGGACGTGAAGGTCAACGGCGTGCGCTGCAAGGGCGCGGCGCTGGTGGCCTAGGCGGGCAGCTCCAGCCGGTAGACCTTCGTGGCCGTGCCGCTGAACAGCGCAGCCTTCTCGTCGACCGACGCGCCCCTGGCGGTGAGCTTCAGGGCGTTCCAGAGCGTGGCGTAGCTGCAGGTGTAGAGGTCCACCGGGAAGTTGCTCTCAAACATGCAGCGCTCTGCGCCAAACGCCTCGATGCAACTCTCGATATAGGGTGACCACAACGCCGCCAAGGCGACCGACGACGGCGGCGAGGAGACCTCGAAACCGCAGAACGGCATGGCCAGCCCGCCGAGCTTGACCGTCACGTTCGGGCATCGGGCCAGCGCCCGGATGCTCTCCAGCCAGATCGGGAACCGCTCGTCCCGCCGCCCCGCATAGGGGCCGATGCCGAGCGGAGTGCCTACGTGATCCAGGATGATCGAGGTCTCCGGGAAGGCCTGCGCCAGATCGATCAGGTCGCCCAGTTGCGGCTCGAGCAGCCAAGCGTCGAAAGACAGGCCCAGCGGCGCAAGTTGGGCGAACCCCCGGCGAAAGGCGGCGTCGCAGAAGAGGCCCGGGGGTCGTCCCACCAGCGGGCCGAGCACCGCCGGATCCGCGTCCCACGAGGCGCTGTGGCGGATGCCGCGAAACCGCCCGGACGCCGTGAGATGAGCCTCCAGCACCGGCTTGACGCCGTCGCCGAGGGTCAGGTCCGCGTGGCCGACGATAGCGGCGCAGGCGCGCACATCGCCATAGGTTCCGCTGGCGCTCATGGCGGCGACGCCGTTGACGAACTCGGTTTCGCCGACCGGCTTCAGGGGTGCCGGTCCGTCCGCCCGGTACATGGAGCCGCACTCCACATAGATCGTGGCCCGGACGTCGTGCCCGCCGGTCATGTCGGCCAGAAGCTCGTCCAGCAGATAGCGGGGCTGGAGCCGCAGGATGGTCTCGAACGGATGCCTGGGCGGCGGCAGCGTGGCCACCAGCGCCCTCCGGTCCCAGAGGTGGTGGTGCGGATCGACGATCTTCAGATCCGGTTCGATGATGGCTTCGACGGCGGGCGTCTGATCGGGCGTGCTCATCCGCCGATCTCATCACAGCTGGTCGCAAATCGCCAGCGTTCAGCCCGATTGCGGCATCGGCGCCACGGTCACGGTCGATCTCGCCGGAAGGCTCGCTTTCGTGTGGTTAGCGGTTGATCGCCCCACCCATCGGACTATCTATACCGTACGATACGGTACGGGCTCCGGGGAGCCGAGCGGTGAGGTGCAGATCATGATCGATGCGACAATGATGTTTCCAATGGCGGCCATCCTGGGGATCGGCTTTCTCGTGGCTTCAGAGGCGGCGACGCGCCCGTCCGAGGCTTCGCTCAACGTCGCGCTCGATCGAAGCGGCGTGACGCCGGACCTTTCGGCCTGCTGGGGCGGTCTTTCCGAAGACGCCTCCACGGCCAGGGACTGCAGCCGTTCATCCCTCGCGGAGCGGAGCGTTCGCGCCGAACTCTCCGCCCTATCCGTCTTCCCGACCGGCCTTATCGCCAGCTGATCCGCGTTCTTTTCATTCCAGACCAGAATCCATTCCGATGACCAAGCTCTTCACCCCCCTCCTCGTGGCGACGGCCCTCTTCGCCACCGCCGCCGCCGCCCAGAGCCATGCCGCGACGTCCGCCGCCGTGTCGCCGATCGCGATCCCGCCGCAGGAGGTGGTCGTGACCGCCCCCCTGCTACATGAGGCCACCGTGCGCCGGATGGCGGCGGCGGACGACGTGCAGAAGGGCCGTGACGCCCTGCTGGTCGCTCAGCTTCGCCACCAGCTCGGCAAGGTCAGCGGCGACGACGTGGCCAAGGCCCGCGCCAGGCTCGACGCCTTCCAGGCCGCCAACACTGCGGCGCAGGCGGAAGAAGCGGCCCTGAACGCCCGGCTCGCCGCCGCCTCCGATCCTGACGCCGGTAAGTTCGAGCTGGCCCGCGCAGACGGACTGCGCTGAGCGAACAATCGTCTTTGGCCAGACCATCTGCCGCCTAAACCCGCACAGGGGATGTCGGCCGCTTTACCGGACCTCTTCTGCTTGTAAGCTCGCACGCCCTCCCCGATGGTCCGCCTGACGGCGGGGATGAGACGATGCGTTTGGACGACACGACGGGCCAGCCCCCGGGCGCGAGCCTCGCCGAAGCTTCGTTGAAGCCGAGCATGCATGGCTTCGGCGCCCTGCTCATCACCCTCTCCTGCCTGTCCCCCAGCATCGCCGTCTTCATCGTCGGGTCGGACGTGATCCGGCAGGCGGGGACCAGCGTTTTCCTCTGCTTCGCCGCCGCGGCGCTGCTGGGCGTGGCGATGGCAGCCGTCTATGGGGAGCTCGCATCAGCCTTCCCGCAGCCCGGCGGGGAATACACCATCCTCGGCAAGGTGCTCGGGCCGGGCTGGGGCATCGCGGTCCTGGGCATCAATCTCCTCGGCCTCAGCATCGCGCAGTCGCTCTCGGGCCTCGGGGTGGCGACCTACCTTTCGGCCATCGTGCCGGGCATTCCAGCGGTTCCCACCGCCGTCGTGCTGGTGGTGCTGGTGACCGGAACCGCCCTCCTGAACATCCGCGTCAACGCCTGGATCACCGGCGTCTTCCTGGCCGCCGAGATGGCCGCCCTCTTCGCCCTCACCTGGCTTGGACTCGCCCACCCGCAGCGGAGCTTCGCCGCCGCGGTGTTTCATCCGTTAGTGCTGGGCGCGCACAGCCAGCTCGTGCCCGTCACCCTGGCCATGGCGGGCGCGGCGACGGCGGGGGGCGTCTACGCCTTCAACGGCTACGGGTCGGTTGTCTTCCTCGGCGAGGAGCTGCACGAGGCGCCCAAGCGCATCGCCCGCGTGGTGTTCCTGGCCCTCGGCGCGGCCATCGTGACGGAGCTGCTGCCCGTGCTGGCGGTGCTGATCGGCGCGCCGGACCTGCATGCCCTGCTCTCGTCCGCCAACCCCGTCCCCACCTTCATCGCCGCGGTCGGAGGGCCGTTCGTGGTCAAGCTGATGAGCGCCGGCGTCGCCCTCGCCATCTTCAACGCCATGATCGCGGTCGGGCTGATGGCGGGGCGCCAACTCTACAGCACCGGCCGCGACCGCCTCTGGCCTGCGCCGATCAGCGACGCCATCAGCCGCATCCACCCGCGCCTCGGCTCGCCCTGGGTCGCGACCCTGATCATGGGCGCGGCGGCGCTGCTCGGGTGCTTCGTCGACGAGAAGGTGCTGGTGCTGATCCTCGGCAACGGCAATGTCGCGCTCTATGCGGGCCTCTGCGTCGCCGTCATGATCGGTCGGCGTTCGGGCGCGACGCAGCACTCGGGCTACCGGATGCCGCTCTTTCCCCTGCCGCCGCTCCTGGTGCTGGCGGGGCTGGTCGCCATCGTCTGGTTCGACCTTCACGATGTGGAGGGCGCCAAGGGGCTGGCCGCGACGGCGGTCGTTCTGGCGGGCTGCGGCGCCTACTATCTGCTGGTGGTGCGACGGAGCGCAACCTGGGGCTTTCGGGGGCCGAACTCGGGCGCCTGAGCGGCCTTCCCGGCGGCGCATGACCATAGGCGAGGCATTTCGTCCACATAGAGTTCAATGACTTGCGCGCGGCGCAGGGCGGCTCTACCCCAATCGGACCGCCTCAGACGCTCCAAGTGGGAGCTTTGCATTCCGGTCGGCGTTAGGACCAGTGCACATGATTGAAGGTTCCGCGCCCCCACCTCCGACAGGTCCTGACCGCGAACGATTCCTGGACGCGATTCTCGACAGCGCGACCGACTACGCCATCATCTCCATGGACCTCGACGGGCTGGTCACCACCTGGAACGAGGGCGCGCACCGCATCCTCGGCTGGACCGAGGCGGAAATCTGCGGCCAACCGGCCAGCATCTTCTTCACCCTGGAGGACCGGCGGCAGGGCATCCCCCACGCCGAGATGAAGGCCTCCCTGGAAAAGGGGCGCGGCAACGACGAGCGCTGGCATCAGCGCAAGGACGGGACCCGCTTCTGGGCCAGCGGCGAGATGATGCCGCTGAAGGGCAAGGACGGCGACGTCCAGGGCTTCATCAAGATCCTGCGGGATCGCACCGATCAGCGCCAGGCGCAACAGGCGCTGCTGGACAGCAACTCCTACGTCCGCCTCCTACTCGATTCCGCCGCCGAGGGCTTCTACGCCGTGAACCGGGACGGGGTGACCACCCTTTGCAATCCCGCCTTCCTGCACATGCTGGGGTTCATGAGCGAGGCCGAGGTCGTCGGCGCCAAGCTGCATGACGTGATCCATCACAGTCACCCGGACGGGTCGCACTATCACGTGGACGACTGCCCCATCTTCATCTGCGCCAAGACGGGCGAGCCGGCTCATGTGGTCGACGAGCATTTCTTCCGCGTCGACGGGACGGCGCTTCCCGTCGAATACTGGGCGCACCCGATCTACCGGGACGGCCAGCTGGAAGGCGCGGTGTGCAGCTTCCTCGACCTCAGCGACCGCAAGGCCGCCGAGGCGGAGCTGAAGGCCAGCGAATCACAGTTCCGCACCCTGGCCCAAGCCATGCCCAACCATGTGTGGACCTCGCCTCCTCACGGGCTGGCCGACTGGTTCAACCAGCAAATCTACGACTATACCGGCGCGAAGCCGGGCGAGCTGGACGGCGGGCGCTGGCTCGAAAAGGTGCACAAGGACGACGTGGAGCTGGCCGGCGCGCGCTGGACGGCCGCGCTGGAGACCGGATCGACCTACGAGGTTGAAATGCGCCTGCGCCGCGCCGACGGCGCCTATCGCTGGCACCTCGCGCGCGGCGTCGCCGTCCGCGACGACCAGGGCGTCATCAGCCGCTGGATCGGCGCCAACACCGACATCGAGGACCAGAAGGCCGCCACGGCCGCCCTCACCGACCTCAACGCCAACCTTGAACGGCAGGTCGCGGAGCGCACCAGCGAACTGATGCTGGCCGAAGAAGCCCTTCGCCAGAGCCAGAAGATGGAGGCGGTGGGCCAGCTGACCGGCGGCATCGCCCACGACTTCAACAACCTCCTCACCGGCATCACCGGCGCGCTCGATCTCGTCAGGCGCCGCATCGAGGCGGGCCGGATGGAGGATGTCGGTCGGTTCATGGACGCGGCTTCGGCCTCGGCACACCGGGCGGCGGCCCTGACCCATCGCCTGCTGGCCTTCGCCCGCCGCCAGTCGCTGGACACCAAGCCCTCGCAGGTGAACGCCCTCATCACCGGCATCGAGGAGCTTCTGCGCCGTTCCCTCGGCGAGCATGTGGAGCTGGCGGCCATGCTCGATCCGGCCCTGTGGTCGGCGCTGGCCGACGGCAATCAGCTGGAGAACGCCCTCCTCAACCTCGCCATCAACGCCCGCGACGCCATGCCCGGCGGCGGCAAGCTGACGATCGAGACGGCCAACACCCGCCTCGACGAGGCCTATGCGCGGGTCAACGACAATGTGGAGCCCGGCGACTACGTGGCGATCTCCGTCTCCGACACCGGCACCGGCATGTCCGACGCCGTGATCGCCAAAGCGTTCGACCCCTTCTTCACCACCAAGCCGATCGGCGAGGGCACGGGGCTCGGCCTCTCCATGATCTACGGCTTCGCCAAACAGTCCGGCGGGCACGTCCGCATCTACAGCGAGGTGGGACGCGGCACGACGGTGAAGCTGTTCCTGCGCCGCGCGCTGTCCGAAGGCGATCTCGACGCCGCGGCCGCCGGCCCCACCGCGCCCCGCGGGCAGGGCGAGACCGTGCTGGTGGTGGAAGACGACGCCACCGTGCGCCTGCTGGTCACCGAGGTGCTCGGCGAGCTCGGCTACCGCTTCCTGGAGGCGCCGGACGCGCGGACGGCCATCCCGCTGCTGGCCTCCGCCGAAACCATCGACCTCCTCGTCACCGACGTGGGCCTGCCGGTGATGAACGGCCGCCAGCTGGCCGAGATCGCCCGCCAGCATCGCCCGGACCTGAAGGTGCTGTTCGTCACCGGGTATGCCGAGAACGCGGCGCTGCGCGGCGACTTCCTGGGGCCGGGCATGGAGATGATGACCAAGCCCTTCGCCCTCGACGCCCTCGGCGCCAAGATCCGCGAAATGATCGAGCGCTGAGGCTGGAGGCCGCTCTTCGCAGGTAAGGCGTCGCCTCGTCAGCCGGCGGTCCAGCCCCCGTCCATGGAGAAGTTGGCGCCGGTGATCTGCTGGGCCGCGTCCGTGCAGAGGAAGACCGCCATGGCCGCCACCTCGTCCGGCTGCACGAACTGCTTGGTCGGCTGGGCGGCGAGGAGCACGTCGTTGATGACCTGTTCGCGGGTCAGCCCCCGCGCCGTCATGGTGTCGGGGATCTGGTTCTCCACCAGGGGTGTCCAGACGTAGCCGGGGCTGATGCAGTTGACCGTGATTCCGTGCGTCGCCAGCTCCAGCGCCGCCGTCTTGGTGAGGCCGAGGATCCCGTGCTTGGCGGCCACATAGGCGGCCTTGAACGGCGAGGCGACGATGGAGTGGGCCGAGGCCGTGGAGATGATCCGCCCCCATCCCTTCGCCTTCATCCCGGGGATCGCAGCGCGCATGGCGTGGAAGGCGGACGACAGGTTGATGGCGATGATCTGGTCCCACTTCTCCAGTGGAAATTCGTCGATGGGCGCCACGTACTGCACGCCCGCATTGTTGACGAGGATGTCCACCGAGCCGAACGCCGTCGTCGCCGCTTCGATCATGGCGGCGATCTCGTCGGGCCTCGTCATGTCGGCGGGCGAGTGGAGGGCGGTGACGCCGAAGTCGCGCGCGATGGCGGCGCGCGTCGCCTCGATGTCCTCCGGCTTGCCGAAGCCGTTGATCATCACGTTGCAGCCCTCTTTCGCCAGGGCGCGGGCGTAGGCGAGGCCTATGCCGGAGGTGGAGCCGGTGATGACGACGGTCTTGGACTTCAGGGACATGAGGCTCTCCGGTGGGGTTCTCGCCCACCCTACGTCTAGGACGGCGCGCGTCCCGCCTCAATCGGCCTTGACGCTCAATCCACCCAGAGCCCGCGTTCCCTGTGCCATTCTTCCAGGGACTGGTCGGGATAGAGCTGGAACTGCTGGTCGCCCTCCCCGATGTTCGGCTCGACCCACGACGGCTTGAACTTCAGCATCAGGTGGACGGAATTGGGCGCGGCGGGAAGCTCGCTGTCGATCACCGAGGCGAAGGGGTGGATCAGCTCCGGCCACTCGGGCGAGAACAGCCAGAGCGCGGTCCCGCATTTGGAACAGTAGTTCCGCTCGGCGGTGGAGCGTTCGCACGATCCGTCCGGCTGCTTGATCTCGGCGCGGAAGACCTTGATGGCCTCGCCCTTCCCCTCGATCTTCAGGGTCTTGGTGTCGGCGCCAAGGTTGATGGCGTAGCCGCCACCGCCGTCGGTCTTGCGACAGATGGAGCAGTAGCAGCGCTGGTAGGGCGTGGGCGTATGGCTGTCGCAGGTGAAGCGCACGGCCCCGCAACGGCAGGACCCTTCCAGTTTCAGCGGCATGACGTCGATCTTCCTTGGATATGGTCCGCATTTAAGCTGTGGGCGAGGCCAAGGTTCCTGCGCGGGAACGGCGATCATCCGCCAGCGGAACAACGCCGACGCCTTCGGATTGTCACTGGAGCCGCGGAGTTTCGACATGCCCGAAGACCTCGACCGACACACGCCGGAGCTCGATCAGGCCAAGCTCGACGACGACGACACCTCGGCCGGCCGCATCACCCAGGGCGGGCGCGGGGGGCGTAGGGGCAAGTCGATCTGGTGGGTTCTGGTCGTGCTCGCACTCGTGATCGTCGCTATCGCCACCTGGGCGTCCGAACGCAAGGACATCCGCGTAGAGCGCCACACCACGCCCATCGCAGGTGCAGGCGGCGGCTCGACCTGAAAGGCCAGCACGTCATAACTACCCGGTGAATTTGGGAAAGGGGGCCGGCCCAGCGCGGTGTCGGGGGGGACGTGCAGGCGCTGGGCCGGTGGCGTCCGCTTGCGCAGACACACAAACTAAATGCCGACCC
>Ga0302317_10002152_pt1 | contig 13739 bp, 12 predicted proteins | sample III_Palsa_N3_3_FD_200450 | JGI IMG/M metagenome (GOLD analysis project Ga0302317, IMG submission 200450) | Peat permafrost microbial communities from Stordalen Mire near Abisko, Sweden - III_Palsa_N3_3 | ecosystem: Environmental > Terrestrial > Soil > Palsa > Peat permafrost | place: Sweden...
GAAATTCGGCAATCCTGTCCTGGCGTCAGCCGCGTCGGACCGCGCGCCGTCCAATCACCGCCGCCGTTGCCGCTCGTCGCCGCCGATGACCATGTTGCCCACTAGGCTCACCAGCCAGATCACGATGGTGGTCAGGATCGCCGGCACGAGGCCGTGGATCTCATAGCTGTAGTCGTGGAACTGGTGCAGCAGCCAACCCACCAGCAGCACCATCAGGCCGTTCACCACCAGGAGGAAGATGCCCAGGGTGAGGATGGTGATCGGCAACGTCAGCAGGGTGACGATCGGCCGGACCAGGCCATTGGCGAGACCCAGCAGCACGCTGGCCGCCAGCAGCGTCTTCCAGCCGTGGATGTGCACGCCCGGCACGAAATGCGCCGCGACCCAGAAGCCGGCGGCCACGACGAGGGCCCGCAGAATGAACTTCACCATGACGGAATTGACCTCGAGGTTGACGTTGACGTAAGCGGAAAGGCGGGTAAATTATCAACGATAAGGGAAACGCTAGACGCACTAGGGAGACGATCATGCCCACCGAACTCCGACGCCCGGAGCGCACCTTCACAATTCGCCAGCTCTGCCTTGAATTCAAGTGTACGCCCCGGGCGCTGCGCTTCTACGAGGACAAGGGGCTGCTCTACCCGGCGCGGCAGGGCCTGAACCGGGTCTATTCCTACAAGGACCGCGCCCGCCTGCAGCTCATCCTGCGCGGCAAGCGGGTGAACCTGTCGCTGGCCGAGATCCGCGAGATCCTCGACCTCTATGACAAGAACGACGGCGGCGCGACGCAGAACGCCACCGCCCTGCGCCGCTTCCGCGAGCGCATCGTAACCCTGGAGCGCCAGCGCGAGGACCTCGACCACGCCATCGCCGAGCTGCATCAGGCCTGCGAGCGCCTGGAGCAGTCCCTGGGCGACACCCGCCCGGACCTGCTGTCCGAGGCCGAGCCGCACGCCGACACGCCCGCCGCCCGCGTCGGCGCCCGCCAACCCGAGGCGGTGCGCTAAGCCCGCGTCTGCGGGCGTCTCGACGGACGCCGGCGCGCCTCTGCTATATAGCGGTCGCAAACCACTCGGAGCGACCGCCATGAGCTATCAGCCGCCCGTGCGCGAGCACCTGTTCCTGCTGAAGGACGTGCTCGGGATCGAGACCTATTCCAACCTGCCGGGCTTCGCCGACGCGCCGATGGACGTGGTCGAGCAGATCCTGGACGAGTCGGCCAAGTTCTGCGCCGAGGTGCTGGCCCCGCTGAACGCGGTCGGCGACAAGCAGGGCTGCGTCTGGCATTCGGACGGCTCGGTGACCACGCCGCCCGGCTTCAAGGAAGCCTATCGCCAGTTCGTCGACGGCGGGTGGCCGGCGCTGGGTTCGGAGACCGAGTATGGCGGCCAAGGGCTGCCGGCGGTGGTCAATCTCGCCTGCAACGAGATGAGTTCGTCGTCCAACATGGCCTTCTCGATGTATCCGGGGCTCACCCACGGAGCTTACAGCGCCATCCTGGCCGGCGGCTCCGACGCGCAGAAGCAGCTCTACCTGCCCAAGCTCGCCACCGGCGAGTGGGGCGGCACCATGAACCTCACCGAGCCGCAATGCGGCACCGACCTCGGCCTGATCCGCACCAAGGCGACGCCCGCCAGCGACGGGACCTATCGGATTTCAGGCCAGAAGATCTGGATCTCGTCCGGCGAGCACGACCTGGCGCCCAACATCATCCATCTGGTGCTGGCCCGCATCGAAGGCGCGCCGGCCGGCGTGCGCGGCATCAGCCTCTTCGTCGTGCCGAAGTTCCTGCCTGACGCCGAAGGCAAACCGGGCCAGCGCAACAGTGTCAAATGCCTCGGCCTCGAGGAGAAGATGGGCATCCACGGCAACGCCACCTGCGTGATGAGCCACGAGGAGGCGACCGGCTGGCTGGTCGGCGAGGAGAACCGCGGTCTGCAGGTCATGTTCGTGATGATGAACGAGGAGCGGCTCGGCGTCGGCATGCAGGGCCTGGCTCAGGGCGAGGCCGCCTACCAGGCCGCCGCCCAGTTCGCCCGCGACCGGCTGCAGGGCCGCTCGCTCACCGGCCCGAAGAACCCCGACGGTCCGGCCGACTCGATCCTCGTCCACCCCGACGTGCGCCGCATGCTGATGGACGCCCGCGCCGTGCTCGAGGCCGGCCGCGCCTTCCTGTTCTGGTCCGCCTTGCACGGCGACCTCGCCCAGCGCCACCCCGACGAGGCGGTGCGCCAGAAGGGCGAGGACTACATGGCGCTGCTCACCCCGGTGCTGAAGGCGTTCCTCACCGAGCGCGGTTTCGCCATCGCCTCGGACGCGATGCAGGTGCATGGCGGCTCGGGCTTCACCGAGCACTTCCCCGCCAGCCAGTACCTGCGCGATAGCCGCATCGCCATGATCTACGAGGGCGCCAACGGCGTGCAGGCGCTCGACCTCGTCGGCCGCAAGCTGGGGGCCCATGGCGGCCGCGCGGTGATGACCTTCCTGGCCGAGATCGACGCCTTCGTCGCCGACAACGGCTCGGACGAAACGCTGAAGCCCTTCCTCGACGGCCTCGCCGGCGCCAAGGCGCAGCTGCTCGAAGGCACGCTGTGGCTGATGCAGAACGGCCCCGCCAACCCGGACAACGCCGGTGCGGGCTCGATGGACTACCTGCGTCTCTTCGGCCTGACCGGTCTCGCCTACATGTGGGCGCTGATGGCCAAGGCGGCGAACGCCAAGGTCACGGCCGGCGACGCCGACCCGTTCTACGCCGCCAAGCTGACCGTCGGCCGCTACTTCCTGCAGCGGGTGCTGCCGGACACCGGCGCCGCGCTGGCCAAGCTGAAGACCGGCGCGGAGGCGGTGATGGCGCTGCCGGCCGACGCCTTTTGAGCCTCTACCGGGCCACGATCGACTGGCGCTGCGACGGCGATTTCGCCGCGCGGCGCTACAGCCGCGTCCACACCTTAAGCTTCGACGGCGGCCTCACCGTGCCGGGCACGGCGGGGCCGGGCAACGTCAATCCGCGCTACTCGAGGGAGGGCGCACTCGACCCCGAGCAAGCCTTCGTCGCCTCGCTGAGCGCCTGCCACATGCTGTGGTTCCTGGACATCACCGCCCGCGCCGGCTTCCTGGTCGACGCCTATCGCGACGAAGCCGAAGGCACGCTCGCCGAGGGTCCAAGCGGTCGGCAGATGATGACCCGCGTGGTGCTGCGCCCCCAGGTCTCATTCACCGGCGATCACCGTCCGACGCCCGAGGAGCTCGCCGACCTGCACCACAAGGCGCACGAGGAATGCTTCATCGCCAATTCGGTCACCAGCGAGGTGGTGATCGAGATCTAGCGACGCCGCCTCAGGCCTTGTTGACGCTGTTGGCCTTGATCCGCGCGGCGCCGCTCTCGTCGAGGTCGGCGCGGGTGGCCTCAAGCCGGATCGGACCGGCGAGGCTGGCGTTCACGGCGTCCAGGCCGCCGCGCGCGCCGGGCCGCTTGGCGAACAGGTAGCGCAGCGACAGCCGCGCATTGTCGGCCGCGTCGGGCTGGGTGCCGTGCAAGGTGCAGGCGTGCCACATCGCCGTGACCCCCGCGCCGCCGACCAGCATGACCTGCCGCGCCCGCACCTGGCCACCGTGTCCGTCGCCATAGAGCCAGGCCTCGCCGTCGCGGCCGAGATCGTGCGGGAACATCGTCGCGCCCAGCCGGTGGCTTTCTTCCAGCAAATAGAGCGGCGCGTCGTGCGCGCCGACCGGGTGCAGATAGACGTAGAGGGTGACGAAATCGGCGTCGCGATCCTTGAAGTCGATCAGGTCCTGGTGGAAGTCGATGCCGTAGAAATAGGTGATGTCGCGGTGCTTAGGGAGCACATAGGCGCCGAGATTGTTGACCGGATTGTCGGTGATCCGCGTCTTCAGCCAGCCGGGCACGGCGCTCGCCGGCACGCCGCAGACCACCTTCTTGTTCAGCGTCTCATAACCGTCGCCGAGCAGTTCGGTGAGGCCCGCGACGATCGCCGGATCGTGCTCGACGAAGCTCAGATCGGCTTCGAAGCGCTCCAGCAGGTTGCGTCCCGGCCGCGGATTGACCCCCGTGTACTGCGGATCGGCGTCGAATTCGGCTTCGGAGAGGAAAAGGCTTCCGTCGAACGCCCGCGTCGCCCGGATATCGGCCAGCAGGCGCGCCGCGGCGGCCGGATCGACCGGGATCTCGAAGCGGTGGTAGCCGCGCAGGGTGAAGTCCTGGGTCGGGCTGGCGCTCTCCTGGCGGCGCGCGGCGGCGGGCATGGCTCACTCCGAAGCTCGTTCGCCCCGATCAGAAGACCGGTTCGGTTAAGGGTTCGGGAACAGCAGCCCGCGCACCCGCGCCGCCAAGGCGTCCCGGTCTTTCAGGTCGCACTCCCAGATCGTCTCGACGCGCCAGCCCTTGGCCTCCAGCGCAGCGCCCGCGGCCACGTCCCGCGCCCGGTTGCGGCCCACCTTGGCGGTCCAGTAGTCGCGGTTGGCCTTCGGAACCCGCGCGCCGCGGGCGCAGTCGTGGCCGTGCCAGAAGCAGCCGTGCACGAAGATCGCCAGCCGCCGCCCCGCCAGCACGATGTCCGGCTTACCGGGCAGGTCGGCGCGATGGAGCCGATAGCGCGCGCCCAGCCCCCAGATCAGCCGGCGCACTTGCCGCTCGGGCCCGGTGTCCTTGCCCTTGACCCGCCGCATCACCGCCGAGCGTTTCTCGGGGCCGTAGACGTCGGTCATGGCGCGAGGGTCTCGGCGCTGACGTCAGAGCCCTTCGAACAGGACGGTGGAGAGATAGCGCTCGGCGAAGCTCGGGATGAAGGTGACGATCGTTTTCCCGGCCATCTCGCCCCGCGAAGCCACGTCGAACGCGGCCGTCAAGGCCGCGCCGGACGAGATGCCCACCGGCACGCCCTCCACCTTGGCGCACTTCCTGGCCATCTCGATGGCGTCCTCGTTGGAGACCTGCACCACCTCGTCCATCACCCCGCGGTCGAGGATGGCGGGCACGAAGCCGGCGCCGATGCCCTGGATCTTGTGCGGTCCCGGCGCGCCGCCCGACAGCACCGGCGAGCCGGTGGGTTCGACCGCGATCATCCGCACCGAGGGCTTCCTCGCCTTCAGCGCCTGGCCGACGCCGCTGATGGTGCCGCCGGTGCCGACGCCGGAGATCACCACATCCACCGCGCCCTTGGTGTCGTTCCAGATCTCCTGGGCGGTGGAGACGCGGTGGATCAGCGGATTGGCGGCGTTCTCGAACTGCTGCGGCATCACCGAGCCCTTGATCTCGTCCAGCAGTTCGCGCGCCCTAGCCACCGCGCCGACCATGCCGCGCTCGGCCGGGGTCAGTTCCAGCCGCGCGCCCAGCAGGATCAGCATCTTGCGCCGCTCGATCGACATGCTTTCGGGCATCACCAGGATCAGGTTCAGCCCCTTGGCCGCGGCCACGAAGGCCAGCGCGATGCCGGTGTTGCCGCTGGTGGGCTCGATGATGGTCGAGCCCTCGGTGATCAGGCCCTGCGCCTCCATCGCCTCGATCATGGCGACGCCGATGCGGTCCTTCACCGAGCCGAGCGGATTGAAGAACTCCAGCTTCGCCAGCACCGTCCCCTTCGGCTTCAGCTCGGCGGTGAGCCGCGGCAGCCGGATCAGCGGCGTGTCGCCGATCGTGTCGAGGATCGAGTCGTAGATCTTGCCGCGCCCGGCGCGCTTGTAGCGGGCGGCGTCGTAGTCGTGGCTGGCGGTGTCCATGGAGCGTCCTTGGGACGAGAGAAGGCCCTGTCGGGTGCGAACTTAGGGCTTCGGCGGGATTTTGGAAACGCTCAGGCGGCGGCCGAGGCGGAATGGCGGCCCAGCAACGGCTCGAAGATCTCGGCCGCGAGGCGACGCACCACCGGCACGACGACGCCGTCGCCCGCCAGGTGCAGGCCGGCGTTGGCGCTGGCGGGCAGAACGTAGCTGTCCGGCAACCCCATCAACCGCGCCGCCTCGCGCGCCGTCAGCAGCCGGCTTCTCACCTTGCCGGCCTCAGCGACCAGGATGAACTGCCGCGACGAGCCGCCACCGGGCGTCCTGAGGCACCCGGCCAGGCCGTCGAACCGCGCCTCGGCCCGCTGCTCGCCGCCCCGCATCCGCCGGAACACCGCCCCGACACGCCGCTCGCCGCTGGCCAGCGCCGCCTCGAGCCTTTGCCGATGCAGCTCGCCCATCATCGCGACGAGCGCCCGGGTCTCAGCCTCCGAGCGCCAGGCGACGGCGTCGTCCGGCTCCAGCACGGCGGCGAGATCGAGGTTGTGGCGCGGCGGCGCGGCAAGCCGCCAGTCGATCCAGCGCGCCCGCAGCGGCGCCGGCAGGCGGTCGCGGGCCTCGCGCACCGCGCGGCTGCGGCTCGGCGGTCCGGTGAGGCCCGACGGGTCTTCCTGGGTGGCGACGATCACGCACCGGGTGCGCGACTGCGGCAGGTAGTCGGCGGCGTCGATCTCCAGCGCGCCGAAGCGGTAGCCGGCGCCCGCCAGCGCCGCGCACACCGCCTCGAAGTCGCGACCGCCATGCGAGGTGAAGAGGCCCGAGACGTTCTCGATGGCGACAATGCGCGGCGCCCGGTCCTGGCCGGCGAGCGCCTGCATCAGCCACCAGAAGCCGAAGAACGCCGACGAGCGGCCGCCCATCAGCCCGGCGCGGCCGCCGGCGAGGCTCAGGTCCTGGCAGGGGCTTGAGGCCCAGGCGAGATCGGCGCGGCCGGGCAGATCGTGCGGGCTCGCCTGCCAGACATCGCCTTCATGCAGATGGCCGTCGCCGAAGTTGGCCCGATAGGCCGCCGTCTTCATCGCATCGAAGTCATTGGCGAACAGGCACTCCCACCCCGCGCCCAGCCCCAGCCGCGCCATCCCGCCGCCGGCGAAGAACTCGTAGAAGGTGAAGGGCCCACCGCTCATCGGAACGCAGGATGGGGCGATTTGCTGGACCTGTCGCGACTGGATCGCGGCTAATCCCTTGGCGCGCGCCGCCGGTGGGATCACAATGCCCGCAGAACAAGACGACCCCAGGGAGAGCGCCATGGAACGGCCCTATGATCTCGTCGTGCGCGGCGGCCTCATCTACGACGGCACCGGCGGCGAGGCGTTTAAGGGCGACGTCGCGGTCAAAGACGGGCGCATCGCGGCGGTCGGCGAGGTTTCGGGCGCCGGCGCCGAGGAGATCGACGCCACGGGCAAGATCGTCGCCCCCGGCTTCGTCGACATCCACACCCACTACGACGGCCAGGCCACCTGGGAATCGCGCATGCAGCCCTCGTCGTGGCACGGCGTCACCACGGTGGTGATGGGCAATTGCGGGGTCGGCTTCGCCCCCTGCCGGCCGGAGGACCACGACCGGCTGGTGCGGCTGATGGAAGGCGTCGAGGACATCCCGTTCCCGGTGCTCACCGAGGGCCTGCCGTGGAACTGGGAGAGCTATCCGGACTATCTGGACAAGCTCGCCGAGCGCCGGTTCGACGTCGACATCGGCAGCCAGCTGCCGCACGCGGCGCTGCGCGTCTATGTGATGGGCCAGCGCGGGGTCGACCGCGAGCCGGCGACTGAGGACGACATCGTCCGCATGGCGGCCCTCGCCAGGCAGGCGATGGAAGCCGGCGCCATTGGCTTCGGCACGTCGCGGACGCTGAACCACCGCTCGTCGGACGGCTCGCCCATCGCCACCCTGACCGCCGGCGAGGACGAACTCACCGGCATCGCGCTCGGCATCGCGGCGGCGGGCAAGGGCGTGCTGCAGGTGGTGTCCGACTTCGCCGACGAAGCGGCCGAGTTCGCCATGCTGCGTCGGGTGGTGGAGCGTTCGGGCCGGCCGATGTCGTTCTCGCTGATCCAGAGCCCGCTGCGGCGCGACAACTACCTCACCTTGCTGGACAAGGTGGAGGACGCGGTCGGCGCCGGCCTGAACATCAAGGCCCAGGTCGCCGCGCGACCGGTGGGCGTGCTCTTCGGCCTGGAGCTGACGCTCAATCCCTTCACCCCCTATCCAGTCTACAAGGAGATCGCGGGGCGTCCGCTGGCCGAGCGCGTGGCGCTGCTGAAGGACCCCGAGTTCCGCGAACGCCTGCTCTCGCATCCGCCGGAAGGCCGGGTGCGCGGGCGGATGAAGGACTGGACCAACATGCATCCGGTGGTCGGCATGCCCGACTATGAGCCGACGCCGGAAACCTCGATCGCGGCCATCGCCGAACGCACCGGCCATGCGCCGGAAATCGTGGCGCTGGACCACATGGTCTCCAGCGACGGCCACGCGATGATCTACCTGCCGGTGCTCAACTACACCGACGGCGACCTCGAGCCGGCGCGCCAGATGATGACCCACAAGGACTGCGTGCCCGGTCTGTCGGACGGCGGCGCCCACGTCGGCACCATCTGCGACGGCAGCTTCCCGACCACCCTGCTCACCTACTGGACCCGCGACCGCACCCGCGGCCCACGCCTGCCGCTGGCCCACATCATCCGGCTACAGGCCAGGGAGACCGCCCGCGCCGTCGGCCTTTATGACCGTGGGGTGCTGAAGGTCGGCTATCGCGCCGATCTCAATGTGATCGACTACGACAACCTGCGCCTCCACGCGCCCGAGATCGTCTACGACCTGCCGGCGGGCGGCAAGCGGCTGCTGCAACGCGCCAGCGGCTATGCGGCGACGGTGGTGGCGGGCCAGGTCACCTACCGCGACGGCGAGGCGACCGCCGCCCTGCCCGGCCGGCTGCTGCGCGGCGCCCAAGCCGCGCCGATGGCCGCCGCGGCGGAGTAGTCTTCGAGGCGCTTGAAAGTCGAGGCGCGCAATTGACTTTGGCGGCCCCGTCCCCTATTGCCGCCCGCTCTCTAGCGCCCCCTGTCCTTCGGAGCTCGTCCCGTGAAGCGCACCTTTCAACCCTCCCGCCTCGTGCGCAAGCGCCGGCATGGGTTCCGCTTGCGGATGTCCACCAAGAACGGTCGAAAGATCATCGCCCGCCGCCGCGCGCAAGGCCGCAAGCGCCTGACGGCGTAGTCACCCAACGACGCTCAACTTCCCGATTCCGTATCCCTCGCCCCACCGAAGAGTGGGGAGAGGTCGGCCGCATGCCGTCAGGCGTGCGGACGGGAGAGGGGTGCTTGCCGCCAAAGGCGACAAGCCTGGCGTCCGAGGACGCCAGAAGGGATACATTGCGGGCGCCTCGAAGGACGCATGACCGAAGCCGCCCCACGCCTCGAACACCTGAGAAAACGCGCCGATTTCCTCGCCGCGGCGAAGGCGCATGCCTGCGGGCGGGGCGCGGTGCTGGTGCAGGCGCGCGATCGCGACGACGGCTCGGCGGCGATCCGGGTCGGCTTCACCGCCACGCGGCGGATCGGCGGGGCGGTGATGCGAAATCGCGCCAAACGGCGCCTGCGCGAGGCGGCGCGGGCCATGCTGCCCCTGGAAGGTCGGCCTGGGTGCGACTATGTGCTCATCGCCCGAGGTGGCGCGGGCGCTCGGCCCTGGCCGCGTCTCCTTGACGATGTGAAAACCGCGCTGATAAGGCTCGCGGCCGATCTCGGCGCCCCAAGGGGTGAGGCCGCCGCGCCCGCGACGCCCCGTCCCGAGCCTACCTGAAGGTCCGCTCACGCGTCCGATGCAGAACGACAGCAACCGCAACTTCATCATCTTCCTGGTCGTGACCGTGGTGCTGGTCATGCTCTACGAGCAGTTCGTCATCTCGCCGACGGAGAAGCGCCATCAGGCCGAGGTCGCTCAGGCCCAGGCCGTGGCCGCCGCGCAGCAGCAGGCGGGCCTCGCGCCCAACGGCCAGCCGGAGGCGCCCAAGCTCACCCGCGCCCAGGCGCTCGCCGCCGGTCCCCGCGTCGCCGTCGACACGCCGCAGCTCGCCGGCTCGATCAGTCTCACTGGCGCCCGCCTCGACGACCTCTTCCTGAAGCAATACCGCGAGACCACGGCGGCCAACTCGCCGCCGGTGGAGCTGCTGCGGCCGCTGGGCGCGGACAACGCCTATTTCGCCGTCGACGGCTGGATCGGTCAGAACGTCGCCGGCCTGCCCGATGAGGACACGGCCTGGACCCAGACCTCGCAGGGTCCGCTCACCGACGCCCATCCGCTGGAGCTGACCTATACGGCGCCGGACGGCCTGGCGTTCAACCGCGAGATCAAGGTCGACCCGCAGTCCCTGTTCACCGTCACCGACACGGTGCGCAACACCGGGACCCAGGCCGTCAGCCTCGCGCCCTACGGCTCGGTGCAGCGGCGCGGCGTGCCGCCCGAGCTCGGCAAGATCAGCATGGAAGGCGCGATCGGCATGTTCGACCGCGTGCTGCGCGAGTTCAAATACCAAGCCTGGAAGAAGGGCGGCGACAAGGACTACACCTCGACCGGCGGCTGGGTCGGCATCACCGACAAATACTGGATGACGGTGTTCGCGCCGGCGCAGACCGAGGCCGTGCACGCCAAGTTCCTGGTCACGCCGGTCAACGGCGTCGACGTCTATGAGGCCAACTACACCGGCGCCGTCCGTACGCTGGCGCCCGGCGCGACGGCGACGGAAACCACCCACGTCTTCGCCGGCGCCAAGGTGGTGACGACGCTGCGCGCCTACGGAACCAGCCTTGGCCTGCCGAACTTCGACAAGGCGGTCGACTGGGGCTGGTTCGAAGTGCTGTCCAAGCCGGTCTTCCTCGTGCTCGACTTCTACGCCGGCTACCTGGCGAAGATCGGCCTCGGCTTCGGCTTCGCCATCCTGGCGCTCACCATCTCCATCCGCGTGCTGATGTTCCCGGCCTTCAACGCGTCGTACTCGATGTCGACGAAGATGAAGAAGGTGCAGCCGCAGATGAAGGCGCTGCAGGAGCGGCTGAAGGCCGACCCGCCGGCGCTGCAGAAAGAGATGATGGCGCTCTACGCGCGGGAGAAGATCAATCCGGTCACCGGCTGCATCCCCATGCTGCTGCCGCTGCCGGTGTTCTACGCGCTGAACAACGTCTTCAACGTTACCATCGAGATGCGCCACGCCTCGTTCGGCTGGGTGAAGGACCTCTCGGCGCCGGACCCGACCACGATCTGGAACCTGTTCGGCCTTCTGCCCTGGGATCCGGTGACCAATCCCTGGGTGCTGGCGCTCGAGCACATCCCGTTCGCCGGCGGCGTCTTCACCCTGCTGTTCCACCTGGGCGCCTGGCCGATCATCTACGCGGCGACCATGTGGTGCTCGCTGCTCACCGGCCCGACCATGACCGGCATCGACCCGACCCAGCAGAAGCTGATGCGCTGGATGCCGTGGCTGTTCATGATCGTGCTGGCGCAGAGCTCGGTGGGCCTGGTGATCTACTGGTCGTTCTCGTCCATGTTCACCATGGCGCAGCAGTACGTGCTGATGCGCCGCTTCAAGGTGGACAACCCCATCGACGACTTCTTCGCCCGCCTTTTCCATCCGAAGAGCGGCGCGAAGGACACGAAGGCGGCGGGGTGAGCGAGGCCTTCACGCCCGACGAGATCGAGGCGGCGCGGGTGATGTTCGCCAGACCGGCCGAGTTCCTGATGGGCGCCGCGAAGATCGAGCAGCTGCCGCCGCCCGACCTGCCGGAGATCGCCTTCGCCGGCCGCTCCAACGTCGGCAAGTCCAGCCTGATCAACGCCCTGGTCGGCCGCTCGGGCCTCGCCCGCAGCTCCTCGGAGCCGGGGCGGACGCGCGAGGTGAACTTCTTCCTGCTCGACGGGCGCGTGCGGCTGGTCGACCTGCCGGGCTACGGCTTCGCCAAGGCCTCGCGCGGCGAGACCAAGCGCTTCCAGAACCTGGCCCGCGACTATCTGCGCGGCCGGCCCAACCTGCGCCGGGTGTTCCTGCTGATCGACGCGCGCCACGGGCTGAAGCCGCCGGACGCCGTCGCCATGGACGCCTTCGACCTCGCCGCCGTCTCCTACGAGATCGTGCTGACCAAGTCCGACAAGCTGAAACCCGCCGAGGCGGAGGCGATGCGGCTTGGCGCCGAGGCCGCCGTCGCCAAGCGTCCGGCCGCGTTTCCGCGCGCCCTCGCCGCCTCGGCGGTGAGCGGCCTGGGGCTCGAACTGGTCCGCGCCGAGGCCGCCGGGGCCGCCTTCGCTTGAGTCCGAACCGGACGGCGGCCCCACCGGCGGGGTGACATCGCCCCCCACCTTCGCTATCGAGGCGCCCCGAACGCCAGGACTGACCATGTCCCACTTCCCGCTCTCGCCCGACGCCGATGGCTGACACCGCCGAGATGCGCGAGGCCCAGGGCTGGGCCACGGCCAAGACCCTGGCCGAGGCGCTGCCCTATATCCAACGCTACGACCGCAAGATCGTGGTGATCAAATACGGCGGCCACGCCATGGGCGAGGAGGCCCAGGCGAAACTGTTCGCCGCCGACGCCGTGCTGCTCAAGCTGCTCGGCCTGCATCCGGTGATCGTCCACGGCGGCGGGCCGCAGATCTCCGCCATGCTGGAACGCGCCGGGGTCAAATCGACCTTCGTCGACGGCCTTCGGGTCACCGATACGGCCACGATGGAAGTGGCCGAGATGGTGCTCTCCGGCGCGATCAACAAGGAGATCGCCAACTGGGTCACCCTCGCCGGCGCCGAGGCCGACGTGCGCGGCGTGGGGCTGTCGGGCAAGGACGGGCGGCTGATCACGGTGGAGAAAGCGGTCCGCAGCCGCAAGACGGCGGGCTCCGCGGTCGAGGAGATCGTCGATCTCGGCTTCGTCGGCGAGCCGACGCAGGTCGATCCGAAGCTGATCCTGGCGCTGATCAATTCCGAGGACGACTACATCCCGGTGATCGCCCCGATCGGCGTCTCCGCCGAGGGCGACACCTACAACATCAACGCCGACACCGTGGCCGGGGCCCTCGCCGCCGCGCTCGGGGCCAAGCGCCTGCTGCTGCTCACCGACGTGCAGGGCGTCATCGGCCGCAACGGCGAGCTGGTCCGCCAGCTAACCTGCCAGGAAGCCGGCAAGGCGGTCGCCACCGGCGTCGTCACCGGCGGCATGATCCCCAAGCTGGAGACCGCCGTCGCGGCGGTGGAGGGCGGGGTCGAGTCCGCCGTCATCCTCGACGGCCGCCGTCCCCACGCCATGCTGGTCGAACTCTTCACCGAACACGGCGCCGGCACCCTGGTGAAGGCGTGAGGCGCGTGACCGGCGCCGACCTCAGCCACGTCGACACCTGGCTGTTCGACCTCGACAACACCCTCTACCCGCTCGAGACCGGCCTCGGGATCGACATCGCCGAGCGCATCACCGACTACATGCAGCGCCTCACCGGCCTGCCGCGCGATGAGGCCCACGCGCTGCAGAAGCGCTACCTCGCCGATCACGGCCTGACCCTGCGCGGCCTGATTCTGCACCACGACGTCGACCCGGACGAATTCCACGCGATGTTCGCCGACCTGTCGCTGGCGGCGCTGTCGCGCGATGCGGCGCTGATTTCAGCGATCGAGCGGCTGCCGGGCCGCCGCCTGGTCTTCACCAACGCCGACGCCGGCCACACGGCGCGGGTGCTGGCGCGGCTCGGACTGGAAGGGCTGTTCCAGGGCGTCTTCCACATCGAAAGCGCCGGCTTCACGCCCAAGCCCGATCGCGTAGCGTTCGAGCGGCTGATCGCCACCCATCTGGTCGCGCCGGTGGCCACCGCCTTCTTCGAGGACAGCGTGTCCAACCTGAAGACCGCCGCGGAACTCGGCATGACCACGGTGCTGGTCGGCCTGAACGCCGAAGCCAATACCGACACCTTTA
>Ga0302317_10002154_pt1 | contig 13727 bp, 9 predicted proteins | sample III_Palsa_N3_3_FD_200450 | JGI IMG/M metagenome (GOLD analysis project Ga0302317, IMG submission 200450) | Peat permafrost microbial communities from Stordalen Mire near Abisko, Sweden - III_Palsa_N3_3 | ecosystem: Environmental > Terrestrial > Soil > Palsa > Peat permafrost | place: Sweden...
TGGAAGGCGCCGAGTACCGAGATGGCCGGGGTGATGATGGCGTCGCCGTAGAAGAGGGCCGCGCCCACCACGCCGAGAAGGAAGATCGCCATGGTCCGCTTGCCCATGGCCCGCTGCGCCAGCGCCATGAGGGAGAGCACGCCGCCTTCGCCCTTGTTGTCCGCCCGCATGACGAACAGCACGTACTTGATGGTCACCACCAGGATCAGGGCCCAGAGCGCCAGGGACACCACGCCGAGGATGGCCGGCTTGGTCACCGGATCGTGCGCCGCCTGGGTCATGGCTGCCTGGAAGGCGTAGAGGGGGCTGGTGCCGATGTCGCCGAACACCACGCCGATGGAGCCGATCGCCAGACCCCAGAAGCCGGTGACGGCCTTGTGGCCATGACCGTGCCGCGCCGTCTCCTCCAAGGTCATGGCTGGGGCGGCGGAGGGCGCTGCGTCTGCGTCCTTGATTGCGGGTGCTGGGGAAGGGCCGCCGTTGATTACGGCAGCCGTGGTCTCTGAGGCCGTCACAGCCATCTAATCCTTCTGGACGACAAACGGCGACACGCCAAAGGTTCGTCCCTCAATTCGACCGCGCCTGAGGCGGGGCGCGCCGCGATACGCCTTTTTTCCGCCCGGTTCAATCACGGCTCTCATGTGACCCTTGCGACCGCTAACCACCAGTCATTGCGGAGTGCGTCAGTGACGCTTACGTTTCATGAAGAAACTCATTGAAATGTCCGACAGCCAAAGATTCCCCGTCGCCGCCCACGCCCTGGCCTACATGGCCCATGCGGGAGCCCGTGCGCCCTGCTCGGCGGTCTCCAGCGCCGAGCTCGCCGCTTCCATGCCCACCAATCCGGTAGTGGTGCGGCGGGTGACCGCCATGCTGGCCAAGGCGGGGCTGATCGCGGCCAGGTCCGGCTCCACCGGCGGCTCCTGGCTGCTGCGGGCGCCGGAGACCATCACGCTGGATCAGGTGCTTCGGGCTGTGAACGGCTGCGCCAACTTCGGCTCGCCGCCGCCGGGGGTGAAGGGATGTCCCGTGGGCGAGCGCATCCCGGACGCCGTGCGGGGCGCCATCGCCGCCGCCGACAAGGCCGCGGGCGAACGTCTCTCACGCATCACCGTTGCAGATCTCTTGGCCGACGCCGCCGCTCAGGCCTAGCTTAAGGCCGCTTCAGAAAATCTTCGCATCTGGCCTGTTGCGTCTCGGCGCACCAATCCGTATCTGACACTGTATCAGTTCATATGGAGCGCTGCAGATGGCCAAGGTCGCAATCGTCTGTCACTCGGGCTACGGCCATACCGCCGTCGTGGCCGAACACGTGGCCAAGGGCGTACAGGACGGCGGCGCCGAAGCCGTGCTGCTGAAGATCGAAGGGCTGACCGACGACTTCGGCCCCACCCTCGACGCGGTGAGCGGCGCCGACGCCGTGATCTTCGGCGCGCCAACCTACATGGGCGACGTTTCCGCACCGTTCAAAGCGTTCGCCGACGCCAGCTCGAGAGTGTTCGCCACGCGCGCCTGGGCTGACAAACTGGCCGCCGGCTTCACCAACTCCCACAGCTATTCCGGCGACAAGCTGCACGCCCTGCAGAGCCTGTCCATCCTGGCCGCCCAGCACGGCATGAACTGGATCAACCTCGGCCTCGCCCCTCCGGGCATCACCGCCGCCGAGCGCGGGCCCGAGACCCTCAACCGGGTCGGGAGCTTCATCGGCCTGATGACCCAGTCCGACAACGCGGGCGCCGACGTCGCCCCGCCGTCAGGCGATCGCGAAACCGCCCGCCTCCTCGGCGAACGCGTGGCCAAGGCGGCGATCCGCTGGAGCCGGGGCGCGAATCCGCCGCAGGGCTGAAAGGCTCCGCAGACCGCCTAATTCGGCACATTCGCGGCGTCGCGGTATAAGTCGTGATTCGACGCCAGCGGGCGTCGATCCGGAACCTGTCGCATGGCTGCATTCGACGCCGCATTCGCCGCCGCGGGCGGCGCCACCAGCCTCGCGCTGGCGGCGGCCCTCTGGGCCTTGGCCCAGAAGCGCAGCGCCCAGGTGCAGATTCGCGCCCTGGCCGCCGAGCTGAAGGGTCTGCGCGACAAGGAGGAGGTGGCTCACGCTTCCACCGAAGCGTTCGATTCCGCCTTCATCGTCATCGCCGTCGAGGACGGACAGGCGGTGGAGGCCCGCGCCGCCTCCGGTCCCGAGAGCCTGATCGGCTGCGCCGTGGCGCTCGGCCTGCCCGAGGACGCCAGCGCCGCGACGGTGCTGCAGGCCCTGACCCGCTCCGATCCTGAACATGCGCGACGGCTGAAAGCGCTGATCGAGCGCGGCGAGCCCTGCGATTTCGAAGCGCGCGGCCCTCATGGCGAGGGCCAGCCCGGCGCCAAGAGCGCGGTAGTGGTCGAGGGTCGTACAGCGGGCGCCTTTGCGTGGCTGCGCCTGTCGGTCTCCACCGGCGCGGGACTGCCCTCGGCGGCCCGGTTCGCCGACTTCCTCGACGCCTATCCCAATCCCGCCTGGATCAGCGGCCCCGCCGGTCGCCTGATCTGGGCCAACCGCGCCTGGCTGAAGGCGGCGGAGGCGGAGACGGTGGAGGATGCGCTATCGCGGGGCCTCAGCTTTGATCGCGGCGTGGAGAGCCTTGCGGCGGAGGCGGCGGGCTTGGTCCAGCGTCGCGAGGGCCTGCGCTGGGCGCCCATCGAGGGCCGGCGGCGCGCCTTCTTCGTCACCGCTCAGCCGCTGGAGGGCGGCGGCGCGGGCGCCATCGCGCTGGACGTCACCGAGATGGAGGACATGCGCGAAGCCCTGAAGCGTCAGGACGCCGCCCACGACGAGACCCTGAACCGCCTCGCCGACGCCGTGGCCATCTTCGGGCCCGACCGGCGGCTCTCCTACCACAACACCGCCTTCGCCGACCTCTGGAACCTGGAGCCTGCCTGGCTGGCGGAGGGGCCGTCCCACGGGGAGGTGCTGGACCGCCTGCGCCAGCGCCGCCGCCTGCCCGAACAGGTGGACTACGCCGCCTGGAAGGCCCGCGAGATGGGCTTCTACGAGCAGATCCAGGTCGGGCCGGACGAGCTTTGGAGCCTGCCGGACGGCCGGACCTTGCGCATCGTCCGCCAGCCCCACCCCTTCGGCGGCATGCTGCTGCTCTTCTCCGACATCACCGGCGAGCTGAAGCTGCGCGCCCAGTACAACAGCCTCCTGCAAGTGCAGCAGGCCACCCTCGACAAGCTCAACGACGCGGTGGCCGTATTCGGCTCGGACGGGCGGCTGCGCTTGCACAACGAGGCGTTCGAGCGGTTCTGGGGGGTGAGCGCCCAGGCCATGTCGGACGCGGGCGACTTTGACGGCGTGGCCAACCTCTGCATCCCGCTGGTGCACGACCGCGCCTTCTGGAGCGAGCTGAAGGCCCGCATCGCCGACCCCGATCCCCAGGCCCGAGAGCCCATCTCCGGCGAAACCCGGACCTCGGACCAGCGCATCGTCGCCTTTCAGACGCGACCCCTGCCGGATGGCGCCACCCTGGTGGGTTTCGACGACGTGACCGCGACCCGCCAGCTGGAGCGCGCCGTGATGGAGCGCTCCGAGGCGCTGAGCGAAGCCGAGCGGCTGAAGCGGGATTTCGTCGGCAACGTCTCCTATGAGCTCCGCACCCCGCTCACCACCATCATCGGCTATTCGGAACTCTTGGAGAGCCTCGGCGACGCCCTGCCGGAGCGCTCGCGGGGCCATGTGGCCTCCGTGCGCGCCGCCGCCTCCCAGCTCGCGCGCTCCATCGACGACGTGCTCGACATGGCCCAGATCGACGCCGACGAGATGGCGCTCAGCCTGCACGACGTGGACGTGGCCGACCTCATGGCCGCCACCGCCGCCCGCGCCGAGCGGCTGGCGGAATCCGGCGGGGTGAAGATCGTCGCCACCGTCGGCGAGGCGGGGGTGATCCGCGCCGACGCCCGGCGCCTCGAGCAGGTGCTGGACCATCTGGTGGCCAACGCCGTCCGATCCACCCCCTCGGGCGGGCAGGTGACGCTGGACGCCCGCCGCGCGCTTGGCGAGGTGCAGATCCGGGTCAAGGACACCGGGCGCGGCATCCCTTTCCACGTGCAGGCCCATATCTTCGACCGCTTCGTCGGGCGCGAGCGCGGCGGCCCCGGCCTCGGCCTTGCGCTCGTGAAGGCCCTGGTGGAGCTGCACGGCGGGTGGGTGGACCTCGAGAGCGAGCCCGGCGCCGGCGCCACCTTCACCTGCCACCTACCCGAAGCCGCCTACGCCGGCGCGGCGCACCCCGAGCTGAGCTTCGGCTAGACCTCTGCGGGCCTCAGGCCGCGGCGAGCGCCGCCCGCGCCAGCCGTTCGCCCGCCGCCGCGTCGCCCGAAAGGGCTGCGACCGCCGCCGGCCCGTCCAGCACCGACGCCAGGAAGGCCTTCCGCTCGGCGAAGTCGGGAAACCGCGCGCGGACGTCGCCCTGGATCGCCTTTAGCATGCCGGCGAGATCGCCCACCCGCTGCGGCATCACCCTGTCGATCTCGGCTTTCAGACGCCCCGCCAGCAACGGCCCCGAACCTGTCGTGCCCACCGCCGCCACCACCGCGCCGCGATCCACCAGGGCGGGGGTGTAGAAGTCGCAGTGCGCCGGCCGGTCGACCACATTCACCAGCATGGCGCCCCCGGCCCGGGCCGCGGCGGCGCAGGCGATAGCGGTGGCTTCATCCGGGCTGGCGATGAAGACCAGCGCCGCGCCCGCATAGGTCTGCGGATCGAGCGCCGCAGGGCCATCCGGCACGCGCACCAGCTCCGCCGGAGAGCCTGCGAACAGCACAGCCTTGCCGTCCGCCATCTCCCCCTCGCCCACCACGATCACGCGGCGGCCCTTGAGCGGCACGAAGGCGGGGAAGGCGTCCATGAGACCTCTTTAAGCTCATGGCGGGTCACGAGCGAGACGCCAATTCCGCCCGCGCCACTTTCAACCCTCACCCATCCAGCCGTCATTCTAGGCCTTGTGCCTAGGGCGTGTAGTCAACCTGATTGCTGATTTTGGCGCAGTCTGGTTCAAGGCTCGTGTCGCCGACGAGCGCTGGCGTCGCAAGTTGCGGCGCGTGGGGATGTGGGCGCCATGTCGATCCAGACCTCTATCAAACCCGAAACAGGGTCGAGCGCTTCTTCTGCAGCCTCAAACCGTTCCGACGCGCGGCAACCCGCTTCGACAAGCTCGCTCGAAACTTCCTCGCCACCATCGCCTCATATCGGCAAGGCTTCGGATCAGAAAAGGTTAAGTCCATGCCCAGGGACAAGGCCTAGGATGAAGGGCTGTAGAGTTGAGGTTGAAAGTGAGGGCATGAGTTCGCGCTCCCGCGCTTCAGCGGCGCGGCGTGACGGTGAAAAGGTGCGGAGCGCCGGGCCCTTTCGGGGATGAGGAGCAGTATGCGGCCATTTCGAAGGCGGGGTTAAGGGAGGGGGATAAGGTTGGCGTTGCCCTCCCTTTGGATGGGGAGGGGCAGGATGGGATGACGCCGCTGGCGGACCTTCCTCTCACGACCGCGTCATCCTGAACGCCCGTCACCCCCATCCCCGGCCCTTCCCCCATCAAAGGGGGAAGGGAGCCCCTGGTGAATAGGGGCCGGATAAGGTCCTTCTCCCGCTCTCTGGACCGGCGAGGAAAACGGTCTACGCGCTCCAGAAGCCCACGAGGCGCTTGGTTTCGGCGACGATGGGATCAGCCACGGCGCGGGCGCGCTCGGCGCCGTTTTTCAGGACGCGGTCGATCTCGGCGGGGTCGTCCATGAGCCGGCGCATGGCGTCGGTGACGGGGCGGAGCGTCTCCACCGCCACATCCGCCAGCGCCGGCTTGAAGGCGCCGAAGCCCTGGCCGGCATAGTCGGCCAAAACCTCCGCCCTGGTGCGATCGGTGAGGGCGGCGAACACGCCGACGAGATTATCCGCCTCGGGACGGCCCTTGAGCTCCTCCAAGGTGTCCGGCAACGGCTCGGCATCGGTCTTGGCCTTCCTAATCTTACTGGCGATCTGGTCGGGGGTGTCGAGGAGGTTGATGCGCGAATTGTCCGACGGATCGGACTTGGACATCTTCGCCGACCCGTCGCGCAGGCTCATCACCCGCGTGGCGGGGCCCTGAATCACGGGTTCGGGCAGGGGGAAGAAGTTCGAGGCGCCGTAGTCGTTGTTGAACTTCTGGGCGATGTCGCGGGTCAGCTCCAAGTGCTGCTTCTGGTCCTCGCCCACCGGCACGTGGGTGGCCTTGTAGACCAGGATGTCGGCCGCCTGCAGCACGGGGTAGGTGTAGAGGCCGACGGAGGCCCGCTCCTTGTGCTGGCCCGACTTCTCCTTGAACTGGGTCATGCGGTCGAGCCAGCCGAGGCGGGCGACGCAGTTGAAGATCCACGCCAGCTCCACATGCGCCGGCACCGCCGACTGGGGGAAGATGGTGGAGCGGGCGGGATCGAGGCCAGCGGCGATGTAGGCGGCGGCGATCTCGCGGGTCTGGGCGGTGAGAACGGCGGGATCCTGCCAGACGGTGATGGCGTGCAGGTCGGCGACGAACAGGAAGGAGGGCGCGCCCTCCTCCTGCAGCTGCACGAACCGCTTCAGGGCGCCGAGGTAATTGCCGAGGTGGAGCGCGCCGGAGGCCTGGATGCCCGAGAGCACCAGCTTGGAAGGCGCAGCGGCAGAGCCGCTGTCGGCGACGGGGGTCGGATCGGTCATGGACGGAAACTCACGGAAGGATGCGCGCGAGGGCTCGCGCCGGGACGGGTCGCGCCTGGAGAGGCGGTCAGGCGGCGTTGCGGCGCCATCGGGCGGTGGTCAGGGCTCTCGCGTCCATGGTCCGGCTTTAAGCCCTCGCAGACCAGCGGGCAAGATCGGCGCCTTGGACAAGGTTATCTGGCGGCGCTGGCGCGGGCGCGCTCCAGCCGGCGTTTGGGGGGACTGGCGTCCTCGGCCTGCAGGACGGCCACGAGGGCGATCTTCAGGGCGGCGATGCGCTTGGGATCGATGAGCTTCCCGCCGTCTTCGCCCGAGACATAGAAGGCGTCCACCGCCCGCTCGCCATAACCGTCCACATGGGCCGACAGGATGGAGAGGCGGGCGTCGGCCAGGGTGCGGGCGAGGGCCTCAAGGAGCCCCGTCCGGTCCCGGCCCGAGACCTCCACCACGGTGGCGGCGCCCGACGCCTCGTTGTCCACCGAAACGTTGGCGGGCACGGTGAAGGCGGCGGCGCGACCGAGATCGAAGGGGCGCGTGGTCTCATAGGTGGGTTTGACGCCCCGGGCCGCAGCCTCCAGCGCCCCGGCCAGCTTCAGCAGCACCAGGGGATTGTCCCGCCCGAACGGGCCGCCGCCTGAGTCCTGTACATGGAAGACGTCGAGCGCCTCGCCATCGCGGGAGGTGTAGACCCTCGCGCCCACCACGTTGCAGCCCATGGCGGCGAAACAGGCGGCCAGGTCGGCGAACAGGCCCCGCCGGTCCCGAGCCGCCACCACCACTTCGGTGACGTTGCGCACCGGGTTAGCTTCGGCGAGAGCCGCGGAGCCGCCCAGCCCGGTCGCGCGGCGCACCAGGGCGTGGTGGGCCTGCTGCTCGGCGAGGGGAAAGCTGTTGAAGTAGGCGTCTTCCATGGTGTCGGCCCAGCCGACGAGGCTCGCCGCGGCGCCGGGGCCGCAGAGGGCGAGGCGGGCGGCGGCGGCGCGCTCGTGCTGCACGGTGACGGCGTGCGTGTCCGGCTCAGCCCGACCACCGCGGAACAGGGCCTCGGTGGCGCCGTAGAGGTCCTTCAGGAGCTGGCCCTTCCAGCCGTTCCAGACCCCGGGCCCCACGGCGCGGATATCCGCCACGGTCAGCACGAATAGCATCCGCAGGCGTTCCGGCGTCTGCACGATGCGGGCGAATGCGGCGATGGTGCCCGGATCGGAGATGTCCCGTTTCTGGGCGTAGTCGCTCATCACCAGGTGATGCTCCACGATCCAGGCGATCAGGGTCACGCGCTCGGCCGAAAGCCCCATCCGCTCGGTGGCCGAGCGGGCGGTGCGGGCCCCGGCGATGGACTGGCCGCCCTCTCCGCCCTTGCCGGTGTCGTGCAGCAGCATGGCCAGGAACAACGCCTCCCGGTCGGCGATCAGGGGCATGACCTGGGTGGTGAAGGGATGCTCCTCGATCAGCTTGTCCGCCGCCAGATCGGCGATCACGCCCACGGCGCGCAGGGTGTGCTCGTCCACCGTATAGGAGTGGTACATGTTGAACTGCATCTGGGCGACGATGCGCCCGAACTCCGGCAGGTAGCGGCCAAGCACCCCCGACTCATTCATCAGGGACAGGGTGCCCTGGGTGCGCCGGCCCCGGGCGAGGATATCGAGGAAGACGGCGGCGGCCACCGGATCGCGCCGCATCTTGGGGGTGATCAGCCGCAGGGTCCGCGTCACGGCGGCCAGGGCGTCGGGGTGCAGGTCGAGGTCCTTCTGGTCGGCCAGCCGGAACAGGCGCAGCAGGTTCACGGGGTCGCGCTGGAACACCTCTTCGCTCTCGACGGTCAGGCGGCCGCTTTCCAGATGGAAGCCCTCCGCCAGCTTCTTGCGACCCGTGCGGGCGCCGCGGGGCAGGAAACGGGAGAGGCCCTGTGGCGTGGTCTTGGCGTGCTCGCTCTCGAGCTTGGCGCAGAAGATGCGGGTGAGAGAGCCAACCTCCCGCGCGATCAGGAAATAGCGGCGCATGAACCGCTCCACCGCCGGCGAGGACTCCCCATGCAGGTGCAGGCGGTCGCCATAGCCCATGCGGCGGGCGATCTCGGGCTGGAGGTCGAAGGACAGGCGCTCCTCCGCCCGGCCCGCGGCGAAATGCAGGTGCGCCCGCACGGCCCAGAGGAAGTCGAAGGCGCGGACGAAGGCCTTCACCTCGCGGCCCGTGAACTCCTGCAGGCGCACGATCTCGGTCGGGGCGTCGGAGGGGTGCAGGTACTGGGCGATCCAGAACAGGGTGTTGAGGTCGCGAAGCCCGCCCTTGCCCTCCTTGACGTTGGGCTCGACCATATAGCGGCTGGAGCCGGCCTTGGCGTGGCGCTCGTCCCGCTCGGCCAGCTTGGCGGCCACGAATTCGGTGGCGCCGTGAGTCTGGATCTCCTTCCTGAAGCGACGCTTCAGGTCTTCCGCCAGCTTGAGGTCTCCGGCGAGAGGGCGGGATTCCAGCAGCGCCGTGCGGATGGTGAAATCCTCACGGGAGAGCTTGATGCACTCCTCGATGGTGCGCGAGGCATGACCGACCTTGAAGCCCAGATCCCACAGCACGTAGAGCATGTATTCGATCACGCTTTCGGCGTGGGCGGTCTGCTTGTAGGGGCGCAGGAACAGCAGATCGAGGTCGGAGAAGGGCGCCAGGGCGCCGCGCCCGTAGCCGCCTACGGCGATCAGGGCCAGCCGCTCACCCTCGGTGGGATTGCGGGCGCGGAAGATGTGGACGGTGGTGAAATCATAGAGGGCGGAGACCACTTCGTCGGCCACCTTCGCCAGGAGACGGCAGGTCTCCACCCCGCCGCCGCCGTTCTCCAGCCGCTCCTTGGCGATCATGCGGCCCCGAAACAGCGCCTGCTTGAGGATGTCGAGCGCGCGGCGGCGCTGCTCCGCCTCGTCGCCGATGGTGTCCAGCGCTGCGGCGGAGAGTTGGGCCCGCAGGCGCACCCCGTCCACGACATGTTCGATGGGGGTCGGGCGCAGGCGTGGCGGCATCGGCCTAACGTAGGGCGCCGGCGGGGTCTGTGGAATGGGCGCCGGTGATGGCGTGCTGCGGTTGGGTCGCCTGCGTCAATTATGGGCAGGTGAGAAGGCGGCGCGCTTCAGGCGGAGAGGTTCCGCTTCAGGGGGCGGGCCAGCACGGTGGCCAGCACCCCGCCGACCGCCGCGATGCCGGCGTGCATGAACCAGAACGAGGCGGGGCTCATCTTCTCGTAGAAGCCGCCGATCCAACCGACCAGAGCGTTGCCGACGAAAAGGGAAAGGAACACCGCGCCCATCAGGGTCGCCTTCAGCTTGGCCGGCGCGGTGCGCGAGACGAGCGCCAGCAGCGGCGGCCAATAGTAGAGAAAGGCGACGCCGAGGATGAAGTCGTAGATCACGGGGATCACCAGCGGCGTCCGATCTCCGGCCAGGCAGGCCGGGACCAGCAGCAGGTTGGCGAAGGCGGCCATCCAGGCCCCGAGCGCGATCTTGCCCATGTCGTCGGGCTCCTTCCCCCGCGCCGACTGCCAGCGCCAAAGGGCGAAAAGGGGCGGCACGCAGATCACGCTGGCGAAGGGATCGATTGAGCTGAACCATGCCACGGGCATGTGGAACCCCAGCAAATTCAGATCGACGGCCTTCTCCGCCCAGACTAGCCCGAGATTGGTGTTCTGATAGTAGGCGATCGACTGGAAGACGGTGATCGCCGTCACGACGCCAAGGGCTGCGACCGTGCGCCATTCGGTAGAGGTGAGGGGCTTGTGCTCGACCGCGATGCGGTCCGCCGCCTTGCGATCACCCGGCATGTGCTTGTAGCCGACCAGATAGGTGACGAGCCCGATCAGCATCAGCCCGCCTGCCAGTGCAAACCCCGCGTGCCAGCCGTAGATCTGCGCCAGCAGGCCGCACAGGAGCGGGCCGACCACGGCGCCGACGTTGATGCCCATGGAGAAGATGGAGAAGCCGCGGGTGCGCCCCTCGCTGTCGCCCTCCGGATAGAGCTCGCCCACCTGGGAGGAGATGTTGCCCTTCAGGAGACCGCAGCCGACGATCAGCAGCAGCAGCGCGACCAAGAAGGACGCGTCGAACGCCATGGCGATGTGGCCGGCGCTCATGAGGATCGCGCCCAGCGCCACGGCGACGCGCCGCCCGATCCAGCGGTCGGCGATCAGGCCGCCCAGCACCGGGGTGAAATAGGCGAAGGCGGTGTAGAGGCCGAGGACCTGCGAGGCGAGGGCGATGGTGGTCATCGGCCCGAACACGCCCTCCAGCGCATGGCGGAAGACGGCGAACCCGGCGATGCGGTCGATCCGGTCCGGGAGGAACAGGGCCTCGGTCATGTAAAGCACGAGCAGCGCCGTCATGCCGTAGTAGGAGAATCGCTCCCACGCCTCGGTGAAGGCGAGGTAGCCGAGCGCTTTCGGTTCGCCGAAGAAGGACGTGTCGCGCGCCGCTACCGGCGGCTCGTCGCCCATGGACGGGGCGGCGGAAATGTCAGGCGTCCCCGGACGCGTTCAGTCGCTCGCGCAGCTCCTTGCCGCTCTTGAAGAAGGGCACCGCCTTGGCGCGCACATCCACCGATTCGCCGGTGCGGGGATTGCGGCCTGCCCGCGCCGGGCGGGCGCGCACGGAGAAGGCGCCGAAGCCGCGAAGCTCCACCCGGCCGCCGTCCACCAGGGCTTCGGTCATGCGATCAAAGATCACGCTCACCACGCGCTCCACATCCTTTTGAGTCAGGTGCGGGTTTTCGCTCGCGAGTTTGGCGATCAGTTCGGATTTGATCATCGGGCCCCCCGCCGTGTCTCAACCTCCGCCCTATGGGGGAAGACGTGCGCCGCATCAAGGGCTTATGCACAAGCTAGAGCATAATCCGGACACAAAAAACCCCGCAGGCGAGAACGCCCACGGGGTTTTCCGTCAAGCTCAAAAAAGAGGCTTATTCCTTGGGAGCGGCCTTCTCGCGAAGGGCGGCGCCGAGGATGTCGCCGAGCGAAGCGCCCGAATCCGAGGAACCGAACTTCTCGACCGCTTCCTTGTCTTCGGCCATCTGCAGGGCCTTCACGGACAGGGACACCCGGCGGGTGGCCTTGTCGATGTTGGTGATCTGCGCATCGAGGCGGTCGCCCACGGCGTGACGCTCGGGGTTCTGCTCTGAACGGTCGCGGGACAGGTCGGACTTGCGGATGAAGGCGGTCATCGGCGCTTCGTCTTCGCCGAACTTCACTTCAAGGCCGCCCGAGGTCACTTCGATCACCGTGACGGTGACGGTCTGGCCCTTGCGGAAGCTGTCGCCTTCCATCGGATCGCCGGAAAGCTGCTTGATGCCGAGCGAGATGCGTTCCTTTTCTGCGTCGACGTCGAGCACCTTGGCCTTGACCATGTCGCCCTTGTTGTACTTGGCCATGGCTTCTTCGCCTGGAACCGCCCAGTCGATGTCCGACAGGTGCACCATGCCGTCGATGTCGTCGTCGAGGCCGATGAAGAGGCCGAACTCGGTGGAGTTCTTCACTTCGCCTTCGACGGTGGAGCCGATCGGATGCAGCTTCAGGAAAGCGTCCCAAGGATTGTCCTGGGCCTGCTTCAGGCCCAGCGACACGCGGCGCTTGGAGCTGTCGACGTCGAGGACGACCACGTCCACTTCCTGGGAGGTGGAGACGATCTTGCCTGGGTGGACGTTCTTCTTGGTCCAGGACATTTCCGAGACGTGCACCAGGCCTTCAACGCCGGCTTCCAGCTCCACGAAGGCGCCATAGTCGGTGATGTTGGTGATACGGCCGGTGAAGCGGGCGCCCGGCGGGTACTTGGCTTCCACGCCGTCCCAGGGATCGGTCTGCAGTTGCTTCATGCCCAGCGAGATGCGCTGCGTATCCGGGTTGATCTTGACGATCTGCACCTTCACCGTGTCGCCTACGGCGAGCACTTGCGAGGGATGCGAAACACGCTTCCAGCTCATGTCGGTGACGTGCAGCAGGCCGTCGATGCCGCCCAGGTCCACGAAGGCGCCGTAGTCGGTGATGTTCTTGACCACGCCTTCGCGCACTTCGCCTTCTTGCAGCTGGCCGACCAGCTCGGTGCGTTGCTCGGCGCGGGCTTCTTCCAGAATGGCCCGGCGGGAAACGACGATGTTGCCGCGCGGACGGTCCATCTTGAGGATGGCGAAGGGCTGTTCCTTGCCCATCAGCGGGCCGACGTCGCGCACGGGGCGGATGTCGACCTGGCTGCCGGGGAGGAAGGCGGAGGCGCCGCCGAGGTCGACGGTGAAGCCGCCCTTGACGCGGCCGACGATGGCGCCGTTGACCGGCTGGCCGGCGGCGAACACCACTTCCAGACGGGTCCAGGCTTCTTCGCGCTTGGCCTTCTCGCGGCTGATGACGGCTTCGCCCAGCGCATTTTCCACGCGCTCGAGATAGACTTCCACCGTGTCGCCCACGCCCGGCAGGGGCTTATCGGGGCTGGCGAATTCCTTCAACAGGATGCGGCCTTCGGTCTTCAGGCCCACGTCGATGATGGCGAAGTCTTTTTCGATCCCGACGATGATCCCCTTGACGACCTGACCTTCCATGAAGTCGCGGCCGCCCATGCTCTCGTCGAGCATTGCGGAAAAGTCGTCTCGGGACGGGTTGAAGCTCATATCGTCAGCCATGGAATCTCCAGAATGGGTGGCGGTCGCGCAGACGCGCCGATGTTGAAATGGATGTTTGCGGATTGAAAACGCAGACGTGGCTCGAGACCCGATAGGGTGCGAGGGGCGGCCTGCGCGAGCATGGGGAACACGGGAATCGTCCGGAGCGGCGGGTTTGGATTGGCCCCGAACCTCAGCCTTTCGACTTCAGCCAGGAGCGACGCGCCTGCTCGACGATGCGTAGAGCCTCATCGAAGGCCTGCGATATACTCATTTGCGTGGTGTCGAGCAAGACCGAATCCCCTGCCCGCACAAGGGGCGCGGCGGACCGACCCGAGTCGCGGGCGTCCCGGCGGCGAAGGTCTTCGGTCATCTCCTCGAGGGTGCGAGGGTCGCCCCTCGC
>Ga0302317_10002166_pt1 | contig 13694 bp, 4 predicted proteins | sample III_Palsa_N3_3_FD_200450 | JGI IMG/M metagenome (GOLD analysis project Ga0302317, IMG submission 200450) | Peat permafrost microbial communities from Stordalen Mire near Abisko, Sweden - III_Palsa_N3_3 | ecosystem: Environmental > Terrestrial > Soil > Palsa > Peat permafrost | place: Sweden...
CTCCGGCGCATCCGCCACGGTGAGCGGCTCGAGCCTAGTCCTGACCGATGGCGGCGAGACCTACACGTTCACCCTCGCGGGCGGCATCGCCGGCGCCTACCCGGTGCTCAGCGATGGCCACGGCGGCACGCTGATCGATCCCAAGGCGCTCGCCTTCGCCCAGAATGCCGCGGCGTTCGCACCGACGGACGCGGCGAAGACGGCGCTGGTGTCGGCCACCTCGCCCACCGCCCAGACGCCATTCACGCGCGCGGTCGCGTCGGCGTCGGCTGGGCATCCCTGACGGTCCGGCTGACGTCCCAAAGCGGACAAGCGCCCGGCGCTGATCTCTTGGTCGAGGTGCGCAGATTCCCACGATAGGTGTCGTGTCGACCGATGCCTGAAAGGGACGTCTGGTGATTGGCCACACCGACGACGCGGCGCGCGGATCGTGTTCAACCTCACTTCTGCGCAACGTCGGCTCAAGCTATTCTGAAGAACCTGGGGTGGAGATTTTGCAGCATGGCGAAGCTCGTCTTTGGAATGAACCAGTCCCTGGACGGCTACGTCGACCACCTGGAAATTCAGCCAGGTCCGGCGCTCTTTCGCCACTGGATAGAGCATGTGCGCGACCTAGCCGGCAGTGTGTACGGTCGCCGCATGTACGAGATCATGCGCTATTGGGATGAAGACGATCCGGAGTGGGACGCGGAGCGACGCGACTTCGCGGCGGCGTGGCGGCGCCAACCGAAATGGGTCGTGTCGGGCTCGTTGAAGTCCGTCGGCCCCAACGCCACACTTGTCGAGGCTGACCTCGAGGCGGTGGTCCGTGGGCTGAAGGCTCAACTCGTCGGAGAGATTGCCGTCTCCGGACCGGACCTGGCGCAAAGTCTGACCGACCTTGGTCTCATCGATGAGTATCGACTCTACTTCCACCCCATCGTGCTGGGTCGCGGCACGCCTTTCTTCGCTGGCCGGCGGCCCCCGCTCCGCCTTGCGGCCAGCGATCCAGTTGGCGAGGACGTGATCAGGTTGACGTACGTTCCGGCTTAGTCGAGCCGCGGATGCGTCCGAAGGTCGCTTGGTGATGGCGCCTAATGCGAAGATCGCGGTCGAGACTGCCAACAAGCCGGAACTGGTCTCGCTGGCCAAGGTGCTCGTGGTCCGAAAGCGGACATCCTCAACTTCCGAGTGGCGGAGTGATCAGAAGTTGAGGTGTGTCCGAGAAAGCGGCCGCTCGAGTTGACTCGCGTGCGTTGCGAGCCGCAGGGTGTTGGGGTGATCTCCGCTCAACACTCAATCGGGTACCGGGGGTGTTCTGGGCCGACTTGGGATAGACGCGTAATCGAAGCGCTCGCACACCTGATCGCGCAGGCTCGCTTTTGGGTAGAATGGCCTTAGGCGGTCATGTGGGCGTTGGCGGCATCCGCATTCCGCGGCTGCCAGGGGGGCGTTGCGTAATGCTTAAGCGTCAAACGAGTTCGCGGGCGCGGCGGATCGCCAATGCGCCGATCTTTGGTCTTACCCTAGGCGCGCTGATCGGCTTCGCCGGGGCCGCTGCGGCGGCGCCGGCGCTGCCCACGGGCGGGACGGTTCAGGCAGGCGCGGCGACGATCGCCAAGGCCTCGGGCTCGACGCTCACCATCGACCAGAGCTCCAGCCGGGCGATCATCGACTGGTCGAGCTTCTCGATCGGCCAGGGCGGCACGGTGCAGTTCGACAATGGCTCCGGTGCGACCCTGAACCGGGTGACCGGGACCAACCTCTCCTCGATCGACGGCCTGCTGTCGGCGACCGGGGGGGTCTATCTGATCAACCCGAACGGCGTGATCATCGGCAAGAGCGGGGTGGTGGACACCGGCGGGACCTTCGTGGCTTCCACCCAGGACCTCACCAACGCCAGCTTCATGGGTGGCGGGACCCTGACCTTCTCAGGCGCCAGCACGGCTTCCGTCCTCAATCTCGGCCGGGTCGGATCGCTCGGCGGCGACGTGGCGCTGATCGCCTCCAAGGTCGAGAACGACGGGAGCATTACCGCCAGCCAGGGTGATGTGGGTCTCGCCGCCGGCTTCCAGGTGACGATGTCGGACGCCGCCCAGAACGACGGCAAGTTCCAGGTGCGGGTCGGCGGTTCCGGCACATCGGCGACCAACACCGGCTCGATCCAGGCGGCCGAGGCGGAACTGCGCGCCAACGGCGGCAACGTTTATGCACTGGCCGGCAACACCGGCGGGGTCATCGAAGCCACGGGCGTCTCGACCAACGACGGCAAGGTGCTGCTGATCGCCGAGGGCGGGAACGTCACCGCCAACGGGACGATTCAAGCCACGACATCCACCGGCGCGGGCGGCGATGTCGAGACCTCGGGCGAGACCGTGAACTTCGCTGGGCTGACGGTGAAGGCCGGCTCCTGGCTGGTCGACCCAACCAACCTCACCATCGACGCACCCGCTGCCTCAAGCATCGACAACAGCCTGGACCAAGGCACCAGCGTGATCTTGACCACCACGGCCTCGGGGTCCAGCGGCCCCGGCGTGACCGGCAGCGGCGCGGGCGACATCGCCATCGCCTCGGCGGTCAGCTGGTTCACCACAGCGACCCTGACCCTGGACGCCTACCATTCCATCAACATCGACGCGCCGATCACGGCGAGCGGCGCCGGCGGCGTGGTGCTCAACACCAATTACAACAACGTGGGCGGCGGCGGCGACTACGGCTTCGGCCTCACCGCCACGGGCTTCTCCGGCAGCCTGTCGTTCACCAACGCCTCCGGCGCCCTGACCATCAACGGGACCAGCTACACGCTGGAGGCGACGCCGGCGGCCTTGGTCACCGCGATCAACGCCAATAGTTCGGGCAACTTCGCCCTGGCGGCGTCGGGAAGCCTTGGGACCAGCGCCAGCGCCTTCATCCCCACGTTCAGCGGCAACCTCACCGGGCTCGGCCACACCATCAGCGGCATGACCGTCGACGATACCGGCTTCAACGCAGACGACGGCCTGTTCGGCCTGCAGACCGCGGGCGCCATCCGTGACATCGGCCTCGTCGGCGGCTCGGTCATCTCCTATGGCGGTTTCGCTGGCGACCTGGTGGGCTGGCAAAGCGCCGGCTCGATCACCGACGCCTACGCCACCGGCGCGGTCTCGGCGCCCGGCGCCGCGTACGTCGGCGGGCTGGTGGGCGAGGCTGACGGCGCGATCAGTGACGCCTACGCCACCGGCGCGGTCTCGGCGGCGAGCGGCGCGTTCGCCGGCGGCCTGGTGGGCCAGAGCGGCGGCGCCATCAGCGACGTCTACGCCACCGGCGCGGTGTCGGCGACGGGCGGCTACGACGTCGGCGGGCTGGTGGGCGACGAATTACCCAACGCCACGATCACCAACGCCTTCGCCACCGGCGCGGTCTCGGGGAGTTCCTTCCTGGGCGGACTGGCGGGCGAGTCAGCCGGCTCGATCAGCGACGCTTACGCCACCGGCGCGGTCGCGGCGGGCAGCGGCGTCGGCGGGCTGGTGGGCAGTGAAATCGCCGGCACGATCACCGACAGCTACTGGGACAGCCAGACCACAGGCCAGTCGTCGAGCGCCGGCGGGACGCCCGAAACCACGGCCGCGCTGCAGGGCGCGCTGCCGAGCGGCTTCGCGAGCTCGGTCTGGTCGACCGGGACGGGGCTCTATCCCTACCTGACCAACTTCTTCCCGGGCGGCGCGCAGGCGGTCTCGGGCATCGCCTATTCGAACGCGGGGACGACGCCGCTGGCCGGCGGATCAAGCGTCGGCGTGGTGGCGAACGGCGTCAGCCTCGGGACCGTGACCACCGGCGCCAACGGCTACTACTATGTGTTCACCGCCGCCGGCGGCGTGCCCAGCGGCGACAGCGTGCTGGCCTATGCGACCAACTCGGCCACCTACACGGTGTCGACCGGCGCCGCCGACACCAGCGGCGTCAATCTCTATGGCGACACCCTCACCGCCACCACGAGCGACACGCTCTACTCGGCGGCCAGGAGTGATGTGGCCGCCGCGGCGGGCGACGTCACCGCCGCGCAGGCCGCGCTGAGCGGGGTCAGCGCCTTCGACCTCCATGCGACGGGCGCCAGTTTCACGCTCGACCAGGTGGTTTCGACCGCCGGCTCGATCAGCGTGACGACCACGGCCGCGAATGCGCCGATCATCGTCGAGCAGCCGATCACCCTCAGCAATTCAGGCAGCCTCACGGTCGACGCCGCGGGCGTCCTGACCATCGAGGCGCCGGTCATCGTCAGCGGGGCGGGATCGGTGAGCCTGACGGCCGCCGACGGCTACGGTTTCGGCCTCACCGGCTCCGGCTTCCTGGGCAGCCTCTCGTTCACCCGCGGCCAGGGCGCCGGCGCGAGCCTGACCATCGACGGCTCGCCCTACACCCTGATCTATTCGATGGCCGACCTGGCCAGCGAGCTCAATGGCTCCACCGGCGACTTCGCCCTGGCGACCCCGCTGACCTCGACCACCATCTACCCAGGCGCCGTGGTCGCATCGTTCGGCGGGACCTTCACCGGCCTCGGCAACACCATCACCGGCCTGACCATCCATGACGCCGGCGCCCAGTATGTCGGCCTCTTCGGCCAGCAGACCGGCGGCGCCGTCCGCGACATCGGCCTGGTTGGCGGATTGGTCTCGTCGGGAGGCGCCGTCGGCGACCTGGTGGGCCTAGCCGACGCCGGCTTGATCACCGACGCCTACGCCACAGGCAAGGTCTCGGGGACCGGCTACTCCATCGGCGGCCTGGTGGGCCAGGAAGACGGTGCGATCAGCGACGCCTACGCCACCGGCGCGGTCTCGGGGGGGATGGGCGGCGCGGGCGGACTGGTGGGCGGCCTGGGCGCCGGCTCGATCACCGACGCCTACGCCACCGGCGCGGTCTCGGGGGCCTTGGACGTCGGCGGCCTGGTGGGCCAGGAAGACGGCGCGATCAGCGACGCCTACGCCACCGGCGCGGTCTCGGGGGACAGCAACGTCGGTGGGTTGGTGGGCTCTCAACTAAGCGCCGCGATCACCGACGCCTATGCCACCGGCGCCGTCTCGGGGTACGCGGACATCGGTGGCCTGGTAGGCGATCAAGCCGGCGGCTCGATCACCGACGGCTATTGGGACACTGGGACCACCGGGCAGTCGTCGAGCGCCGGCGGGACGGGCCAGACCACAGCGCAACTTCAAGGCGCGCTGCCGACGTTCGCCAACGCCGTCTGGTCGACCGGCCCCGGGCTCTATCCCTACCTGACTAACTTCTTCCCGAACGGCGTGCAGGCGATCTCGGGGATCGCCTATTCGGACAGCGGCGTGACGCCGGCGGCGTCGAACGGCGCCGGGGCGCAGTACGTCTACGTCGATATCGCCGGGTCGCAGAGCTCGGTCACGACCGGCGCCAACGGCTACTACTATCTCGCCACGGCCGCCGGCACGATCTCCGCCGGCGGGACCGCGGTGGTGGCCTATACGCAGACCGGTGGCGCCACGCTCATCGGCGAGAGCCTGATCGCCGCCACCGGCACGACCCAGCACCTCGACATCTGGGCCGACACCCTGATCGCGCCCACCACCGCCGCCAGCCTCCCGGCGGCGCCGACGACCGTCACGGCCCTTCTGGGCCAAGACGGCGACGCGGCGCTGCTGTCGGCGGCGGCCGGAAGCGACACCCTGCCCACCTCCGGCGTCTCCAGCCTGACCCAGGTCGGCTATATCGCCACCGGCGCCGGCGGCTTCAATGTCAACGAAGCTGTCGCGACCACGGGGCTCTATGCGATGACGACGGGCGGCCCGCTCACCGTCAGCGTGGCCCAGACCCTCAACGCCGCCGACCTGTCGCTCTATGCATCCGGCGCGCTCGCCATCGACGCGCCGATCGTCGTCGACGGCGTCGGCACGGTGAACCTGGCGGCCGGCTTCGGCGGCAGCGGCGACTACGGCTTCGACCTCACCGCCGCGGGGTTCCAAGGCAGCCTAAGCTTCGCCGACACTTCGAGCACGCTCACCATCGACGACGCCAGCTACACGCTGGAGGCCACGCCGACGGCCTTGGTCACCGCGATCAACGCCGACAGCGCCGGCAACTTTGCCCTGGCCGCGTCTGGGAACCTGACGACGAGCTACACGAGCGCCCCGATCGCGACTTTCAGCGGCGATTTCACCGGCCTCGGCCACACCATCGCCAGCCTGACCATCATCGACACCAGCGGCAACGGATACGATGGCCTGTTCGGCGAGCAGACTGGCGGCGCCATCCGCGATATCGGGCTCGTCGGCGGGTCGGTTGCGGGCGCCAACTACGTCGGAGACCTGCTGGGTGGGCAGGACGGAGGCACGGTCACTGACGCCTACGCCACCGGCGCGGTCTCGGCGACGGCTGTGGGCGCCGGGGGGCTGGTGGGCCTGCAACTGAGCGGCTCGATCACCGACGCCTACGCCACTGGCGCCGTCTCGGGGGGGAATTATGACGCCGGCGGACTGGTGGGCGCTCAAGAAGCTGGAGCGATCAGCGACGCCTACGCTACTGGCGCGGTCTCGGGGAGCGACACCGTCGGCGGACTGGTGGGCTATCAGTCTGGCGGCACGATCACCGACACCTACGCCACCGGCGCCGTCTCGGCGATAGGCTACGTCGGCGGGCTCGTGGGCCAACAAATCAACGGTGCGATCACCGACGCCTACGCCACCGGCGCGGTTTCGGCCTCGGGCGGCGGCGCCGGCGGCCTGGTGGGCTACAGCCAGCGCCCGGTCACCGACGGCTATTGGGACACGTCGACGACGGGCCAGTCGTCCAGCACCTTCGGCGGGACAGGCCTGACCACGGCGCAACTTCAAGGGACGCTGCCGAGCTTCCAGAACAGCACGCTCTGGTCGACGGGGCCGGGGCTCTATCCGTACCTGACCAACTTCTTCCCGAACGGGGTGCAGGTGGTCTCCGGCTACACCTACCGCAACGGCGGAACCACGGTCGCGTCGGGCGCCACCGTCAGCGCCATCGCCGGGGCGACCGCCTTCGGTACGGCGACCTCGGGCGCGAACGGCTACTACTACATCTTCGCCCCCGCCGGCTCCGCGGTGGGCGGCCAGACCCTGCTGACCTATGCCGCCTCGACCGACTCGGCGACCCTGACCGCCGTCACCGGCGCGACGGTTCAAAGTGGCGTCAATCTCTACGGCTCGGCCATGACCGTGCCGACTTCGGCACTCACCCTCTCCACCGCGCCGACCCTGACGGTGGCGCAGACCAGCGGCCTCGCCGCCGACGGATCGATCGCCGCCGCGGCCACGGTGATCGGCGACACCACCGCCCTTGGCCTCGTCGCCTCGGGCGCCAGCTTCACCGTCAACGTCGCGCCCACCACCACACTGCTGATCAAGACCACCGCCGGCTCCATCACCGTCGCCACCTCGTTCACCCTCGCCGGCTCGGACTATCTGACGCTGGATTCCTACCGGTCGATCGCCATCGACGCCCCGATCACCGTCTCGGGCGCCGGGGCGGTGAACCTGGTCACCAACGACGGCGGGACGGGCGGCGACTACGGCTTCGGTTTCACCGGCTCCGGGTTTTCCGGCAGCCTCTCGTTCGCGTCCGAGGGCAGCGATCCCACCCTGACCATCGACGGGGCGCACTACACGCTCGTCTATTCGATGAGCCAGCTGAGCGGAATCAGCGGAACGGGCGACTATGCGCTGGCGACCTCGATGAACTCGGCGGGCTATTCGAGCGCCGTGGTCGCATCCTTCGGCGGGATATTCACCGGCCTCGGCAACTACATCACCGATCTGACCATCAGCGGCGCCAGCGACGACGCCGGCCTCTTCGGCACGCTGAACGGCGGCGGCGTGGTCCGCGACATCGGCCTCGTCGGCGGGACGGTCGCGGGCGGCGCGGGTGTGGGCGCCCTGGTGGGCAATGACGGAGGGTCGATCCTCAATGCCGTCTCGACCGTCGATGTGTCGGGCAGTTCCGATGTCGGCGGACTGGTGGGCTATGAGGCGTCCATCGGCGTCATCTCCAGCTCCGCGGCCCACGGCGCCACCGTCTCGGGGACGAGCGGCGTCGGCGGGCTGGTCGGCAAGAGCGCCGGAGCCATCGAGAACGCCTCGTCCTCGGACTCGGTGTCGGGCGACAGGTACGTGGGCGGCTTTGCCGGCTACATCAGCGGCGCGATCGCCGACGCCAGCGCCATCGGCGCGGTCACCGGGACGGGCAGCGATCAGGCCTACATCGGCGGCCTCGCCGGCGAGAGCCTCGGGACCATCAGTGGCTCCAGCGCCGGGACCGGCAATGTCAGCGGGACCGCCTACGTCGGCGGCCTGGTCGGCTACAACGCCGCCACCGGAACCCTCTCGGACGATACGACCAGCGGGGCCACGGTCTCGGGGACGTCCGTCATCGGTGGCCTCGTGGGCGAGAACCTCGGGACAATCGAGAACGGTTCCTCATCGTCGGACGCGGTAACCGGAACGAGGTATGTCGGCGGCCTCGCCGGCTACAGCACCAAGATCATCCTGCACTCCAGCGCCAGCGGAACCGTCAGCGGGACCACCGAGGCCGGCGGCCTAGTGGGCTACAACAGCGGCATGATCAGCAGCACCTCCGCCGCGACCGGCAATGTCAGCGGGACCACCGATGTGGGCGGCCTCGCCGGCTACAACAGCGGCGATATCATCGCCGCCAGCGCCACTGGCGATGTGACCGGGACCGGCGCCAAGCCCGTCGACCTAGGCGGCCTGGTCGGCGAGAACGGCGCCGCGGGCGTGATCACGACGAGCCAGGCGACGGACGGGCGCGTCAGCGCGCCGGGCGGCTTCCACCTCGGCGGCCTGGTGGGCTGGAACGAAGGTCAGATCAGCCAGTCGTTCGCCACCGAGACGGTGGGCTCGAACGGGACCGGCGAAGCCCTGGGCGGCCTGGTCGGCTACGCCACCGCGGGATCCGAGATCACCGACACCTACGCCACCGGCCAGGTGGAGGCCGGGATCGACGTCGGCGGCCTCGTCGGCGACAACGCCGGCAGCGTCGCCACCAGCTGGACTTCCGGCGCGGTGGCCGCGGGCGCAAGCTCCGGCGGCGTCGTCGGCGCCAACAAGACGACCGGGCTCTTCACCAACGTCTACTGGGACGTCGGGACCACCGGCCGCGCCAGCGCCTTCGGCGTGGGCAGCCTGAACTCTTCCACCAACGTCACCGGCATCGGCGGGACCACCAGCAAGAACCCGCACAGCCAGTCCACCTACACCGGCTTCAACTTCACCAGCGTCTGGACCATCAACCCCGGTACGTCCCGACCCTACCTGCAAAACGTCACCCCGCAGACGCCGCCGAACTAGGGCGCGGTCCTGAAGGCGGCGATACGATACGTGGCGCCCCGGTGATTCAGAATAGCCTTGGCCGCGGCAGCCAAATCCCTATTCTACCTCAGAGGGTGACATTGCGTCCGCGACACCATCCAGTGGGGTTCCGTGCATAAGACGGATTAGTCCCCATGGCGACGGCGGCCAGACCCAGGCCAATGTATCGGCCACCGGTGTCACCTACTCCGCCGGGACCTCGCTGGGCATGCTGGGCCTGACGACCCTGGCGGCTGGCGCCATCGATATTCAGGGGGGGCAGGTCGAAATCGCCGATCAGATCAGCGCGTCGGACGGCGACAGCGCGAGCGTCGCGCTGGTCGACGCCACGACGACGAACGTCTCGGTCAACATTTCGGGCGTCACCGCGAGCGCGACGCTGGATAAGTCCGACAACAAAGTGGTCGAGGGGATCGCTATCTACAACGTCTCGGGCGCCGTCATCCGGGACAACGACATCACGCTCACGGGGTCCGCCAGCAGCGCCGAGGACATCCTGGTGAAGCCGGACCAGCTGAACCCGCTGCCGGCGAATGGCGCTGTCATCGACGGCAACATCGTCAACAACTTCGACATCAGCGGCGGCGGCCTGATCGTGGTCGGCGAGAACCGAAGCCCCGGAGGCGACGCCTACGACGCCCAGATCGACGGCAACGTCGGGTCGGGCGACGCCGCCAGCCAGGCGGCGGGCCTGCACGGCATACTGATAGGATTCCAGACGGGCGCGGTCGTGTCCGGCAACGTCATCACGAGCGCCTTTCTCGCCTATGGTATGAAGGACGATTTCGGGACCAACCTGGTCGAGGACAATGTCGACTACGACAGCAGCAGATATAGCCTGTACCAGAAGGGCGGTTCCGGCGTCGAATGGCTGAACAACTCCAGCTGCCAGTCCGCCGGCTTTGACCCCTTCGGCCTTACCGTCGGTCCTGACACCGACGAACCCGGCCAAATCTACTACGTCAGCGGCGGAGAGGCGGACGGCAATCTGATCGTCTATTCCGGCGCGTCCGGGCGCGCAGCCCTCATCTTGCCTGGGGACTCGTTCGCGGCGATCGGGGCCGGGATGTCCGGCGTCGCCGACGAAGGGACCCTTGCCGTCTCCTCGGGCGGCGTCGTGACCTCGGCCATCATCTATTCAGGCGGTGTCGAGCAGGTGTTGAGCGGCGGCTCCGCGGCCGGCGTGGAGATCGAAAGCGGCGGGACGCTGTCGATGGTTTCCGGCGGCGCCGCAACCGGCGTGACGGTCGTGGCCGGCGGATCGATCTACGGCCCCGTGGTGCTGTCCGCCGCCGCCGTGGACGAGGCGGTCTACTCGGGCGTGATCGTGGAAGCCGCGCTGACCGTCGCGTCGGGTGGCGTGGCCGTCGGGCTTACAGTCGAAGCCGGCGGGTCGCTCACAGTCGAAGCCGGCGGCGCACTGACCTTGTCGGGCGGGGTGGTCTCCAAAGGCGTGACCTCCTTGGCGCATGTGATCGGCGCGCCCACGTCGATCGGCGGCGGCGCCTTGTCGTCCGGCGCGATCCTGGACTTGCTGGACGAGACGGTGTCGAGCGGCGGTCTTGTTAAGGTCGACGCCGATGCCGCCGCGAGCGGGACGAAGGTGCTGCGCGGCGGCGAGCTCGTTGTCTACAGCGGCGGCGCGGCCAGCGGGACGGCCGTGCTAGGTAGCGAGAAGGTGCTCGGAAGCGAAAGCGCCGCCACCGTGTCCAGCGGCGGCGAGTTCGTCGTCTATGCCGGCGCTGACGCGGCCGGGACGACGGTGTTGGCTGGCGGGATCGAGCGGCTGTTGGGAGCCGAGAGCGCGGCCATGGTGTCGCGCGGTGGCGTGTTGGCGGTCTCCTCGGGCGGCGTCGCCAGCGCAACCACTGTGATGAGCGGCGGGATCGACAAGGTCCTCGCCGACGGAACCGACCGCGCGGCCGTGGTGTCCGGCGGTGGCGCTTTCGTGGTCTACGGCGGCGCTGTCGCCAGCGGGACCGATGTGCTGAACGGCGGCCGGGGTTACGTCCTTTCGGCCGGCGTCGCGAGCGGCGCCGTCTTGAGCGGCGGCCGAGAGGTCATTTCCGCCGGTGGGAGCGCTGTCGACGCGACGGTCGCCGATGGCGGGGTCCTTTATGCACTGAAATCGGCCAAGACCGCCGGAACGGTGGTGAGCGCCGGCGGCTACGAACTGGTCTCCTCCGGCGCCGTCGCCCGTGGTGCGACGGTGCTCAGCGGCGGCCGCGACTATGTCTACTCGGGCGCCCAGGCCATCGGCGCAACCGTCTCGGACGGTGGCGACGAGATCGTCTCCGCCGGCGGCGTCGCGAGCGGGCTCACCCTCCTCTCGGGCGCCCTGGTGGTCGACGAAGGCGAGGTGCGGATCTCGGGCGCCGGGACGCTGGATGGAAGGCTGGAAGGCAGCGGGTCGATCGTCGAGACCGGTCGCGGCGACCTGGTGATCGGCGGCGCGGGCGCGTCCTTCACCGGCAGGACGGCGGTGGAGGGCGGCGTGATCGAGCTGGCGACCTCCGGCGCGCTCGGGACCGGCGAGGTGCTGTTCGCGTCGCCGACCACCGGCTCGGCGGTGCTGCAGATCGATGCGGCCGACGCCCCGAGGGCCGGGGGAACCTTCGCCAACACGCTGGTCAACTTCGGCGCGGCGGGCGAAGAGCTCGACCTCGCCGGCATCGCCTATGTCGCCGGCGCGTCAGCTACCCACGTCGGCGCGACCCTGGTGCTCAGCGACGGCGGCGAGACTTACACCTTCAAGCTCGCCGACAGCACCGTCGGCGACTATTCGGTGACCAGCGACGGCCATGGCGGCACGCTGATCGATCCCATCGTCGCCCAATTCGCCCAGGCCGCCGCGGCGTTCGCGCCTTCGGACGCGGCGAAGACGGCCCTGGTCTCCAGCACCTCGCCCACAGCCCAGACGCCGTTCGCGCACGCCGCCGTTTCGGCCAGCGCGGGACATCTCTGAGGTCCTGCCGCGAGCTTCCCGAAAGCGGACGCGGCGAGATTGCGATTCAACATCACGTATGGTAACGCAACCCGCGCCTTCTGGGCGCCGGTCTTTGAAATCGTCAATCCACGCCCAGACCCTCTGGTGAGGGTCGACGCGCGCGCATGCCCTCGACGCGGGAGGGCCACCGTTAATAAGGGAAATTTACGGTGCGCTGACGCTGCGTCAGGCGGCCGCTCAAGCCTTCACGAACGGCTTCGGCACGCGGTTGCCGCCCTGGCGGGCGAACATCCAACCGGGGTACTCCGACGGCAGCGCCGAGACTTCGTCCAGCGCCTTGATCTCGTCCGCCGTCAGCGTCAGGTCGGCGGCGGCGAGGTTGTCCTCGAGCTGCTCGGTGTTGCGGGCGCCGATGATCACGGTGGTGACGAAGGGCTTGGCCAGCACATAGGCCAGCGCCACGCGGGCCACCGAGACGCCGTGGGCGGCGCCCACTTCGCGCATCACGTCGATCACCGGCCACGCGCGGTCCTTGTTCACCGGCGGGAAGTCGAAGCTGGTGCGGCGCGCGCCCTGCGGGCCGGCGCTGTCGCGGTCGTACTTGCCCGAGAGCAGGCCGCCGGCCAGCGGCGACCAGACCATCAGGCCGACGCCTTCGCTGGCCATCATCGGCACGATCTCGCGCTCCAGGTCGCGCCCGGCGATCGAATAGTACGACTGCACCGTCTCGAACCGTGCGCGGCCCGCGTGCTCGCTCAGCCCCAGCGCCTTGGCGATCTTCCAGGCCGCCCAGTTGGAGCAGCCGATGTAGCGGACCAGGCCCTGGCTCACCAGGTCGTCGAGGGCGCGCAGGGTCTCGTCGAGCGGGGTGACGGTGTCGTTGCCATGGATCTGGTAGAGGTCGATGTGGTCGAGCTGCAGCCGCTCGAGGCTGGCATGGACGCTGTCCATGATGTGGCCGCGCGAGGCGCCGCGGTCGTTCGGCCCTGGGCCCATCTCGCCGAACGTCTTGGTGGCGATCACCACGTCGGAGCGCTTGACGCCGAGGTCCTTCAGCGACTGGCCGACCAGCTTCTCGGAGACGCCGAACGAATAGACGTCGGCCGTGTCGATGAAGTTGACGCCGCTCTCCAGCGCCTTGCTCATCACCGCATTGACCGCCTGCTGGTCGAGGTCGCCGATCATCGACCAGATGCCGCCGGTGTTGCCGCCGAAGGTCATGGCGCCCAGGCAGATTTCCGAGACGAAGAGGCCGGAGCGGCCAAGCTGACGGTAGCGCATGGAGGAGACCTCTGGATCTGGGGGCGAGCGCGCGGCGGCGCTGGAACACACGGCGGCTGAATACGCCCGCCAGGACGCTCGGGCACGCAAGTTTTTCTGCGCAAACGCCGCCGCGCCGGCCGGCCTTGCGT
>Ga0302317_10002167_pt1 | contig 13689 bp, 10 predicted proteins | sample III_Palsa_N3_3_FD_200450 | JGI IMG/M metagenome (GOLD analysis project Ga0302317, IMG submission 200450) | Peat permafrost microbial communities from Stordalen Mire near Abisko, Sweden - III_Palsa_N3_3 | ecosystem: Environmental > Terrestrial > Soil > Palsa > Peat permafrost | place: Sweden...
CTCGTCGCTGACCTTGCTATTGTCGCGATGCAAAATACGGAACCACGCGCCATATTGGTGATCGACAAAATGCTCCCAGCTATAACCCCATAAGGCGTCGTACTGTTCCCAATATTTGCCTTCGCCAGTGCGCTCGGCAAGCAGTGCGGCGGTTGCCAGCGACTCGGCCTGGACCCAGAAGTATTTGTCGGTGTCGTAGAACGCCCCTTCGCGATCGAAGCCGTACACCAGGCCGCCGAATTCGGCGTCCCAGCTCAGCTCATAAGCCTTATCGAACAAAGCACGAGCACGCGGCAGATGCCAATCGGCCGGCGCATGCCGGTCCAGGATCAGCAACAGCTTGGCCCATTCGGTCTGATGGCCCGGCTGAAAACCCCAAGGGCGGAAAATATTGCTGCGATCGCCCTTGTTATAGTCCCAGTCCACCGACCAATCTTCGCGGTAATGTTCCCACACCAGGCCGCCCGCCAGGCCGGCCTGGCGATTCACCATGTGCTCGGCCAGGGTGGCCGCGCGGTCGAGATAACGTTGCTCGCCGGTGGCTTCAAAAGCCGCCAGCAACGCTTCGCAGGCGTGCATATTGGCGTTCTGGCCGCGATACGGCAGCACCTGCCAGTCGGCGGTGGCTTCATCGGCATACAGCCCGTGCTGCGGATCCCAGAAATGGGTTTCGAGCAGATCCCAGGTTTCACTCAGATAACCGCGCGCTTCGTCGCAACCAGCCTCCACCGCCTTGGCATACGCCAACACCACAAACGCCAGGCCGTAACAATGGTTGGTCGCGTCGGCAACCCGTCCGTCTTCGAGCAACCAGGCATAACCGCCGGTATCGGGGTTGCGGTGCACGTCGCGCAGATACGCGATGCCGTGCCGTACGCCTTCGCGATACACATCGTCGCCGAAATGCAGATAGGCCATCGCATAGTTGAATACAAACCGCGTGCTGCTGACCAGGTGACGGGTGTGGGCGTCATACACGCTGCCGTCATCCTTGAAAAAATGGAAAAAACCGCCGGCCGGGTCGATACAGCGCGGATGATAAAACGCCATGGTGTGGCGGATATGGGCGATCAGGAAGTCGCGTGAACGGAAATCAGCAGGCATGTCTGGCGTGTCGAAACCAAGAAGGGCTAAGGGAACAAGCAAAATGGACAAACCGTCAGCATACTAGCTTCGGGCCGAGGAGGGCGTTGAACCTGTAGCAAACCTGCGTAGCGTGATCAGGTACGAGGTGGCATTCGATTCGTGCTGGGTGACTTAGATTCCCGGTCCGTCGGGTATTCGTAGATCCAGGAGTGACTAAACTAACGCAGCGCCAAACCAAGTATTGATTTTAAATCAGCCACCTTCGCATATACTCATTCCATATAATTTTTAATTAACGTAAGACCAGTCTGATTTTCATTTATTTAAGTGTTTACGCTGGTTGTTGCAAAAATCGGGCTTTGATAGCGTAAACAACCGAATATAAATGGCAGAAAATCATGGAACTTGGAAAAAAATCGACCTACGACTCACACTACAATCCCGACAGATTGTTTGCTATCCAGCGAGCTCCGAATCGACATGATTTGGGAATAAAAGATAGCTTACCGTTTTTAGGATATAACATATGGAATCACTATGAGGTCTCCTGGCTTAATTTACGAGGAAAACCGCAAGTCGCAACAGCTCAAATTGTTTATTCATGTGAATCACAAAACATAATTGAATCAAAATCCTTGAAATTATATTTCAATAGCTTGAACAATTCACGCTATGAAAATTCAAAATCAGTTGAAGAAATCGTCACTCGCGATTTAAGTTCATGCTTGAAATCTCCCGTTTCGGTTTCCATCCAACTACTTACACAAGACTTGAGTCAAACGCTGTCGTGCCTAACCGCCATTTCAATCGATGATCTCGATATAGAAATTGACAACTTTGAAATTGATACAACAACACTTAAAATTGGAGATAATGTTATTACCGAAACATTATGTTCCAATCTTTTAAAATCCAATTGTTTGGTCACCGGACAACCCGACTGGGGCAGTTTATGGGTAAGTTATACCGGGCGACAAATTTTGCATGATTCATTGCTTCGCTATATCGTCTCATTCAGAAATCACAATGAATTCCATGAGCATTGTGTTGAGCGAATTTTCATGGATATATCCAGAAACTGTGGCCCGTCTGAACTAACCGTTGGGGCAAGATATACCCGACGCGGCGGTATCGACATCAATCCAGTACGATCAACTCAAACCACGCCGATACTCAATCATCGCCTGATTCGTCAGTAATCTGCCTGCTTGATGCTGCTCAAATCAGCCCGACCGCAACGGTCGGGCTTATCGGGAGACGTGATGATCACACATGAAATAGTTGGGGTTATTGAAGGCGGCGGCCCGCAGGATTTTTTAATTAGAGTAAGAATTATTGCATCACGTGCGTCATTTGTTAAAAAACCGAAGGAGCTGTATGACAAAAATTGGCTGGCGAAATTTTCCAATGAAGACGTAGCGTATATCGGTTTTTTAAATGCTGCAATTTATGGTGATGGCTTAATTCCGATCCATTATTTCCCGAGAATAAAGCATCGCCTGACCAATTCGGTGGTGTTGATTGCCATTTTATTTGTCTGCTTCTCAATCATGTCAAACATGACAGCGTTCAGGGTTTCATCTATCAATCTATCATGGTTACCAGTTATCGGCAGTCCTGACGTGCGCTTTCCCGCAGGGCTTGTATTATTTCCAGCAACTTACGCATTCGGTACAATTTTAACCGAAGTCTACGGCTATAGCATCAGTCGCCTGGTTATCTGGGGAGGTCTTGGCGCCAATATTTTGCTGATAATGGGCATATGGGCAACCTCGCTTATTCCCACCTCTATCGAATGGGCTGTGCACACAGGCTTCAGCGATGCTGCCTACCATATTATCCTCAAAGCTTACGCCAAAACGTTCGCGGCATCGTCAATCGCTTATTTATTTAGTGAATTTATTAATTCATATGCCTTGGCAAAAATTAAAATTGCAACGGCGGGTAAACATAAAATATTCAGGATAGTAGTCAGCACCGGTTTAGCAGCAAGTATCGACAGCACCATCTTTTGCTTAGTTTTGTTTTTGGGAGTACTGAGCCCCACCCACATTATTTTATTAATTATCACGCAAATATCGGTAAAGATACTATATGAATTTTTATTTTTCCCGGCAATCATACCATTGTCAAAATACCTTAAATCCAAAGATTCGATTGATTATTATGACTTCGATACAAAATTCAATCCATTTTCTTTTAAAAATTAACACGTAGACAATCCATGAGCAACAGGTATCGCTACTACACACACCAAGACCTCACACCTACCGAGCTTTTCTTTTTTATAATGATAGACCAAACACGTAAACAGCTTGGAATAAATGATGTCGAAAGTGTAATTCTGATATTGTCAGGCCTCCCTCTCCTGCCAACCCGCCAGAAATTCGCGGGGGCGACCAAGGGCACCTCCATTGCATCGCTTGTCTCGCGAACCCTCTTCAAGTACCAATTTAAGAAAAATATTCTACCCACGCTAACTTTGAACAGTATGAAATCTCTAAAAATATTGTTCACACGCAGACTGGGAGTATTTATTGGGCGAACAATTCCTGGAGTTGGGTGGGTTTTGTTGGCGCATGACGTTTTTCTGATTGGAGAATATTCAGTTTTAAAATACAATTCCATGGTCAAGGCTGAGGATCGGATTTTATAAATGAGCGAATCTATCTTTAAAGAACTCGAACTATTTATCCGTCAAGAGATTGGATTAAATAATAAAAAACCGTTGCTTCGCTCGACACGGCTATATGAAGATCTGGGTCAAGCCGGAGATGACGCGAATGAGTTCATGGGGAACTTCTTTAAAAATTTCTCTGTAAAATCAGGAGATTTTGATTTTCATCGATATTTTTTGATGGAAGGCGAAGGCCTGTTATTTAGATTTTTATTTTTTTTCAACAAAAATGAACGATTACCTCGCAAAAAATACCCAGTAACACTTGGAATGCTGGAATACGCGGTCATTGAAAAATACTGGGATTCTGAGCGCTTGGAGTCGCACAATTTCGAGTAGTCGTCGCTCAGCTTGAATAGGTTGCGATGGTTTTACTCCACCATCCTCGCCTCCGTTACAACCCCAATAATTTGAGTCGTGATTGAAACAGGAACAGGTGGCACGTCCATAGTGTCCGCCAATTTTTTCAAAAATATGCTTGACCCATCTTTGATAACCCTCCGAATGGTAGGCTCGTCTCCGTCCAGTGACACGATAGCGACCTGGAAATCTCGATAGACCTCGGTGGGCTCGACGATGAGGGTCGAACCATTTCTGTAACGCGGTTCCATGGACGGCGTCGTTTTCACTGCAAAGCAGCCTTTTACGATGGGCTTCGTTACTGAAATCCAGTCACGCTGCGGCAGCTCATCAAGGCCCTGTTCCACGAAATTTTTGATTTCATGCCATTCAAGTACCGGAATGGCATGTCCCGCATCGTTGACGAGATGGTCGATGGTGCTCCCCAACACTCGGGCGATCTCCCGTAAGGTGCTGACACGCGGGTCTTTGGTCGCGCCCGACAAAATGCGGCTGACGGTTGCCTGAGGTACGTTAATTTGACGTGCCAGTTCAGCATCCGTGATCTTTTGCCGTTGCATCAGGATTTTGATGCGATCCGCGATGAGAGTTGTCTCTATATTCATTATTATGAGATTACGAAAATTGCAAATAAACAATTTAAACTTGCACAAACGCAAGTTTCCTCTATGATTTGCATAGAGATGTCTTAACGGCAGGCCAACCCAATAACGTAGAGCGCTGATTCTTCGTAAGACCGAAAACTGACGACGTATGGCTGCGGAAGTCAGTTTCGAGTAAAGCGCCCGCTATCGTAGTATCGTTTCACGCCGGCGACTACCCCCTTAGCCGGCGTTTTTTTAAATGATTTTTGAGATAGCTGGCAGCCCAGCAGCTAGCGGAAGCGGTCGATAAGCTTGTGTCAACGACGATACTGACCCGACGCGACAAAAACCTGACAAACCCCATGGCCAGCATACGTGTGCGAGAGAACCTCCTCACGTCACGATGGAGCGGGAACGATACCCGTCGGACACAAAGAAGATGCCTCTGACAAAAACGGCGCGTCACCGAAGTGACGCGCCGTTTTTGTTTCAAGGTAGGCACTCAGAGCAAGTTTAACGGGACATCGTTCAACTCGCCTTGTTGCCGACAGCAGCCGCTGCCCCGCTGGCCGGCGCGTCATACTGCGCCGGCGTATCGGCTTCACGCGGCTGGTCGCCGGTATGCTGAACCCAGCCGCCGCCCAGATCCGAATAAAGATTCACCAGGCTGGTCAAGCGCGCGAGACGCGTGGTGATCAAGGTTTGCTGAGCGGTGTACAAGCCCGTCTGCGCCGTCAGCACCGTCAGATAACTGTCGACGCCGCTCTTGTAGCGCAGGGTCGACAGATCCAGGGTCCGTTGGTTGGCATAGGTGTTGTGTTCCAAAGCCGTGATTTGCGCGTCATAGGTGCCGCGCGCAGCCAGTCCGTCGGCCACTTCCTGGAACGCCGTCTGAATCGCCTTCTCGTACTGCGCAATCGCAATATTCTTCTGGATATGCGCCAGGTCGAGGTTGGCCAGATTCGAGCCGGCACTGAAGATCGGCACCGTCAGGTCAGGTGCAAACGACCACGCCGCGGTACCGGCCTTGAACAAACCGCCCAAGGTCGGGCTGGCGCTGCCGCCCGATGCGGTCAAGGTGATATTCGGGAAAAATGCCGCGCGGGCCGCGCCAATATTGGCATTGGCCGCCTGCAAGGTATTTTCCGCCTGCATGATATCGGGGCGGCGAGTCAGCAAGTCCGAAGGCAAACCGGCTGGGATATCGCTCAAAATCTTCTGGTCGTCCAGCGCCATCGGCGCCGGCAAGTCAGCCGGCAAGGGCTGGCCGACCAACAGCACGAGTTGATCCTCGGCTTGGGCGCGGCTGCGAATCTGGGCCTGGTAGTTGGCCTGGGCCTGGTCGATCACGGTCTCGGCTTCACGCAAATCCAGCTCGGAACCGGTGCCGGTGTCGAACTGCACTTTCGCCAGACGATACGACTCCTGAGCCGATTGCATCGTCTCCTGGGTCACCTTCAATTGCTCGTCGGCGGCACGCAGAGTCAGGTACTGGTTCGCCACTTCCGAGACCAGCAGGATTTCCGCGGCTTTACGTGCTTGAGCGGTAGCGAGATATTGATACAAAGCCTGGTTCTTCAAACTTTGCAGCTTGCCGAAAAAATCGATCTCCCACTGGGCCGACATGCCGACGTTGTATTCGGCGGCATAGGCGGTAGGGCTGCTGCTTAAATTCAACGGCGTGCGCGACCGGGTTTCCGAAGCAGTGCCGCTGATCGTTGGAAACAATGCCGCGCGCTCGATCCGATACTGAGCCCGCGAAGCCTGCACATTCAGCACCGCAACCCGCAGGTCGCGGTTGTTCTGCAACGACAACTCAACCAGCTTCTGCAGTTGCGGGTCGCCGAGGAAGTCGCGCCAGCCGATATCCACGGTTGCCGTCTGTCCTGCCTGGCTTGCCGTGTCTTTAGAATACGCCGCGCCGCTGGGGAAACTCGACGCCACGGGTGCGGCCGGCCGTTCATAGTGCGGCGCCAGCGTGCAGCCGGCGGCCAGTAGCGTCACCGCCAGCACAATAGGAAACGTGCGGGGTAGCGCGAGGGGAAAAGAGTGCTTACGCATTTCAGTGTCCTTCCTTATCTGCCGGGCCGGACTCAGTGCCGGAGTGAGTGCCGGCTTCAGTATCGGTAGAGCCAGGTTTGTCCTTGCTGAACTTGCCCATGATCACCACAAAGAACATCGGGATCATGAAAATCGCGAGGAAGGTTGCGGTCAACATCCCGCCGATCACGCCGGTACCAATTGCGTGCTGGCTGGCCGAACCTGCGCCGTTGCTGATAGCCAAGGGAAACACCCCGAGAATAAAAGCCAACGAGGTCATCAGAATCGGGCGCAACCGCATGCGGGCCGCTTCCATGGCCGCCGCCGCGGCGGACATGCCGGTTGCCTGCAACTCTCGGGCGAATTCGACAATCAAAATCGCGTTCTTGGCGGACAAGCCCACGGTGGTCAGCAAACCGACCTGGAAGTAGACGTCATTCTCCAAGCCACGGAAAGTCGCCGCCAGCAAGGCCCCGAGAATCCCCAGCGGAATCACCATGATCACCGAGAACGGAATCGACCAGCTCTCATACAAGGCCGCCAGGCTCAGGAACACCACCAAGATCGAAATGCCGTACAAGGCAGGGGCTTGCGAACCGGACAGCTTTTCTTGGTAGGACAAGCCGGTCCATTCGTAGCCGATCCCAGGCGGCAACTTGCCCGCCAATTTTTCCATTTCGGTGATCGCGTCACCCGAGCTCTTGCCGGCGGCTGCAGCGCCCTGGATTTCCGTGGAAGACACCCCGTTGTAACGTTCCAGTTTCGGCGAACCGAAGATCCAGCTACCGGTGGCGAAGGAAGTGAACGGCACCATATTGTTCTGCGCATTACGCACATAGTACTGGTTCAAATCGTCAGGATTCATGCGGAACTGCGCATCGGCCTGCACATAGACTTTCTTGATCCGGCTATCGGTATCGAGGAAGTTGTTGACGTAGTTCGAGGCCCAGGCGATCGAGAAAGTCTGATCGATGGTGCTCAAGGACACGCCCAAGGCGCTGGCTTTTTCCTGGTCGATCTTGACCCGGTACTCAGGCATATCGCTTAAGCCATTGGGCCGTACCAGCGCAAGAATCGGGTCTTTGGCCGCCAAACCCAGCAACTGGTTACGTGCCGCCATCAGCTTGTCGTGACCCACGCCGGCGCGGTCGACCAATTCGAAGTCGAAGCCGGACGCGGTGCCCAGCTCGGGAATCGGCGGCGGGTTGATCGGAATGATCACCGCATCTTTATAACCGGCGTAGCGATGGAACAAGCGCCCGACCAAAGCCTGCACCTTCAGCTTGGATGAAGTACGCAGCGGGAAATCCTTGAGCCGCACAAACAGCAAGCCCGAATTCTGACCGCGCCCGGCAAAGTTAAAGCCGTCCACCTCAAAGCTCGACTCAACCGTATCCTTCTCGTCCGTCAGCAGGTAGTTCGACACGTCATCGAGCACGTCCTGGGTCCGTTCCTGGGTCGCGCCCACCGGCGTCTGCACCTGGATAAACATGGTGCCCTGATCTTCATCCGGCAAGAACGAAGTCGGCAGGCGGATAAACAGCAGCGCCACGGCGACAAAAATCACCGCGTAGATCAGCAGCCAGCGGCGGGATCTACCCATCACGTGGCCTACGCCGCTATGATATTTTTCGCGGCCGCGTTCGAAATTGCGGTTGAACCAGCCGAAGAAACCGGTCTTGACTTCGTGATGCCCTTTGGGAATCGGCTTGAGCAAGGTCGCGCACAAGGCCGGGGTCAAGATCAATGCCACCAGCACCGACAAGATCATCGCCGCCACAATGGTCAAGGCAAATTGACGATAAATGGCGCCCACCGAACCGCCCGAAAATGCCGACGGCACAAACACCGCGGACAGCACCAGCGCCACCCCGACCAAGGCGCCTGTAATCTGGTCCATGGCCTTGCGGGTTGCGTCGCGCGGCGACAGCCCTTCCTCGGCCATGATCCGCTCGACGTTCTCCACCACCACAATCGCATCGTCGACCAGCAAGCCGATCGCCAGCACCAGGCCGAACATCGACAGCGTATTGATCGAGAAACCCAGCGCCGCCATCACGCCAAAGGTACCCAGCAACACCACCGGCACCGCAATAGTCGGGATGATGGTGGCGCGCAGGTTTTGCAAGAACAAATACATCACCAGGAACACCAGTACGATGCCCTCGAACAGCGTCTTGATCACATCCTCGATCGAGACTTTCACAAACGGCGAAGTGTCGTACGGATACTGCACCACCAAGCCATGCGGGAAGTATTGCGACAGCGCCTCAACCTGCTTGCGCACCGCCGTTGCGGTTTGCAATGCGTTGGCACCAGTGGCCAATTGAATCCCGAAACCCGCGGCCGGCGCACCGTTGTATTTGGTGTCGGTCAAATAGTTTTCGCCGCCCAGCTCGATCCGCGAAACATCCTTGATCCGCACTTGCGAGCCGTCGGTATTGACCTTCAGCAAGATATTCCCGAACTGCTCCGGGGTCCGCAACAACGATGCTTCGGTAATCGCCGCAGTCAGCTTTTGACCCGGCAAAGCCGGGGTGCCGCCCAATTGACCCGCTGCCACCTGGACGTTCTGCGCCGACAAGGCGGTTTGCACATCGACCGGTGTCAAACCATAACTGGTGAGCTTATGCGGATCGAGCCAGATTCGCATCGCGTATTGCGTGCCGAACACCGTCACGGTACCGACACCGTTCACCCGGCTGATGGGATCTTGTATATGCGAAGCCACATAGTTGGCCAAGTCGTACTTGGTCATACTATGGTCTTGCGAGACGAAAGCCATGATCAGCAAGAAGCTGCTGCTGGATTTGGTGACCTTGATCCCGGCCTGCTGCACTTCCTGCGGCAATAAGGGGGTTGCCAGTTGCAGCTTGTTTTGCACCTGCACCTGGGCGATATCGGGATTGGTCCCGGCGGCAAAGGTCAAGGTAATCGTCGCAGTGCCCGAGTTGTCGCTGGTCGATGCCAGATACAACAAATGATCGAGACCGTTCATCTGTTGTTCGATCACCTGGGTCACCGTCGACTCGACGGTTTCGGCCGAAGCACCCGGATAGTTCGCGCTGATCTGTATCGCAGGCGGCGCAATGGTCGGGTATTGGGAAACCGGCAGGGTCAGAATCGACAAGCCACCGGCCAACATCAAAATAATCGCGATCACCCAAGCAAAGATTGGGCGATCGATAAAGAACTTAGCCATGAAGCGGGCTCCCTGTTATTGCGCCTTTTGCGTCGCCGAAGCGGCCGAAGCCGATGCTGCATCGGCAGGAGCAGACGCGGGAATGGGTGCATCCACGGCTTTAACCGTCATGCCTGGCTGAATCTTCTGCAAGCCCGAGACAATCACGCGCTCACCCGGTTGCAAACCGCCGTCGACGACCCAGGCGTCGCCTTGAGTCCGAGTGGTCACCAGGGGGCGCAACGCCACCTTGTTGTCGGCCCCCACCACCAAAGCGGTCGCCTGACCTTTCTGGTCGTGTGTCACACCGACTTCCGGCACCAGAATCGCGCGGTCGTTCACGCCTTCGGTAAGCTGCGCCCGGACAAACATACCGGGCAGCAAGACATGCTTGGGATTGGGAAACACTGCGCGCACCGTGACCGAACCGGTACCCGGGTCAACCGTGATATCGGAGAATTGCAGCGTGCCGCTGACCGGGTAGGCCGTGCCGTCTTCCAGGGTCAAGATCACCTTGGCCCGGTTGTTGCCGGCCATCTGCAAATCGCCGCTCGCCAGTTCGCGACGCAGGCGCAAACCATCCACGCTCGATTGCGTCAGATCGACATACACCGGATCGATTTGCTGCACCGTCGAAAGCAGCGTCGCGGCGCTGGCTTGCACATAAGCGCCCGGCGTTACCTGCGATTTACCGATCTGGCCGGTAATCGGCGAGGTGACCGCGGTGTAACCCAGGTTGATGCTGGCGGTTTCGACCGCGGCCCGGCCCGATGCCACATCGGCTTCGGCCTGGCCTTGCGACGCTACCGCATTGTCATAGTCCTGCTTGCTCACCGCATTCGCCGCAACCAGTGTTTTATAACGCGCGGCTTGTGCTGCGACCGACACCAGATTGGCCTGCGCTTTTGCCAAGGTGGCGCGAGCACTGTCCAGGGCCGCTTGGTAAGGCGCCGGATCGATCAGGTATAAACGCTGGCCGGTCTTGACGTCCGAACCTTCGACAAAATCGCGCTTCAACACGATACCGTCAACCCGTGCCCGCACATCGGCGGACAGGTACGAATTCACCCGGCCCGGCAGGTCGGTGGTGACCGCCACGCTTTGCGGCTGAACCGTCACGGTGGTGACTTCCGGCGTTTGCGGCTTAGGTGCGGCGGCTTTTTCGCCGCAGCCGGCAAGCATAAACATAGCGACGACTGCGGCCGCTACTGAAGCAACAGGATTGATTAAACCGCAAGGAACCCGATCGACGCGCATGGAGCGACCTCTGACTGTTTCAATGGATGAATTCGAATGCCGCACGTTGCGGCTGATCCGTCCGGCCGCCGCTAACAGAACGGCTATCCGTGGACCAAGTCGCGACGTACGTACCTGGGTGACACAACGCTCGCTATATAGCGCCGCCAGGGCATTACCACCTGGCGCCCTGCTCCGCAAATTGGTTCGATAAATTTACAGAACAGGTCACTGCTTGAGACGCGACTTTATCTCAAAATTACGATGTGCGGTTCCGATACCAGCAATGTGATGTGGGTTTAAGTTGAGGGTTCAAGTTGACGATGGCATCCGGCGAGTCTTTAGCAGGGCTAAAGTCTGCTCGCCTGCTGCGCATGGTTCCGCTGCGGTGACGCCCGTCAAATGCTGCGGCAAACAACACACCGCGCCGTGCAGCCGAAGACTGCGGTTAGGTCGTTTCCAAAGCGTGAGGTATTATACATACATCAATGAATGTATGCGTGCATGACTAGCACAAGCGTAACGTAATTTGGTTGGGCTCGGAAAATTACCAGACGGAACAACCGCTTAAGGCACTTGAGCCAGTCCGTCTACCAAATTACCCGGCATTACGCCGCCCCAAAATGGGCGCAAACCCGGGCTAAAACTAAACCAACGAGACATGGCCAGAAAAACTAAAGAAGAAGCTTTGGCGACGCGCAACCGTATTATCGATACGGCTGAGCATGTGTTTTATCGGAAAGGCGTGTCGCGCACGTCCCTGGCTGAAATTGCGACCGCAGCCGGCGTGACGCGCGGCGCGATTTATTGGCACTTTAAAAACAAAAGCGATTTGTTCACCGCCATGTTCGAACGCGTCAAGCTACCGCTGGACGAATTGATCGCGGCGTCGCTGGACACCCGCGAAACCGATCCCTTGGAGCGCTTGCGCGACTTTATCGTCCACTGCCTGCGCGACACGACGCAAGACCCGCAACGCAGGCGGATTCTTGAGATCTTGTTCCACAAATGTGAATTTACCGAAGATATGGGCGAGGTCATGCTGCGCCATCAATTGACGGTACGCGAGGGACGCACTCACATCGAAGGCGGCTTGCGCAATGCGGTCCTCAAAGGGCAATTACCGGCCAATCTCGATACCCGGCGCGCGGCCGCACTACTGCACAGTTCGGTGACCGGGATGCTGGGGGACTGGTTATTTACCCCGGATTGCATCGACCTGGCGGCCGACGCGGAACGCATCGTCGATGCCTGGTTCGACATGCTGCACCTGAGCCCGGCATTGCACCTGGCGGCGTCGAGCAACGATGTCGTGAGCGATTAACCTGCAGGTTAATACAAACATTAACCTGCAGGTTAATACAAACGGCCGGACCCTCAAGGCCCGGCCAGCATGCGGTCAATACGACAAGAATCAGGCTTCAAGCGATAAATCAGGCTTAAAGCGACAAACCAGCTTGAGACAGGATTCGAAGCTTAAATCAAGGCTGGTTCCACGAGAAATCGAGCTTCTCATGGCCGCCGCGCTTGAGGGTCACCGAGCGCGTCTCGTCGTGACCTTCGTAAGTGGCTTGTACCGTGTAGCGTCCGGGATGCAGCTTGACCAGCATGTATGGGCCGCGCGAATCCGCTTGCAGCACCGCGTTGCCGCCGGCATCGGTGATATGGACATGAACGTCGGCCAGATAATCGCTGCCCGAGCCGGTGAAACGCATCGCCAGCGGCCAATGCGGTGCCGCCTGGCGTAGTGCCTGCGACTCATCGAGGCCCACCCCGCCCGTGACAAAGGTCAAGTCGCCTTGATGCAATTCCTGCGGCAAACCGCCGCCATCGCTATCTTGGGCGTAAGCCGTTTGCGTCAAGGCAAAACTGGATGCGAGCAGCAAAATAAGCAGGGCAAACCAGCGCTGGGGCTGTTGATTCATGGTCATGACTCCTTGGGTAACAAACCGACTCGCATCAGCGGGATGCGTCGCCAGGCCCTCACAGGCTAGATCATACGATAGTCGAGTACAGCCCGCGAGCTGTACGCGCCCTAATTCGGCATGCGAAGCCAATAAGACCATCTAACCAGGGACGAAGTTCAATAAAGCGCTGCAGCCGGATCCTTTGCCGCGCGCCGCTCCAAGGCGGTGTAAAAGTCCGCACCCCGAGGCTGTCGGCAGAGGGGCTGACCGCCCCTCAAGCCAACTTAACTCAGATCGACCGGGACAAAAATCTGGGCGTCGTCACGCTGAATCAACAAAGCGACACTGCCGTCGGCGTGGGCGATCCGGTCACGCAATTGGTCGGCCGAGGTCACCGGCTGGCCATCGATGGCCAGAATCACGTCGCCCGGCTGGATCCCCGCGTTGGCGGCCGGCCCGCTCGCCTGCATCACCAGCAAACCGTGGGAAATCGACGAGTCCTGCTTTTCTTGCGGCGTCAAAGGCCGCACCGCCACGCCGAGCTTGCCTTGCGGCTCGTCGGCGTTGGCCGAGGCCAGGGCCTTGTCCGACAACTTGACGGTGGTCACATTGAGGGTC
>Ga0302317_10002168_pt1 | contig 13687 bp, 9 predicted proteins | sample III_Palsa_N3_3_FD_200450 | JGI IMG/M metagenome (GOLD analysis project Ga0302317, IMG submission 200450) | Peat permafrost microbial communities from Stordalen Mire near Abisko, Sweden - III_Palsa_N3_3 | ecosystem: Environmental > Terrestrial > Soil > Palsa > Peat permafrost | place: Sweden...
GAGTTGCAGCGTACGTCGATCTTCTGCCGTGTGCAGTCGATGGCGACCGATTTGGTCAGCATCGCCACCGCGGCCTTGGAAGTGTTGTACGCGGTGTAATCGGGACCGACCTTGAACGCAGCCAGTGAGGAGATGTTGACGATCGACGCGGGCTGATGCGCGCGCAAAAGCGGCAGCGCATGCTTGCAGCCGAGCATGATGCTTTCGACGTTAACGCTCATCACGCGGCGCCACTCCTTCAGCTCGATCTGTTCCACCGTGCCGAGTGAACCGATGCCGGCATTGTTGACGAGGACGGAGAGGCCGCCCATGGCCTCGCTCGCTTCAGTCAGCAGCGCATGCCAGCGCTCTTCGTCGCGCACATCCTGTGCGGCGGACCAGGCAACTTGCCGGCCGCGTTCGTGGTTGATCTCGTCAGCCACCGCGCGTACGCCGATTTCGTCGATATCGGTCAGAAAGACATTCGCGCCGTGGCGCGCGAGCATGCGCGCGATCGCGGCGCCGAGACCGCCGGCGGCACCGGTGACGAAGGCGTGCTTGCCGGCGACGCGCTGTGCGGAAGGTTCGGTCATGGCGTGTTCCTGGCGAGGTTGATCGGATCAGACACAGAGATAGCCGCCATCGACGTTCAGCACCGCGCCGGTGGTGTACGACGACGCGTCGGAGGCTAGATAGAGTGCAGCGCCGGCCATCTCTGACGGCTGTGCCACACGACGCATCGGTACATGCGCCAGCGCCTGCTTGAGGATCGCCGGCGTATTCACCAGCACCGAGGCGAACTTGGTGTCGGTGAGTCCCGGCAGCAGTGCATTGCAGCGCACGCCAGATGCCGCGCATTCCACCGCGAATGCCTTGGTCATCGAGATCACCGCCGCCTTGGTGATCGAGTAGATGCCCTGCTGGAAGCCCGGCACCACGCCGTTGACCGAGGCCACGTTGACGATCGCGCCACCGTCATTGGCCGCCATCAGCTTCGCGCCATGCGTGGACATGTAGAAATAGCCACGGATGTTCACGTCGACGGTTTTCTGGAAGATGCCCGGATCGGTATCGAGGATGCTGCCGAAGTAGGGATTGGTGGCCGCGTTGTTGACCAGGATGTCGAGCCGGCCGTGGCGTTGCGTCACGTGCGCGAACAGCGTCTCGATCTGCTCTAGCTCGCCGATATGGCAGGCGAACGCTTCGGCCGAGCCGCCAGCCGCCACGATCTCGTCGACCACCAGCTGGCAGTCGGCCTCGCGCCGGCTGGAGACGATGGCGTGTGCGCCGTGCGCAGCCAGCAGCTTGGCGATCTCCGCACCGATGCCGCGGCTGGCGCCGGTGACGATGGCGATCTTGCCCTTGAGATCGAAGGTCGGTGTGGTGCTCATGGCGAGGCCTCTTGGCGAAAGTGGGAGGAAATCAGCGCAGCGTGACGAGGTGATGGTCGTTCGCGTGTTCCAGATGCGGCCACGCGTTGTAGGTAATCAGCGTCGCGCCACGTTGGCCGAGTCGCAGTCGCGTGAGGCCGGTGTTAACCAGCGGCCAGCTCAGCTTGAAGGTCTGTGCCAGCGGTGCTTCGGTCAGTGTATTGGTGAGTACGGCAATCGGGCCGCCCGAAGTGAACGCCCAGATCGTGCGCGCCGGATGCGCGGTCAGTGTCTGTAGTGCTTGCAACACGTTGCTGCGAAAGCTCGGCCAGGTGAGCTGGTACTCGGTGTCGTGCGCGCCGTCGACCCAGCGAGCGACGGCATCGGCGAACAGGCGCTGAAATGCGCGGTGTGGATCGAGCGCCTGCTTCAACTCCGCGCGCAGTGCACCGGGTCCGCTCAGGTCGGGGCGATGTCGCGCAAGCAGTTCGTGATGGTCGACTTCGTCCAGGCCATCCAGCGTCAGTGGCTCACGATCGATGCCAGCGGCTTCGAGACAGAGTTCGGCCGTGCGTCGATGCCGTTCGCGCGGCCCGATCGCGATCAGGTCCGGGGTCGATCCACTGGCTCCCAGCCAGACACCCAGTCGACGTGATTGTTCTTCGCCAAGCGGTGACAGTCGATCGTAGTCGTCCTCGCCGAAGCTGGCCTGACCATGACGTATCAGCAGCAGGCTACACGCGCTCACAGCGTGGAACGACCGATGATGCGGCGGCAGCGACCGCCCATGTAACGGGCGGCGTGGCCGAAGCCGGCGAACTGCGGGTTGCTGGTCTGGCCCAGCGCGAAACGACGGTAGATCTGCTGAATGATCACCATCAAGCGGAACAGTCCGAACACTTCGTAGAAATCGAAGTTGTCCACATGCAAGCCGCTGCGCTGGCCGTAGTAATCGATCACCTCGCGGCGCGTCAGCATGCCGGGTACGTGCGTGGGCTGGCGCCGGAACGACTGGAACGTGGCATCGTCATCGGCCTGCACCCAGTAAGCCAGCGAGCCACCCAGGTCCATCAGTGGATCGCCGATGGTCGCCATCTCCCAGTCCAGCACGCCGATGATGTCGAGCGGGTGGTCGCGGTCGAGTACCACGTTGTCGAAGCGGTAATCGTTGTGGATCACGCAGCTGGCGCTGTCGCGCGCCGGTTGCTTCGCCGCGAGCCACGCCACGACATCGGCGCAGGCATCGGTGTCCTCGGTGGCCGCTTTTTGCCAGCGATCGCTCCAGCCGGCGACTTGTCGTGCGATATAGCCGCCGCCCTTGCCGATATGCTGCAGTTCGGGCAGCGAGGCATCCACCTGATGCAGTTCGATCAGCCGGTCGATGAAGCCCAGGCAGAGTTGGCGCACGCCGTCCGCATCGAGACCCAGCTCGGACGGCAGTTCGCGACGCAGGATGCTGCCGCGCAGCCGTTGCATCACGTAGAAGTCATGGCCGATCACCGAGCTGTCGTTGCAGCTGGCGAGGATCGCCGGCACATACGGGTAGTGCGGTTTCAGCGCCGCCATCACCTGCGCCTCGCGCAGCATGTCGTGCGCGGATTTCGCCTTGGCGCCGGCTGGCGGACGGCGCAGCACCAGTTCGCGTTCGCCGTAGGCAATCAGATAGGTGAGGTTGGAGGCGCCGCCGGGAAACTGCGCGAGCGTCGGCGTGCCTTCGAGACCATCGACATGTTGCTTCAGGAACGCATCGACGCGCGACAGATCGAGCGCATCCTCGTCACGTACCGCGCGCGGTTGATCCAGCGGCGTACTCATCGCGCCGGCTCCTGTGCGTTTTGCGCTTTCATTTCCAGCCGTGCGATCACGCCGCGATGGACTTCGTCGGGGCCGTCGGCCAGTCGCAGAACACGCGCATACGCGTACAACTGTGCCAGCGGAAAATCGTCGGACAGGCCGGCGCCGCCGTGGATCTGGATTGCCGCATCGGCCGCCTGCTGGGCCACCGCCGGCACCACCACCTTGATCTGCGAGATCAGGCTGAGCGCGGCCTTGGTGCCGTGCATGTCGAGTGTCCAGGCGGTTTTCAGCGTCAGCAGGCGCGCCTGCTCGATCGCCATGCGCAGGTTGGCGATGATGTCCGGATTGCCACCGAGCTCGGACAGTGGTTTGCCGAACGCGACGCGTGAACAGGCACGTGCACACAGCAGGGCTAGCGCGCGTTCTGCCGCACCGATCGCACGCATGCAGTGATGCACGCGTCCAGGTCCCAGTCGACCCTGCGCGATCTCGAAGCCGCGGCCCGCGCCAAGGATCACGTTCTCAATCGGCAACCGAACATCGGTGAAGGTCAACTCGCCATGACCGCTGGGTTCGTCGAAGTGATGGAACACCGGCAGCATGCGCTCGACGATGACGCCCGGACTGTCGAGTGGGCAGATCACCATGCTGTGGCGGCGGTGCGGTTCGGCGCGCGGGTCGCTCAGCCCCATGAAGATCACGAAGCGGCAATGCGGATGGCCGGCGCCGGTGGTCCACCACTTGCGGCCATTCAACACGACGTGGTCGCCTTCGATAGTCGCGGTGGCCTGCATGTTGGTGGCGTCGGAGGAGGCTACGTCCGGCTCGGTCATGCCGAAGGCCGAGCGGATCCGGCCATCCAGCAAGGGTTGCAGCCAGCGCTGCTGCTGTTCCGGCGTGCCGTAGCGATGCAGCACTTCCATGTTGCCGCTGTCGGGCGCGCTGCAATTGCACACTTCGGGCGCGATGAAGGAGTGGCCCATGATCTCGGCCAGCGGTGCGTATTCCACATGGCTGAGCCCCGCGCCATGTCCGGCGTCGGGCAGGAACAGGTTCCATAGTCCGGCGGCGCGCGCCTTCGCCTTCAAGGTTTCCATCATGGCCGGTTGCTGCCACTGGTGATGGTCGCTGCTGCCAGTCAACTGCGCGGCGTAGACGCGTTCGGCTGGAACCACCTCATCGCGCATGAAGGTAGAGAGGCGTTCGATAAGAGCCTGGGTACGTTCTGAGGCGGCGAAGTCCACGTGCGTTTCTCCTGACCAGCAAGCCAGCCTACGCCTCGCCACTACAATTAGTGAAATGAATATGCTTTATGACTATCCATTAACATCGCTGATGACTTTGGTGCCGATGCCTTCGGCACGCATACGGTAGGGAGCAGGACATGGATCGCACCGACAACCGCATCGACCTGAACCTGTTTCGCGTGCTTGACGCGATCTACAGCCATGGCGGCGTCAGCGCCGCCGCGCGCGTGCTGCACCTGACCCAGCCGGCGGTCACGCATGCGTTGCAGCGCCTGCGCGATCAGCTGGGTGACCCGTTATTCGTCCGCCAGGGCAACCGGCTGCTGCCGACCGAGAAGGTGCGCACGATGATGCCGGCGGTGCAGCTGCATCTGAAAGGCCTGCATGCCAGCACACATGCGCAGCCGCGCTTCGATCCGGCGCAGTTGGACCTGCAGTTCACCGTGGGTTTCCGTGACATCCTTGAGTCGATCGCGTTGCCGGCGCTGCTGGCGCGGATCGAGCGGGACGCGCCGCAGCTGCGCGTGGTGAGCCGGCGCGTCGCCGCGGACGAGGTGGAGCGCGAGCTGGCTGCGGGTTCGGTCGACCTGGTAGTGGATCGCCCGCTGCGCGCTGGCTCACGGATTTCCCGTCGACACCTGCTTGATGAATCGCTGGTAGTAGTGATGCGTGCCGATCACCCGTTCGCATCGCAACTGCGGCGCAACGATTACTTGGGCGCCCAGCACGTGGCTGTCTCGCCGCTGGGAGAGGCCAACGCGCTGGACACGCTGCTCGGCCAGGACGGCATGTTTCGACAGGTGAGGCTGGTCTGCCAGCACTATTTCTCGGCTTGCCAGATTGCCGCAGGCACGCATCTGTTGCTTACGGTGCCTCGCTCATACGCATTGCACCTGGCCACCTTGCTGCCGATCACCGTGCAACCGTTGCCGATCAAGCTGAAGGCGTTCCCTATCCTGGCCTACTGGCACGAATCGAAAGACGCCGATCGCGCGCATGTATGGTTCCGGCAGTGGGTGATCGAGGCGATCACCGCGGCGATTGCGCCTGCTCAGCGACGGCGATGATCAGTGGGCGACCGCACTTGCCGCCGACGCGGCCGATTCTGGTTGTGCATGTTGCGCATATTGCCGGATGAAATTCATGGTGTCGTCCAGCACGGGTGCCTTGCTGCGGAGCGGTCGAGACATCGCGAAAAGAATGGCAAAGTGGCCGATATCCGGATACAGCTTCAGTTCGACCGGCTCGTTTTCGTGCCGCAGCGCCGCGGCCAGCGACGTGGCATTGCGCGGCCAGACGATCTTGTCGGTGGTGCCTTGCATCAGCAGCATTGGCGGTTCGTCGCCATTAACGTAATGCACAGGTTGCGAGCGCAGTTGCGCTTCATGGGTGCTGCCGAACATATCGATGAAATCGGGGTCCTTCAATGGCAGGAAATCGTACGGGCCAGCTAGTCCGATAAAGCCAGCGAGGTCACGTGGTTTCATGCCGACTGCGTTCAACCAGTGCGCATCGGTGGCCAGCAGGGCGCCGATGTGCGCGCCGGCCGAATGACCCATCACGAACAACGAGGCTGGATCGCCGCCGTAGTCGCCGGCGTGCGCATGCGTCCATGCCACCGCACGGGCGGCGTCCTGCATGAAACCGTCCAGCCGAACCTGCGGCCACTTGCGGTAATCGGGAATTACCACCACCACGCCACGTCTGGCCAATGCCTCGGCTGCCCAGCGATACCACTGCCGCTTGCCGGACTTCCAGCTGCCACCGTAGAAGAACAGCACCACCGGCGCGCGTGCTGTACCGGGCAAGCGATAGACGTCCAGCGCCAGCTGGTACGCCGGGTCGAACACCACATCGCGTTGCACGACGACGTCGGTCTTGCCGGTGGTGGCGTTGAGACTGCCAAACAGCACCGCCTGACAGCCCATCAGCAGGCTGCTGCCGAGCAGCAGCGCGGCAGTGGCAAACAGGCGACGGTGCGGGGTTGCGGACGGGCGTTGGGAAACTGGACTCATGGGCAGCCTTGAATCGTGTGGTGCCACGTGGGAGCGGTTGATGCGGCGGCAGTGCTGGAGATACGTAACCGGTCAGCTCAGGGATGCAGTTTGCCGCCAATTATTGAAGGGCGATGATCAGGCGCATCGCTGGTCTCGTGAACGTCTCGCCAAGTCGGTTGCCTAGGCGATGTTGCCTTCGCAACGCCGACTTGCCCCCGATACCGATGTGCGCGCAGGATGGCCTGTCGGCACGGTGCTACACAGGTATTGCCGCCAAACCAATGACCGCAGGAAGAACCCGGCGACGTCGCCGGGCGGACCCATGACGAGGTGTCTTGCATGTCGGATCAGTCGCCATCGCTCGAGGTCGTCTATGACCCCACCGATCCCATGCATCGCAGGGAGCAGATGTTCCCTCGGCTGAGCCCGGATATGGTGAAGCGTATTGCTGTTTATGGTGAGGAAGAGGCCGTGCCGGCTGGCACACTGCTTTTCCAGCGCGGGCAGCGCGGCGCGGATTTCTTCCTCGTGCTGGAGGGCCTGATCGAGATCTTCGAGCTCGACAAGTTCGGCCAGGCGAATGTTTTCACCATCCACGCTGCACGGCAGTTCAGCGGCGAGATGAACCTGTTCAACCAGCGCGGCATCCTGGCTTCGGCACGCGTAGCGGTGGACAGCCGCGTGGTGCGCGTCCGTCCGGAGAACTTCCGCCGCATGGTGGCCGCCGAGTCGGACATCAGCGAGATCATCATGCGGGCCTTCATCCTGCGCCGTGTGGGCCTGATTCGCCTGGGTTACGGCGGCGTGGTGCTGGTGGGACCGGGACACAGCGCCGATACCCTGCGGCTTGAGCGCTTCCTGGTACGCAATGGTTACCCGCATCGGTTGATCGATACCGAGGTGGATCCGGACGCGAGCGGTTTCATTGCCTGCTTCCAGTTGCGTCATGATCAGTTGCCGGTGGTGATCTGTCCCGAGCATTGTTTCCTGCAAAACCCCAGCACGTCGGAACTGGCCGATGAGCTGGGCCTGACGGAAATCATCGATCCGAATACCGTCTACGACGTGGCCGTGATGGGTGCGGGGCCGGCGGGGTTGGCGGCCGCCGTCTACGCGGCATCGGAAGGGCTGTCCACCATCGTGGTGGAAGGTCTTGCACCGGGCGGGCAGGCTGGTACGTCGTCGAAGATCGAGAACTACCTGGGCTTTCCCACGGGCATTTCGGGGCAGGCGTTGGCGGGACGCGCGCAGGCCCAGGCGCAGAAATTCGGCGCGCGTTTGGCCATCTCGCGCCATGCGGTGGGCATCGACTGTTCGGTACAGCCCTATCAGTTGCAACTGGACGATGGGCAGTCGCTGCAGGCGCGCGTGGTGATTGTTGCCACCGGCGCGCGCTATCGAAAACTCGATGTGCCTGGCTACACCGACTTCGAGGGCGCAGGTATCCACTACGCCGCCACCGCGATGGAAGGCCAGCTGTGTGTCAACGAGGAAGTGGTGGTGGTCGGTGGCGGCAACTCCGCCGGACAGGCGGCGGTGTTCCTGTCGCGCATCGCGGGGCACGTGCACGTGCTGGTGCGTGCGAACGGGTTGGCGGCAACCATGTCCGACTATCTTGTCCAGCGCATTGCGCAGTCGTCGACGATTACCCTGCATGCGTGCAGTGAAATCGTGAACCTGGAAGGCGAGGGGCGACTGCAGCGCGTCACCTGGCGACATCGCGATAGCGGTGAGCTGACGACGCGACCGGTGGGCAATATGTTCGTGATGATCGGTGCCGAACCCAACACCGAATGGCTGAAGGATTGCCTGGCACTCGATGCCAAGGGCTTTGTGATGACCGGCCGTTGCGAGGAAGGTCATCTGCTGGATTCACCGTTTGCGACTACCAAGCCCGGCATCTTCGCGGTGGGCGACGTCCGCGCCGGGTCGGTCAAGCGCGTGGCCTCGGGGGTTGGCGAGGGTTCCGTGGTGATCCAGGCGGTGCATCACTATCTGCATCCGGAAGCGGGCTGACGCATGGCGGGTTCGCTTCACACTGTCGACTCTCCGTCGACGGATGCCGCCATGTTGTTTTCGCTGTCCCGCTTTTCAAATCACCGCTACAGCGTGGTGGTTGCGCATGGCTGAGGTGCGAGGTCGCTGAAAAGCACGGCCTGGCAGCCGGTGAGAAGGGCGTCACCGAGTATCAGCGCAGTGGCAAGCAGGCCGCGACGAAGCAGGCTGCGGGCGGCGCTGGGTGGACTGGTCGGCATGCGGTTTCCTTTGGATGGTCCATGGGTTTGGCCGATGTGGCCGGCCAGTTAACCCCATTGCGCAGCGGGCCGCGTTTCATCAGAGGTTGATGTGGCATGCGTGCAGATACGAGTAACGACTCCTTCAGGATGCAGTTGCTGCTGTGTGCCTGCCGCGTACCACTTACACTGTGCCGGCCCCGCGGGCACACAGGGAGAAACGCATGCTTCGTCGATCGTTGGGGTTGCTGGGTCTATGGCTGCTATTTGCCGCGCCCTTGCTGGCACAGGACGTACCGTCGCCATTGCGCGACTGGCAGGCCTGGGTGTTGCACGATGTGCCGCAGCATGGCTGTCCGTTTCTTGCCAACCAGCCACCGGGAGATGGCAGCTATCAGTGCGCGTGGCCGGGACGATTGACACTGGATGCCGACAAGGATGGCGGGCGCTTCAGCCTGGACGTGCATGTGGATGCGCCAAGCTGGGTGGCGTTGCCGGGCGACAACGTCCATTGGCCGCAGCAGGTGACGCTGGGTAACCAGCCGGCCATCGTGCTGGAGCATGAAAACGTGCCGATGCTGCGACTGGAGCCCGGCGACTACCAGGTGAAAGGCACGCTGCCATGGGCGTCGCGCCCGGCCAACCTGCATGTCCCGGCTGCGATCGGCCTGGTCACACTGACTGTCGACGGCGCGGCCGTCACCCGGATCGAGCGTGAGGACGAATTGCTCACGCTGGGCGAAGCGGCCAATGCACAACGCGCTGCCGATGCGCTTTCGCTTCGCGTGTATCGCCGCCTCACCGATGGCCTGCCGGCCACGCTGGAAACGCAACTTCAATTCAATGTCACCGGCACGGCGCGCGAGCAAGTGTTGGGACCTGCGCTGCCGGACGGTTTCGTGGCGACTGCCCTCAGCGGCGATCTGCCGGCGCGGCTGGAAAAGGATGGCCGCCTGCGCGTGCAGCTGCGGCCGGGCCAGTCGACGCTGACGCTGGTCGCGCGCAGCGTCGCGCCGCTGGCAAAGATCAGCGTGGCGCTGCCGCCATTGCCATGGCCGAAGCAGGAGATCTGGAGTTATGCCGACGACAACGCGCTGCGCAGCACACGGGTCGATGGCAATGCCATCGATGCCGATCAGGCCGGTGTGCCGGATGACTGGAGCAAGCTGCCGGCCTATGTACTGGACGGGGCCAGCGGTCTGAGCGTGGAGCAGGGCAATCGCGGCAACGAGGGTGGCCAGGGTGACGCGCTGCACCTGCAGCGCGAGATGTGGCTGGATTTCGATGGGCGCGATTTCAGTATCGCCGATCACCTCACCGGCAAGTTGCGTCACCAGCAGCGGCTCGACGTGGCAGCACCATGGCAAATGCAGCGTGCCTCGGAGAACGACCAACCGCTGCTGGTCACCCGGGATGCCACGGGGCATCCGGGCGTGGAAGTGCGCGATCGCACGATCGACGTTTCAGCCGGGCTCAACCTGCCGGCACATGCCGGTGCGGTGCCCAGTTCGGGCTGGCAGGTGCCGCTGGAAAACATCGACGCCACCCTGCACTTGCCGCATGGTTACCGACTGCTCGGCGCGATCGGTGCGGATCGTTCGGCCGATTCGTGGGCGGCGCAATGGAGCCTGCTCGATCTGTTCGTGGTGGCGCTGATTGCGCTGTTGGCCGGGCGTCTGCTCGGCTGGCCGTGGGCGATGCTGGCAGCCGGCTATCTCGTGTTGGCCCAGCATGAGGACATGGCGCCCTTGTGGACGGTCGCCATCTCGCTCGCGTTGGCGTTGTTGCTGCGCGCCTTGCCCGAGGGCCGGTTGCGCCTGTGCGCACGCTACGGTGCCATCGGCATGTTCGTGCTGGCGGCACTGTGGGCGCTGCCGTTCACCGCGGCACAGTTGCAGTACGCGCTGCATCCGCAGCTGGAGGAAAGCATGGTGCCGCGGATGGTCTCGGCCGCTTACGCGCCGCAGACGCAGGATGCGACGGAGGATGAAAAGAGCGTCAATCAGCCCTCGCCAAAGATCGTTCAGGCAGTCCCGCCGCCGCCACCCATGGCAGGGTTGGTGACATTGAACGAGGCCGCCGCTCCGGCACAGGCTGGCGCAGCCAGATCAGGCAATCTGCAGACGATTGTGGTCACCGGCTCGTTAATCAGCATCCAAGATCTGGTCGGCAACGACCAGGACACGCACACCGTGATCCAGGCCGGTGCCGGCACCCCGCGTTGGAACGAGGGCAACAACTATCGCCTCGGCTGGTCCGGCCCGGTGACCCTGCAGCAGACCACCCGCCTGGTGATTGCGCCGGCATGGCTGGTGCGCATCATGCGCGTACTGATGATCGGCCTGCTTGCTGCACTGCTCGGCCGGTTGGTGATGAACCTGCTGCTGCCGTTGCGTGGTCGTTGGACGCCTTCGCGTGGCGCCGGCGTGGTTGGTGCCGTACTGCTGGCGATGGTCCTGCTGCCCACGGGTTCGCGCGCCCAGGCGATGCCCGATCAGCAGCTGCTGAACCAGTTGCGCAGCCGGCTCACCGAGGCGCCGAAGTGTTCGCCGCAATGCGCCGAGGTGGCGCAGGCGCAGCTGCAGGTGAACGGCGCGATGCTCGATCTGGAGCTGGAGGCACATGCGGGCACTTCCGTTGCGCTGCCGCTGCCGACACCTGACGATGCGTTGCCGCTGGCCGACGTCAGCCTTGATGGCCATGCCAATCCGGCGCTGCTCCGCGACGGCGACCAACTGCTGCTGCGGGTCGACCGCGGCGTGCACCGCATCAGCCTGCACTACCGTCTCGACGACGTCGAAAGCGCTGCCGTGCATTTCGCGTTGGCGCCGCAACACATCGCCTTCGTTGGCTCGGGCTGGTTGCTGGAAGGCATCGACGACGGACGGGTGCTGGGCGACAGCATTACCTTGCGCCGCGTGCAGACCGCAGCCGACGGCAAGAGCCTGCCGACCACGCAGAGCTTTCCGCCCTATGTACGACTCACCCGGAAGATCGGCCTGGGCCTGGACTGGTTCGTATCGAACCAGGTGGAACGCATCGCGCCCCAGGACGGCGGTTTCAGCATCAGCCTGCCACTGCTGCCTGGCGAGCATCCCAAGGGCGAGGGCGTGCTGGTCAGGGATGGCCGCATCAACATCACTTTCAAGGCGGGCGAATCCGTAGTGAGCTGGGAGAGCCAGCTTGATCGTTCGGCCGGAATCACTCTGCACGCACCGCCGCTGGGCGAACGTGCCGAGGTGTGGGAACTGGGTGCGGCGCCGATGTGGCACGTCGATGCCAAGGGCGTGCCGACCAGCGACAGTGATGTTGATCTGCGCTTCGACCCGTTGCCAGGCGAAAGCCTGCAACTGGCGATCACCCGGCCGGTCGCGATCGCCGGCGACAGCCTCGCCATCGACAGCGTACAGCTGGCCAGCAGCACCGGTGAGCGTGCCAGCGAGCTGGTGCTCAACGTACATGCACGCAGCACCCGCGGTGGCGAGCATGCGATCGATCTGCCGCCGGGCAGCGAACTGCTCGATGCGAAGCGCGACAACGAGTCGATCAACCTCGCCATCCGCGACGGCAAGCTCAGCCTGCCGCTGCTGCCGGGCGAGCATGACTATTCCCTGCGCCTGCGCGAACCGCAGGGTGTGGCTGCGCGCGTGCGCGTGCCGTCGCTTGACTTGCACGCGCCGGTGGCCAACATCGACCTCACCCTGCAACTGCCGCAGGATCGCTGGGTGCTGTGGACGTGGGGGCCAACCGACGGTCCGGCCGTACTCTACTGGTCGCAATTGCTGGTGCTGCTGATCGCCTCCTGGCTGCTGGCCGGCTATGCGCCGACACCGTTGCGTTTCAGCCACTGGCTGCTGCTGGGACTGGGTTTCTCGGCCTTTGCCTGGAGTGCGTATGCGCTGGTGGTGTTGTGGCTGATCTTGCTGGGGCTGCGCGCGCGCATGCGCACACCGGAGCTGATGGGCGGCACGCAGTTCAACCTGCTGCAATTCGGTCTGGCCGCACTGACTGTGCTTTCGTTGGTGGTGCTGATCGGCGCCGTGCCGCAGGGACTGCTCGGCCTGCCCGACATGCATGTGGCCGGTAACGGATCAACGGCGTCGTCGCTGCGCTGGTTTGCTGACCGGAGCAGTGGCGCGCTGCCTGAGGCGGGTGTGTTCAGCGTACCGCTGTGGGTCTACAAGGTCGCCATGTTGGCTTGGGCGCTGTGGCTGGCCAACGCGCTGATCGGCTGGCTGCGCTGGGCCTTCGATGCATGGACGCGGGGTGGCTACTGGCGCAAACCCGAAGCCAGACCTTCTGTCATGCCGCCGCAGTTGCCGCCGTCATCGATGGAGCCAGTGCAGGATGCCTGATGTTCGCAGCGTACTGGCCGTGGCCACGCAGCAGCTCGGCGAGCGCCTGGATGCCGAGCTGCTGTTGCTGCACGTGCTGAAGAAACCGCGAAGCTGGTTGTTTGCGCATGTAGATGACGTAGTCGATGCAGATATCCAGATAGCGTATGCCGCGCTGCTCGAGCGCCGCATGCAGGGTGAGCCGGTGGCCTATATCACCGGCTATCGTGGCTTCTGGTCCATGGATCTGGAAGTGAGTCCGGCGACCCTTATACCGCGCCCGGAAACCGAGCTGCTGGTCGAGCAGGCGCTGCTGCGATTGCCGCCCGACATCGCCTGCAGCGTGGCGGATCTTGGCACCGGCAGTGGGGCGATCGCGATCGCGATCGCCCATGAGCGTCCGCGCGCACAAGTAATCGCTACCGATGCCAGTGCTGATGCACTCGCTGTCGCTTTACGCAATGCGCAGCGCAATGGCATCCATAACGTCACGTTCCTGCACGGAGACTGGCTGGCACCCCTGGCTGGCCAGCTCTTCGAACTGATCGTCTCCAATCCGCCGTACATCGAGGCTGACGATCCGCATCTGGCGCAGGGCGACCTGCGTTTCGAACCGGCCAGCGCATTGGCGTCCGGTCATGATGGCCTCGACGATATCCGCCGCATCGTGCGCGATGTGCGTGCCCATCTCGGCGCGGGTGGCTGGCTACTGTTCGAACACGGGTGGAA
>Ga0302317_10002169_pt1 | contig 13682 bp, 12 predicted proteins | sample III_Palsa_N3_3_FD_200450 | JGI IMG/M metagenome (GOLD analysis project Ga0302317, IMG submission 200450) | Peat permafrost microbial communities from Stordalen Mire near Abisko, Sweden - III_Palsa_N3_3 | ecosystem: Environmental > Terrestrial > Soil > Palsa > Peat permafrost | place: Sweden...
GTTGGCACAAGTTGCTGACATCGCGGCAGGCGTGGGCGCGAGTTCCGTCACGCGAATCACTCTGGAACTGGGGCCGCTGTGCGGTGTCGAGCCAACCCTGCTGGCCAGCGCCTTTGAAATCGCATGTACCGGCAGCTGCGCTGCTGGCGCGGAGCTGCACATTGAGATCACGGAGGTCTCGGTCCGCTGCGCGCTCTGTGGTGTAGAAACGCAGGTCCAGCCCAACCGGATGGTCTGTGGTGACTGTGGCGGCTACCGCACGCAGCTGGTCAGCGGTGATGAAATGCGCCTGCGTGGCGTGGAACTGCGGGTGCCGGAAAACCCATCCTCGCTGAGCGCCTGAGCCTCGGCCTCGGAGATGCAACGATGTGCCAATCCTGCGGCTGTAACGTGAGCCGGGCAGATGATCATCCAGCCGCCGCTACTGAGAGCAAAGCCACGCAAGTGGTTGACGTGCTGCAGGATCTGCTGGCCGCCAACGATCGGGTTGCCGCGCACAATCGCGAGCATTTCGATGAACACGGGCTGCTTGCAATCAACCTCATGTCATCCCCGGGGGCCGGCAAGACCGCGTTGCTGGAAGCCACGATCCTCGCGCTTCGTCATCGCTATCGCATTGCGGTGATTGAAGGGGACATGGAAACTGACAACGATGCCGTGCGCATCCGCGCCCATGGGGTGCCCGCCTTCCAGATCACGACCGGCGCAGCCTGCCACCTCGATGCGCACCTCGTGCACCGTGCACTTCACGATCTGCCGTTGGCCGGCATCGATCTGCTGTTCATTGAAAACGTTGGAAATCTGATCTGTCCTGCAAGCTTTGACCTGGGCCAGCACCGTAACGTCGTGCTCCTTTGCAGCACCGAAGGCGATGACAAGCCGGCGAAATACCCGGTGATGTTCCGCGCCGCCGATCTGGTGGTGCTGAGCAAGGCGGACCTGCTCGAGGTGCTCGATGATTTTGCACCGGCTCGCGCCGCCACAGCGCTTCGCAACCTCGGCCGTGAAACACCAATGATTCAGACCGCGGCGCGCAGGATGCCGGTGATCGGTGCGTGGCTCGGCTGGCTCGAGCAGCAGTTGCGCGAGCGACGCGCCGGCGCGCCAGGCCAGAGGCCCCACAGCGGCGCGACCGAGGCGGCCTGAGCCGTGTGCCTGGCAGTACCCGTGCGGGTGGTGGCATTGCTTGATGCCGATTGTGCCGAAATCGAGATCGGCGGAGTAAGGAGCCGCGTGTCCACGGCACTGATCGAGCAGCTCGCGATCGGCGACTACCTCATCGTCCACGCCGGCTTCGCGATCGCACGGCTCGATGTGGCCGAGGCGGAAAAGACGCTGGCATTATTCGATGAAATTGCGGCCCACTATCGGCCAGCTGACCATGCGCTACCTACGCCGCTTCCGTGAGGGCGCCCCGGCAGCCGCACTGGCGCAGCTGCTGCGCGCGGAGGTCGACCCGGGGCGCGAATATCACCTGATGGAATTCTGCGGTGGCCACACGCATGCCATCGCGCGCTACGGTGTGGAGGATCTGCTCCCCAGCAACATCCATCTGGTGCATGGACCCGGATGCCCGGTGTGCGTGCTGGCGGTTCCAAGGCTCGATGCGGCCATCGGCCTGGCACAACGGGCCGATATCACGCTGGTCAGCTACGGCGACATGCTGCGTGTGCCGGCCTCGCGGCGGCGCAGCCTGCTCAAGGCCCGCGCCCAGGGCGCTGATGTGCGCATGGTGTACTCGGCACTCGAGGCGCTCGAGATCGCAGTCGCGCACCCGCAGCGGGAAGTTGTTTTCTTTGCGATCGGCTTTGAGACCACGACGCCTGCGACCGCGTACGTGCTGCTGGAGGCGCGCCGGCGCGCAATCACTAATTTCAGTGTCTACTGCAATCACGTGGTGACGCCAGCGGCGATGCAAAGCATCCTCGATTCACCGGAGGTGCGTGAATGGGGGCAGGTGCGCGTCGATGGCTTCATCGGGCCCTCGCACGTCAGCGCCGTCATTGGCAGCCGCCCCTACGAGTACTTCGCCGAGGAATATCAGCGACCGGTGGTCATCGCAGGCTTCGAGCCGCTCGATGTACTGCAGGCGGTGCGCATGCTGGTCGCGCAGCTGAACGAGGGCCGCGTGTGCGTAGAGAACCAGTTTAGCCGTGGGGTAACCCGCGAGGGCAACCGCAAGGCGCAGCGCTTCATCGCCGAGGTGCTCGAGCTGCGCCCGAGTTTTGAGTGGCGCGGCCTGGGAGAGTTACCCTACAGTGGCCTGCGCATCCGGGGTGCGTATGCCGATCTGGATGCCGAGCGTCGTTTCGCGATGCAGTTCGAGCCGGTGACCGAGAACGCCGCCTGCCAGTGCCCGGCAATTATCCGTGGCGTCAAGAAACCCACCGACTGCGCGATCTTTGCAACCGTCTGCACGCCCCGCAATCCGATCGGATCGTGCATGGTCTCGGCCGAGGGCGCATGCGCCGCCTATTATAAGTATCGACGCGCGACCACCCAGGCCGCGCTCTGATGCGCATCCTGCTGCTGGTGCACAGCTTCAACAGCCTCTCGCAGCGGCTGTTTGTCGAACTGCAGCGCGACGGGCATGAGCTGTCGGTGGAGTTGGACATCCATGAGCGCATCACCTGCGAAGGCGTCGCGCTCTTCGAGCCTGATCTGATCCTCGCGCCGTTTCTCAAGCGCGCGATTCCGGCACAGCTCTGGCAGCAACATCTGTGCCTGATCGTGCACCCCGGTCCCCCGGGTGATCGCGGGCCATCGGCGCTCGACTGGGCAATCCTGCGCGGGCTTCCCAGCTGGGGCGTTACGGTCCTGCAGGCCGAGGCACGCCTTGATGCCGGCGCGATCTGGGCCAGCGCCTTGTTTCCGATGCGCGCGGCCCGCAAGAGCAGCCTCTATCGACGCGAAGTGACCGAAGCGGCCGTGATCGCGGTGCGCGCGGCCATCGCGCGCGTTGAGGTCGGGAGCGGTCCGCTGGCGCAGGCCGGTGACGATGCCGGTCACGGCTGGCAGCCGCTGCTGAAGCGCGCACAGCGGGCCATTGACTGGAACGTCGATGACACGGCCACGATTCTTCGCAAGATCCATGCGGCAGATGGTTACCCCGGGGTTGTGGACACTCTGCTGGATCGCTCCTTTCGGCTCTTCGATGCCCACCCGGAGCCGCGCCTGAGCGGCCAACCCGGTGCGCTGATCGCGCGCCGCCACGACGCAGTTTGTCGCGCCACGCGGGACGGGGCCGTCTGGATCGGACAGCTGCAGACGGTGGGCGAGTCACAGCCGGGCTTCAAACGCCCGGCAGCCCTGGTGCTCGGCGCCGTGGCCGAGTCACTACCTGAGGTGCATGAGCAGGGCGCTGATGTACAGCGGGTCGCCGATGAGCCGGAAATCCGCTACGAAGAGCGCGGTGTGGTCGGCTATCTGCACTTTGATTTTTACAACGGCGCGCTCGCGACGGCGTACTGCGAGCGCCTGCGTCGCGCCTTTGCCCGGGCGCGCGCTAGACCTACGCGGGTCATTGTCCTGATGGGTGGGAGCGACTTCTGGTGCAACGGCATGCACCTGCACTGTATCGAAGCCGCTGACAGTCCTGCCGAGGCCTCCTGGGCCAACATCAACGCGATGGACGATCTGGCGCACGATATCCTGAACACCGACACGCACCTGACGATCGCGGCGCTGCAGGGAAACGCCGCCGCCGGCGGCGTCTGTCTGGCGCTGGCCGCGGATCGCATCGTGGCCGATGGCGGGATCGTTCTTAACCCGCACTACCGCAACATGGGCAACCTGTACGGATCCGAGTATTGGACCTACCTGCTGCCCCGGCGTGTCGGGGCCGAGCCTGCGCAGCGGATCATGCGCGAGCGGCTGCCACTGGGTGCTCCTGAGGCGCTGGCGCTGGGCATGATCGATGCGCTGGCGGATGCTGGAAGCGGTAGCCTGCGCGCACTCGCTGAGGCACAGGCCTATGATCTGTCGCGCAACGATCAGTTCGCATTCGCATTGATGGAAAAGCGCGCGCGGCGCGCCGCAGATGAGCAGCAGCGTCCGCTCGCCGATTATCGCAGCGCGGAACTTGCCCAGATGCGCGTGAGTTTCTACGGCGCTGACCCCAGTTATCACATCGCGCGCCACCGCTTCGTCTACCGCACGCCGCACAGCTGGACCCCGCTCCACCTGGCGATGCATCGTCGCATCGGGTTCCGCTCCGGGCACACGCGGGTGAGCGCATGAGCAGCGCGCGCCTGCGTGCGCCACTGTCAGAGACTGCCACGGCACTGCGCTGGCGGGTCGGCGGTCGCGTGCAAGGCGTCGGCTACCGCCCGTTTGTCTATCGGCTGGCACAGCGCTTCGAGCTCTCCGGTTGGGTGCGAAACCACGGCGGGGAAGTCGAGATCCACGCGCAGGGTCGGGTCGAGCAGCTGCAGGCATTCTCCGAGGCTCTGCTCGGCCAGGCACCGCCCGCCGCGGTGGCGCGGGTGCTGGATCGATATCATGCAAGCGGCGAGGCGTTCGAGGATTTTCGCATCGTCGCCAGTATCGCCGGCGAGAGCGCACAGACTCACGTGCCCCCCGATCTATTTACCTGCAATGAGTGCCTCACCGAGCTGTTTGAGCCCACTGACCGTCGCTATCGCTACCCTTTTATCAATTGCACGCAGTGCGGTCCGCGCTACACGCTGATTCGCGCTCTGCCCTACGATCGGCCGAACACCACGCTCGCTAAGTTCACCTTGTGCGCCGCCTGTGCCGCCGAGTACGGCAACCCGCTTGATCGGCGTTTCCACGCCCAGCCACTGGCCTGCCCGGTCTGCGGCCCCGTGCTGCGCTGGAAAATAAATCAACTGCAGATTGATGGCAATGCGCCGGCGCTGAGCGCGGCGCGCGCAGCGCTGCAGGCCGGCTTGATCGTCGCCGCGCGCGGCGTCGGCGGCTATCACTTGCTGTGCGATGCGGCCAATGAAGACGCGGTCGCCCGGCTGCGCGCGCGCAAGCGGCGCGGCGCCAAGCCGTTCGCGCTGATGGTGCCCTGGCGCGGAGCCGACGGGCTCGAGTTCGCGCGCACGCTGGCGGAACTCTCAACGCTGCAGGCCACAACGCTGCTGGATTGCCAGCGACCCATTGTGCTGCTCCAGCAACGCGCCCATGCGCTCATCGCCGCCTCGGTCGCGCCGAACCTGAACGAGCTGGCGCTGATGCTGCCCTACAGCCCGCTGCACCATCTGCTCCTGCATGATTTCGGTGCGGCGCTGGTCGCGACCTCCGGCAACCTGAGTGGCGAACCGGTATTGACCGATCCAGAGCAGGTCGAGGCGCGGCTTGCCGGGATCGCAGACGCCTTCCTGCATCACGACCGACCGATCGCACGCCCGGCCGATGATCCGGTGGTCCGGGTGCTGGCCTCAAGCGTTCGGCCGCTGCGGCTCGGGCGCGGCAGTGCGCCACTGGAGCTGCGGCTCGCGCGGCCCATGCGCGTGCCAACCCTGGCGGTGGGTGCGTATCTGAAAACGACCGTGGCACTGGCGTGGGGGGATCGCGCGGTGGTCTCGCCTCACATCGGCGAGCTGGCGAGCCCCCGCGGGCGAGAGGTCTTTGCGCAGGTCGCGCGTGATCTGCAGCAACTGTATGGCATCCGTGCTGAAGCGATTGCCCACGATGCCCATCCAGGATTCCCCAATACACGGTGGGCGCTTGATTCGGGTCTGCCTACCGAGCAGGTGTGGCATCACCATGCACATGCAGCGGCAGTAGCCGGCGAGTATTCAGGTGATGCGCCGCTGCTGTGCTTCACCTGGGATGGGGTAGGGCTTGGGCCCGATCAGACACTCTGGGGTGGCGAAGGCTTGCTCGGTCGCCCGGGGGCGTGGACGCAAGTTGCAAGCTTCAGGCCCTTTCGGCTGCCCGGGGGCGAACGCACTGCGCGCCAGCCGTGGCGCACGGCGCTTGCGCTGTGCTGGGAGTCCGGCACGGACTGGCCAGCCGGTCAGAATCTGGGCGAACCACTGCTGCGCGCGGCGTTCGACGCTGGGCTGAATGCCCCCTGGACCACCGCCATAGGGCGCATGTTCGATGGCGCGGCCGCGCTGCTTGGCTTGTGTCTGCACGCGAGCTACGAGGCCGAGGCACCACGACGCTTGGAGGCGCTCTGCACAGGCAGCGCGGTGCCGGTCGCATTGCCGTTGTCCCGCGATAGCGCTGGGGTCTGGCGCAGCGACTGGGCGCCACTTGTCCAGGCACTCATAAATGAACGCCGCTCCATCGCCGAGCGGGCCGCCGTGTTTCACGCAAGCCTGGCGCATGCCTTGCTGGATCAGGCCCTGGCCGTGCGCCGGCAGCGTGGCGTGGCACGCGTCGGCTTGAGCGGTGGCGTGTTCCAGAATCGCATCTTGACGGAGCATGTGCACAGGCTCCTGAGCGAAGCGGGCTTCGAGGTGCTGATTCCCCGCTTGCTGCCACTCAACGATGCCGCGATCAGCTTTGGACAACTGATCGAGGCCGCCGCAGTCCAGAATCCCCATGCCCAAGTTTCGTGACACCCATGTCGGCCTGGCGCACGGCAACGGCGGTCGCATGATGCGCGAGCTGATTGAGGAGCTGTTTGTGCCGGCCCTCGCCAACCCGCTGCTCGATGTCAGCGCCGATGCGGTCGCACTGCCGGTGCCAGCCGATCGTGATCTTGTGGTCACCACCGATGGTTTCACGGTCCAGCCGCTGGAGTTTCCCGGTGGGAACATCGGCTCGCTGGCGGTCCATGGCACCGTCAATGATCTGGCCGTCAGCGGCGCCATCCCACGCTTCATGACACTGAGCGTCTTTCTCGAAGAGGGCCTGGAAATCGCGCAGCTGCGCCGTGTGATCGATGCGCTGGCGGCGGCGGCGCGCGAGTGCAACGTGGCCATTGTCGCTGGCGATACCAAGGTGGTCGGGCGCGGGGACTGTGATGGCATCTACCTCGCAGCCACCGGCGTGGGGTTCCGCCCACGCGGGCTGCGTCTGGGCCTCGATCAGCTACGCGCCGGCGATCGCGTCCTGGTCAGCGGGCCGGTCGGCGATCATGGCGCCGCGGTGCTGCTGGCGCGCGAGGAGTTTGGACTGCGCGGTGATCTCGCCTCCGATGCCGCAAGTGTTCTGCCCCAGGCCCAGGCGCTGCTGAGCGTCCCGGGACTGAAGTTCATGCGCGATCCGACACGCGGGGGGCTCGCGACCGTGGCCCATGAGCTCGCGCGCGCCAGCAATCTGGGCGTGCAGCTGTCCGAGGCGCTGATACCTGTCCATGAATCGGTGCAGTCGGTCTGCGAGCTGCTCGGCTTCGATGCGCTGTATCTGGCCTGCGAAGGCCGGATCGTGGCGGTGGTCGCTGCGGAATACGCCGAACCGGCGCTCGCCGCACTGCGCGCTGTGGCTCCAGGTGCGGCGCTGATCGGTGAACTGATCGCAGGCCCCGCCCGCGTCATACTGGATACTGAATTTGGAGGTCAGCGTGCCCTGGATGAACTCGATGACGACCCGCTGCCACGCATCTGCTAGCGGACACTTGCTCACGGACGTGCCCAGCGCCTTGCTCGGGCAGTGGCCCTGTACCCTCCGTGCCGAAGGATTGCCCTCATGAGCGGTTCTCAGGCGGGGCTGTGGTTCCTGGCGGGCCTGTTCACCGCGCTGGCGGCCGTGGTGGTGCTGTGGCCATGGCTTGGCCGCATCGAGCGCTGGCACGGCCACCGCGCAGTAAAATGGCCAGCGATTGGCATGCTGCTACTGGTGATCGCTGCCTGCCTGATCACGGGCTGGCCGCGCAGGGCCGAACAGAACCGCGCGGCGGGCGCTGAACCGGCCGCTCACGAGTCCATGCCTGCCAGCGACGTCAACGGCCATGGCGCAGATTCCCTGCAGTCCGCATTGCTCAAACTCGAGGCGCGCCTGCGCAGTGGCAACGGCAGTGCCAGTGACTGGAGCCTGCTCGCGCAGACCTATGATTATCTTGGCCGCAGCAGCGATGCTCAGAATGCGCGCAGCCGCCACGTGGTGGCCGATGTACCCACCGGGGCGGCGGCGAACGCGCTCTGGCCCGCGGCGCTCGTTGAAGCCATCGTCGACACTGCACCCCGCCTGGATCCTGCAACGGATGCGGCCGAGGACATCCGGGCGAGCGCGCCGTCCGCGAGCGCCGGCGTACGCCAGCACGCGCAGCAACTGCTCGACGCAGCAGATCAGGCTCGGGCAGCGCGCAACTTTCCGGCCGCCAGAGCGGCTTACGAGCAGCTGGTCGCGATCGATCAGATGAGCGCGCAGGACTGGGCGGATTTTGCCGACGTGATGGCGGCGCTGAATAGTGGACAGCTGGAGGGCGTTCCGATGCAGTACATCGAGGCGGCTCTGAGGCTCGATCCCACCAATGAGAAGGCACTGTGGCTGCAGGCCAGCGCGCAGCATGAGGCGCAGCACTATGCTCAGGCAGTCTTAAGCTGGACCCGGCTGCTTGCCCTGACACCTGCAGGCTCCGAGCAGGCCCGCGTGTTCGCCGCAAACCTGGCCGAGGATCAGCAGCTGGTGGCCGATGCGCCGCGCCCCGCAGCGGCGGCTGTCGCTGCCTTGCCGGCACCGCAGGGCAGCGTGCAGCTAAACGGCGAAGTACGGCTTGCCGGCGCCCTGGGCACTCAGGTTCGGGCCGGCCTGACGCTGTTCATCGTGGCGCGCGCGCTCAATTCTCCGGGTGCTCCGGTGGCCGTGGTGCGCACGCAGACTGGCGCCTGGCCACTGCCCTTTCGCCTCGATGACTCGCTCGCAATGGTCCCGGATCGCAAGCTATCAACGGCCGGTCCGGTCACGGTCGAGGCGCGGATCTCGCAGTCCGGCGCAGCCGCCAGCGCACCCGGCGATTTCGCCAGTCGCGCCGTAACCGTGGACACGCGCTCGGCTCAGCCCGTGCAGCTGATGATCGATCACATCCTGCGCTGAGGAGCAGGGCCCCCGCCCGGCGACGGAAGAGAGCGACTAGGGCGGCAGCTTGTTGCCGTTGGCCTTGAATGCGGCACCGAGTGCCGTGAGCGGGCCACCGCCCTTGGGATTGGTGTGGCAGTCCCCACAGGACTTTCCGGTATCGGTTGCGAATTGCGCGGTGGCGGCGGCCGGTTGCGCCAGCACGAGCAGCGAGGTCGCACCAATGGCGAGCACGGCGACAGCGGCGCAGGTGAGCGCCAAGCCAACGGTGATTTTCTTAGGCATAAACTAAAGCTCCTGTGCAGGGGTGGCTCACCCAACCCAGTTGCGTGCATGTTGAGCGCCTGCGGGCATTTTCTTCGCCGAGCGGGCCTGAGGTCTGTGCGCTGTCGAACCCACCGAAGGCCGGTGACAGCGTCCATCTGCGGCCGCGGTGCGCGGGCAGGTTTGCTGGTCAATTCGGGATCTCAGCCGCTGGGCGCTTGCTACACTCCGGCGCGGGTACTTCACGAGCAGGTGGGGCATGAGATGAGCATCTGGTTCCAGGAATTCGAACTTAGCCAGCTCAATGAACGCAGTGCGCCAACGCTGGATGGGTCCCTGGGGGTAACCTACAGTGCCTTTGGTGAGGACTGGCTCGCCGCGACCATGCCGGTGGATCGGCGCACGCACCAGCCCTTTGGGCGCCTGCACGGCGGCGCCTCAGCGGCGCTGGCCGAGTCGCTGGGCAGTGTGGGCGCCAATCTGTGCGTGGACACGAAGCGCTATCTGTGTGTGGGCCAGTCCTTGAACGCGAGCCATATCAGCAGCGTTCGCGAGGGTCTGGTGACCGGCACGGCGCGACCGATACACTTGGGTGTCAGCAGTCATGTGTGGCAGATCGATATCCGCAAGCCTGGCGGCGCCCTGGTGTGCCTGGTCTCGCTGACGCTCGCCGTGCTCACCGCCCGCTGATGTGATCCTGCGGGGCGCCTGCCCCAGACTCGAACAGCCGCGCGCAGGCGCGCCGATCGAGCTTCCCCAGGGCGCTGCGCGGCAGCGCATCCGCATACAAGAGCTCGCGCGGCAGCTTGAAGGGTGCCAGCTGTGCAGAAAGTCGCGCTCGCAGCTGCCCGAGCGGTAGCGGGAGCGTATGGCCCCGCGTCACTATGAGGGCCGCCACCTGCTGTCCGAACTCGCGACTGGGCAGGCCGCAGACGCAGGCATCGAGTACCTCTGGCAAGGTGCGCAGGACACGCTCGACCTCCTCGGGATCCACGTTCTCGCCCCCGCTCACGATGAGCAGATCGGTGCGGCCGAGGACATACAATTCACCGCCGGAACCCAGGACGCCTCGGTCATTGGTGAGAAACCAACCCTCCTCAAGGGCCAAGGCGGTTGAGCCCAGATAGCCTGAGAGTAGCGCCGCGGCACGGATCGCAATGCGGCCGCCCACAATTTTGAGCTCGACGCCCTCAAGCGGGTGGCCGGAGCTCACGCAGCCGCTCTGCACCGGCAGGGGCGCATGCCGCTCGACATAGCGTCGCGCGATGACCTGGGAGCCGGTCTCGGTGAGTCCGTAGCTCGTGAGCAGGGGCACGCCGGCGCGCCGCGCCCGCTCGGCCAGGGCCGCCGAACAGCCGGCGCCGCCAACCAGCACCGCGCGCAGTGTCGCAGGCGCTTCAAAGCCCTCCTGCAGCAATCGCTCGAGCAGCGTGGGCACCAACGAGATGAGCGTCACGCGCTGCTCGCTGATCTGGCGGCGCAGCGCCGCCGTGCGCTCCAGCAAGCCGGCGGTGGTGGGCTCGAGGAGCACCACCGTGCGCCGCGCGGCGAGCATCCGCACCAGAATCGAGAGCCCACCGACGTGCGACAAGGGCAGACACAGCAGCCAGCGTTCTTCGTTTTCTCGACCGAGGTTGTGCTCGGAGGCGCTTGCGGAGGCGAGCACGGCACGGCGACTCAGGATCACGATCTTGGGGACGCCGCTCGATCCGGAGGTCAGCATGAAGGCATAAGGCTGCTCAGGATTAATATCCCGCTCGAGAAAAGCAGCGCTTGCCCCGCGCGCCAATGGCGGCGTGCTCTGCGCGCCGCTCAGCGCCAGTGCAACGGCGTGTTCGCCCGGCGCGCTCCCGGCATGCAGTGGCAGAAAGCTCGTGCCGGTGGCTGATGCAGCATAGATCCAGAGCAGGCTCTCGAGATCAAGCCGCGGTTGCAGCAGCAGTGGCGCCTGCGCCTGGGCGAGCGCGACGGCCCGATCGTGCACCAGCACGGCCAGATCCGCGTAGCTGTACCAGGTGCTGCCGATGATGAGTGCCAGCCGCTGCGGCGCTTCGCGTGCCGCAGAAAAAATCGATAGCGCCGTCACAGAAATTGCTCCGGCGCCAGCCCCAGACCGGGGCTGGACCAGGCTTGCAAGCCGGCATCAACGATCGGTAGTGCAACCTTGGGCCACGCACCAAGCCCGGCGTGCGGTGCCAGTCCCTGGGCGGCAGCGGTTGGTAAAGCCAGGGCCAGAGCGGCAGCCGCACGGAGCGCCACGGGACCATCGAGCGTATGCGAGACCACGACGCCTAGGTTCAGGGATCTGGCGCGCCCGGCAAGTTCAAGACAATGGCTTAAGCCGCCAAGCACCATGGGCTTGAGAATCAGCACCGAGGCGCCGGTGCGCCGTGCAAGGGCTTGGAGGTCCGCCGCTTCCAGGCCCTGGAGCGATTCATCGAGTGCGAGCGGCAGCGGGCCGTGCGGCGCATCGCTCGGCTGTGCATATGGCTCCTCGATGAACTCGATATCGAGCGGCTCGAGCAGCGCGCAACCGATCTGCGCCTCAGCCTCAGACCAGGCACGGTTGACATCCAGTCGCAGCCGCGGTCCGGCACCCAGCAGGCGGCGCGCTCTGCGAACGCCGGCGAGCTCGGCATTGAAATTTCCGGCGCGCCCGAGTTTGATCTTGAAGTGCCGATAGCCTGCCAGCACCGCACAGTTCATCGCCTCGAGCCCTTCGGCATTGGGAGCGCCCAGCAAGTACGCCAGCGAGCGGCGCGCCCCGGGCTCTGCGCCCAGTAAAGCGGGGGCAGACAGATTGCGCTGCTTGGACCGCAGATCGAGTACCGCCGTTTCGAGTGCCATGCGCGCCGCGGGCAGCTGCTTGGGTAGCAGCTGGGCCACGGCCTTGAGCGCTTCACAGGTATCTTCCAGGCGCATCGCATCCTCGATCGCCACAAGGTCCAGTGCAGCGAGCGCGCGCTCGGTCTCCTCCAGCGAATCGGGCGAATAGCCCGGCAGGGGCGAGGCTTCGCCCAGACCCCGCAGCGATCCCACGCTCAGCTCGATCAGCAGACCCGAGCGCACAGGCCATGCCCGCAGTGCGCCTTGTGCACCATGGCTGGCGCCTGAGAAGCGTCTGAGCAGCAGCCTCATGAGGCCTTGCGATCCGCGCCGCTCACGGGTAGCGCTTGAAGCGCTTGAAATCAGGCTTGCGCTTGCCCAGGAAGGCGTCGCGGCCTTCCTTGCCCTCTTCACTCATATAGAAGAGCAAGGTTGCATTGCCCGCCAGCTCCTGCAATCCGGCCTGACCATCACAGTCAGCGTTGAGTGCAGATTTGAGGCAGCGCAGCGCCATCGGGCTGTGCTGCAAAATCTCGCGGCACCAGGCGAGGGTTTCGGCCTCGAGGCGCCTGTAGGGCACGACATGGTTGACTAATCCCATGGCGAGGGCCTGGCGCGCGTCGTACTGGCGGCACAGGAACCAGATCTCGCGCGCTTTCTTCTGGCCAACGACCCGTGCCAGGTACGAGGCGCCGTAACCGCCATCAAAGCTGCCCACCTTGGGCCCGGTCTGGCCGAAGCGGGCATTGTCAGCTGCAATCGTCAGATCGCAGATCAGGTGCAGCACCTGTCCGCCGCCAATGGCGTAGCCGGCCACCATCGCGATCACGGGTTTGGGCAGCGTACGGATCTGGCGCTGCAGATCGAGCACGTTGAGCCGGGCCACTCCATCAGCGCCCACGTAGCCCGCATCGCCCCGCACGCGCTGGTCGCCGCCGGAGCAGAAGGCTTCCTTGCCGGCACCAGTAAGAATGATCACCCCAATGTTCGTATCGTCACGGGCATCGGCGAACGCGTGGCTCATCTCCTTGACCGTCAGCGGCCGGAAAGCATTCCTGACCCGGGGACGGTTGATGGTGATTTTTGCAATCCCTTCGGCGTGCTTTTCATACACCACATCCTTGTAGGTGCCGACGCTCTGCCACTTCGCGCTCATGCCGATGCTCCTTGGGAGAAGTGCGCCGAGCACAGTTCCGGGCGCTCGAGGATCAGATCGTGACCGGCGCCATCCACGACGATGCGCCTGGCATGCGGCATGAGGCTGCACAGCTCTTCGGCCAGCGCCACAAAACGCGTATCGAGCGCCCCGACGAGCAGTTCGACGGCGCAAGGTACCCGCGACAGCGAGGCACTCAGATCAGGCATCTGTCCAAGTCCAACGCTCGCCAGCGATTGCGCCAATCCGCCTGCGGTATGGGCAAGCCGCTCGCGGCGCTTGTCGGCTTTCACGGGCTCAGGCAAGGCGCGCTGGGTGTGCCACAGGGCTTGTCGCTCCCACGCCGCGACAAAGGCGGCGAGGCCCTCCTCGCTCAGCAGCCGGATGAAGCGCTCATCCTGCTGCCGCCGCTCGCTGCGCTCGGTTTCGCTGCGCAGTCCGGGATGGGCCGACACCAGCACCGCACGTTCATAGCGCTCCGGGTACCTGGCCAGCA
>Ga0302317_10002185_pt1 | contig 13576 bp, 8 predicted proteins | sample III_Palsa_N3_3_FD_200450 | JGI IMG/M metagenome (GOLD analysis project Ga0302317, IMG submission 200450) | Peat permafrost microbial communities from Stordalen Mire near Abisko, Sweden - III_Palsa_N3_3 | ecosystem: Environmental > Terrestrial > Soil > Palsa > Peat permafrost | place: Sweden...
TCGTCGCAAGCTGCCACGACAAAATTTGGGAGCTTATTTGGCCTCCTAATGGCTGGCTATGCGGCTGTAGTGTCTTGTCGCTGCTTGCGGGGGAGGTGGAGATAACGGCAGATGCGGATATTCCTGGCATCGAGCGCTTCGATCCCAAACTGCTGAAGTCGTACTACGAATGGCCACAACGATCTGTCCGCGAAGCATGGAGCCTTCTCACCTGAAGCTGGTCGTGGAACATCGTGAACAGCTCTTCGGCTTGCTGGCGACGCGGGAGGCGAAGTGGCTGATGAGCTTCGACGACTGCGCCGAGGTGCGCTCGCTGCCCGCACAGCTCGCCTACCAGGTACGCATTGCCACGATCGCCGGTGGTCCCGAGCGCCCGTCGATCACCCGCGTCTCGATCACGGCTTCGAACCCGCCAGACGGGTTTCCGGCGGCCTTCAGCAGCATATCCAGGTAGCGCGGCGTCGTCACCGCTTCCCCCGCCGCCAGCGTGCCCTCCGCGGAGATCCCGGCGATCAGCACCGTCGGCTGCTCGGTCGTCGGGTCGGTAAACCGCGCGATGATCCCATAGTCCTGCGGGATCATCGCATTGGGAATGCTGAAGTCTTCCGTCCACGAGATCGCGGGTTTTTTGCGGTCGACGATACGGCCGTAACGCCGGTCGTCGCTGCGCACGAAGGCCAGCGGCAGCGACTGCGATAGCCGCATTGTCCACACATTATCCAGCGCCCCGATCAGCACAAACGGGTTACTGCGCAGGTCGGAAAGACTGGCCGCGCTCGCCAGCACCAGGTGCGAGTTGAACTTCCGCAGCTTGAGTTCGTTGCTCACGCGGGTCGCCACTTCGGCGTCCTCAATGGCGACCGACTCCGCCTCAAAGTGATACTGCGGCAACGCCTGCGGCACACGCGAGAGCGCGGGCAGCACAATCAGCACCTGCTTGGAGGGGTCGGTAAAGCTGTTCCAGAAGCGGTCGACCGACGTTTGCCGGGCCGTGGATCGCCAGGCCACGAAGCCGGCGCCCAGCAGCACCACCAAGACCGCCAAACTCCAGGCTGCCCAGCCAAATGAGCGTGACGGTGAGGCGGTGGTCGTTACAGGTTCCACAACCGCTGTCGCCACCGGCGCAGGAATCGCCGCCTCCGCCACTGCGGGAACTGCTGCGGCTTCGGGATGCGAGCAGCGGAACCGCGGCATATAACTGCCCAGCGGCACCTCGATCTGGATGTCGGCATGGTGGTTTGCATAGTAATACTGCGCCAGCTTCTTGCGGACCTCACCGGCGGTCATCCGCACCACCGGATCGGCGTTGGTGTCGTAGTCCGGCAAGCGCCCAAACACGTCGATACCCAACGTCCGCTCCTTGATCTGCCCTTCGGAATGGCCGTCGAGCGCCTCCTTCACCACGTACCGCAGGAATGCAGGCAACCGCTTGCTGTTGTTGAACAGCGGATCGGTGAGCACGAGTTCCAGGTGGTGGCGTATACGGCGGCACTCATCCTCGGTCGGAGGGTGGGTCAGCGGGAGCGAGGTATCGCCCGGTATGCCGTATTCCATCGTTCCGTTCAAGGGCCCCGCCTCTTCATGCAGGAGAAAAAATTGTACAACCGCTCAGGTTGCAATGTCGAACCCATTAAGCTGCTTTCGGAAGACGTATAGTACGTCGCATCTAATTCATTATTTTCAATTAGTTAGCATGGGATTAGCGATTTGCAACCGACTTTGGGGACAAGCATCTCTTAGTGCTCGGGATTGTGCCAGGGGCCATTGGGAGCGATCAGCACATCGGCCTCCTTCGGCCCCCAAGTACCCCGCTTGTACGGTCGCACCCGGTGGTGTTTCTTCAGCACCGGATCGACGACGGCCCAGGCGGCCTCGACCGCGTCCTCGCGCGTAAAAAGAGCGCCGTCGCCGGCCATCGCGTCGCCCAGCAGCCGCTCATAGGGTGTCTCCTCTCCCGGCTGCTCCTGGAGCAGGGAAAGCTCCTTCTGGACCCCGATGAAGTCGCTCCCGGCGAGTTTGACCCGGGCGGCAAGGGCGATATCGGAGTTGGGAGAGATGCGGAAGCGCAGATAGTTGGCCGGGCCATTCTTCGGAACAGAGTCCGCGAAGAGACGCTGCGGCGGCGGCTTCAACTCCACCACCACCTCGGTCTCGGTGGCAGGCAGGTACTTGCCGGAGCGCAGATACCACGGCACCCCATCCCACCGCCACGAATCGATAAATAGCCGCAGCGCACAAAAGGTCTCCACGTCGGAGTTCTTCGCCACATCCGGCTCCTGCCGGTAGCCGGCATACTGGCCGCGCACCACGTCGTCCGGGGTAAGCGGACGCATGGCTTCAAAGACCTTGGCCTGCTCGTTGTGTACGGCCCCAAAGTCCCTGCCCGCCGGCGGCTCCATGGCCAGCAGCGCCACGATCTGGAAGAGGTGGTTCTGGATGACGTCGCGCAGACAACCGGCGGTCTCGTAAAATCCGCCGCGTTTGCCGATGCCAAACGTTTCGGCCAGGGTGATCTGCACGCTGGCCACATAGTTGCGGTTCCAGATCGGCTCCAGAAAGGTGTTGGCGAAGCGGAAGTAGAGGATGTTCATGATCGCTTCCTTGCCGAGGAAGTGGTCGATACGAAAGATCGAGTCCTCCGGAAAGACCGAGTGCGCCACGCGGTTCAGCTCGCGCGCGGAGGCCAGGTCGCGTCCAAACGGCTTTTCGACGATCACGCGGGCATTCTTCGCGAGGCCCGCTGCACCGAGCCCTTCGATCACCGTCTCGAAGAGCGCCGGCGGAATGGCCAGATAGTGTGCCGGGCGGCGAGCGCTGCCGAGCGCCTTCTTGATGGCCGTGAAGGTCTCCGGTTGCGTATAGTCCCCGCTCACATACGTCATGAGCGAGAGCAGGTGTTGCAGCGCACGCCGGTTGTCGACCCCGCCGGAGCGCTCGATACTGTCGGTCACCCGCTTATGCAAGCGCTCCAGGCTCCACTTTGGCGACGCAACGCCGATCACCGGGACCGCGAGCGTGCCGCGCTTGGCCATCGCGTAGAGTGCCGGGAAGATCAGTTTGTGGGCGAGGTCCCCGGTCACGCCGAAGAGCACCAACGCATCCGAACGCGAGGCGGCCATCAGGCGCATCCCCCGCTGGCCGTTGTTGTTTCCTTGTACCGAAGACACCGCATCCTGCCCAGTTCCATGTTGACTCCCTCATCTGCTGACGGTTCTCGATCGCCTGAACTCAGACCCCGCGCCAAGTATAGATACGTTGGATGCACAACAGCTCTGCCCGTTTACAGACTATTCATAGAGCGTTCTCCGTGCATTCACACCTCCCCTGCCAACGGATTGCAGAATAACCGTACAACGCAGGAGCAGACGATGCGGAAGACAGGTGCTGGATCGATGGATTGCAGGCGCATTGCCCTAGGACTGATTGCAACAGCCTTCCTTATTCTGATGGCGGGATGCGGTATTGGACCCGCGGTGACGCCGCAAAGCACCGAAGGCGCGGCCCTGAGCGGCAGGGTCCACGGCGGACAGCAGCCCGTGACGCAGAGCAACATTGCGCTCTTCATCGCCAGCAGCTCGGGCTATGACAGCAAGATCGCGCCGGTTGCGACCGCGACGACCAATACCGCCGGAGACTTCAGCATCACCAGCAGCTATAGCTGCCCAACGGGGTCGCAAGCCTATATCGTCTCTACCGGCGGCAACCCGGGTCTGGCGTCCGGCACGGACAACTCCGCGATCTTCCTGGTGGCCGCGCTGGGCGCCTGCCCACTGAGCACCGGGATCGTCGACATCGATGAGGTCACCACAGTGGCAGCAGCCTATGCACTCAGCGGCTTCCTGCCCACCGGCGGCGCAGGCATCACCGAAGCCAACGTGCTGCTCGGCACCTCCATGGCAGGCGTAGCGACCAGCTCGACCAATACGCAGGGCCTGAGCGACGCCTTCCTGAATGCGAGCAACATTGTGAACCTCAACACCGGCCTGGCGTATACGGCGACCCCCACCGCCGGCTCAACGGGTGTCGTTCCGCAGGCCCCCATCCATGCGCTGGCCGACATACTGCAACCCTGCGTCAATAGTTCCGCACCCACCGGCAGTGGTTCCAACTGCCCTGCCCTGTTCAGTGCGGCCACTCCACCATCGGCATCGGGTATCACTGCGCCGGTCAATGTCTTTCAGGCCGCGCTGGATATCGCGCAGTATCCGGGCAACAACGTTGGCACCCTGTTCGGTCTCATCAGCACCACTCCGGCGTTCCCCACCACCCTGTCAGCCGCGCCCAACGACTGGACGATCGGCGTTACCTATACCGGCACGCTTCTGAGCTCGGGCACGGGACTGGGCATCAGCTCGACGGATGAGGTGTATGTTTCAGGCGCGGGCTATCTGCTCGGTTTCTCGCCGCAGGGCGCGGGCGGCGGAACCAACCTGCTGGCCGGTGATTCGGTCATCACGACCGCAGACACGCTGCGGGAGATCGCCTTCGATAAGAACGGCAATCTCTTCGTCACCGACGGCAACGTGACCGGCCTCTACGAGTACAACCCCACGTCCACCACGCTGACGTTCCTGAACTTCGACATCGCGCCCGTTACGGAAGCCAACAACAATACCTACGCGATTGCCGTCGATGGAGACAACGACGTGTGGACGACGAGCTACTCGAAGGCGACCTGCGCCTCGGTGACCTGCCCGCTGGTTGAGTTCCCCAGCACCGCGACCACGACGCCCACCTATCCGGCGTACACACCCTTCTCCACGTTTAGCACCTTCACCGCGCCGCAGCCGGCAGGAGCGCTGGGCGGAGCGCGCGGCATCGCCTTCGATGTGAGGACGGGCAATGTATGGATCACGGCGATCGACGACGATCTCGGCGCGGTCTTCACGGTGACGCCCAGCGCCAGTGGCGTGGCCAGCGCCGCTGCCGCCCCCAAGCAACTAACAGGCTTCGGTGCCGAGGCCGGAACGCCATCCAGCAACACTGCCTACGGGACGTTCTCGGTCGCGGTGGACTCGACCAGCCGTGCGTGGTTTGTAGTGGCGGGCGGCCCGGCGGTGACGGGCAGCAAGGCCACCAGCGCCATCTCGTCGGCGATCTATCCGGTCAGTTCGACGGGCACAGTGGGCACGGCGGTGACCGGCGGCGGCTTGAGCACCACGAGCGTTGCGGCCAACATCGTCATCGACGGCAACAATAATCTGTTCGTCAACTCCGACGGCAGCGCGGCCACCAGCGCGGTGGTCGAATACAGCCCGGCGCAAGCGGCGATCCTCTCCCCGAACATTGGTTTCAGCCCCGGAGCGACATACGCAGCGGGCGCGCTGAGCGGCGGCACACTCTATGAGCCGGACTATTTGGCCGTAGACAAATCCGGCGCGCTCTGGACGCTGAGCAGCGGAAGCGGGACCACACATCCGGCCAACCTGATCCAGGTCCTCGGCGTCGCTGCGCCCACCGACCCTGTCCTGGCAAACGGAAACTACGGGGTCAAACCGTAGGTCTAGGCTGTAAGCCCGCGCAGTAAACTTAGGAAACCATGAAGACCTCACGCCGTTCCGCTCTGTTGCTCCTGCTCGCTCTAACGGCTACGCCGTTTCAAACCGTCACTGCCCGCACCTCGCCTATAGCTTTGGAGCAAGCAGGCGATGTCGCAGCCAAGGCTCCCGCGGTAGTGTTCCTTATCCGCCACGGTGAAAAACCGCTGACCGGCAAAGACCCAGACCTCTCCCCGATGGGCTATCAGCGGGCACAAGCGATCCCCTCGCTGTTCCTGGCCAAGCCGGGGTCTACAAAGCTGCCGCGCCTGCCGCGCCCGGATGCTCTCTTTGCCACCGCACCCAGCAAGAACAGCAATCGACCCATTGAGACCATTACCCCGCTCTCGCAAGCGCTGCATCTGCGCATCGACGAAGACTTCTCGGACGACGATGCAGCTCCGCTGGCGAAGGAAGTGCTGAGCGGCAAGTATGCCGGTAAGGTCGTTCTGATCTGCTGGCATCACGGCGAGATACCCAATGTGGCCCAGGCCTTCGGAGTCACGAACGCTCCAAGGAAGTGGGACCCCGGCGTCTTCGACCAGATTTGGATGTTGGAGTGGATCGACGGCAAGGTGCAGTTTACGACTCTGCCTGAGGTGCTTCTGAGTGGAGACTCGAAAAAATAAGGTGTCCTGCTTTCGCACCGGGAAGCAGTGAGTTGTAACCGGATTGCAACATTCCCTTAACAGCAGCTTCACGAGTCTCGCCGACACTGGACGCGGTTCAAGAACACACCCCAGTCCGGTCAGGGATTCCCTCGAATGCCATTCGCTTTGCCTTGCGCCTGTTTGCGGCGCTACGCCTTCGTTCTGTCGCTGCTGCCTGCTGTAGTTGCGTTATCGCCTGGCAGGATGATTCTTGCGCAGAGCGAGTCTGGCCGCGCCGCCATCGTCGGGCGCACCACAGATGCAGCCGGCGCTGTCATTCCCGGCGCAACCGTGACCGTGACCGCCACCCAGACCGGCCAAACGCGCGCCTTGCACTCCGATAGCGACGGCATCTACAGCTTTCCGTCATTGGCCGTGGGCCCGTATACGCTGAGGGGCAACGCGCCGAACTTTGGAGAGACACGCGTCGAGGGACTGAACCTCACCGTCGGCCAGACCGCGGAGATCAACCTTGTGCTCAAGCCTGAGTCGGTCAGTTCCACGGTAACGGTCAGCGCTGACGAAGCCGATCTGACGGGGCGGACGGAGACGCAGAACGCGACCATTCTGAACAATCAAGTGGTGGAGAACCTGCCCACGCGCGGACGCAACTTCACCGACTTCGCACTGTTGACGCCGGGCATCTCGCAGGAGCTCGACCGCTTCGGGCTGGTGGTGAACGGGCAGCGGTCGGGCAACAGCAACTTCTCGATCGACGGTGTGGACTTCAACGATCCGCTGCAGAACGGCCAGCGCGGCGGCCCGGAGTCGGTCTACTTCTTCCCGCAGGTTGCGGTGCGCGAGTTCCAGGTCGTGCGTACAGGCGCCTCCGCCGAGATCGGCCGCACCAATGCCGGCTTCGTCAACGTGGTCACCAAGTCGGGCACCAACCGTTACCACGGCCAGGTGTTCTACACCAACCGCAACCCCTGGCTCACCTGGCCCGATGCGCTCAACGATCCGGAGTCGACCAATAATCAAAACCAGTTTGGCGGCGGTTTCGGCGGGCCCATCCTGCATGACAAGCTCTTCTTCTTTGCGGGCGTAGAAAAGACCGACTTCGAAGTCCCGTTCTTCGTGCGCTTCAACGGCTGTCCCACCGCGGGCTACTACGATCCGACCAACCTGAACCCGAACTGCACACTGGCGGCTGTACTCCTGGCGAATCCTGTCCCGCCGAACTCTCCGCCCCTGCCGCTGCCGGCGTCGATCACGGGTCTCGAAGTCAACTCGTACGGCTTCAACAGCCCGCTGGCCTCATCCGCTCGGCTCGACTGGCAGATCGACGAGCGCAACACGGCCATGCTGCAGTACATGTCCACGTTTCTAAGCGGGCTGGCCTTTGGATCGTCAGGCATTCAGGATTCCTCGGTCAGCAACAACACGACCTATGCGCAACAGAGCCAGGCCGTCGTGCTTGGGCTGACGACGGTCCTAGCCTCCAACCGCACCAACGACGCTCATGTGCAATGGGTGTATGACCATCGCCAGCAGGTCCCGAACTCGCCAGGCGCGGAGGTAGACATCGGCGACCTTGGGAATATCGGCGGCAACAACGGCGGCACCAACCTGTATCGCGCGGTCCGCGAAGAAGCGGTCGACAACTACACCTGGCTGCTGGGACAGCACTCCCTGCTGCTCGGCGTCGATATCAACCTGGAACCCGAGACGCAGCAGCGCGAAGACTTCGCCAACGGCCTGTGGACGATCGATACGTTTGAGGATTATCTGGCGGCAATGCCGGTAAGCCAGGGCGGCAGCGGAAAGACGCCGCAACAGCTCAACGCCGCGGGATGCGGCGCGACTACCAGTGCCTGCGCCTTTCAATTCCAGCAGACGCTTCCATACAACAGTGGAGCGGAGCCGGAGTACCGCGCAACGCAGTATGAGGTTGCGGGCTACGTTCAGGACAGCCTTCATGCGTCGAACAACCTGACCGTCAACCTGGGCTTGCGGTATGAAGCCGAGCTCGAGCCGCAGCCCCCGGTCAACCCCGCGGTCCCGGGCACCGGTGTCGACCCCAGTGACGTTACCATGTGGCAGCCGAGGGTCGGCATCGTGTGGGACACGCGCGGCAACGGCAAGACCGTGGTGCGCGCGTCGTCTGGCCTCTTCGATGCCCGTACACCGGGTTATATCCTGGCGCGCGACTTCACCGACAATGGCCAGTTCAATGCCAGCATCAACAGTACCTACGACGAAAACATCCTCAGCGAGCTGCCGTACCTTGGCGCCTTCAGCTCCTTCAAGTCCGTGCCGCCCACCAATATCCTCAACGAGATTTATACGAACAACCCGGCGTTCCGGAACCCGCGTTCGTTGCAGGCGGCGCTGTCCGTGGAGCAGCAGCTCACCAAGACGACGGCCTTCGTACTCAGCTTTACCCAGCAGGAGACCTGGAAACTGCAGCACCGGTTGAACACCAACTTATTTCCGCCGGACATCGACGCGGCCACGTTGTACCCGGTCTTCCCCTCGGTCAATCCGGTCACAAATGTTCCGTGCGTCTATCAGGGAGTAGCCATCCCCTGCCATCCCAACAATACGATCGGCGGGTTCCACCAGAACTTCTCGACGGCCCATGCGACCTATCGCAGCCTGATCGCGCAGTTCAAGGGAAACATCACGAGACGGCTTGCGGCAGTGGCGAACTTTACCTGGGCCAGCAGCCGAGACGACGACTCCAATGAACGCGACTACGACCGCGAACTCGCCCTCGATCCACTCTGCACCGCTTGCTACAACCGCGGCTATTCGAAGCAGGACATACGCGACCAGTTCAACCTGAACGGTGTGTACCACCTGCCCTACCTGTTTATCTTCAGCACCAGTTTTATCGCCCGCACTGCGCTTCCCTTCACCGCGCAGACCAGCGGCAGCAAGCAGGGTGACTTCAACAACGACGGCAATACCGCGAACGACCGTCCGATCCTATGCAGCCAGGTCCGCTTTACCGTCTGCCCGGTCAGCTCGACCCAGATCAATGCGTATAAAGGCGGCGCCGAGGTCGGCACGGTCGTGGGCCGCGACACCTTCCGTCAGGACGGCTTTCTGAACTGGGACATGCGCCTGATCAAGGAGTTCCGGTTTGAGAAGAAGACCCAGGCAATGCAATTTTCAGCGGAGTGCCTGAACTGCTCGCGCTCCTCCAACCTCAACCTCGGCGCGAACGAGACCAGCAAGTTTACCCACGCGCAGTCCACCATGAACCCCATCACCGGCTACTACTACTCGGGCAGCAATGCGGGCTTCATGCTGGATGCATACGACACGTTCCGCTCCGGCGGACCGCGCCAGATTCAACTTGGGGCACGTTACATTTTTTAGTTCGGCGGCTTTGAAACACGTCACAGGAACAACGCAGCTTTTGCAGGAGATCCAAATGCGTACGGTCAAGTTATGGATGATTGGATGGTCTTGCCTGGCGCTCGGCCTGCTGTCCGCACTTGCAGGTTGCGGTGGCGGCGGAATGTCGTTGATTGCGATCTCCCCCAGCACGCCGCAGTCGCTCGACGCCGGGCAAACGCTTACAATCACGGCTTCCGTGGTCAATGACTCCTCCCAGTACGGGGCGAAGTTCAGCCTCTCCGGTCCGGGCACGCTGAGCTCCGAAACCCTGGCTCCGAAAGGCGATAGCGAGTTCATCACGGTTACCTACACGGCGCCGTCCAATATAACTTCCACTGCCACAGCTATAGTCACCGCGACCTCACTCAACACCCCATCGCAGTCGGCATCCGTCACGATCACCATCAATCCTGCCCTCGCCATTACTACAACCACGCTGCCCAGCGGCACAGTCCCAACACCCTACACGACCACGCTTACTTCAACAGGCGGCACAGGCACGGTGAAGTGGAGCCTGGCTTCAGGAACCCTCCCAACAGGTCTTGCACTGAGCGCGCTCACCGGCGTGATCTCCGGCACCCCTACCGTGGCAGGGACCTACACCGTCACCATCGGCGTTACGGACTCGGCCACCACTCCGAACACCGTCACCCAGGCCTATAGCCTGACGATCAATCCGCAGCCGCCAACGATCGCTCCGGTGACCCTGCCGAACGCCGTCGCGGGCACTGCCTACAGCCAGCAGCTTGCTTATACCGGAGGCACAGGAACGCCAACCTGGGCCATAACGACCGGCTCGCTGCCCGCGGGGCTGACGCTGAGCGCGGCCGGCCTCATCTCCGGCACACCCACCAACGCCAGCGCGGGGGCCACCTACACCTTCACCGTCACCGTCACCACCGGCACGCAGACCTCTGCCCCTGTGGTCTTCTCGATTACCGTACCCGCGCTTCCAGTGGTCACCACCACCAGCCTGCCCAGCGGCAACATCGGCATCGCTTACAGCCAGCAGCTTACCTATAGCGGCGGCGCTGGCGGAACCGTGACCTGGGCAATCGTCTCCGGATCGCTGCCGGGTACCTCAGGCCTTACGCTGAGCACCAGTGGCCTGCTCTCGGGCAAGCCAACCACCGCCACGACTTACACTTTTTCCGTCACGGTAACGGTCGGAACGCAGACCTCCGCCGCGCAAGCTCTGACTCTCGTCATCAACAGCCTCATCGTTACCTCAGGCGCCACCGCAACCGGTGAGGCAGGTCTTGCCTTCGGCTTTCATCTCACCGCGGCAGGAGGCACCGCACCCTACACCTGGTCGCTGGCCTCGGGAAGCACAGCGCTGCCCAACGGACTAAACCTCAACACATCGACCGGTTATATCTCCGGTAGCCCCACAACAGCGACGGGAAGCCCCTTCACCGGTATCGTCGTCCAGACCAAGGACTCGCTCGCAGCAACCGCAACGCAAACTATGACCTTCACTATCAACGCAGCCCGCGGCAACACCAAAAACAGCGAACTCAGCGGCCAGTATGCCTTCCTGCTATCGGGCTTCGATGCCAACGGCAAGCCGCTCACCACCGCAGGCAAGTTTGTCGCCGATGGCAACGGCAACATTACCGGCGGCGTGATGGATGTTAACGGCACAGGACTCGCCGCTCCCCAAAGCAACGCTGCTTTGACAGCAACCACTTACTCTGTCGGCACCGACAACCGCGGCAAGCTCACACTGACAACCGCCGCGGGAACCGCCGCATATGTGATCTCAGTCGATACGATCACCACCGGCATTGCCAGCGCAGGCTACCTCACCGAATTCGACTCCACCGGCCAAAGCAGGGCGGGCGTCTTTGCCTTGCAGACCCCTACAGCCTTTACCACCGCGTCGATCGCCGGCGGCTTCGCCTACGGCCTGGACGGCTTCGCCGCCAACAGCTCGTCTGCACAACTGCAGCATCGCGCGGAGATCGGCGAGCTTCAGTTCAACGGCGCGGGCAACATCACCAGCGCGGAGTTCCTCTCCACTGCATCGGGCAGCACCACGCCCACGCTGCCGAACAGCGCCGCACTTATCATTGGCTCCAACGGACGCGGCACCCTGGCGCTGACCCTGCCAGGAGGCGCAACTCTGAACTTCGCGGTCTATGTGGTCTCCGCCTCGAAGCTCTATCTCATCTCTTCCGATCCGGCCAGCGGAACCACGGGCGCCAACGATCTGCTCTTCGGCCAGTCGATGCAGCAGACCACGCTGAACGGTAACTTCAACGCCGCTTCACTCAACGCGATCTCCGTACTACGCAGTCAGAAGCTCGACGTCACTACCGGCGGCGTCTACTATCCCGATGTGCAGCTGGCCCTCTATACCTTCAGCGGCGCAGGCAAGGTCAGTGTCACCGGCGATGAAAATGCCGGCGGCACGGTCACCACCACATCACTCTCCGGAACCTATACCGTGGCCGCGAACGGGCGCGTCGCGCTCAGCCTTTCCTCTGCCGGCATCGGCGGATGCACAGACTGCGTTACGCTACAGACCTACTTCTACCTCGTCGGCGCCAACCAGGGGTTTGCGTTGGACTTCAGCACTCCGGCAACCAGCGGCTACTTCGAGCCACAGACGGCGACGGGATTCTCCGCAGCTTCGTTCAGCGGTGCTTATGCACTCGGCAGCATCGATCCGCTCGCTCAGAGTACCGGCTACAACACCGGGGTCATCACGGCAACGGGCGCCGGATCGCTCTCCGGCACCATCGACCAAAATAGCGATGGCAGCCTCAACCCCGACAACGCCGTAACTGACACCTACGCTGTCGGCGCAACCGGGCGCGTGGTCATCACACAGACAGGCAGCAGCCCTGTACTTTATATCGTCTCGGCAACCAAAGGTCTTCTCCTCGACCTCTCCTCGACAACCCCGGTCATCGAAGAAGTCGTGCATCAATAAGCCACCGCGCGCGGCGCGTTCCGTTACTCGTGCTCCAGCCGGAAGCCAAAGGGCAACAGGCTGGCGAGAGGAACAGCCACGGGGCCGTCCTCGCCGGGGGCGAAGACCCATGTGTCCGGCCCGGCGAACTCCCACAGGATCTGCCGGCACGCGCCGCACGGCATGCTGGCGGCGCCGTTCAGATTATCGACTGCAACCGCGCGCAGACGGATCTTAGGCCCAACTTCGCTGATGGCCTTCGCAATGGCCGTGTTCTCCGCGCAGATGGTCAGGCGATAGGAAGCATTTTCAACATTGGGCCCGGAGAATATCCGGCCGTCATCAAGCAGCACAGCCGCGCCAACCCGAAACTTACTGTAAGGCGAATACGATTGCTCGGCCGCTTTGGTGGCAAGCTTGCGTAGCTCGGCGATCTGTTCTTCAGAAAGCCCGCTGGGATGTAGGTCGCTGGACATAATAAAGCGAGGCTATCTGCAAATGCACTCGTTGACAAGGCTCAAGCCAGCACAACATAGGGCCGCATCATGTCGTTGGCCTCGTGCTCCAGAATATGGCAGTGCCACAAGTACTTGCCGGCATAGCCGTTGAAGGGCACGATAATGCGCGTGACCGTGCCGGGCGGGCATTGCACAACATCCTTCCATCCCATCTCGTGGGCGGCCGGAGCAAGCACCGGCCCGGTAGATCGCAGCGTCTCGTCGGAGAGATAGTCGTCGATGGAGAAGCTCTGCCGGTCGAGAATTTGGAAGCGCACCATGTGCAGGTGAATGGGGTGCGTGTCCTCGGTGAGGTTGATGAGGCTCCATATCTCGATGCTGTCGAGCTTGACGAACTCGCTCACCGGCTCGCGCCAGTGCTTGCGGTTGAGCAGCATTACCATCGGCTCGCCATAGTCGCTGTCGAACTCATTGAGAGTCATATCGCGGTGGCGAATCGCCTGGCTCTCCTCGATGCGCGTAACAGGCCGCAGCATCTGCAGCACAGTGCTGTCATCGACCGCGCTCTCTTTGCTTACGCGAAACTGCATCAGGTCCAACGCATCGCTGATCAGCGTCACGTTCTGGCCACGCGCCTGGCTGAAGTCGACAATCAGATCGGCGCGC
>Ga0302317_10002186_pt1 | contig 13571 bp, 9 predicted proteins | sample III_Palsa_N3_3_FD_200450 | JGI IMG/M metagenome (GOLD analysis project Ga0302317, IMG submission 200450) | Peat permafrost microbial communities from Stordalen Mire near Abisko, Sweden - III_Palsa_N3_3 | ecosystem: Environmental > Terrestrial > Soil > Palsa > Peat permafrost | place: Sweden...
AAATGGCGCCCGAGGGAGGGGCGCCAATGTGAATCCATTCGGTAAAACGCATGAAGTTGCCCCGCGTGTTCGTCGACCTGACCTATTCCGAGTTGGCAATACCGCCAGGGCGTCCATCCAGCTGGGCCGCTTGTGCCTACGTTATAGAAATGATCTTTCGGACGAACCTGTAGGTTCTGTCAGTTCTTCGGCATGTCTTCTGATGACACATTGACGGAGCCGCGATGCGCGGCCAATGGATGGAGTAGATGATCATGAGTCAACTCAACGTCGAAACCGAACTGGCACCAACGATTCGCCCACTGGCGCGGCTTTGTGCGACCGCCTTCGGCTCGGAGTGGGCGGATCCGGGTAGAGGCCACTTCCTTACAATGATAACCATGACTGCAACCATTCACTCTCCGGCCGATGGCGCTCTGGATTACGATCCTCTGTGATTTCAACCGGCTGATTCAAAGCGCCTTGGCGACAAGGCGCTTTGTCGTATCAGGAGATCTCTATTTGTGACACATACAGTCCACATGCTTGCCTGGGAGGACGATCCGCATGCCATGGCAGTGCGCTGGGCGCTTGAAAGGATGGGCGTACCTGTCGTGCTTAGCCCTGGGCTGGCGCAATGGCGCGGCCATGACGTCGCCATCGAGATAGGGCCCGGACACGCGGGGCTGCGCGACATGGGCAACGCGCCCGTCTCGGTGTGGAATCGCCGCCCGCAAGCGCCGAAGCCCAAGCCCGGTTTGCCGGAGGATCAGGCTTTTCTCGCCGGCGAGTGGCGCTCTTTTTACGATAACCTGGTCGCGACTGCGCCGCAGCTGCTGCCTTCCTTATGGGTCAATGCACCAGCCGCAGCTTGGCGTGCCGAGAACAAGCTGTTGCAATTGGTAGCGGCGCGTGAGATCGGATTGACGTTTCCCGAGACGGTGATGGGCAACAACGCGGGCGCGGTGCGGCGGCTGGCACAAGAAGGCCGCGTCGTATTCAAGCCATTTCGTCCGAACGCATGGCAGGAAGAGGGCGGGCTCAGCGCGGGGGCTACCATACTGGATAACGACCACTTGCCCGATGCTCAGGTAATCGAGTTTTGCCCGGGCATCTACCAACGCTATGTGGAGAAGACCGCCGATATTCGCGTCACGGTGGCCGGTAACCGGTTGCTGGCGGTGCGCCTGCAGCGACGTTCCGGAGAGGCCTACGTCGATTGGCGAATGCATGTGCTCGAGCAGGATTTTTTCGCCGAGCGGATAACACTGCCTGCTGCGCTGGAGCAGGGCATCCAAGCCTTGATGGCGTCGTTAGGGTTGGTTTTCGGTTGCCTCGACTTTGTGGTCGATGTCGATGGTGCCTATCAGTTCCTGGAAATCAATCAGGCTGGGCAATTCTTGTTTCTGGAAGACATGATTCCGGACATCGGGGTCATGCGCATGATGGCTTCGTTTCTGGCTGCGGGCGCGCGCGACTACTCAGTGGTCGAAGACGCTTCACTCACCATGGCGGGGTTTCGCTCCAGCGAAGCTTATGCCGCTTTGACGCGCCGACTGCACATCGATGAACCTTCGATCGCCTAACACGATGTGTGTGCGCTCTTCGAGCATGCCGCTGCGGTCTACAACGCCTTGGTGATGCGATCTGGCCGACGATCGTCTCGTGATTACGCTGGCTGTTGCATCCATCACTAAGAAGCTGACACTCAACAAAGTTCCAGATATTACGGTCACACCCATGTTGGATTCGGTGTACCTCGCGCCAACGCTTTAGCTCTGCGGAGAAGCGGGGAGCTTACGCCCCTGCACCTTTACTTTGCCACCCGCTTACTGAGGCGCGACCCGAGGCTCTTTATATTCAGAACTTACGACTTACGTGCCAGCATACTTTGAACTGTTGAAAAATTAGCTACCAAGAATATCGCAATACTGACTATCTGAATGACTGAAACGCACACTAAAAGATGATCCTGAGAGGATGTTATATATATCTTTGACCCATGCTCATTGAGAACCACAGCGTGAGTTTGATTTATTTCGACACTCCCTTCACTCAGAAATTTCTCGTAAAAGTAAAAATGAAGCAAGGACGACAATAAACCCGTAACCCCTGAGATGAATTGAATAAGAGTAAGTTTCCACTTCTTCACCATAACTTCCCGGAATTGTAGACTGTTGTCCATGTAGGAGCGGCCACAACGAATTCGCCACCGCCTAACCCTGCCGTAAAGCCACCACCACGTACTTTTTTACAACCGTCCCGCGTAATTCCTTCAAAATAATCTATAGCTCCCGCAGCATCGGCGCCTCCGCCACCACCTATATTCATAAATAGGCCATTCAGGCCCTGCACTGTTGACGCAGTTGAGCCAGCGAATTGCTCACCTATAACTATGCCCTGGCCAGCCGATGGCCCAGTTCCTCCAAAAGTATACGCTGCGATTTGACCAGTACTATCAAATGCTGCACCTCCACCGAATGTACCGGCAACGGAAACAAGTCAGAGTGCACTTTTAGAAAGTCGACCCTGGCCCCTGTTTCGATTCTCCTTGCCCGGTTCACTGGCTCCCGAAAGGGGGCCTTTTCGTTTGGTGCGGGTCATCACTTGGACGAAGGGCCGATCAGTCTTGGCACGAATTTGCTATAAAGCAGCACAGGGGTGTTCACCGTCCGCGTGAACCGAAGCAACGCCAACCAAGTCACCGCAGGGAAGAGTTCATATGTCACGAGCATGGACGCGTGTGGGACTGCTGTTCGGACTCTTCCTGTGTGCCGCCATGCATGCCACGTCGGCGATGGCTGACAGTGGTTGGTGTGTCTCGCCTAACCCGGAGGTTTATTACACTTACCAGCAGGGTATGAGTGTTTGCCAACAGGCCCAGGCTCAGGAAGCGGCGGGCGGCATGTCTCCTCTGATCAAGCCTTGTTTCGTTTACGGCGCGGGCACCTACCCGAATAACGCCGGCTACTACGGGAACTGGGAGGCGTTATTTGACGAAAACGGAGCTCCAGGTGGCCCCGTCGTTCAGTGGTTTTGCCGTGGCCTTTTGGCCACACCGAGCCCCGCCAAAGCCCTCGGCAACCCGAACAAGTGCAATTGCGCCGCCGACCCGATCGATGTCGGTACGGGCAACGTCTTCCGCCGCGAAGAAGATTTCCATGCCGGTCACTGGCTGACCTTCGACCGCTACTACAACAGCGATCCCAGTGCGGGAGTCGATACGTTCGGGCAGCACTGGCGCCATTCGTATTCCAATCGCATCACGTACACCCCAGGCACAGCCGGCACCGGCACCGCCACGGTCACCCGTGAGGACGGCCGGGTCAGCACCTACGCGCTCTCCAGCGGCGCATGGGCCGGTGAGCCCGATGTCTTCGATGCCCTCTCCGAACAGACCGACACCAACGGCAATCCGACCGGCTGGACACTGCTGCGCGTCGATACCCGCAGCACCGAGCAGTACGACGCCACCGGCCACCTGCTCAGTATCCAGTACCAGGATGGCTTCACGACGACGCTGACCTACAGCACAGCGACCACACCGACCACGATCGCGCCGGGTGTGGGTTACCTGATCACGATCACCGATGCCTCGCAGCGGACGATCCAGCTGACCTACACCAGCAGCGGCCTGATCAACCACGTCACCGCGCCCGATGGCGGGAGTTACAGCTACGGTTATAACAGCGCCGGTGACTTGGCCACGGTGACTTATCCCGACACGAGCGTACTGACCTACCTCTACAACGAATCGGGCTACAGCGGCGGCGCGACGACACTGGGTCTGCTCACCGGCATCATCGACGAGAACAACGTCCGGTACCTGAGCTACAGCTACAACGCCGCCGGCCAAGCCATCAACAACCAGTTGGCGGGAGGCGTGGGCTCGTACACGATGACCTACAACAGCGACGGTTCGGCTGATGTACTCGATCCCTTGGGCACGTCACGCCACCATGCCTTCACCACGATCATGGGCGTTCCCGACATCACGAGCGTCAACGGCACCTGCGAGGCCTGCGCGCCGATCAGCGCCTGGGCGTATGACTTCAACGGCCTGGTGAACCAGACCACCGACTACAACGGCAACGTCACCACCTACCAGCACGATGGCGACGGGATGGAAAGCGGCAGCGTGGAGGCTTCGACCAGCGCTACGCCGCGACCGATCCAGACCGACTGGAACGACACCTTCCATGTGCCCACCGAGCGACGTTGGCTCGATTACAGCTACAACATCGTCACCAAGACCGACTGGATCTACAACGCCCGCGGCCAGGCGCTGGCCCAGTGCACCATCGACATGAGTGTGTCTGCGGCTGCGTCATACACATGCAGCGCCACCGGCACGCCGCCAGCTGGTGTACGCCGCTGGACGTATACCTATTGCGACACCGTCGGCGCCGGCTGTCCGTTGGTGGGCTTGCGGCTCACCGCGACTGGACCACGTACCGACCTCACCCAGACCACCACCTACAGCTATTACCCCAGCAGTAGCGCCTCCGGTTGCGGGTCGCCGGGAAGTGCTTGCCATCAGCTGGGTGACCTGTATCAAGTCACCGATGCGCTGGGTCACGTCACCACCTATGCCTCCTACGACGGCGACGGTCGGGTGACACGGATCACCGACGCCAACGGCGTCAATACCGAGATGACGTACACTCCGCGGGGCTGGTTGGCCTCGCGCAGCGTCGGTGGTAGTACCACGAGCCTCACGTACTGGCCCTACGGTGAAGTGAAGACCCTCACCGATCCCGATAGCGTCACCACGACCTTCGTCTACGACGGTGCCCATCGCCTGACCGATATCTACGATGCGCAGAGCAACGATCTTCACTACACATTGAATGCCGCGGGACAGAAAACCGGTGAACAGGTCATCACCGCCTCCGGTACCACGGTGCAAAGCAAGACCAGCAACTTCAACCCGCTGGGTCAGCTGACGGCGGTGATCGACGGCTTGGGCAAAACGGTCTTCAGTGCGACCTTCGGCGACAGCTACGACGGCAACGGCAACCTGACCCACAGCGCCGACGGTTTGACCTTCCAGCGCCAGCAAAACTTCGATGCGCTGAATCGCCTTTACAGCACAGTCGCCAACTACAACGGCACCGATACGGCGACCAACAACACCACGACGTCCGTGATCCGGGATGCCCAAGATCACCTGACTCAGGTGACCGATCCACGCACCTACAATACGGTCTACACCTACGACGGCTTGGGCAATGTCACCACGCTACAAAGCCCCGATACCGGCACCAGTAGCTCCACCTACGACGCGGCCGGCAATATCCTGACCCATACCGATGCGAAGGGAACGGTCGGAACATCGACCTACGATGCTCTCGATCGGCTGACAAGCATCAGCTACCCCAGCACGGTCAACAACGTCACCTACACCTACGACGAGAGCAATGCCGTAACCGGCTGTAGCGCCTCGAGCCCGATCGGTCGGCGCACGCGGATGCTGGAAAGCAGCGTGACCACGACCTACTGCTATGACGCGCGCGGCAACGTCATCCAGAAGACGCAGGGTGTGGCGGGCTTTACGGATGTCATCCATTACGGCTATACGGCCGCCGATCGACTGAACAGCGAAACGACGCCCGACCAGACGGCGATCAGCTACACCTTCAACAGCAACGGGCGTATCAGTGGTGTGCAGGTCACACCCAGCGGGAGTACGTCGTCGCCACCGACCGTGGTCAGCAACGTGGTGTGGATGCCGTTCGGGCCGGTGGCCAGTTATACGCTGGGCAACGGTGAGGCCGTGACCCGGACATACGACGCCAACTACCGGCTCACGGACCTGACGAGTAATCCGTCGATCTTCAACCTGCATTTTGCCCGCGATGTGATGGGCGACATCAGCGGCAGAGGGCCGGCGCCCGGGGCCAACCCCGCGACTGAGACCTATCAATACGATCCGTTGTATCGGCTGACCAGCGTGACGGACGCCGGCACCGTACTGGAGAGCTACACCTATAACCGGGTCGGGGATCGGTTGAGCAAGACAGCGACCGGTCCGGATGTGGACGTGGGCACGTACTATTACACCTCCGGCACGCATCAGCTGGCCAGCATCGGCAACGCTACGCGTGCCTATGACGCGAACGGCAACACCACGGGCAGTGTGGTCGGCGGCCAGACCTATGGGTTTGCCTATAACGCCCGTCAGCGGCCCGTCTTGGCGCAGGCGAATGGACTGACGGTCGGCACCTATATCTACAACGCGCTTGGGCAGCGGGTGGACAGCGCGGCGGCCACCACCGAGCGGTTTGACTATGACGAGGCAGGACACCTTATCGGTACTTACGGTGTTGGCCCCAAACGGATATACGTGTGGCTGGACGACCTGCCGATCGCCCTGGTGGATAACACCGTCAATGGCAGCGTCACCACCAGCACGGTCAACTACGTGATCGCTGATCAACTGGGCACCCCGCGGGCGGTGACCAACGGCGCCGGTACGGTCCTTTGGGGATGGGCCTATCAGGGCAATCCGTTCGGGGAGCAACAGCCGACGTCAACAGCGGGTTACGTGCTCAATTTGCGCTATCCCGGCCAGTACTACGACGCCGAGTCGGGCACCAACTACAACATGTTCCGGACGTATGAGCCGGCGACAGGGCGGTATCTGCAGAGTGATCCCACCGGGCTCGATGGCGACATCAGTACATATGCAGCTGTCAGCAACAGCCCGCTCAACCGAATTGATCCCGATGGTCTGCGCGACATTTTCGTCGGCGGGTTTGGTGATTCAACCTCCCAAATCGTGCAGAGTTACTATGCTAACTACGCCCTGACGCACCCCGACTCGGCCTACTACCAGTGGACACAGCAATCGGCCATCGAGGCTGACATCAACTCCACTCCAGCAGGCGATCCGGTCAACTTGATCGGTCACAGCTACGGTGGTGACACCGCCGCTGCCGCAGCGCTGCACACATGCGGCCGAGTAAATCTCTTGATCACGATCGACCCGGTCAGTCGCTGGCACTATCGTGGCATGCAGAACATCGCCAACGCTGTGAACAATTGGGTAGATGTGGACGCCGAAGGCGGCAGTCTGTTCCAGCCCTCCAATTTCATTGCGGGCATTGGCGGAGCTTGGGATGGTGCGCCAAACGGAATTGCAAACACATACATCCAAGATGATCTGGTGAACCACGAGGATTTCAGTCAAATGATGAACGCGTCTGGCCCCGGTGTCATGAGTCCCGCCCAAGTCCTTTCGAGGGCCCAGCAATGATACGTAGCAAGCTGGCCGCGACCATGGCTCTTCTAGCGTGGTCGGTCTCTCTCACCGCCTGCGCTGCTATGTTTTCCAGCGGCCCGAAGGACATCCGCGTGACGTCGGTGACCAACGTGGATTACAAGGACCAGGCACAGTTTGATTGGGTTAGTCCCGCGCCACGTCCGTCGCTGATCATTTCGCGCATCGATTTCACGACCGATACGGACTTGTTGGCTCTTGCTAAGAAAAAAGATTACAACGTGACGTTTGCTGTTGGTCCATGTAGCAAGGACGGAGTGAAAGATAACGGGACGGGCTTGGGCGGCGTTTATTGGGGCCATGTGCGGATCTACTCCGACACGAAAGATGATCCCGGTTACGCAGCAGCTGCTGCCAAAGGGCCGCCCTTTACTTATCAGGCTTACATCCGAAAGCCACAGTCGAACGATGCCCAAGGGGCACTGTGCTTCACGCTCGCTGGAGGAAGCATGCTTGGCGGGAAGTTGCGCTCGAACGATGCAATTCTGCCGGTACACTGAGCATGACTCATGGACGAAAACAGCACTAATGAACGCCCGCCTTGCGCGGGCGTTCTTCTTTGTGGCGTTTGGCCATCCATGATCGACGGCTGGAATGTGCTTACCTTCCATAGTGGAACATAAAGGGTGGAGCCCGCTTCGCTCATTTTTCCCGTGTAGATGGCGCTGCAGAGCCATTTAAGCTGTGCTCCACTTGCGCTATGGTGTGGCTCACTTTGTGCCACAGACGAAAACCCTCGCATGCCCGCCAAAAAGTCGACCGTTGTCACCTCGCGCACGATCAAGGCGCGCCTCAGCGACACCGCCATGCTCGGCAAACTGGAGAAGCTCAAGGCCGACAAGGGATGGAACGATTCGGATCTGCTGCGCGAGGCGCTGCGGGAATATCTCGAACGCGAGCGCCTGCGGGACGACATGGCGACGATGGACAAGCGCTTTGGCACCACGCTGAAACGGCTGGCTCAGAAGCAGAATGTGATGCGCTCGGAAATGGCCGTGCTAGTGGCCTTCATGCACGAGTTTTCCGGGCTGTATCTGTTCCACACCGTGGAGCCGCCGGTCGACGTGCGGCAATCAGCGGCGGCGGATGCGCAGCGTCGCCACGAGATCTTCCTGCGGCGCGTGGAAAAGGCTTATCGCGGAGGCAATCCTCTGGACGAGTTGGCGGATGCCGAGGGCGAGGATTAGCCAGCGGCAAAATTGCGACAGTCGCAATTTTGGTCCGGGTCTACCTAGTCAGCAACGTTCGACGCTGCGGTGTTGTCGTTATCAACATCCCAATAACCCGACATCGGCTCGCCGTCGTCGCGCAGCACGCCGGCCAGCACGAGCTGGTTGGCCAGCGCGGCGACAGCCGCGAGATCTGCGGCGTCCTGACTGGTATCGGTGCCGCTGGCGAGGCGCTGCTGGTGAGGATCGAGCACCGACCAGGACCACGCACCGCTCGGTGTCTTGGTGATCGTCTTCGAATAGCCGTAGCCCATGGCTGTGCTCCTCTCTTAGTCCATAAAAAAACCGACCCCACAAGCTGCTTGAGGCAGCCCGCGAGGTCGGTGCTATGCGATCGGCGATGCGCTGCCAGATCGTTATCTTTTAGCCGCCTAGCGGGCCGCCTGTTGCAACAACGCATCAATCATCTGCGTCACCAGCCGCTGCTTGGGCTTGGGCAACTGCGCAATCGTCTCGATCTGTTGTTGCCACTTGGGCACGGGGCCGGGCTTCTTGGTGCGCTGATCGTTATGCCCCAGTAGGACATCCACGGGAACCCAGAACAAATCGGCTAGTGTCGGCAGCATGGATGCAGGTAGGCGTGAGCGCCCTGTCTCGTAGTTGGCCAAGGTTTGCTGGGCGATACCCAAGGTATCCGCCAACTGCTGCTGCGTCACGCCACGATCCTGCCGCAGCTGCGCGACGCGCTTGCCGAGCAAGGTGAAGAAAGCGGTATCGCCCGATGCCATCTGGTCAATCCAATCGAACTGTGCTGGCTTCAAAGCGTAGTCCTCGTGATGCAAGAATGAGGTTGACATTACCCCGTAATGGGGTAAACATCAATCCAGTTATTTTTTGCTTTACCCCCTTGACAGGTTTTTGCCCGGAGACCCGTTTTATGGCCCGTATCCCCGAGAGCGAAATCGAGCGGCTGAAAGCGGACGTGTCGGTGCAGCGCCTGGTGGAAGCCCGCGGTATCGCGCTGACCCGTCACGGCGCCGACTGGATCGGCCGCTGCCCGTTCCACGAGGACAAGACACCCTCGCTAGTGGTGTCGCCGGCGAAGAACCTGTGGCACTGCCTGGGTGCGTGTCAGATCGGCGGCACGGCGATCGACTGGGTGATGAAGGCCGAGGGCGTGAGCTTCCGGCATGCGGTGGAACTGTTGCGCGAAGGTTTGCCGTCGACATCGCCACTCGACCGCGTGGTGCGCTCGTCGAGCGTGCCGAAGCTGCCGGCGCCGGTCTCGTCGGATGCGGACGATCGCGCGCTGCTGCGTCAGGTGATCGGCTATTACCACGACACGCTGATGCAGAGTCCCGAGGCCCTGGCCTATCTGCAGTCGCGCGGTCTCAACCACCCGGAGCTGATCGAGCGCTTCCGACTGGGCTTTGCTAATCGCACGCTGGGCCTGCGATTGCCGGACAAGAATCGCAAGGCCGGCGCCGACATCCGCACCCGCCTGCAGACGCTGGGTCTGGTGCGCGACTCCGGTCACGAACACTTTAATGGCTCGCTGGTGATCCCGGTGCTTGATGCGCACGGCGACATCACCGAAATCTACGGCCGCAAGATCACGCCCAACCTGCGCACCGGCACACCGCTGCATCTGTATCTACCCGGACCGCATCGCGGCCTGTGGAACGTCGAGGCCGTGGCCAGCAGTCCCGAAATCATCCTGTGCGAAGCGTTGATCGATGCGATGACCTTCTGGTGTGCCGGCTATCGCAACGTCACTGCCGCCTACGGTGTGGAAGGCTTCACCGCCGATCACTTGGCGGCCTTCCAGCAGTACGGCACCGAGCGCGTGCTGATCGCGTACGACCGTGATGCGGCGGGTGATGCCGCCGCCGAGAAGCTGGCCACGCAACTCATAGCCGTCGGCATCGCGTGTTACCGCATCCCCTTTCCCAAAGGGATGGACGCCAATGCGTACGCACTGGCTGTGCAACCGGCGACGAAATCGCTCGGCCTGGTGATCCGCAAAGCCCTCTGGTTGGGCGAAGGCCAGCCGCCGGCACGGCCGGAAAACGAATGCGTGATGCTGCACGATGCCTCACCGTCGATCGTGCTCGATGCGTCTTCTTTAGTCGCCGCTGTTGCGGTGGAAACCGCACCACCGGCTGCACCGCCGGAACCGGCGCTGCCCGCGTCACCGCTGCCATCGGTGCCCGCACCGATCGCCGCCGAAGTGAGCGACAGCGAAGTAGTGTTGACGCTCGGCGAGCGTCGTTATCGCGTGCGGGGTCTGTCGCGCAATCTCAGCCCCGACACCTTGAAGGTGAATCTGCTCGTCTCGCGTAGCGAGGCGTTTTACGTCGACACACTGGACCTCTATGGGGCGCGTGCGCGCACCAGTTACGCCACACAGGCGGCGGTTGCGCTGGGCGTGGCCGAAGGCGTGATGCAAGCGGATCTCGGCCGCCTGTTGCTGCAGCTGGAAACGGTGCAGGATGCACAGATCCGCAAAGCACTGGAGCCGGTGGCCCCGGCAGCGGTGACGCTGAGCGACGACGAGCGCGACGCCGCGCTCGCGCTCCTCAAATCGCCGAACCTCTTGGAACAGATCCTTGCCGACTTCGAGGCGTGCGGCGTGGTCGGCGAGCGCACCAACAAGCTGATCGGGTATCTGGCGGCGGTCTCGCGCAAGCTCGCCGCGCCCCTGGCGGTGGTGGTGCAAAGCTCGACGGCGGCCGGCAAATCCTCGCTGATGGAAGCGGTGCTGGCCTTTATGCCGGAGGAAGAACGCTTCCGCTACTCGGCGATGACCGGACAGAGTTTGTATTACCTCGGCCAGACCCAGCTCAAGCACAAGATCCTCGCGATCGCCGAGGAAGAAGGCGTGCGCCGTGCGGCGTACGCCTTGAAGCTGTTGCAGTCCGAGGGCGAGCTGACGATTGCCAGCACCGGCAAAGATCCGGCGACCGGCAACCTGGTCACGCAGGAGTATCGCGTGGAAGGTCCGGTGATGATCTTCCTGACCACCACCGCCATCGAGATCGACGAAGAACTGTTGAATCGTTGTCTGGTGTTGAGCGTGGACGAGGGACGCGAACAGACCCAGGCGATCCATCGCCGGCAGCGCACCCGTCGAACGCTCGATGGCCTGCTGGCTCGCGAAGAACGCGAGCACCTGTGCACCCGTCAGCAGAATGCACAGCGGTTGTTGCGTCCGCTGGCCGTGGTCAATCCGTACGCCGATCAACTGACCTTTATGGACGATCGCACGCGCACGCGACGCGATCATGAAAAGTACCTCACGCTGATCGATACGATCGCGCTGCTGCATCAGTACCAGCGACCGATCCAACACACGACGCATCGTGGCAAGGACATCGAGTACGTCGAGGTGACGCTGGCCGACCTCGCGCAGGCCAATGCGCTCGCGCACGACATGCTCGGGCGCAGCCTGGACGAGCTGCCACCCCAGACCCGCGGTCTGCTGCGTGCGCTGTGCACGATGGTGGCCACGCGGATGCACACCGATGCGCTCCCGCGCAGCGAGGTGCGCTTCAGCCGGCGGGAGGTGCGTGACACCACGGCGTGGGGCGACACGCAGCTGCGGGTGCATCTGGAACGACTGGTGGCGATGGAATACCTGCTCGTCCATCGCGGCAGTCGCGGGCAGAGCTTCGTGTATGAGCTGCTGTATGACGGCGACGGTGGTGCAGCGCCGTACCTGTCAGGTCTGATCGATGTGGCTACGATGGCCACTTCGCGGGGGGCCGAGAGCGAGAACGCGGGGTCATCGCGGCCGGCTCGCGGCATCAACGCGGCCGCTTCACGGTCGGTGGAAACGCCGGCTAATCCAAGCGTGGCAACGCCTGCTGCGCATCCGTCGATCCCGCCACGGCAAACGCACGTCCTGAGCCCGTCGGTCGTGCCGTCGTACGCCTCATCCTCGCGCGTCGCCTGACATGGGCCGCAAGCGCGTCGCCTCCGGTGGTAAACCCGTCACGCTGCCGATCGATCCTCTGGCGTCGCATCCACTGACACGCTATATGCACGCGCACCTGGAATGGCTGCTCACGCACAGCTACAGCGCGGAGACCGTGCGCTCCCGGCGCAGCGCGCTGCGTCGCTTCATCACCTGGTGCGCCGAGCGGCACCTGGACGATCCGCGCGCCATCACGCCGCCGATGCTGGAGCGGTATCAGAAGAGCTTGTTTTACTACCGCAAACCGGATGGACAACCGATGACGCTGGGCAGTCAGCACGGTTGCCTCGCCCCGCTGAAGACCTTTTTTAAGTGGCTGACGCGCGAGCGCCACGTCCTCTACAACCCCGCGTCCGAACTGATACTGCCCAAGCTACCCAAACGCTTGCCCCGCACGCTGCTGTCAGTGGAGGACATCGAGGCGATCCTGCGTGAGGCGGTGCCGGTCAACGCACCGGGCCTGCGCGATCGAGCGATGCTGGAACTGCTGTACTCCACCGGGCTGCGGCGCATGGAGGTGACGACGCTGGCGATTTACGACATCGACCTTAGACGCGGCTTGGTCTTCGTGCGCGAAGGGAAGGGGCGTAAGGATCGGGTCGTGCCGCTGGGCGATCGTGCGGCGGCATGGGTGACGAAGTATCTGGTCGAAGCACGCCCGATGCTCATGCCGGTCGACACGCTAGCGCTGTTTATCAGCGACCTCGGGGAACCGATGTTGCCTGACTCGCTGCACCACAAGGTGAAGGGCTACATGGAGGCGGCCGGCATCCATCGGCCCGGCGCCACGCATCTCTTCCGGCATGCCTGTGCCACGCACATGCTGGAGAACGGGGCCGACATCCGCTACATCCAGGCACTGCTCGGTCACACCAACCTGGCGACGACAGAGATCTACACGCACGTCTCGATCGACAAGTTGCAGAAGATCCACGCGGCGACCCACCCGGCGAAACTGGCCCGTACCGAGCGGGTAGCCATCGACGGCGAACCGATCGGCTGAAGGTCTCTTCGCGCACCAAAATTGCGACAGTCGCAATTATGGTCCTCGATCAGGAACGTCTCATCGAGCTTCAAAATTGCGACAGTCGCAATTTTGGCCAGCCTGTTGCACCGTCACTTGCGCGCGTGCGCTGCGCCACGGAAACTCGCGTCTAGGGAAAAA
>Ga0302317_10002187_pt1 | contig 13567 bp, 14 predicted proteins | sample III_Palsa_N3_3_FD_200450 | JGI IMG/M metagenome (GOLD analysis project Ga0302317, IMG submission 200450) | Peat permafrost microbial communities from Stordalen Mire near Abisko, Sweden - III_Palsa_N3_3 | ecosystem: Environmental > Terrestrial > Soil > Palsa > Peat permafrost | place: Sweden...
TCGCTGCGGCGCTCCAGTATCCAGTTGATCCTGACCCGCCATGAACAGTCTGCCGCCTTTATGGCCGCGACCTATGGCCGCCTGACGGGAAGGCCGGGCGTGTGCATGGCGACGCTCGGCCCCGGCGCGCTCAACTTGGTTACGGGTGCCGCCTATGCCCATCTGGGCGCAATGCCGATGGTCCTCATTACCGGTCAGAAACCCATTATGAGCGCGCATCAAGCACGTTTCCAGATAGTCGACATTGTCGCCACGATGAAACCACTGACCAAGGCATCGCGGCAAATAGTCAGCGGAGCCAGTATTCCGACAATGGTGCGCGAGGCATTCCGGCTCGCGGCGGACGAACGGCCCGGGCCGGTCCACCTCGAGCTGCCGGAAGACGTGGCCGCGGTTGAAGTCAGCGACGCGGTGGCGCTGATTCCGCTTCATCCCGTGGAACTCCCCATGGCGCAAGAGGCGGCTATAGAAAGGGCCGCGACTTTGCTGATGAAGGCCGAGCGTCCGTTGGTCATGTTCGGTGCAGCGAGCAACCGGCCGCGACTTGTGGGTCAATTGACCCAGTTCATTCAGCGCACCGGTATCCCGTTTTTCAACACGCAGATGGGCAAAGGTACCGTTGCCGCCCTCAGCAACGACGATGCTACCGGACTCTGGATGGGTACGGCCGCGCTAAGCGAGCGCGACTATTTGCATGAGGCGATCGACCAAGCCGACCTGATCCTCGCAATCGGGCATGACACCGTCGAAAAGCCTCCGTTCATTATGGGGCCAAATGGACCTCTGGTTATTCACGTGGGTTATACGCCAGCGCACGTGGAGGAGGTGTTTTTCCCGCATGCGGAAGTAGTGGGTGACCTTGGTCTAAGTCTGGGACGGCTTGCTGACCTGGTTCAAAACAAACTTCCGCACGCGGCGGCATTGGCGCCGTTACGCGAAGGTATCTTGCAACGCACGCTGGACCGGGCCCAGGAATCACGCTTCCCATTAACGCCTCAGCGCATCGTGCACGACGTACGTGAGGTGATGCCCGCCGACGGCATCGTCGCCCTTGACAACGGCATGTACAAGATTTGGTTCGCACGATGTTATCGGACTCGCAGCGCCAATACGTTGCTGCTCGACAATGCGTTGGCGACCATGGGTGCGGGCTTGCCGTCCGCCATGATGGCCGCGCTGCTCTATCCTGCCCGGCGCGTGATGGCGGTGTGCGGCGACGGTGGCTTCATGATGAATTCGCAGGAACTCGAGACTGCGGTCAGGCTTGGGCTCAATCTCGTAGTATTGATCATCCAGGACGACGCCTACGGAATGATTCGCTGGAAGCAGGCCGTCGACAACTTTACCGACTGGGGTCTCACTTTCGGCAACCCCGATTTCGTCAAATACGCGGATGCTTATGGAGCCAAAGGGCGGCGTGTCGACCATGCCGAAGCGTTAGCGCCGGCGCTGGAAGCGGCGTTTCGCGAAGGCGGCGTGCAGTTGGTCATCGTTCCGGTCGACTACTCTGAGAACATTCGCGTGCTCGTGGACGAACTCAAAAACCGGTGTCAAATAACACAAAATGGTCCGGACGGCTTGGAAAGCGGGACGACATGATTTTGGCGCATGCCCATTGTGGGAGGCTGTTTATTTGTCCATGAACATATGCACTAATCGAGTCGATCTAGACATATTGAAGCGGCTACCTGTCAAACGTTACGGCTGGAAGCTGACATCCACAGTCGATTGGAGCACCGTATAGTTCTATCGTAAGCGCCGGTCTGTGTGGCTATTCGTCTTGCTTTTCGCCCCCGTATCGCTGCTTGTGATGGCGACGGGTGGGCTGTATTTCGAGCGCCCGGGGGGAGTGTATGCCATGCCCAGGTCGCATAAGATTATTTTCTTGCTGTTGGTGATTGCCACCATCTGGCTAAACCTGTCGCGTGACTAAACACGATGCGAGGTGCGGACTTAATCCGCATTTCGCGCAATCCATATCGGAAGCCGGTGGGCGAAAGGCACTTATTTCTCAATAGCCGATTGCCGGTGCGATGCTTTTACCCGAATCCTTGTTTGGGTGGGCCAAGCTGGGGTCGGTATCAGCGCTCGGCAGGCTGTTTGAAGTCTCATAGGCAGCGGCACGAAATTCCGAGCACCTATCATCAAATTATCAAGCCCGGCGTGTCCGATTGCTGCCGCTCGCGAAGGGTGCGACCGCACTGAAAATCTGCCGGATGCACTTTCACAGCTTGTCTACTTCCGATCCCGGCAGCGCTGGTGCGACAGTACGGGCGAGTATTTTGGGGCTCATTCCCGTATGTCGTTGGCACAAAATAACGAAACTGCTAATACTGTCGTATCCGAGTAAGAACGCCGTTTCGGTTACCGATTTACCGGCAGCCAACATATCGATTCCATGCATGAGCCGAGCGATTTGCCGCCAGCGCCCAACCGACAGCCCCGTTTCAGCCTTGAAGTTGCGCGTGAAACTGCGCCGCGACATACCCGCATCCGCAGAAAGCTCGTCGAGTCCTGAAGAATCATCCGGGTAATCTAACCATCGTTTCGCTATGCCGCGCAAGCTTGGGTCATGAGGCATTGGCAGCAGAATCGGCACGCTCCGCGCCGTTTCGATTTCATCGCGCAGAACACCCAGCAATCGGCCTTCCAGCGCAGACAGGTTCTTTCTGGGCGTCACGTCGGAGGCAAGGCGATCGACAATTGCAAGAATCAAGGGTGTGCTCATGAGCACGCATGACTCGGCAGGTAAGGACTCACAAAGGCTCGGCGCCAGATGAACGCGGGTTCCTCGCGTATTGTCGGTCTCTGCTCCATGCTCTGCGTACGGTGGAACCCAGCATAAATGTCCTGCGGGAATCAACCAATGGCCGGCCGCGGAATGCGATTTCAGGTAACCAGAGCGAAGCAAGAAAAGTTCGCCGTGCGGATGCCGATGGACGCCCCGTGTCAATTCATATTCGGCATAGGCTAGAACGCCTAGGACGACATTTTCGCGGAGTCCATCGATTAGCGGGGCAGCGATTGAATGAGTTTCTTTGCGCATTTGGCCTGAAATCATAAAAGTTATGTCAATTTCGCGTCGCGCACATAACTCGACAAGTAGACACTTGCCGAATAATTTTTTCACTGCCGACGAAAACTACTATGAAATTCTTTCGAACCTGCTTTATGCGGTTGCTGCCTGCGGCCGCCGTTCTGTTGCTTGCAGCCTGCGCGGGAACCCAGGTTAATGGCATTAATAGTAGCGCAATAAGCGTCGGGACTCCGCTGCCGCGTACTGTTGCCGTGATAGTTGAAAACCATAGCCCAGCTCCAAATCGCGACTCCCGTCGCGCCGGTCAATTGGCCGACGCCAATCAAGCGGTAGCCGCATTGAAGGACAGTCTTCAAAAAATTATGTCCACCCAACATTTGATAGTTGTGACGGTGAACGAACACCCCGACCTGATTCTTCAATGCAGCATTGTTGACGTACGAAGTGGCAATGAGGCCCTGCGCGTGCTGGTTGGCTACGGCGCCGGTCGGGCTCTTCTGCGGACCCATGTATCCCTCATAGCTTCCACCGCCTTAACTCAGCCGCTCCTTGCCTTTGAGACTAGCAGCACCACCGGTCGCCTCCCTGGAGCGAGCGCCGGTCTTGCGTCTGGGAGCGGCTTGGCGGCCGGCGGAACCGCTCTCGGCCTACCTGGTGCGATGAAACAAGGTCTGGCGCTGGAGCTAAGCCAAACCACGGAACATATCGACGACGAACTCGGCAAGTATTTCTTGGCGCAGAACTGGCCTTATGGGACATCCAGGAATACCAAAGCGGGTGTTTTCGCGGGTTGGTTTTGACAACGATGGCTGCACGGCAGGCGAAGCGAAATTAAAGGGGCAACACATGCAGGCGATGGACCAGACCAACTCAGTTAATGTGTTCAATTTGATCGGCACTAAACTTCCGCGACTTAGCCTGACCTCAACATGCGGGGAGGCGGTGAACCTGGCCGCGCTTCCGCTCCATAGCTTGCTAATATTGCATCCTTTTGCGTTGGCCCCATATCAAAAACTTCCCCATTCTTTTAGCTCGATTCCGTTTGTTGCAGGATGTTCGGAGCAATTGCTCAGTTTCAAAGCGTTGCACCAAGAGTTTCAGTCTGAGGGAATCGCTCTATTTGGCATAAGCACTCAGTCTGCTCTGATCCAGGAGGCCTTGACGCAAATACTGGCACTGCCGTTTCCATTACTAAGCGACGCCGACCGCGACTTTGCGCGCACTCTGAGACTACCGATGCTCCACGCCGGTCGAGTTCCGCGAATGATGCGCATGATTTTTGAGATTCAAAATGGCTGCATCAAACGAGTATTCGATCCGATCGAACGGCATACAAATTGGGCGGCAGACATTCTCTCGGAAATTTCGCTTTTCTAACTGATTGGATGGCTACATTGTCTCAAATGTTGAAGCCTCTTTCAAATCCGGGGTGCTTTAATCCTCTTATTCACGGGCCACGACAGATTGAGGTAGCCTGACGTTTTCAGACGCTCTTTTTTGGTAAACTTGACCAAAGGGAGCACATATGACGAAACCAAGAACATACACACCAGAACTTCGTGAAGAAGCGGTGGCGCCGGCATGACACTCGATGAATACGACGCGTTCTGCCGTTCGCTGCCGGCAACGACATATGTCGTCCAATGGGGCGGAGCGCATGTCTGGAAGGTAGGCGGAAAGGTGTTCGCAATCGGCCACGGGCGTGACGACGAGGTAACCGTCTCCTTCAAGGTAAGCGACATCACATACGAAATGTTCAAGCAGGAACCAGGCTTGCGGCCCGCGCCGTACCTTGCCTCGCGCGGCTTGAAATGGATTCAGCATTTCGCCAAGCCGGGTCTGTCGGATGACGACCTTAGAGACTACCTCCAGCTATCTTATGCGCTGGTCGGACAAGGTTTGCCGAAGAAAATCCGTATGGAACTCGGGCTGGTAGCACGTAGCACAAATTGAATTTGTCATTGGCCCCGGACCAAATGGACAGGGCTCCAGGTTCTCGCAGTGACGTCGATGCGCCAACTTGCGCCGTTGTATCGTTGGTCATTCTGTGCTGGAAACAACGCTTATAACAACGCTTATAACAACGCTTATAACAACGCTTATAACAACGCTTATCGGCCAGAGCAGGACGCGTTGTTGAAAGTTGCTCCTTACCAAACTGGCTTGAAGGTCGACAATGATGAAAGCTGCCTACTATTCCACAAAAGGTCCCGCCCGCGACGTTCTCGTTGTTGGCGAGCAGCCTGATCCAGCCCCGCAATCAGGCGAAGTCTTGGTACGCATCGCACATTCGGGCGTAAATCCATCAGATGTTAAATCCCGTTTGGGCGCTGCAAGCCCCGTGATGGAGTTTCCGCGCGTCATCCCGCACAGCGATGGCGCCGGTGTAATCGAAGCCATCGGGGAAGGGGTTTCGGCGTCATGGGTCGGACAGCGAGTTTGGACGATTAATGGGCAGTGGCAGCGCCCATTCGGTACAGCCGCCGAACTGATTGCGCTGCCGGAGAGTCAGATTGCTGCTCTCCCTAAACACCTTTCGACGGAGACGGGCGCCTCACTGGGTATTCCGTTATTGACGGCATGGTACGCGGTGCACGTTTGTGGCGGGCTTCTCGGAAAGACAGTGCTTGTCTATGGTGCCACCGGAGCCGTCGGCGGTTATGCAACCCAGCTTGCCGCGCTTTCTGGCGCAAGAGTCATTGGTGTTGCGGGCAGCATGGAAAAATGCCGGCTCGCTTCCCGGCTCGGTGCCGAGTGGGTGATCAATCGTACTGAGCAAGATGTGGTCGCGTCGGTGCGTGAGATCACGGGCGGCAAAGGCGTGGACGCCATCATTGAGGTCGACGCAGCGGCGAATGCCAGCAAATATGGAGAATTGCTGAAATTCGGTGGCGATGTCGTCATCTATGGATCGGGGGCCGGAACGATCGCGGTTCCGTTCAGGTCGATGATTGTGGGCTTCGCAAATCTACGCTTCTTTATCGTCTACAACTTACCCGTTGCTGTGCGGAAGGCCGCCATCGACGTGCTCACCCCTCTGTTGGAGCGAGGCGTGTTGCAACATCCGCAGGTTGAAGTTTTTCCCTTGTCGGAAATAGCCAAGGCCCATGAACGGGTCGAAGCCGGCGCTAACGCAAAAATTATTGTCGATGTGCTCAGGTAAGCGTGCCGCGCGAGCTAGCCCTGGTCTGCCAAATTGTATGCCGGCAACCTGACCTTGACGGCGCGCTATGAGATCCAGGCAGCGTCGGGTCGCCTGGCGCAAACGGGTAGTGTGCGTCTGCGGCGTTTTAAGCGGCATGACCTCTGGCGCCATCCTGCGCAACCGCACCGATTGCCGCAAGCATTGTGTTTTTTTCTGCCTTACCATGACGGCACCTGCCATGATTCTATTATGTGAGAACGTGTCGTTTTGATTCTCTCAGACCGGCTATCCGCCAAAGACCGATCACTCGCACTCGTTGGGCTTTTCATGACTTTATCTGTCACATGTTTCGACGTAATGTCCGCCGGAAGTGGTAGTCCATGTTCCGCCATCAAGGCTTTGGCCACATCGCTTTCGCAGGTTATTTCGCCAATTAATTTCTTAATTTCGATCTGATAATCCATGGATCTATATATTCCACTCACGTGCTGCATAAGATTCAATTTTGTGCGCCGGGCGCGCTCCGGAAATCCGGAGCGCTTCTGCCGACACTAATTTGTAAGCGTACAAGGATCGGCCGTCTGGTTAATCGGGGCCGAATTCTCCTGCGCCACGGTTTGCCAGGCCACCTGCTGTAACTGCACTGCCACCCCGGATGCAATTCCCAATTGTTGCGCTGCGATTTCCTTACCGCCAAGCAGGCGAACATCAATCCCGGTGATCTGCTGGAATAGCACGAGGCCGCTCAGGTAAGCCCCATAAATGCTCGGGTGCAAATAATCTGCGGAAGTAATCGACGGGTTATTGGCCGGGTTGATGCCGTACCAGAGCGATGGCAGCGTCGACGACGATGTATATGGATTGGGATTGGCAACGCCTTGGTCCCACGCGCTTTGCCATGCCTCGCCGGCCGGCGCAACGGCGGCAATCTCGCTGTCGTGCAACGCGGCGCTGTAATACGCGTTGTGGTTCGCATTTCCTAGCGACGTCAGATCTGACAGATACGAGCCGGTGAATCCGGGGTTCGTTGGATCCCCGGCGAGTGTCTTCGCCAAGTCGGCGCGTGGCCAAGTCTCATAGAGATAAACTTTTGCGGACGAAGCGACGCTATGCACGCCTTGCTCTATCGTCTGGACGCTTGAGCAGAAAGCCGCGGGATCGCTTATCGAGCTCATCGTGAGTGAGGATGGAAGGGGTTTCTCGCTCAGTTCCTGCAACACGACGGCATTCCACTTTGACTGCGCAACCACACCGGATGCCGCGTCGAAATTCTTTGCCAGACTTGTTTCCGATATCGCCTCGATATGGACGTCGTAGTTGAGCCCAACCTCGACGGCGAACTCGGCGAAGATGCCGGGTATGCCGCCCCAGGGGCCTGGTTCGAGCTCCGCCCGCGCACCCGTCTGTCCATAGTTCTCATCGAATACCAACGGTGATCCGATGGTGGCGTTTTGAGTTCCTCCAGAATTATACGGACGCACAGGGCTATATCGTCCGTGAGTAAAACTGTCGCCGACAAAGAGTATGTGCTGCAGGGCAGGTGTGGCCGGAGGAGGGGGCGGTGGAGGTGTCGAACCTCCGCTCCCATCACCGCATCCCGCGAATAAGACGGGCCAAAAATATAACGCAAATCTTTTAATGAGTCTTGGCGAGGTCAACTCCAACCGCGTCAATCTCGGTGACTTCCACAACTGATGTTTCATGCATTGACTCCACTTGCTCCTTGGGACCCAGGGAGCAGTATCGATAATTCGGACCGTGCGCAGAAAATACGAGAGACTCGCGCGCAGCAGATGTTTCAAATTTTCCCCGCGCCGGTGGAGGGATTATGTGCGACGGCCTACGCCCACGGATGGGCAAAAATCATTGCTCAACATCCGCGCCGCGACCGCTCACGGACGTAGAGTATGGGAGATCCTTATATATGTAAAATACATATATAAGTTGGTTGCCAGATGTTTTAAGTATGGAAAATGAAGCGAGTCGCTGGTGCATGTCGCGGTATGGTATCCACGACGGTCACGGTAATCATCGATGCAATCTCATTGCCGCGCGCTCGCCATCCCGGGACGCACCACGGATAGTTCCATTCGAACCCCCGGATTCAAAAGCCGACGTTTCGAGTTCGCTTTTACCCTGCTGCGTCTCCGGCAGAGCCGGAGACGCCATCTTGGGACGATCAGTTGCGGCCGCCGTTCACTTTGATAGTCTGTCCGTTGACCCAGCCGCTCTTGGAGCCCGCCAGGAACGAGACAACGCGGGCAATGCCTACCGTTATAAGTACCGTCATAAGTGCCGTCAAATTTTGGTATCGGTATGATAGATATGCTTGATGAAACAAGGGTCCCGTTGTTTTGTCGAGATGTTGCATAATCTATGCTAATCATTGCATCAGGAGCAACTTGAATTGACCCGTCGGCGCTGTGAAAAACTGGGAACGACTATGAAGTTGGTCAAGCTAGGCTTATTCGCTTTGCTGCTGATGGTTATCGCAAGCGGTCCAAGCTCTTCATTCGCGAATGAAGAAACCATACGCTTTGCTGTCGAACCGATTCCTCCTTTTGTCGTGGGCGAAGATGGCAAGCCGGCCGAGGGCGCTTTGGTGGAGGTGATGCAGAGGGTTTGCGCCAGCGCAAAACGTACTTGTACCTTCGAAATAATGCCGTTTCGCCGTTCCCTGGCAATCGCCATCGAGGGCGCTGAAGTCGACGGTATTTTGCCCAGCATCCGGATTCCGGAGAGAGAACAGTCGTTTCTTATTTCAGACCCCGTCGTCAAAACGGCTTATAGCTTTTTTGCTTCCGCTCAGTCCAGTTGGCAATTCCAGTCACCCGCGGACCTGAACGGCATGCTCATCGTCGCGTACGGGCCGTCGGCCACCTCTATCGCAGTGGAGAACGCCATCCTGCATACGAGTGCGACGCTCCAGATTGAACTGAATATGCCGCGGGCCTTGGAAAAACTGGCCGGTGGGCGGTATGGCGCCGACGCGGCTGTGGTGATGAATCGGGATACCGGCTTACTTCTGCTGCAAGATCAAAAAATCCCCGGCTTAAAGCTGGCCGGTGACCTGAAATCTGTTGAATACTGTTTTGGTTTGTCGCGAAAATCGTCACGTGCCGGGCAAATGACCGTGTTGAATAATGCGCTGCATCAGTTGCAGAAGAGCGGGGAAATTCAGGCGATATTGGCCAAATACGGCTTGCAGGATGCCTCAAAATAAAGCAAATCTATCCCATGTCCGACACCAGTCAAAAAATCCGTTTCTTCCGCTCCCGCATTCCGTCCTTCGAATGCAAGCCCGGATGTCACGACTGCTGCGGTCCGGTGACGACATCCACCGAAGAGATTTCGCGGCTGCCGCTTAAAACCGAAGCCGAGCACGCGGCGGCACTGGCTGAGTTGAGTTGCCCGCATCTGGGCGAGAAGGGTTGCCAGGTTTATTTGGAACGTCCGCTGATCTGCCGCCTGTTCGGCACCACCCCGAGCCTGGCCTGTCCGCATGGCAAACGGCCGGAGATGATGATCGATACCGCGATTGAACAAAAAATCTACGGTTTTTTCAGGGAAGTGCGTCACGTTCTGGTTTAACGCCGACCTGGATTGGGAGCAGGGCGACGGGGCTAGCGCTTAATTTGATGGGGTGTGCCGGACGACGGCTAAGGGCGGCTCTTCTTTTTAGCTGAAAACCGTATCTGAGCGTGCTCGCTCAAAAAATCCCGGCTTGTGCTATCTTCACGCACTATGCCGCCCATTATCTCAATTACCAATCTTTCCAAGTCCTACGCCTCCGGGTTTCACGCTCTCAAGGGCGTTAATCTGGAGATCCGGCGAGGCGAAATTTTCGCTTTGCTGGGTCCGAACGGCGCAGGGAAAACCACCCTGATCAGCACCATTTGCGGCATCGTCAATGCGACGTCCGGTTCGGTGCAGGTCGACGGCCACGATATCCGCACCGATTACCGGGCCGCCCGCGCGATGATCGGTTTGGTGCCGCAGGAACTGACCACCGATGCGTTCGAAACCGTCTGGGCCACCGTGTCCTTCAGTCGCGGGTTATTCGGCAAGCCGGCCAGTCCCGCGTATATCGAAAAAACCCTGCGCGACCTGTCGCTGTGGGACAAAAAAGATAATAAGCTGATCACACTTTCGGGCGGGATGAAGCGCCGGGTGCTGATCGCCAAGGCGCTGTCGCACGAGCCGCGCATCCTGTTTCTCGATGAACCGAGCGCGGGGGTGGATGTCGAGCTGCGGCGCGATATGTGGGAACTGGTGCGCGGTTTGCGCGCCACCGGCGTGACCATCATTCTGACCACCCATTACATCGAAGAAGCCGAAGAGATGGCCGACCGGATCGGGGTGATCAGCAAGGGTGAAATCATCCTGGTCGAGGACAAGGTCGAGCTGATGCGTAAGCTCGGTAAAAAGCAGCTTACGCTGCAATTGCAGGGCACGCTGGAGCAGATTCCGCCGGAACTGGCCGCTTACCAACTGGAGCTGGCCAGCGGCGGCAGCGAACTGATTTATACCTATGATGCGACGCAGGGAGAGCGTACCGGGATTATCGGGCTGCTGAAAGACCTGAGTCAGGCCGGTGTGGTGTTCAAGGATCTTCAGACCAGCCAAAGCTCGCTGGAAGACATTTTCGTCAGCCTGGTTGGGAAAAAATCATGAATATCTACGCAATCCGCTCGATCTATATGTTCGAGATGGCGCGCACCTGGCGCACCCTGATGCAGAGCATTATCTCGCCGGTGATTTCGACTTCCCTGTATTTTGTGGTGTTTGGTGCTGCGATCGGCTCGCGGATTCCCCAGATCGACGGTATCAGCTATGGCGCGTTTATCGTGCCCGGCCTGGTGATGTTGTCGTTATTGACACAAAGCGTGTCGAACGCATCGTTCGGCATTTATTTCCCCAAGTTCACCGGGACCATCTACGAGCTATTGTCGGCACCGGTGTCATATCTTGAGATTGTGATCAGTTATGTCGGCGCTGCGGCGAGCAAATCGATCATCCTCGGCGTGATCATTCTGGCGACCGCCTGCCTGTTTGTGCCGATGCATATCGATCATCCGTTCTGGATGGTGCTGTTCCTGGTGCTGACGGCGGTTACCTTCAGCTTGTTCGGTTTTATTATCGGCATCTGGGCCGACGGTTTCGAGAAACTGCAACTGGTGCCGCTGCTGATTATTACGCCCTTGACCTTTTTGGGCGGCAGTTTTTATTCGACCAACATTTTGCCGCCATTTTGGAAGGCGGTGAGTTTGTTTAATCCGGTGGTCTATCTGATCAGCGGTTTCCGCTGGAGTTTTTATAGCGTGGCGGACGTCAGTATCGGCGTCAGCTTGAGCATGACGCTGGTGTTTCTCGCGGTGTTTCTGCTGGTGGTCGCCTGGATCTTCAAGACCGGCTATAAACTGAAAGCCTGAGTCCGGCTGGATCGATACAGACGGGGCTGCTTGATTCGAGCCGCACCGTCTGCATCGCGGGATTCAGCGTGAAAAGATCAACCGTGGGTGCCTGTTGCTTGCGCCGGCGCGTCGTCATGCTCGCCGCCCAGAACATTGACCAGATCGCCAAGCATTTGCGTCAATTCGCCCGTCATCAGCATAAAATCCGAGTCAAAACGCTCTTCATCATTGTGTGCCGTCGGATCCGATTTTTCCTTGAGCACATCCTGCGGCGCCACACGCTTGAGCACCAGCGAAGGTGTCAGCACGAAGGAAACCCGCTCTTTCCAGGTCAAGGCCAAACGCATGCATTGCTTGCCGGCTTCGACGTGGCGGCGCACTTCCTGATCGTCCAAAGCATGGCCGACATAACGGACGGTTGCGTTGCCTTCGCCGTTCGAGCGCAGTTCGGTTTCCTGATCGACGGTAAAGTCATTGAGTTCTGCGCCGGATAACAGCCATCCGGTCATCGCGGATACGGGCGATTGCATCACGCGTAAATTACTCAAGGGCAGGGGATCGATCGATTTGATCAACAGGCTGCGCACTTCATCGGCCACCGTCTGCGACGCGGCATCGATGACCAGCCAGCCATGCCGGGTATCGATCCACACCCGTGTATCGCGGCAGATACTGAAGGCGCGCGGCAGCAACTCATCGGTCACTTGCTCCTTGAGTTCGCGCAACTGCTTGCGGCCTGGTTTGAAACCCTGCTGTTCTTCAAGTTCGATGGCGCGAACTTTGGTGAATTGATTCACCACCGAGGCCGGCAGCAATTTCTTTTCGGCTCGAAACACCAGCAACAACTGGCCGTTCAGCGTATGCGCCAACATGCCGTTATTGCGCGGCGAAGCCCACCCTTGAGCTTGCATGGACATGGTGCCGCCCGCCTCGAAGGCATGCGGCGCAAGGCTTTGTTCCAACTGGTCGGCACTGATGGACCAGGGGACAGGAAGACGGTGAAGCTGGAGATTTTTAAACCACATAGTCGTGCGCGCAAAGCGAATCATTGTATATGACCGCAAGGGCCGGCGACAGTGTTTACTGCGAGGTTCTGTTGTGGCCCCGTAGTTACCTTCCCGCAGACTGGAACAGCGGGCGTTTGTCGGATATTTCCTGTGCGCGGCTGCTGTTAATTTCCGGCCAACGAAGCTGCGATAGCTCTCTTGAACGGCATCAAACGTTCACCCGCGCGCAAAATGACTTTTCTCAGTATTTTTGCGGGAAAAGCGTCCTGCGTATACAGGTCGGTAATCAAGCGTGTCATTAAGTAGAGTGGGCGTGTGGCGCGGCGATGTTGCTGTTCGTAACGCTTCAGGAGCGTGGGGCTGGCGATATCATGCCCATGCAGATGGGCGAAGATAACTTCTTGCGCCAACGATTCAACGCTTGATAAACCAAAATTGAATCCATGCGCTGTCACCGGATGCATGCCGACGGCGGCATCTCCCACCATTGCAAAACGTATGCCTGCCAGTCGTTTCGGATAAACAGAAATCAAGGGGTAGGTATGGCGTGTGCTGACCAAGGTCATCTTGCCTAGCCGCGAATCGAAGCGATGTTCGATCTGCCGATTGAATTCGATGTCATCCAATTGAGTTAGTTTTTCGATCTCGGGGCTGGTGAGCGTAAGCACCACCGACGAACGCGGGGCCAGCGTGCCGGGCGCCGGATTCATCGGCAGCAGCGCCAATGTTTGAGCGTAACCGAACCATTCCCAGGCGGCGTGATGATGAGGTTTTTCGTGGTTCATGCAGCAGGTCAAGATGGTTTTGCCGAAGTCATGCATTTCCGCGGCAATGCCCATCATTTTGCGCAGCGGGGAAAAACGGCTATCCGCGGCGATAACTAATTGGGCGGCGATGTGTTGCCCGCTGGCCAGTTTTATCCGCGCCGAACTTGCGTCGGTTTCGATATCGACGACCTGCTCAC
>Ga0302317_10002189_pt1 | contig 13561 bp, 16 predicted proteins | sample III_Palsa_N3_3_FD_200450 | JGI IMG/M metagenome (GOLD analysis project Ga0302317, IMG submission 200450) | Peat permafrost microbial communities from Stordalen Mire near Abisko, Sweden - III_Palsa_N3_3 | ecosystem: Environmental > Terrestrial > Soil > Palsa > Peat permafrost | place: Sweden...
GGTCCGGATTTGGTCAAGGAGCGCCAAAGGCGCCCGCGAAGCGGCGGCGCGTCCCGCCAGAGGCGGGCAACGTGAAGATGCGGGCCGTCCTTGACGAAATCCGGAGCCTCGGAACCACGCTCCGCCATACGATCGATGGCGAGGGGTCGGCCGGGGGGTGTGTTGAAAAGTCCGCTGACGACCTATCGCTGAAGACCAAGGGGTCCGCTTTCCGAATGGCCTGCGGTGGCTTATCGTTCAGAAGATGAAACCAACCGAGCACCGCCAATTCACTAGGCTTTTGTCTGCGGCGGCGCTTGCGACGCTCCTCGGCATGTCTCCGCATGCTTGGGCGGCCAACCTGTTCGAATACAAGCTGGAAGTAACGCCGGAGCAGGGTCCGGTCGACCCCACAATCACCAAGCGATACACGGCGGCGTGGGCGAATTGTCAAAAGCATGCGGCGACCACTTCGGAGAACGCGGCCTGCTTTGAAGCCGAGTTTCGCCGCCAAGACACCAAGCTCAATCAAACTTGGCGGGAGACTCTCAATCGCCTGCCTTTGACGGAGCACAACTCACTGCGCACGGCTCAACGCCAATGGGTCACGGACCGTGATCCGTTTTGCCGGAAAGACGCAGACGGCTTTGCCGGCGGCACTATTGAGCCCGTTATCTATGTGGATTGCCTCGTAGAGCTGACGATCCGCCGCACGATCTGGCTTGAGCGTTTGCGCTAAATTCCGACGTCGCCAATCCCCCCTCGCGGACGCTCACGGCGTCCGCAGGTCAACTTCCACTACCCCTACCCCCGCCCCGCCTTTTCCTCGATCCCCGACGTTCCCTCGCGCGCCTCTAGCTTCGCCGCGACCTCGTCCAGGCTCACCCCCGACGCGGCCAACAACACCAGCCAGTGGTAGATCACGTCGGCGCTTTCGGCGGCGATGGCGTCCTTGTCGGCCTGCATGGCGGCGATGACCGTCTCGATCGCCTCCTCGCCGAACTTCTTGGCGGCCAGGGACGGGCCGCCGGCCAGCAGCTTGGCGGTGTAGGACGATGCGGGGTCTGCGCCCTTGCGCGCCTCGATGGTCGCCTGCAGCCGGGTCAGGGTTTCCGCGAAACGGTCCATAGCCGCGTCCTCTAGAGCGGGTTGCGTTTAGACCGAGCCCAAAGGCCGCTCATCCCGGCGAATGCCGGGACCCAGATCATATGGCTCGGTCGTTGACGAGTTTCATTCATACAGGGCCGCGCGGCGCCAGCGTTTTGTCATCTGGGTCCCGGCATTCGCCGGGATGAGCGGTTTGTTATTCGACTGAACCGGCCCTCCTCAGGTCAGCCGCATCGGCACGCCGGCGGCGGCCATGGCGCGTTTGGCTTCGCCGATGCTGATCTCGCCGAAGTGGAAGATGGAGGCGGCCAGCACCGCGTCGGCGCCGCCATCGCGCACCGCGTCGATCAGATGCTCCGAATTGCCCGCCCCGCCCGAGGCGATCACCGGCACGCCCACCGCCGAGGATACGGCCTTGAGCAGGGCGGTGTCATAGCCGGTCTTGGCGCCGTCGCGGTCCATGGAGGTGAGCAGGATCTCCCCCGCGCCCCGCTCCACCGATTGGACGGCGTATTCCACCACATCCAGCCCCGTGCCCCGCCGTCCGCCGTAGGTGAACACCTCCCACGCGCCCGGCCCGCTCTGCCGCGCGTCGATGGCGCAGACCACCGCTTGCGAGCCGAAGGCGTCGGCGGCGCGGGTGATCAATCCGGGGTTCTCGACGGCCGCCGTGTTGATCGACACCTTGTCGGCCCCGGCGCGCAGCAATGAGCGGGCGTCCTCCACCGTGCGAATGCCGCCGCCCACGCCCACCGGCATGAAACAGACCTCCGCCGTGCGGGCCACCACGTCCAGGATCGCGCCCCGGCCCTCGGCGCTGGCGGTGATGTCCAGGAACATCAGCTCGTCCGCGCCGGCCGCGTCGTAGGCCGAGGCCTGCTCCACCGGATCGCCGGCGTCGCGCAGTTCGACGAACTGCACGCCCTTGACCACGCGCCCGTCCTTGACGTCCAGGCAGGGGATGACCCTAACTTTGAGCATATGGGACCTTCAGCATCAGACCGTGGCCGCCAGGGCTTCCGCCGGCAGGATGGTCCCGGCGTAGAGGGCGCGGCCGAGGACCGCCCCGGCGATCGGAGTGCCCTTGCGGGCCCGCAGCGCCTCGATGTCCTTCACGTTGGCCAGGCCGCCGGCGGCGATCACCGGGATCGACAGGGCGTCGGCCACCGCGCCGAACGCGTCGACGTTGAAGCCCATCAGGGCGCCGTCGCGGTCGATGTCGGTGACGATCAGGGCCGAGACGCCGACGTCCTCGAACCGGCGGGCGACGGTCAGGGCGTCCAGGCCGGAGTCTTCCAGCCAGCCCTGCACGGCGACCCTGCCCTTGCGCACATCGACGCTGACGGCGACCTGTTCCGGCCATTCGCGGGCGGCCTTTTTCACCAGCTCCGGATCGCGCACGGCGATCGTGCCCAGGATCACCCGGCTGACGCCCGCCTCGATCCAGCCCTCGATATTGGCCAGGGTGCGGATGCCGCCGCCCAGCTGCACCGGGATCGACACCGCCTTCAGGATCGACTCCACCGCCGCCCCGTTCACCGCCCGCCCCTCGGCCGAGCCGTTCAGGTCGATCACATGCAGCCATTCGAATCCGGCCTTGACCCAGGTCTTGGCCTGGTCGGCGGGATCTTCGTTGAACACGGTGGCGGTGGCGAAATCGCCGTGGACCACGCGCACGCACTGGCCGTCCTTCAGATCGATGGCCGGGTAGAGGATCATGGTCGCCATTCCAGGAAGTTGGCGAGAAGCCTCAGGCCCGCGCCCTGCGATTTTTCGGGGTGGAACTGCACGCCGGTGATGTTGCCCCGCGCCACCGCGACGGGAAAGCGCCCGCCATGGTCGGTCCGGGCCGCCACGTCCGCCTCGTCCTGCGGATAGAAGGCGAACGAGTGGGTGAAATACATGTGGGTCCCGTCCGCGATCCCGCCAAACAGCGGATGGTCGGCCACGTCTTCCAGGGCGTTCCAGCCCATGTGCGGCACCTTGAACTGGGCGCCGTCGGGCTCCAGCCGCACCACGTCGCCGCTGATCCAGTCCAGGCCGGCGGTGTCGCCGAACTCGCGGCCCCGCGTGGCCAGAAGCTGCATGCCGACGCAGATTCCTAAGAAAGGGGCGCCGCGACCCCGGACAGCCTCGGTGATCGCCTCGGTCAGGCCCGTGCGGGCGCTGAAGGCGACCATGCAGGCGGCGAAGGCGCCGACGCCGGGCAGCACCACGCCGTCCGCCCGGGCGATCAGGTGCGGGTCGTCGGTGGTGTGGATCTCGCAGGGGGTCGACAGGCCCGCGTTCGCGCGAAGGAGGGCTTTTTCGGCCGAGCGCAAATTGCCCGACCCATAGTCGATCAGGGCTATGCTCCGCATGATCGCCTCAGAGCACGCCCTTGGTGGAGGGGGCGTGGCCAAGGGTCTTGGGGTCCAGCTCCACTGCCTGCCGCAGCGCCCTGGCCAGGGCCTTGAACCCGCTCTCGGCGATATGGTGGCTGTTCTCGCCGTAGAGCGTCTCCAGATGCACACAGGCGCCGGCGTTCATGGCGAAGGCGTGGTGGAATTCCTTGAACAACTCGGTGTCCATCTCGCCGACCTTCGGCCGCACGAAGTTCACCCGCCAGATCAGATAGGGCCGGTTGGAGAGGTCCAGCGCGCAGCGGGTCAGGGTCTCGTCCATGGGGATGTAGGCCGAGCCGAACCGCCGGATGCCCTTGAAGCCGTCCAGCGCCTTGTTGACCGCCTGGCCCAGGACAATGCCTGTGTCCTCCACCGTGTGGTGCATGTCGATATGCAGATCGCCCTTGGTCTCGACCACGAGGTCGAAGCCGCCGTGCCGGGCGAAGCTCTCCAGCATGTGGTCATAGAAGCCGATGCCGGTGGAGATCTTGGACACGCCGGTGCCGTCCAGATCGACGCTGACGCGGATCTGGGTCTCCTTGGTCTCGCGGACCACCTCTGCCGTTCGGTTGGCGGCCATGGACGGCGCGCTCCTTATAGTCCGGCTCTCGCGGCGAGGTCCTTCAGCGAGACCTGCGGGCGGGGGCCAAAATGGCCGATCACCTCACCCGCCGCCAGGCCGCCCAGCCGGCCGCACTGGTCCAGCGGACGCCCCCGCGCCAGGGCGTGGAGAAATCCCGCCGCGTATTGGTCGCCTGCGCCGGTCGTGTCCACGACTTTCTCAACGTGATCGGCGTCAATCTGGTGGGTGGTCTCGCCCGCGACAACCACCGAGCCCTTTGCGCCGCAAGTCAGGGCGGCGATTTTCACCTTGTCCCGGATGGCTTCCACGGCGTCGGCAAAGCTGGCTTCGCCGGTCAGGGCTGTGATCTCGTCCTCGTTGGCGAACAGCACGTCGACCTCGGCGGCGATGAAGCCGAGCAGGGCCGCACGGTGGCGGTGGACGACGAAGCTGTCCGACACCGAAAGCGCGATGGTGCGGCCGGCGGCGCGGGCCAGGCCCGCGGCCTTGGCGAAGGCGCGGCGGGCTTCCTCGGGATCGAACAGATAGCCTTCGAAATAGGTGATCGCCGCCCCCTCGATCACCTTGGGATCGACGTCGGCCGGGGCAAGCTCGGTGGCGGCGCCGAGGTAGGTGCACATGGTGCGCTGGCCGTCGGGGGTGACGTTGATCATGCACCGGCCGGTGCCCGCGCCGCCCACCAGCCGCCCGCCGTGGAAGTTGGCGCCTATCGCCGCCATGTCGTGGGCGTAGACGTCGCCCAGGGTATCGTTGGCCACCTTGCCCACGAAAGCGCCGCGCCCGCCCAGGCTGGCCACCCCGGCGATGGTGTTGCCGGCAGACCCGCCCGAGGTCTCGACCCCCGCGCCCATCCGGCCATACAGCGCCGCCGACTGCCCGGCGTCCACCAGCATCATCGATCCCTTGACCAAGCCTTCCTGCTCCAGGAAATCGTCGCTGGCCGAGGCGATCACGTCGACGATGGCGTTGCCCAGCGCGGCGACGTCGTAGAGTGCGGTCATTGTTGGGGGTCCGGTGTTATGCGACGGCCGGGTTATAGGGCGTTGAACGGGAGAGGCAATGTCGCGTCATCCTATCCGCTCATCCCGGCGAATGCCGGGACCCAGATGCCAAATCTCGGTCACCGGAAAACAGAACCGGGATACTCTTCGGCCCATCGCGCCTTATGATCTGGGTCCCGGCATTCGCCGGGATGAGCGGAATTTTGAGCCATTTGGGGCGACCCTCTAAGCTCCCAAAAACAGCTCCCTCGATGGGCACAGGTCCGCCACCAAACACTCCGCGCACTTCGGTTTCCGCGCCACGCAGACATACCGCCCGTGCAGGATCAGCCAGTGATGGGCGCGGGTGAGGTATGGCTGGGGCACGATGGCCATCAGGTCGTGCTCGACCTGGTCGGGGGTCTTGCCCTTGGACAGCTTCAGGCGGTGGGCGACGCGGAAGACGTGGGTGTCGACGGCGATGGCCGGCTCGATGTCGAGCTCGTTGAGCACCACGCTGGCGGTCTTGCGGCCCACGCCGGGCAGCGCCATCAGCGCCTCGCGGTTCAGCGGAACCTCGCCGCCGTATTGGTCCATCAGGATCTGCGACAGCCGGATCAGGTTCTTGGCCTTGGTGCGGAACAGGCCGATGGAAGCGATGTAGGGGATCAGCCCCGCCTCGCCGAGCTTCAGCATCTTGGCCGGCGTGTCGGCGACGGCGAACAGCTTCTCGGTGGCCTTGTTCACCGATACGTCCGTCGCCTGGGCTGAAAGCGCGACGGCCGCGACCAAGGTGTAGGGGCTGATATATCGCAGCTCCGTGCGCGGGTCGGCGGTGGCGGCGGCGAAGCGGTCGAACAGCTCTTGAATGCGCGCCTGCTCGGCGGGGGAGACGCGGCGCTTGGCGGGGGTCTTCGAGCGAGGTTTGGATTTGGTGGCGAGCATGCGCCGACCATGGCTCGCGGAGTGATTCAAGCCAAGTCGGCGATGCCCCAACGTTCAGATGGAGGCGTCGATCGCCTGAAGGCCAGTTTCTCCGGGGGTCGGACCTGGTCAAGGACGCGCCGAAGGCGCGCCGCTCCGCGGCCGGCAAAGCTGGTCCTTGACGAGGCCCGAGCCCCCGGAATTATGCTCCGCCATGCGAACGATGACCTGGTCTCGATCACCGATAGAGACGGCGCCCTACAGGCAGGTTTGCTAGGCTCCTCCCATGGCCACCCTCTACATGGACGCGGAGATCAAGCCGCGTCGGTCGCTGTCGAAACGCGGCTTCTATTGGGTGATGGGCATCGTCATCGCCTACAACCTGACGGCCGGCGCCTTCTTCGTCTTCGCCCTGCACGCCTTCCCCGTGCCGATCTTCCTTGGCCTGGATGTCCTTGGCGTCTTCCTGGCGTTTCAGCTGAATTATCGCGGCGCGCGGCAGGTGGAGCGGGTGCAGATCTCCGCCGAGGAGGTGCGGGTGCTGCACCAGTACGGCCGCCACGCCCGCACGGTCTGGACCTCGCCGACGGCGTTTACGCGGGTGGCCCTGGACGGCGCCGGCGAGCACCACGCGCGGGTGCGGCTGCGCATGCCCGACCGGGTGTTGGTGGTCGGGGCGGCGCTGAGCCCCGGCGAGCGGGACGATCTGGCCGCCGCGCTGGAGGCGGCGATCGAGAAGGCGCGGGCTGAGCGGGGGTAGGTGCGTGCTTCGACACGCCGCTTTGCGGCGGCTCAGCATGACGTAGAATTTTATGGGCCACCCAACCACGTCATCCTGAGCCGGCCCGAAGGGCCGTGTCGAAGGACGCACAAGCGCGCCATCGGGCGAACTACAGAATAAACCGCGACAAATCCGCGTCTTGTGACAGCGCCTCCACCCGGTCCCGCACATAGGCGCCGTCGATGGTCACGGCCGGCTCGGCCCCGTCGCCGGCGGTGAAGCTGATCTCCTCGACCACCTTTTCCAGCACCGTCTGCAGCCGGCGCGCGCCGATGTTCTCCACGGAACTGTTCACGGCCACGGCGGCGTCGGCGATGGCGTCGATGGCCTCGTCGGTGAAGGTCAGGGTCACGCCCTCGGTGGCCATCAGCGCCTGGTGCTGGGCAATGAGGTTGGCCTCGGGCTCGGTGAGGATGCGGCGCATGTCGTCGCGGCTGAGCGGCTTCAGCTCGACCCGGATCGGCAGGCGGCCCTGCAGTTCGGGCAACAGGTCCGACGGCTTGGCCACATGGAAGGCGCCGGAGGCGATGAACAGCACATGGTCGGACTTCACCGGCCCATACTTGGTCGAGACCGTGGTGCCCTCGATCAGCGGCAACAGATCCCGCTGCACGCCTTCGCGGGACACGTCGGCGCCGGCGCGGTCGGAGCGGGAGGCCACCTTGTCGATCTCGTCGATGAAGACGATGCCGCTGGTCTCGGCCAGTTGCAGCGCTTCCTGGGTCAGGGCGTCCTGGTCCAGCAGCTTGTCGCTCTCCTCGGCGATCAGCGGGCCGTAGGCGCCGGCGACGGTGGTCTTGTGGGTCTTGGTGCGGCCGCCGAAGGCCTTGGACATCATGTCCGACAGGTTCAGCACCCCCATGGACGCGCCGGGCTGGCCGGGAATGTCGAAGCCCTGCATGGGCGATGAGGTGTCGGCGAGGTTCAGCTCCACCTCCTTGTCGTCCAGTTCGGAGGCGCGCAGCTTCTTGCGGAAGCTATCCCGCGTCGCCGGCTGGGCGCCCGGGCCCACCAGGGCGTCGAGGATGCGATCCTCCGCGGCGGCCTCGGCCTTGGCGCGAACGCCCGCGCGGCGCTTGTCGCGGACCATGGCCATGGCCTGCTCGACCAGGTCGCGCATGATCTGGTCGACGTCGCGGCCGACATAGCCGACCTCGGTGAACTTGGTGGCCTCGACCTTCAGGAACGGCGCCTGGGCCAGGCGCGCCAGCCGCCGGGCGATCTCGGTCTTTCCGACCCCGGTGGGGCCGATCATCAAGATGTTCTTTGGGGTGATCTCGTCGCGGATCGCCTCGGGCGCGCGCCGGCGGCGCCAGCGATTGCGCAGGGCCACGGCCACGGCCCGCTTGGCCTCGGCATGGCCGACGATGAAGCGGTCGAGCTCGGAAACGATCTCGCGCGGGGAAAACTCGGTCATGGGATCTCTTTACGCTTCCAACGTCTCAACGGTCAGGGCGCCGTTGGTGTAGACGCAGATGTCGCCCGCGATGGACATCGCCCGTCGCGCGATGTCCTCGGCGGTCAGGTCGAAGTCGACCAGCGCCCGGGCCGCGGCCAGGGCGAACTGGCCGCCTGAGCCGATCGCCGCCACGCCATATTCCGGCTCCAGCACGTCGCCGACACCGGTGACGGTGTAGATGGCGCTCTTGTCGGCGACGATCAGCATGGCCTCCAGCCGGCGCAAATAGCGGTCGGTGCGCCAGTCCTTGGCCAGGTCGACGCAGGCGCGGGCCAGCTGGTCGGGATACTGCTCCAGCTTGGTTTCCAGCCGCTCGATCAGGGTGAAGGCGTCGGCGGTGGCGCCGGCGAAGCCGGCCAGCACCTTGCCGCCCGCCAGCCGGCGAACCTTCTTGGCGTTGCCCTTGACGATGGTCGGTCCCATCGAGACCTGGCCGTCGCCGGCGATCACGGTGGAAGCGCCCTTGCGCACGGCCAGGATGGTGGTGCCGTGCCAGTTGGGGAAAGTTTCAGTCATGCCGCGCATGTGGCCCGGATGCTGGCGCGGTTCAAGCGCCCGCCTTCAGTAGCCTGGCTTCAGTAGCCCAGCCAGGTTCGCGCGAACTCGGCGGCGTTGGGCAGGGCGTCGACGCAGGCGTGGAGCAGGACGACCAGCAGCAGGCTGCGCGTCCGTGCCCAGACGAAGCCCAGGAACAGACCCGCCGGCGACAGGACGGCGACGGCGTAGGCGATCACCTGAATGAGGCTGGCGGAATGGCCGGCCACGCTGGCGCCGTCGCGCATCCAAAGTCCGGGCACATGCACCAGGGCGAACACCAGGGCCGCGACCGCCACGGCGGCGGTCTCGCTCCTGAACACCGCCGCCAGCCGCGTCTGCAGCACGGCGCGAAACAGGAATTCCTCGCAAAGCCCGGCCTCGATCGCCAGCCAGGCGAAGCTTCCGACGATGACGCCGGTCAGGGCGACAGGCGTGGCGTGCAGTCCGGCGAGCTGTTTCAGGCTGGGGCTGATCAGCAGCGTCAGGCCAACCACCGCGCTCCCTAGCACGATCAGCCCCAGCCAGAACCCGCGCGTGTTCAGTCTGGCCTGGAACAGCGGCCGAAGCTCGGCCCCCAGGAAGACAAGCAGCAACGCCGGCGCCGCCACATGGACCAGCAGCTTGAACGCCACCAGCAACGCCGCTTCCAGCCGCCCTGGCGGATAGGCGGCATGAAAGGCGCTGAGGCCCCATCCGGTGAACAGCACCGCGTAGGCGGCGAGGAAGACCAGGACGGCGGCGAGCTCAAGCTCGGGACGGCGGACCTCGATCGCGGGCGCCTGCTCTCCGAGCGTCACCAGCCAGGCCAGGACGGAGAAGCCGACGCCCATGAAGGCCATCACCGCGACCCCGTCGCCGGCAGCGTCGGAGCCTATCGTCGCCAGAACCGCGATCGCCGCGCCCCAGATCAGGGCGTAGCCGCCCAGACCGATCAGTCCCCCGCGATGTCGCATCGTCCAGTTCACGGCGCGCCCCCTTTTCAACCAGGACGGCTTTGATCAGAGCGCGTGTCGGTATCCTAGTGAACAATCTTTAAGCCGGCTGGCCCGCAGGCCCGATCCCAGCGGCGCCTATCCGGCCAGTCGCTGGTCTGCCTCGGCCATCAGACGGGCGATCTCGGCCAGCAGCACCGCCGGCGAGATCGGCTTGGCGACGACCCCGCTCATGCCCGCGGCGAGGTACTCCAGACGCTGATGCACCATGACGTTGGCGGTCAGGCCGATGATCGGAACCTTGGCCGCGGCGCTCGCCAGGCCGCGGATGGCGCGGGTGGCGTCGATGCCGTTCATGTGCGGCATCTGGATGTCCATCAGGATCAGGTCATGCGCGCCGAGGCGGGCGGCGTTGACGCCGGCCACGCCGTCCTCCGCTTCCTCGACCTGGGCGCCCAGCCGGGTCAGCATGGTGCGGGCGACCAGCCGGTTGGTCGAATTGTCCTCAACCAGCAGTATGCTCATGCCGTCCAGCAGACCCTCTTCGGCCACGACGATGGAGACCGGCGTGGCGGCCGGAGCGTCGAACTCCAACCAAAAGGTCGATCCCTCTCCTTCGCTGCTGGATACGCGGATATCCCCGGCCATCTGCCGGACCAGCCCCTGGGTAATGGCCAGGCCCAGGCCCGTGCCGCCAAAGCGACGCGCGGTGTCGCCTTCGCCCTGGCGGAATCGTTCGAACAGGTGGCTCACAGCGTCTGGCGACATGCCGATGCCGGTGTCCTGAATCTCCAGGCGCACATGGCGGCGACCCTCGTCAGCCTCGGTCACCGAAAGGCGCGCGGCGACGAAGCCTGCCGCGGTAAACTTCACCGCATTGCCCACCAGATTGAACATGGTCTGCCGCAAGCGCGTGGGGTCCGCCTCGATCCAAAGGTCCCCGCCGACGATTTCGCAGCGCAGCTCGACCCCCTTGCCGCGCGCCTGGCCGGCCAGCAGTGCGGTGACCGCTTGCAGGGCCTCGCCCACATTCATGGGCTCGGGCGACAGATCGATCTGCCCGGCTTCAATCTTCGAGAAGTCGAGCACATCGTTCAGCAGCTGGGACAGCATCCGGCCACAGTCATCGGCTTGCCGCATCAGTTCCCGGCCTTCGGCGGAGACGGGCTCGTTCTCCAGCAGATGCAGCGCGCCCAGTATGCCGTTCATCGGGGTGCGGATTTCGTGGCTGACATTGGCCAGGAACTCGGCCTTTGCGCGGGTCGCCGATTCAGCCTCCACCTTGGCTTCCTGCAGCGCGGCCTCTATGGCGACTCGCTCGGTGACGTCGCGACTGACGCTGATCACCGCCACGGGGATCCCGTCTTCGAGGACCAGGCGGGCGCTGGACTGCAGCCACACCCAATGGCCGTCCTTGTGCCGGGTCCGCCCGGTGATGATCTGGGCCTGATGCGGGTCGGCCATCATGCGCGCCAGGGCCTGCCGGATATCCACCAGGCTTTCAGCGTCGGCCAGGTCCCAACGCGAGACACCTACCAATTCATCGGGATGATAGCCCAGGACGTCAAAAACCGCCGGCGACATGTACTCAGCCACGCCGTTCAGGTCGTTGCGGCTGATGACGTCGGTGACGTTCTCGGCGAGAATTCGATACTGGCGCAGGCTTTCGTTAAGCCGCCGGTCGGAGTCCTGGGCGGAGGGTGTTTCGACCGCCCGGCCGAGGGTGAAGATCATACCCAGTCCAAGCGCGATCCAGATCGCCGCCAGTTCTCGCCAGCCATGCCCGTCGCGCAGGGCGATCACCGAGAGCGCGGCGCTCGCCGGCAAGAGGCCGGCGAGGACGAAATTGGCCGGCGTGCTGTGGAACAACAGAATGACGATCGCGACCAACGCCATGATCACGGCGACGCCGCTGGCCTGTCCGGCCATCTCGCCACTTGCGATGAGCAGCACGGCGAGCGCCACCCAACACAGCAGTTGCGCCGCGTAGCTGGCGACGAACGCCGCGCGGCTTGCCCGCCCGGCAGCCTTCGCCTTCGATGGGGGCCGCGTCGCCCACCAACTCCAGGCTTCGACGACGAGGCTGCAGACAAACCAGGCGGCGGTGGCGCCGATGGGCAGCAGCAGCGCGCCCAAGAAGGCGCCAGCCAGCGTGAGGGCCAGTCGCGCCGCCGCCACGCCGTGGACCGCGGCCGCGGCTTCATCCAGCCGGACGCCCACAGATGCGGCCTCGGGCGCGCGGAAGCCGCCGCCAGACGCGGACGCTCCTGCAAGGCTGTTGTCCGCTCGCGATGTCATCGGTCCCCCGAGCGTGGTCAGATTGGGCCGATAGAGCATATCTGTGCTAACCGGATCGCTACGGGCTGCTGCGACAAATGTGCCGGATGACGGCGGAAGGGCCGCGGACGCCGGTCGGCCCCGGGCGGGGCTCAGCTGTTGACATGGGCCACCTCCCGCTCGCCGTCGACGATGTCGATCGACAGGTAATGTGGCGAGTCCGCGAGGTGTTTCCTGGCTATTGCGACAGCATCGTCATCATCGGCCGCGTCAATGACCACGAATTGCGGAACAGTGTAGCGGCGGTCGTGGATATAGAAGAAATAACTGTTCATGATCGCCTCCGGCCAGGTTCCCCCAAAACCAGAACGATTGAGTTTGGTCTTTTCATCCGTTGATTTGACGCTTGCCTGAATTCAGCCGATCAGCATCTCGGATTATTAACGACCTGGGCGGTCGAGCGTTCCCACGGCCAACCCGCGCGGCGGAGGCGCTTGCCGTCAGAGGGGGCAAGGCCCTATCGTGATCGCATCTAGTTGGGGCCCGTGCATGCGCATCGTCGCTCTCATCGTTGTGTTCGCGATGACCGCGCCCGGCCTATTTGCGTCTGGCCTGTGCAGGGCTGCGCTGATGCCGCCAGATCCCCACGCCTACAAGCCGCGCGAGGGCGACTTCAGCATCGACTTTCCCAAGGCGCCGAACGCCAGCGGCCGACTGATCGGCAATGGGCGGGAAAGGGTCTACATGGACAATGAGGGCGACCAGTTCTTTCTGGTCACCGTCGTGGACTACTATCTCGGCGGCAATTCCAGCGAGGCGGTGTTCAACGAGCGCCTGCGCAAGTTCGCCCTGGCCGACGACGCGACCCTGCTGTCCAGCCGCAAGATAAATTGGAGTGGCGAGCCGGCGTGGGAGGCCACGCTAAGCGCCGGGGTGTCGGACATCACCGTGCGGATGGCGATGCACAGGGGCCGGCTGTACGAGGCGGTCTACCAGGGCCTGGCTCACGACGTGCGGGAGGCGCAGGGGCGCAAGTTCCTGGAGTCGTTGCGCTGGACGGATGGAAAGCCTGTCGCAAAACCGAACGGGGCGCCCCTGTTCGAGAGCGCCCCGCTGAAGGCGGAAGCGGCTGTCAGACCCGCCGCTTCCTCTTGAAGTCTTAGGCGTGCTTGGCGTAGCGGTTGCACTTGGCCAGCTTGTCGGCCGGCAGGGCGCCGAACGAGGCCACCGGGCCGACTTCGCGGGTCAGGCCCACGCAGGCGTCCTGCGGATCGACGTCGGAAAGATCGGACGCGGTGGTGCAGACATCGTCCTTGCAGGACCAGACCACGCCCGTGGAGGCGACTTCCGTCACCTTGGTGGGCGACATCAGTTTTGCCGACCAGGCGCCATCGGCCATGGCGGTGCTCGAGACGGCCATGGCGGCCGCCAGAATAAGTCCAAATTTCAACATTGATCGCCCCTTCGCGGTGCGTAGCCGGTTAATCCCAAGCCAATACCGGGGTTGCGAGCCTACGATATTGACAGTGTTTAGATGTCAGGTGATCTGAGCGGTGTCAAGATAATATCTGTGGTCGACAGCAGAAAGTTGCAATTCGCTACTATAGGCGCACGGGCT
>Ga0302317_10002194_pt1 | contig 13551 bp, 17 predicted proteins | sample III_Palsa_N3_3_FD_200450 | JGI IMG/M metagenome (GOLD analysis project Ga0302317, IMG submission 200450) | Peat permafrost microbial communities from Stordalen Mire near Abisko, Sweden - III_Palsa_N3_3 | ecosystem: Environmental > Terrestrial > Soil > Palsa > Peat permafrost | place: Sweden...
CTGCTGTAAAGGCCTGCCATAACGTGTAAAAGGACGGTCCACGGTGTGCTCCTCCCCCTGCAAGCAGGGGAGGGAGCAGAGAGTGGCAGCCATCACCCTTGCCGATAGCAGGCGCGGCTTTCGATGCGCGATTCGACGGCGGCGCTTGTGCCCTCTTTTCGGCATTCCTTTCTCGACGAGCCACCGTGATGCAGTACCTCATGATCAAATCGCTTGCCTCCTTGCTGATGGTTGGCGGCCTTATCTCCCCATTGGCGTCGCTGACTGGTTCCGCGAATACGATTCAGTCGACCAACAAGCCACCCGTGATCGCTACGCAAGAGGCGGCGGAGCATCTGGCACGAGAGGTACTCGATTCTTCGGATTTGCGTGCGACTGTGACGCCTGCAGGGTGTTACAACGTCAGCATCAGCACACGCGAAGACGGCATGTATGTCGCTCGCGTAACGGAGAAGACAGGCGAGCAGTGTCTTCTTCAGCATGAAGCAACATTTCGCCGTTCTCCCTGGAAATTCAGCCGGCCGATGGCGGGGTAGATGCGATCGATCTTCAGGGTATATCGCGGCAAGGCATGCCATTCCCTATACAGGACAGCGCGGACATGCCATCGCCGGATCAGGCAGGATTGTGGAAGCTGGAGGGCGCCAGCAGGCGATTGGCTGATACGACCCTGTGCAGCTACCCGGCGACCTTGGGGCCCGGTCTGTGGAATGGATACGATGCCACGACCACCAATGGCGTCTCTTTCAAGCTTGCCTTGAGCGAGGGCGAGTCGAAGAAATTCCTGGATGCCCTGGCGCATACGACGCTGATTCGCCCAAGCCTGGATAACAAAATTCAGGACAGTCTGGCTCTCGTCGGCGGCGGGATAGTCAGCGGATTCGATGCCGACACCAATGCCAAAGTGGCAGCGGCTTTTCGCCAGTGCCTGACCAGCATCTGGAAATAACGCGAGAGGATCGACCCCGACCTGCATGCCTGCCGCTTGCGGAACTTGATCACCAGCGTTTTTCAGCGCCGTATGGCCAGTACGCCATCCAGCGCGAGCTGCGCCTTGAAGCCGGCTTTATCGAGACGTTTCTCCACTTCGCGGGGAACGTCGCGGCCGCTGGTAAGTTTGTTCGGGCTACCGGTGTAGTGAAACAAGCGGCCGCCGCGGCGCAGCACGCGCGCAAGATGATCGTAGAACAATTGCGAATACAGCTCGCCGGCGATGCCGAAGCGCGGCGGATCATGCAGCAGCGCGTCCACCGAAGCATCGGCGATCTTCGCAATTGCCTGCGATATGTCGGCATGATTAAGCTGCAGGCGACCGCCGTTTTCGGGCGCGTCCGGATCCGGTGACCATGGGTTGAGTGTGCGCAGCCACAGTACATCCGCATTCTTCTCGAACGAGTCGATGCGTGCCACGCCTGCCTCCAGGCAACATGCGGCGAAGTAGCCCAGGCCACCACAAGTATCAAGAACCATCTTGTCGCGCGGCTCGATCAGCGCCACCTTGCGGCGAGCATCCTCGAACGGCGATTCCTTCGAGGTAGGCAACATCTTGATGCCGTCGATCTCGAACGTGGGAGCGCCCCATTCGGTCGGCACCAGTTTGATCAGCGAGCCCGAATAGCGTGACACCGGCGCGTATTCGTCGCCGTCCCACACGTAGATCGTGCGGTCTTTCAGTTTGTGAGGATAGGGGTAGCGTTGACCCTTCCACTGCCAGATGTCCATGTCCAATGACACATTGCCATGCGAGCGGCCCAGGTCCAGCGAACCGTTCCATGCCTCAGCTCCGGCGTCGCGCGCCGCTTGCAGCGCCTCGGCAATGGGCTGCGTGAACAATGGGCCGGAATAATGCGGCACGAGAAGTGTCTCCTGATACAGCGAATATTGAGCAGCGATCAGCGGCCGCAACGAACGAAGGCCGGCATCGTAACGCACTGAGGCGGCGGGAGCGGGGTGCATGGGAAAGGTGGCCGGAGCAGTCGGGTTCCTTATCTGTTATCAGTCCGGTGAATCTTGCCCGACGTTCCCTTTTTCGCACGATGGCACAGGTCTATGCTGTGGGGACTGCGGCGGACGCCGCGTTGCTAGGGAGTTGTGTCATGACGAAGACGTTCAATCGGTGGTTACCGACGCTTCTGCTGGCGACCGTGCTGCCCGTGGTCGCGCTGGCGGCGGATGCCGACAGTGCGGTGACAAAACAGGTGGGTACGGCTAGCGCGCATGCTGGCATGGCGCTCGGTGCTGCGGATCTGAAGTTGGCGCATACGCATCTGCATCACGTCATCAACTGCCTGGTCGGCCCGAACGGCAAAGGCTTCGACGCGCAGGAAGAAGACCCCTGCAAAGGCATGGGCCAGGGCGCCATTGTTGACGCCAAAGGCGATGCCGCCAACGAGTCCAGGCTGCACGCCGCGTTGACCCAGGCCGAGCACGGCGTGAAGGCCACGACGCTCGATGCTGCGCATGCGGACGCACAGCAGGTTTTGAGCACGCTGCAGGCGAAATAGCGGTCTCTACAGCGTTGTCCGGATTGGACATGGTCCGTTCGAACAAGCGCCGAGGGGGCATGCCCCCTCGGCGTTCACTCCTGTACAACGTCCACGTTCAGTGAGCTTGGATGCTTAGTTGGACTCAGTGAAACTGATCGACGGCGACGTTCCACTGGCGGCGGTGCAGGCGCCAAGGTTCAAGTTGTTGGACTCTCCGGTCGAGCCGGAATTCGCGGCGCACGTCGGTTTGGCAGTGCTTCCATCGCTGACCGCGAGGTTCACTTTGATCGACGAGCCGGAGTTGAATACGGCCTCCGATCCACCCGCGTTGCCAACGATATTGAACTCCGTTTCGTTCCACACAGACGCCAGATCGAGCACGCTGTCTTTCGCGCTGATCGTGTAGGCGGTACTTCCGTTGGTGAAGACCACCTTGTCGTTGCCACCAGAGGTGGCGCTACCGGAGAGCTTCAGATTCGCAAGCTGGGTGATGGGTACATCCGGCGCAGTGACGGCAGAGCTGTTCTTGTAGCAATCACCGCCACCGTCGCTGCCAAATCCACTGGGACAGCTACCGCTGCCGTACCCGAGCAGCCAGTACTGAATGAAAACGGCTGCCTTACCCTGAGTCTGGTAATCCGGCGAATAAATAAATTGTTGCCAGATCGTGCAGCCCGAATGGTTTTTGCAAGCAGCGGTGGTGCCGGTGTAGTTTGAATTGGCCTGCAGCGTGTATTCATTCGGACCAAGGATGCCGCCACCGCCAAATGCTGCAACACCTACGCTTTTCTCGGATGTCACGCCGGTGACCGACGGAAATGTTCCGACGGCGCTGCTGATCAGTCCAGAAACCTTGATCGCATAGTCATTGCCATTGCCGGTGGTTTGCGAAGCGCCAGCCGTCTTGTTGACACGCCTTGGCAGCGGATGCACTAGCGGCTGTACGACGGTGCAATTGACCTGCTTCCACAGAATGCTGGGGTATGAGGCTTGAAAGCAGCCTTCCGTGGGTGTTTCGACACGCGCCATATCCGAGCGCCAACTTTCCATGGCCTGTGCCTGTACTTGATCAACGACAGCGTTGACGGCAGGAGCGGCAAAAGCCGCTGGAAGCCATGCTGCACCTGCGAGACTTGCAACGATGGCGATCCTGACTAGGTGACGCGTGCCAAAAGCCTTGTTCGATTGCATATTTTTCTCCAGTGGAAGCAAGATGTTGTGGTCGTTGAACTTGGATTATCCAAGTTCTCCCGTATATCCCAAACAAAACAAAACTGGATTTCCCCGTCCCTTGTCGCTATGCAATAGCGACTTGTCACGCTAACACCAACAAGGCCATTGGCTACCTGTCATTTATTCCGGGTTTCTCGATCTAAATAAATCAAATAAATAGCCATAATTGTGACCGGGGTCATTGAATAGCCTCGGCTGGCCTTTTCGGCGCCGGGAGCGCGATACTTCAGACATGAACAGATTCCTACCAAGTCTTTGCTGCCTGCTGTTGATCGCGACAGCGCGCGGCGCCGATACACAAACGCCCGTGGCGCGGACCATCGTGTTGGTTCGTCACGGCTATTACGTGCCAGATGCGGCCCTCGGCGATCAGCCGGGGCCGCATCTGGCACCGATTGGCGTTGCGCAGGCGCAGTTGGTGGGTGCGCGGCTGGCAGGTTTGCCGACGCATTTCGACGCCATGTACGTCAGCCCGGTGCAACGCGCGCGTGATACGGCGGCGATCATCGCGACGGATTTCCCCGGGCGGCATTTCGAGGTGGTCGACGACCTTGCCGAATGCACACCACCGACCCGAAGAGTCGAGGCCATGGCTCACGAAAAGCCGAAGGACCTTGCGGCCTGCCAAGCGCAGCTCGATCGGGTTTTCGACAAATACTTCAAACCCGCGGCTGGGAGTGAGCATACCGATCTATTTGTCTGCCACGGCGACGTGATTCGCTACCTGGTCACCCGCGCACTCGGCGTTGATACCAAGGCGTGGTTGGAAATGTCCGTGGGCAATGCCAGCATCACCGAAATCCGCGTTGAAGCTGACGGCAGATTCAAGGTCATCTCCGTTGGCGATGTCGGTCATCTTCCGCCCAGCATGCTTACCGGCGCCACTGGCGACAGTGAGCGCAGCCTGGCCATTCCGCCCTTGCCCGATCACTGACCTTTCAACACTCTCGCTCCTCATCCCTGCAAATTCCCTCGTCATCCCTGCGAAGGCAGGGATCCAGAAGCTTTTCGCGTTCATAAAGGGTAAGGGTGCTGGGTTACCAGCTTCGCTGTTGAAAAGCCCCTTCACCTTCGCAGAAATGACGGAGTGGGGTTCGGCGAGATGGGGTCGCACCGTACACGCGTAACCTTTACCCGCTCCAGTTCGAAATGCATCACTGACCGGTTGGGGTTCGCCTTGCAGCCCCAATCTATGCACGATGTAACCCATTCGACTATATGCCGGCTCGGATCAAAACTCGGTTCGAGCCCATGGCGTCTGCCGCAGGAGAGCCCGATGAACACGTACAGCAAGAACCCCGATGCCATCGCGAAGCTGTCGCCCGAGCAGTATCGCGTTACCCAGCAAAGCGCGACGGAGCGCCCCGGGACTGGTGAATACCTGGACAACCATGAGCCGGGGATCTATGTCGACATCGTGTCGGGCGAGCCGCTGTTTGCCTCGTCCGACAAATTCGAGTCGGGATGCGGCTGGCCGAGCTTCACCAAGCCGATTGAGCCGGCCAACGTCAATGAATTGAAAGACGGTACGCACGGCATGATCCGCACTGAGGTGCGTTCAACGCATGGTGATAGTCACCTTGGACATGTCTTTCCCGACGGTCCGCGCGATCGCGGTGGTCTGCGCTACTGCATCAACTCGGCGTCGCTGCGCTTCATTCATCGCGATGAGATGAAGGCTCAGGGCTACGGCGATTACCTGGATCAGGTGGAGGATGTGCGATGACTACCGAGCGTGCGGTGCTGGCCGGCGGTTGCTTTTGGGGCGTGCAGGATCTGCTGCGTCGGTATCCCGGCGTGATCTCCACGCGCGTGGGTTACACCGGCGGTGACGTAGCCAATGCGACGTATCGCCACCATGGCAGCCACGCGGAAGGTATCGAAATCATCTTTGACCCATCGACGTTGAGCTATCGCACGCTGCTGGAATTCTTCTTCCAGATCCACGATCCGTCTACCCTCAACCAGCAAGGCAACGATCGCGGCAGCGCGTATCGTTCGGCGATTTTCTATACCTCCGACGAGCAGAAGAAGATTGCCGAAGACACCATCGCCGACGTCGATGCCTCAGGCCTGTGGCCCGGCAAAGTGGTGACGGAAGTGGCGCCTGCGGGTGACTTCTGGGAGGCCGAGCCTGAGCATCAGGACTATCTCGAGCACTACCCCAACGGCTATACCTGCCACTTTATCCGGCCTGACTGGAAACTGCCCCATCGCGTAGCGGGAGGATGAATGCCAGCGGCGTACCTGCCTTTTCGTCATGAACAGAGCCGGTGCCTGAACGAATGGCCCGCCGCATCATCAACAGCATGCTGCGTCGTTTTCATTGGTTAGTTGGAGGTTGGCAGTTCGTCACGGCGCCATATTTTAGGTATGCCGATGCTCCCTGGGTAAATCGCGTCAGTTCTGATATAGCGGAAGTGGGGCGCCCAGCGTTGGGTCTAAGTGCGTATAGCCGGCTATTCCCGAGGCTGACCATCCGTAGCCGTACCCGTAATCCTGAGAACGGGCGTACTGGGGTGACCATCGATAAATGCGAAGCAAGCATCGATTGGATACAACCGTAAACGCAGCTAAGTAGTGCTGGTCATACTTTGGCTCAAAGCTAATACCCGCCGAGCAGAATTTCATATGGACATTCGTTGACGTCCGATATTTTCTGTAAAGCGAAATGCGTTCATTCGTGGGCACCTGAATCACGCCGTAGGATGGCGGAAGCTCATAGCAATGATGAACTCCTTCGCACATGTTCAGCGTTTCTTTCTCCATTTCAGGTGACAGCCTGACACTGGCTAGTGGGGTGCCCGGCGTTGGTTTGTAGTCTGGAAATTCAGCGCAGGCACCAAGTGAAGCGATCACCGCAAAGACTGCGGTTACTTGAATGAGGCGCTGCATGACCAAAATCCAAGGCGAAGCGCTGCGCCGGTAAAATTTAAACGCGTCAATACCTTGGCCGCACCTGGCGACCGTGCTCAACCGTACTTTCGGCACAGAAACTCCCCCTGATATCGTCAGCCCCTCGCACGGTGTGCATGGTCGCGCAGGCCGCGCAACCGATTGGGTCGGATCATGACGATTGGATTCCCCTGGGAAGCAATGATGCACGCCCACTATCTTTGCGTCTAGGGTGAGAACGCCAGGGACTTTTTCAGTGGCAATTCGATCTTCGGGCATACTGGAGCCTGTTATCAAGGCGAGCTGGTTCGAAGACATTTCTTCTGGCAGAAAATATCTACGCTCCGACTGCGACTACCAGCCAAAAACAAGTCGATCGATTTGCCGCGTGAGGTGATCCCTGAACATCGAAGACACCCTAGGCCGGTCGCCGGTCACATGCATCGTTGGGCGCAGCAGCTCTCACTTCACCCGTCTCGTGCGCCTATTTGCGTTGGAGCTTGGGGTGGCCTGCGAGTTCGTACCGGTCTACGACCTTTCGTCGCTGGACGCGCGTGACTACGCTGGAAATCCTGCGCTCAAATTGCCAGTGTTGAAGCTGGACGATGTAACGGTCTTTGGTGCCGAGAACATTTGCCGCTCGCTGGTAGAACTTGCACCGGAGCCTCGCAACATCATCTGGCCGGAGGACCTGCGTAGCGTGCAGGCACGCAATGCGCAGGAGCTCGTTTGGCATGCCATGCAGGCGCAGGTGCAGCTTGCCTTTGGTACGCAAGTCGCAAAATTGCCGGTAGACAGCGTCTACTTCGTGAAGGCGGATACCGGAATGCAGAACACGCTTCAATGGCTTGATGAAAGAGTGCCGGAAGTCATCGATGAATTGCCGCCGCGTGACCTCAGCATGCTCGAGGCGTCGCTGTTCTGTCTGCTCGAACATCTGGAATTCCGGGCGACGGTTTCTCTGACGTCGTATGACCACCTGCTGACGTTCGCACGCACTTTTGGCGATCGGCGATCGGCCCGGCAAACCCCGTACGTATTCGATCTTCCGCCTGCCGGCTAAAGGGCAGTCTCGCAGTTCTTGGGTTCATGCCTTTGCGGAAATGACGAGTTGTTTAGCATCTCGGCCGAAGGTTGGCTGCGCACCAAGCGGCGCAATTATTTCGCGCAACTTCCTGCAGTTATTTTAGGCGGCCATATGAGGTATGTTGCAAACCTGCAGGTCGCCAGGTCCATCCTTGCCTGACCTTGTCGATTCTTGGTGGCCAGCCCTACGGGAGATCGTTCGCATGCGTTATCTAAACCTCTCAAGCATCTTGGTACTGAGTGCGCTGGGAAGCGCGTCGGCCATGGCGGCGGGATCGGTGGGCCCGTATTACGGGAGCAACTATCAAGTGCTGCAGTACGTGCTGGACACGGAATACGCAGCCAGCCCGACGCTGCCGCGGATGATGTCGAAGAGCGACTTTGAAGGGGTCGTCAACTGCTCCTACGCGTACAACAAACTGGGTGCCCGCTACAGCAGCGTCAATTTCTCTTCGGTGGGATTACCCGGCGATTTCACAGCCGAAGCCATCAAGGCGGCGAAGCATTGCACCACGGTGTTGGATCAGCACGAAGTGCCAATCCAGAATGCCGTGCATTCCTCCTGAAACGGTCAGAGTCAAAGTCGACTCTGACCGTCGTTGAAATCAACGCCACGCTGCAGCCGTCTCCTTCGCGAAATCCCGGTATGAGCGAGGGACATGTCCCAGTAAGCCGGTCATGATTTCGATGGCACCGGGTTTCGGCAACATGCCATCGCTCTGGAATCGCTCAAGCATCAGGCGAAGATCGTAGGCAGACCAGGATGGCGCGCGGCTCGCCATGTTTTTCTCGAAACCGGGCAGGTCGTTGCCAGCGTAGTTGATGGGTTTGCCCAGAGTTTCTGACCAGATCGTCGCCGCGTCCTTGCCGGTAAGTATGTCTGGCCCGACAAGTTCGATCACTTCGCGCGGTAGCGGCGTGCTGGCCTGTTGGCGGCGTAGCAGCGAAGTCACTGCGATCTCAGCGATATCGCGTGTATCAACCATCGCTACACCGAGGTTGCCAAGCGGCATCGGGTAGACGCCGTGTGGTAGCAGCGCATCCTTCATCATCACGTCGTTCTGCATGAAGTACGACGGCCGCAGTACGGTGGCCGGCAGATTGAGCTGTTCGATCGCGCGCTCCACCGTGTACTTGCCGCTGAAATGCGGCACGTCGCAAAACAGGTCGCTGTTGTGCACCGAGAAATAGACAATGCGCTGGATGCCGGCCTCGCGGGCCAAGCTCAGCGTGATCAACGCCTGGGTGACTTCATCGGTGACCACGGCGTTCAGCAGGAACAGGGTATCGACGCCTTTCAGGACTGCGCGCATCGACTCCACGTCGGTCATTTCGCCGGCAACGGCGCGCACACCTTGGGGAAACGTAGCCTTGGCGGGGTTGCGGGTCAGCGCGTGGACGGTCGCGCCCTGCGCAACCAGGCCGTTAACCACCTGGCTGCCGATGGCGCCGGTACTTCCGGTGACGAGAATGCTCATGTCGTTACTCCTTTGATTTTCAGTGAGGCCAGGTTTCGCTGGGGTACGAGCTAATCTGGCTGTTTCACCTAGGGAACGAAAGACGTAAAGTTGATACGCCTCGTCTCAAAAATGGAACAAGCATGGACCTGGAAGCACTTGCCGATTTCAACGCAGTGGCCAGTCACGGTGGCTTTGGTCGGGCCAGCCGCGTCACCGGTCGCCCCAAGGCTTCGCTTTCGCGCCGCGTGCGCCAGCTGGAGGACGCCCTCGGCATGTTGTTGATTGAACGGGGTACACACACCTTGCGGCTGACTGAAGAAGGCGCCGCACTGCACGAACAAACTGGCGCCCTGCTTGATCGCATCGACGACATCAAGGAAGCGATGATGGGCGGTGTCGGATTGCCGCACGGACGGTTGCGGGTGAACGCTCCCATGCTCTTCGCCCAGCGCGGACTCGGTCGCATCGCGGCAAGGTATGCGGCGGCGTTTCCTGACGTGCAACTGGAAATCACCGCCGATGACCGCTTCATCGATCCGCTGACGGACGGCTACGACCTGGTTATCCGCGCCAATCCCAAACCCACCACCGAGCTGGCTGGCCGCTGCTTTCTGCGTGATGAGCTGATCATTGCCGCGCATCCATCGATCCCCAGGCCCGCATCAGAAGCCGATGCCGATGCCGATGCCGATCCCGTGCCGGTGGTGATCCTTCTGGGCACACCCGACGAAGCGCCGTGGAACCTGGCGCATACCGGGGGCGTAACAGCTCTACGCATTCGGCCGGCGTTGCGGCTGTCGTCAATGGCGATGGTGCACGACGCGGCACTTGATGGCGCGGGTGCCGCGATGATGCCGCGCTCGCTGGTGCAGGCCGATCTGGATGCGGGTCGCCTGATTCTGTGGGGCAGGGCCGCGCGGCGCAGCATCGAAGTGTGGGCGCTGTATCCACCCCATCGTCACGTCAGTCGAAAAGTATCTGCCTTCATCGGTATGTTGACCGACCAGTTCGTCGACGGCTCACCGGACGGATTCCAGTCGCTGGTACGGGCGTATGTCTGACGCGCAGAAACCCCTCGCCGGAGATATGGACGCCTATGCCCAAACGAGCACGTTACCGTCAGATGCTATTTTCGAAAACGTTGTGTCTACGGCTGGTGCCGAGCCTGGCGATTCACGAAGCGCCACGCCCCCTGGGTTTGATGTAGCGCAGCTGCTCAAGCAACTGTTCGCGCCTTTCCCGCCGTTGAAGGTCTTGCGCGGCGAGCAACATCTGTCGCCGGGTCAGGTGTACCGGCTCCTGTTCTGACTGATCTTTCGTCGAACGATGGACGATGTGTGCGATCACACCAGGCCATGCGCTGACATGCCATATCGAATGGGAATGGGATACGTCTTGGTTGTTCATGGCAAAGACCTCGACCACAAATCAGGAACCGTCAGGAAGCCGAACCATTGCTGGAGGGACGATCAGGCTGCTCCCCGGACCGTTAGCCGCATGTGATATCCGGGCTATGGAATCCGAAAAGTCACCCCGGCGACGGGAACGGTCCCGGGCCGGCATTCCGCTCTTGCAAGGACCAGCGAAAGCGGGCCCGCAACAATGTTTGCCGTCGGGTTTATCCGTTGAACGGACTCGTAATAAAAAAAGCTCCGCTCTAGTGTCGATCCCGCCAGCTGCCATTCGTTGCATGGATAGCCGCGGGGTTTTGAGGACGTGCCATCGTCCGACGCCCGGCTCAGACAACCACCCAGGAGTATCACGATGCGATTTCTTTCCATGGTCAGGATCAACGAGAACAGCGGAATGCAGCCCAGCGAGAAGCTGATGCACGACATGGGCAAGCTGCTGGAAGAAGTGACAAAGGCCGGAGTCATGCTCGACACGGCGGGGCTGCGGCCAACGTCGGAAGGCGTGCGCTTGCGGCTTGCCCACGGAAAAATCAGTGTGGTGGATGGCCCCTTCACCGAGACGAAGGAAGTTGTGGGCGGTTACGCCATGATGGAGACCAAGACCATGGATGAAGCCATCCATTGGACCAAGCGCTTTCTCATGGTTCATGGTGAAGAATGGGACATCACCTGCGAAGTACGCCAGCTCGACGAGCACCGCTGAGCCGGTGTTCCGGTAACGTGCATCACGGGGTATCCCGTTGAGGGTAGAGCGGCTCTGCGCAGGAGTCGCTCCGCTCTTTCAGCCTGCTGTGATAAGTCGACAGACGACGTTTTACACAAACTGCGCAGGTATCAATCCGCGTAGTCGAGTTTCGGGTGCCAATCCTTACCACGCCCTTCGGGGGTGGCATCCAGGATGGTCCACAACGGCATCAGATCGGGTGCGCCGCGCGCATCCTGGCCGGGATCGGCAGAGTCGAAGCCCATCTCGCCGCTCCAGAAATGGCGGAGGGTGCCGTCGCGGCGGGTGAACACATTGAATGCCGCGTCGTCGCCGCCATCCTTGCCGATGCCGTGGTAGTCACGGCTATAGAGATCATTCGTATCTGAATACAGCTTGAGGTAACGCCAGCCCCGCTCCTTCTTGAAAGCGAGAAGGCGTTCGATCGGCGAACGCGCGACCACCGCCAGCGCCACGCGTTGCCCTACGTCCCGCGCTTCGCCATCCCACGCGCTGAGCAGTGAAGTGCACATCGGACAAGGGCGTTCACGCTTCGCGCCATACATGTAGCTGTAAACGACAAGCGTTTGCTTGTCGCCGAACAGACCGGCGAGATCGAGCGGCCCGTGTTCGCCCTCGAAACGGTAATCACCGGTCACTGCGCCACCGGGCGGCAGTGCGCGACGTTGTTCGGCGACGCACTCGATGTGACGGCGAAGTTCGATCTCTTCGGCGAACAACGCGTTGCGCGCACGACGGTAATCGTCGCTTTCGTTCGGAAAGCGCATGCGGTTGCGCTGTGCGAGTTCGGTGGCGGGAACGAGGGTCGGGCCTTGAGTCATGGTCGGTCTCTTGTCGATGGCTGGATCAATCGCGATCGGGTGCGCCGAGTGGGAAGAAGGAACGATAGGGCCGCGCCTCGTCAACGGCGCGAGCAAATGATGGGCGTGCCAGTAGTCGTTGCCGGTAGGCGATCACGTTCGGGAACGATGAGCCGATGCGGTGCGACCAGTCGGCATAGAACAGGAACGGTGCGGCGCCGCAATCGGCAAGGCTGAACTTGTCGCCGGCTGCCCATTCACGTGTGGCCATGACGTTGTCGAGCCAGCCGTAAGCGATGTCGAGCATTGCGCGCGCATCGGCAACGCCACGAGGGTCGTGCTCCGCTTCCTGTCGCATGCTGTCAGCAACGATCTTCTGCTGCGGCGTCGAAATGTAGTTGTCGAAGAAACGGTCCATGCTGCGAACCTCCATCGCGGCGCGGGCATCCCTTGGCAGCAGTGGCACGGTGCCGGGATGATGCAGGTCGAGATACTCGACGATGATGCTCGCCTCGGTAATCGTTCGACCCTCGTCCACCAGTACTGGAAAGCGCTTGAGTGGCCACAGCGTCGCGAATTCCTGCATGACCTGCGTGTTCTCGTTCGACAGCAGGCACCATTCGAACGGCACGTCGTTTTCGTAAAGTGCGACCAGCGCCTTCTGGCAGTAGGAGGAAAAAGGATGCGCGTATAACTTCAGGGTCATCGTGTGGCTCCGTCAAATGGCGTGAAGTGGTGGCAATGGCATGTCTATCCCAGGCGACGAATGATCGGCGTGAAAATCGACATCCCGTCGCGAAATACTTTCGTCGCTACGGTCCGCCATGCATAAAGGGCGTGCGTAATGGCGCTCTTACGATAATCTGCGCAGGCCTGTAGGGGGCATCTCGGCGTGCTGCAACAACCTCTATCCATCTGACAACGAAGGATCTTCATGCGTTCTCGCACATTCAGGATCACGATCGTCACGCTATTGGTTATGGTCATCGCCGCTGCGGTCGTCATCAATGCCATGGCTGGCAAGGCACTTGCCATCGCTACCAACTCGGTGAGCCGCTCGCTTTGTGATGCAGCTTTTCTGTCGCGCGTGGATCCCGATCGCATGTTTGCGCAGGAGCAATTGCCCAATATGCGCAGCGTCGGCTGGGCACTGCGCTACCACGTGGACCGCGAAAAGCAGGAGGTTCGCAGCTCCCTATTGGGTGCCTACGGCGCGCGTGCTGCTTATCGTGAAGGCCTGGGATGCGTGCTGGTGCATGGAGATTCGCCGTTATCCGAGCCGGCGGGTTTCAAGCCCCAACCGATCCCCAATGCCTTTGCTGAAGCCGTCGTGGAACCCACCGATCCGGCTCTGCGTGCGGCGCTCGATCGCGCGTTTGCCGAGCCCAATCCGGCGCAATTACGGCTGACCAAGGGCATCGTCGTGTTGCACGACGGCAAAATCATTGCAGAGCG
>Ga0302317_10002214_pt1 | contig 13485 bp, 14 predicted proteins | sample III_Palsa_N3_3_FD_200450 | JGI IMG/M metagenome (GOLD analysis project Ga0302317, IMG submission 200450) | Peat permafrost microbial communities from Stordalen Mire near Abisko, Sweden - III_Palsa_N3_3 | ecosystem: Environmental > Terrestrial > Soil > Palsa > Peat permafrost | place: Sweden...
CCATGCCGGTACCGCGCGCGCCGTAATCGCGGAACAGGCGCTCCAGCTTGTCCAGCAGGTTGGCGCCGGGACCGAAGTGGCTGAAATTCTCGCCGCGGATGCGCGCCTTCTCGACCAGGGCGCGCATCTGTTCGCGGTCGTAGGCGTGGAAGCTGTCGCCCTGGATGTAGGCGGCTTCCAGGTTGAGGCTGTCGAAAATGCGCTTGAACACCCGCCGCGCGGTGCTGGTGCCGGCGCCGGAGGAGCCGGTGACCGCGATGATGGGGTGTTCGACGGACATGAGGGCCTATTTGCGCCGGTATTCGAAGTCGGCGACTTCGTGCCCTAGGCGCAAGCCGCGCGCTTCGAAGCGGGTCAGCGGGCGGTCGGCCGGGCGCGGGATTACGCCGCCCTCGGCGGAGGCATTGGCGAACTGCGGCGCCGCGCTCATCACACCCAGCATGTGGCGGGCGTAGTCGGCCCAGTCGGTGGCCAGCCGCAGCCGGCCGCCGGAACGCAGGGCGCGCGCCAGCACCGCGGCGAAGGCGGGCTGGATCAGGCGCCGCTTCTGGTGGCGCTTCTTCGGCCAGGGATCGGGGAAGAAGATCACCACTTCGTCGACGGCACCCTCGGGCAGTCGTTCGCGCAGGATCTCCACCGCATCGGCGCAGAGCACGCGCAGATTGTTCAGGCCCAGCTTGTCGGCCTGTTGCAGCACGCGGCCGGCGCCGGGGCGATGCACCTCGATGCCGATGAAGTCGGTCTCGGGCCGCGCCTGGGCGCTGGCCAGCAGGTGGTCGCCGCTGCCGAAGCCGATCTCCACCGCCAGCGGCGCGCGGCGGCCGAAGATCGCGGCCGGATCGAGCTGGGCGCCGGCCGGATCGATGCCGTAACGCGGCCACAGCCGCTCCAGTGCTTCTTCCTGCGCCCCGGTGATGCGGCCCTCGCGGCGCACATAGCTGCGGATGTGCGGCATCGGCGCGCCCTCGGCGGGAGCGCCGGACTCGGCGGCATCGTGGCGGGCGGCTTCGCTCATCAAACGATGGTGCCGTCGAGCGGCGAGGACGCCGAGGCATAGCGCCGCCGCGGCATGCGCCCGGCGCGGAAGGCTTCGCGGCCGGCGATGATGGCGTGCTTCATGGCGCTGGCCATCAGGATCGGATCCCGGGCCTCGGCGATGGCGGTATTCATCAGCACGCCATCGCAGCCCAGTTCCATGGCGATGGCGGCGTCCGAGGCCGTGCCGACACCGGCGTCGACGATGATCGGCACCCGGGCGTTCTCGACGATGCTGAGGATGTTGTAGCGGTTCTGTACCCCCAGGCCGGAGCCGATCGGGGCGGCCAGCGGCATCACGGCGACACAGCCGATCTGCTCCAGGCGCTTGGCGATGACCGGATCGTCGCTGGTATAGACCATCACCTCGAATCCCTCCTTCACCAGTTGCTCGGCCGCAACCAGGGTGGCGGTGACATCGGGAAACAGGGTCTTGGCGTCAGCCAGCACCTCCAGCTTGACCAGCCGGTGATCATCCAGCAGTTCACGTGCCAGGCGGCAGGTGCGCACGGCCTCCTCGGCGGTATAGCAGCCGGCGGTGTTGGGCAGGATGGTGTAGCGGTCGGGCGGCAGCACTTCCAGCAGGTTGGGCTCGCCCGGGTTCTGGCCCAGGTTGATGCGGCGGATGGCCACGGTGACGATTTCGGCGCCGCCGGCCTCGACCGCGCGGCGGGTTTGCTCATGGTCCTTGTACTTGCCGGTGCCCACCAGGAGGCGCGAGGCGTAGGAACGGCCGGCGATCTTGAGGGCGTCCTGCAGCGGCTGGGTCGGTTCTGCTTTGCTCATGATGCATGTCCTTGGTTACTGGCGGCCGGGACGGCGGACGCCTGGAAATTGCGGCTCCGGCGACCCGCCGCTGTCGAGTATGCTCAAAACGCGGGCACTACCCGCTTCTCAGCCGCCGCCGATGGCCCGCACGATCTCGGCGCGGTCACCGCCGTTCAGACACACTTCCGGCCAGCGGCTGCGCGGCACGATGTCGCCGTTCAGCTCGATGGCAAGCCGCTGCCCGGCCAGCTGCAGACTCCCGATCAGTTCGGACAGGGTGATTCCCTCGGAGACGGCGGTAGTTTCGCCGTTGACGACAATCTGCATCACAGGGCCAGGAAGTGGTTGGTGGTGGGGTTGATGGCGGGGCTGATGGTGGAGCGGCTGTGCCTGTTCATTTTACTCTCTGGAGGCCTGGAAACACGACAGCGATGCAGGTGAACCAAAAATCCGGAACGGGCGGAAATCCAGGCGTTTCGCCGAAAAAAGGCCGTTCAGGTTGCCCCCCTCGACCCGGGCAGCGGCCGAATCTGGTGCCTGACGCCCGGCTATTGCATCGACCGCTTGCCCATCGTTTAAACTCTACGCAAGGACGTGCGGGTGTAGTTCAATGGTAGAACTGCAGCTTCCCAAGCTGCTAGCGTGGGTTCGATTCCCATCACCCGCTCCATTTCCCTTGCGACCCCTCCCGACCGGCTTCACCCCAAACTGGACCGCCGGGCCAATCCGGCGGGTCGCCCAAGCTGAACGGAACGGCATGTTCCCGCCCCCTTTGACCCCGCCGACGCAGGCGCCGGCGCAAAAATAGGCTTTCTCTTCCGTGTGTAATTTAGGCTACACTGGTCACAGAGAATTAGAGAGTCGGTACTCACGAATAAAAAGCCGTCGTTAGATACGGCCAGCTCCGCGGTACCGCGGAGTAGCGTGGATAGTGGAGTAGTACTCAGGGCCGGGTTCCTGAAGGTTGTCGCGGGGGCCTGGAATATCGGGACTCAATAAAGTAGGGAAGAAGTGCCAATGCGCATTCGTCTAACTCCTATCGCGGCTGCCGTACTCGCGATGTTTGCCACCGCCGCCACCGCCCAGGACAACACCAATGTCCGCACGCAGGTGGGACTGATCTCCAACGACTACATCGCGATCCTGCCCGGCTATGCCATTCCGGACAAAAAGCGCGGAACCCAGCGCAACGGGTTCACCACCTCGTTCATCTACGGCAACCAGTTCACCGATCACTTGTCGCTGGAAGGCCAGTTCCAGGGCTCGATCTTCGAAACCGGACGCGATCACGGCACCGATTTCTACCAGTGGGGCGGGTCGGTCGACCTCGCTTACAGCCTGTTCGACCGGCGCAAGGCGCTGATCACGCCGTTCGCGCTGATCGGCGTCGGCTCTGTTTATGATGACGTGTCCCCGCAAGCCAACAACGGCGCCGGCTTTCTCGGCGAAGCCGGCCTCGGCTTCGTCACCAAATCGCTCTACGACGGCGTCAAGCTGCGCGGCGAAGCCCGTTACAACCACGATTTCCTGCACGACGGCTACAACGACTACCGCGTGACCCTGGGTATCGAAATCCCGCTGGGCCGGGTCATCGAGCGCATCATCGAAGTGCCGGCGCCGCTGCCGCCGGTGATCGAGCCGGTGGTCCAGGAAGTGCCGCGCCCCTGGGTCGACAGCGACGGCGACGGCGTGGACGACGAGCACGACCTGTGCCCCAACACGCCCAAGGGCCTCAAGGTGGATGCGCACGGTTGCGTCATCCCCGGCCAGGTGATCGAGCTCAACGGCGTCACCTTCGACTTCAACAAGGCGCGCCTGACCACCAATGCGCAGACCATCCTTGACACCATCTCTCCGGCCTTCATCGGCCAGCCGTCACTGAGAGTCGAGATTGCCGGCCACACCGACAGCATCGGCAGCGCCGCCGCCAACCTCAAGCTGTCGCAGAGGCGCGCGGAAGCGGTGCGGGAATACCTGATCGGCAAGGGCGCCAAGCCGGAACAGTTGCAGGCCCGCGGTTATGGCAAGACCCAGCCGCTGATCAAGCCGGAAAGAACAGCGGACGACCGCGAGCGCAATCGCCGCGTCGAATTCCGCGTACTCGACAAGTAAATCAGCTAGCAGCCTCAGGGAGTACTCATCATGAACAGTACGATCAAGTTTGGAATAGTGTCGCGCGGCGCCGCGGCCTTGCTGGTCACCGCCGGGATGGCGCTGGCCGGCTGTTCGGCCAATGGCGGCACCAGCGGCACATCGTCGGGCGCGTCGTCAGGCACTTCGTCCTCATCGGGCACCTCGTCCTCGTCAGGCACCTCGTCCTCATCGGGCACTTCGTCCTCGTCGGGTACTTCGTCGTCCTCCGGCACTTCTTCGTCGAGCAGCAGCTCCTCGGGCAGTGGCAGCGGCTCCTCGAGCAGCAGCTCCTCGGGTAGCGGCAGCAGCAGCTCCTCGAGCAGCGGCAGCAGCTCCTCGGGCAGCAGCAGCGGCAGCACCACCGGCCCGACCGTAACCATCAGCGCCAGCCCGGCCTCCGTGGATACCGGCGGCACCATCACGCTGACCTGGTCCTCGAGCGACCCGACGGCCGTCTGCACCGCGTCGAGCACCGACAAGACCAGCACCTGGACCGGAACGCAGACCGCGTCCGGCACCACGCCGGTCACCGCCTCGTCCACCGCGGGCACTTACACCTACTCGCTGAGCTGCGTGGATTCGAGCGGCACCGGCACCGGCACCACTTCGGTCTCGGTCGGCCCGGTCCCGGCGCCCACCGTGAACCTCATCGTCACGCCTACGACCGTGCAGCCCGGCCAGATTGCCACCCTGGTGTGGTCGTCGACCAATGCCACCAGCTGCACCGCCACCGGCGGCGACGGCAAGGATGGCTGGTCGGGTGCGGAAGCCACTTCCGGCACCTTCAAAATCACCGCGCCGACGGTCACCGGGGACTACAGCTATATCCTGACCTGCACCGGACCGCAGAACCTGACCGGCGCCGGCACGGCGATTCTCACCGTGTCGACCAGCGCCACGCCGACGGTCACCCTCACCGCCACGCCTTCGACGGTCGCGGTGAATGCCTCGTCCACCCTGACCTGGAGCAGCACCAACGTCCAGAACTGCACCGCCAGCAGCACCAACCCGGACGGCAGCGCAGGCACCACGTTTAGCGGCGCCGAGGGGTTGTCCAGCCCACCGGCAGGGCTTACCGTCGGACCGTTTGCCACCGCCGGCGTGTACAACTACACCCTGGCCTGCGGCGGCACCGACGGTCTCGCCTCGGCTTCGGCCACGGTGGTGGTGGGCACGCCGCCCTCGCCGACTGTGACTCTCACGGTCAAGCCGACCTCGATCCAGCCGGGCCAGTCGGCGACCATCACCTGGACCTCGACCAATGCCACCTCCTGCACCGCCAGCGGTTCCTGGAGCGGCGGCGAGACCCTGACCGGCACCGCCAGCACCGGCACCCTGACCACGGCCGGGGCGTACTCCTACACCCTGACCTGCGAAGGGCCTTCGGGCAGCGCGGCGGCAAGCGGCCTGCTGACCGTGAGCGGCACCTCGGTGGTTGATGCCTGCGGCGTCGGCCAGCCCACGACCGCGCTGCTGGCCACCAGCTACGTGGCGACGCCCGCCTCGTCCGGCCTGTGCCTGCTGTGCTCGGTCGGCCAGCCGCAGAACGTCGTCACCCCGGGCGCTTCCGGTACGCTGCTGACCAAGCCCTTCTCGGTGTTGAACACCACGGTGGATCTCCTCGGCGCCGAATCGTTGCTGGTCGGGGCTTCGACCACCAACACGACGCCGACGGTATTCCCGGCCGGTCGCAAGGCTGGATTCATCGTCGCGGCACCGAACGAGGTGCTGACCGCCAACCTGATCACCGGCTTCACGGTCACCACCTTCCTGGCCGGCGTGCAGCAGGACAGCGCGCAGCTGGGCGGCACGGGTTCGTCCGGATTGCTGGGGCTGCTGAACCTCGACCTGCTGACGTTGCCGATCGGCAATGTTCCCGGCGGCTATGCCTTCCTGACCACCACCAAGCCGTTCGACTCGGTGCTGATCAGCAACGGCGGCCTGCTCTCGGTGATCGGACAGCTGGATGTGTACCAGGCCTGCATCACCAACCAGTAAGCTGATCTGAGTTCAAGCCCGGTTCGTCGCAAGACGAACCGGGCTTTTTTTGGTTCGCCGGATTGGGCGAGCCGGGAAGCGCCGTTCAGCCGGCGATAGCCTTGAGGCCGACTTCGATATTGCCGCGCGTGGCATTGGAGTACGGGCAGACCTGGTGCGCTTTCTCCACCAGCTTTTCAACTTCGGCCTGGCCGATGCCCTTGACGGTGACGGTAAGGTCCACCTTGAGGCCGAAGCCGCCTTCGGACAGCTGACCGATACCCACCGCGGCTTCCACCTTGATCTCGCCCACCGGCAGCTTCATCTGCTTGGCGACGAAGTCGGTGGCGCCGCCGAAGCAGGCGGCATAGCCGGCGCCGAAGAGGTCTTCCGGCGTGGTGGTGCCGGGCTTGCCCGGGCCGCCCATGGCCTTGGGCACCGACAGGTCGACCGCGACGATGCCGTCCGACGAGGCGGTATGGCCATTGCGGCCGCCGATGGCGGTGGCATGGGCGGTATACAGGACTTTCAGGGACATGGCGCTCCTCCGGGTTGAATTGTGTGGGGGAGACTGCGCCCGGGCCGGATGGTTGCGCAAGCGGCGGGGAGCCCAGATGTGGTTGGGGTGAGCGCAGCGAACCCCAACATTGCGTAACCTGAGCCGAAAACGTTGGGGTTCGCTGCGCTCACCCCCAACAAACTACATCAGGCTTCGCCTGTGTCCTCGTCGCCGTCCTCGCCCGGATCGGGCAGCGCCTGGTTGCGCAGGGCGTCCGGCAGCTGCTTGGAGGCCTTCGCCCCCATCTTTTTCAGCATTTCGATCTTGCGCACCACGTTGCCCGGGCCTTCCAGCAGCTTGCCGCGCGCGTCGGCGTAGGCCTTGCCTGCCGCATTCAGCGCGTTGCCGAGCTTGCTCAGATCCTGCTCGAAGCCGACGAACTTGTCGTACAGGCGCCCGGCTTCCTCGGCGATCCGCTGCGCATTGCGGCCCTGGCGCTCGACCTTCCACAGATTGTTGACGGTGCGCAGGGTCGGCAACAGGGTGGAGGGACAGACCAGGCCAATGTTCTGCGTCAGCGCCTCCTCGTACAGCCCCGGGGCGGCGCGCACCGCGTCGATGTAGGCCGCCTCGTTGGGCACGAACATCAGCACGAAATCGAGCGAGCGGATGCCTTCCAGCGACTCGTAGCCCTTGGCGCCGAGCTCGCGGATGTGGCTGCGCAGCGAGGCCACGTGCGCCGCCAGCGCGAGCTCGCGCGCGGCCTCGTCCACCGCCTCGCTGAACCGCGCATAGGCGCTGAGCGAGGCCTTGGCGTCGATGATGATGTCGCGCTCGCCCGGCAGGTGCACCACCACGTCCGGCCGGTAGCGCTGGCCGGCTTCGTCGCGGGTGGCGAACTGCGTTTCGTATTCGCGGCCCTTCTCCAGGCCGGATAATTCCAGGATCCGCTCCAGCACCAGCTCGCCCCAGGCGCCCTGGGTGCGGGCCTGGCCGCGCAGGGCCCCGGCCAGGTTGTTGGCCTCGGCCGAAACCTGCTGGTTGAGCCGCGCCAGCTGCGCGATCTGCTCCTTCAACGCCACCCGGTCGCGCGTTTCCAGTTCGTAGGACTGCTTCACCTGGAGTTCGAAGCCGGCGATCTTTTCGCGCAGCGGCTTGAGGATCTGCTCGATGTTGAGCTGGTTCTGCTCGGTGAAGCGGCGCGACTTGTCTTCGAGGATTTCCTGCGACAGCTGCTTGAAGCGCAGCGTCATCTCCTCCCCGGTCTGCTGCAGCAGCTTGAGCTTGTCGGCGGCTGCTTCGCGCTCCTTGTCCAGGGTGATGCGCAGCACCGCGCCTTCCGATTGCGCCGCCGCCAGCTGGGCGCGCAGCTGCTCGCCGGCATTGCGCGCCACGCTCAGCTCCTGTTCGCGAATGGCCGCCGCCTGCGTCTGCGCCGCCGCACCCGCTTCGGCGGCGGCGGCAGTGGCGCGATGGCGCTCGGTGGCCGCGCGCCCCGCCAGCCAGGCGAGTAGCGCGCCAAGGACGGCGGCCAGGACGGCGATGAGCAGCGTGGAAGGAGTCATGCGCCGATTTTACGAACTTATTGCTGCTGCGTAAGCGACGTCGCGGGCCCCCTCATGCTTCAGCCCACAGTCAGCAGCTCTTCGTAGAAACCGCCGATACCGCGCGCCCGATCAACGAAGTGGATTTCCAAAATCCAGTGGCGCTCGCGGCCTAGAGGATCGAGCCCGCGCATCGGCGTGTGGTTGCCGGCGTCGGCCCAGGCCACCGCCTTGTCCACCGGCAGGGACTTGTGCGGAAACTCGCCGATCATGTGGGCGGCTAGCTGCCCCCCGAACTCCCAGCCGGCCCGCTCCGCCAGTTGCCGGACGTAGGCGTAGAACTCGCTGCCGGTGATCTGCGGGTGTTCCTGAAAATATTTCTTGCCCGCGGCGAAGGCGGCGGCGACGTCGTCGCGCAGCCGCAGCTTGTGCGGGTCGGAGCCGAGCACGTAGGTGCGGCCGAAATCCGCCTCCCAGGCTTCAAACACCGGGCCGAGGTCGATGAACAGGATGTCGTCCTCGCCCAGGGTCAGGTCCGGCGGGTTTTCATCGTAGGGCGCCAGGGTATTGGGGCCGGCGCGCACGATGCGCTTGTGCCAGTTCTGCTCGATGCCGAATTCGCGCCGCCCCAGTTCGGCGATGTCCCGCGTCAGCTGCGTCTCGCTGATGCCGGGGCGGATCAGGCTCTGCTCGATGCGGTCAAAAAATGCGGCGGCTTTGTGCTGCGCGTCAGCCAGTGCGGCAACACGTTGGGCTTCGGAATGCATGGGAAGGTAGGGCGGGCTAAGGGTCCGGGCGGAATTTAACCCGAAACGCGCCCAGGGGGTCAGCCGTGGAGGGCCCTGCCAGGCTTGGCTAGGCTGCCTTCTTGCGGGCGAAGCTGAGCAGGAATTCCATCTGGTCCGCCATGATGCGGCGGTTGCTCAGGATCAGGTACTCGGCCAGGTTCGGCGTGTACGGCACCGCCAGCAGCTTCATGCCGGCTTCTTCCGGGGTGCGGTCGTCCTTGCGCTGGTTGCAGTGGCGGCAGGCGGTGACGCAGTTCTCCCAGGCGCTGGAGCCGCCGCGCGAGGCCGGCACGACATGATCGCGGGTCAGCAGCGTGGGCGAGAACTGGCGGCCGCAATACATGCACAGGTTGCGGTCGCGCTGGAACAGGGTGCGGTTGGTCAGCAGGGGGGCGCCGCCGTCGAAGCGGTGCGAACGGTCGGCCACCGCGATGATCGAGCCGATGCGCAGCTCGGAAACGCGGCCGGTGCGGGCGCAGGTGCCGCCGTGAATGACAAAACGCTCCTCACCCGCTTCCCAGCACACACGCTTGCGGGCGTAGAGAGTGGCGGCCGTCTGCCAGCGAATCCAAGCAACCGGCATGCCGCCTTTATCAAGCTTGAGGATCGATGGAATCATCGTGAGCCTAACTCTAGCGTAAAACCTGCCTTTTGTGTTTCAAATGTGATAGTTGCAGAGAAATGCGCAGGTTTAATGACAAAACCGGCCCAAATTGGGGCGCCGGAACGCCATTCGGCGGCCCGGTCTAAACTGATATGCGGCTCCGGAACCCTTGGCGATACCCAATGGTCCCTGCTCTCCCCCACCCTTATATATTCCCAAATTCCCATGCGTATCCTCCATACCATGCTGCGCGTCGGCGATCTCGACCGTTCCATCGGCTTTTACACCCAGGTGCTGGGCATGAAGCTGTTGTCCCGCAAGGACTATCCGGAAGGCAAGTTCACCCTGGCCTTTGTCGGCTTCGACGAGCGCCGGGATGGGGTACAGGTCGGCGATGCCGAGATCGAACTGACCCATAACTGGGGCGTCGACCATTACGAGTTGGGCAATGCCTACGGCCATATCGCGCTGCAGGTGGACGATGCCTACCAGGCCTGCGCACTGGCCAAGCAGCGCGGCGGCAAGGTCACCCGCGAAGCCGGCCCGATGAAGCACGGCACCACCGTGATCGCCTTCGTCGAGGACCCGGACGGCTACAAGATCGAATTCATTCAGAAGAAGACTAGTGGTTAGTGATTAGTGGCCAGTGATTAGTAAAAACCCGGAGCCGTGTGCCCCGTAGCCATGTGGTGTTACTAACCACTAATCACTAACCACCAATCACTGTCTTCCCACTCGCCGCAGACCCGCAGAATCTGCCAAGATCACCCCCATGGGGGCCCAGACAGCGACAAACGCAGCGGACGCGCCTATCGCACCCCGCTGGACACTGCGGACGGAATCCGGCGCGGTGGAACTTGCGCTGGCCGGCGACTGGACCCTGTACAGCGGCCTCAGCGGCATCCCCGAAGCGGCGGCGGCGCAGATCGAGCTGTCGGCCGGACAAAGCCTGCGCATCGATACCAGCGGCGTGACGCACTGGGACAGCACCCTCCCCGCCTTCCTGCTGGCCCTGGCGGAGTATTGCCGCGGCCAGGGTTGGACGCTTGACGCCGGGCGCCTGCCGCTGGGGCTGCGCACCGTGCTGAAGATGGCGGACGAGCTGTCGCCGCCGGCCTCCTCGCGCGCGCCGCGGCCGGTGCCGCTGCTGCGCCGGGTGGGCCAGCGCACCCTGCAATATTCGGCCAAGGCCGGCGAGACGGTGAGCCTGTTCGGCGAGGTGATCATCGCCATCGGCCAGCTGCTGCGCGGCAAGGCCACTTTTTACCGCGCCGATGCCTGGGCGGTGCTGCAGGCCTGCGGCGCCGACGCACTGCCCATCGTCGGCCTGGTCAACCTGCTGGTGGGCGCGATCATCGCCTTCGTCGGCTCGGTGCAGCTGCTGCAGTTCGGTGCGGGCGAGCTGCTGGCGGACGGCGTGGCCATCGCCACGGTACGCGAGATGGCGGCGGTGATCACGGCGGTGGTACTGTCCGGCCGTACCGGCGCGGCCTTCGCCGCGCAGATCGCCACCATGCAGGGCAACGAGGAGATCGACGCGCTGCGCGTGATGGGCGTGCCTGCGGTGGAATTCCTGGTGCTGCCGCGGGTGCTGGCGCTGGCGGCGATGGCGCCGCTGCTTTATCTGTATGCCTGCGCCATGGGCATGCTCGGCGGCTTCCTGGTCGGCACCGGCATGCTCGACCTGTCGCTGGCCTCCTACATGGAGCGCACCGTCAACGCGCTCAACTGGCATCACTTCATCATCGGCATTTCGAAAAGCTTGGTGTTCGGCGCCCTGGTGGCGCTGGCCGGCTGCTATTACGGCCTGCGCGCCGGGCGCAATGCGGCGGCGGTGGGCGAGGCCACCACCTCCGCCGTGGTCGCCGGCATTGTCGGCGTGATCGTGGTCGATGCCATCTTCGCGGTGTGCGCCAATGCCCTCGGGATCTAAGCCAGCGATGGATGTGATGTGCCAGGTGCAGAACCTGTGCATGTCGTTCGACCGCCGCCTGATCCAGACCGGCATCACCTTCGATGTGCGGCGCGGCGAGATCTTCACCATCATGGGCGGCAGCGGCTGCGGCAAGAGCACCCTGCTGCGCCACATGATCGGCCTGCTGCAGCCGCGCATCGGCAAAATCCGCTACGGCGCGCAGGACTACTGGAGCTGCTCGCCGCAGCAGCAGGACGAGATCCGCCGTCGCTTCGGCGTGCTGTTCCAGGGCAGCGCCCTGTTCAGCGCCATGACCCTGTTCGAGAACGTGGCGCTGCCGCTGCAGCTCTATACCGAGGCCAACGCGGTGGAGACACGCGCCCTGGTGCGCTACAAGCTGGGCCTGGTGGGGCTGCGCGGCTACGAGGAGTTCTACCCGTCCGAGATCAGCGGCGGCATGCGCAAGCGCGCCGGCCTGGCGCGCGCGCTGGCACTGGATCCGGAGATGCTGTTTCTGGACGAGCCTTCGGCCGGCCTCGATCCGATCAGCTCGCGCCGGCTCGACGACCTGATCCTGCAGCTGCGCGACGGCACCGGCGCCAGCATCGTGGTGGTCAGCCACGAGCTGGCCAGCCTGTTCGCCATCGGCGACAACGGCATCTTCCTCGACGCCGACAGCAAGCGCCCGATCGCGCACGGCTCGCCCAAGGAGATGCTGGCGCATTGCGAGCATCCGACGGTGCAGGCCTTCCTGCGCCGCGAACCGGTGAAGGATGCCGGCACGCACGACACGGTGGTAAGGGAAGAGCCATGAGGGCGCATCGATGAGGACACGGTTATGAAAAAGGCCAATCCCGCACTGATCGGCGGCTTCGTCCTCGGCGCCCTGCTGCTGGCGGCGGTGGCGGTGCTCGCCGTCGGCGGCAACCAGCTTTTCGAGCGCAAGCAGCATGCGGTGATCTACTTCAACGGCGCCGTCACCGGCCTGTCGGTCGGCGCGCCGGTGAACTTCCGCGGCGTGCGCGTCGGCCAGGTCACCGACATCAAGGTGCAGTTCGACGCCAACAACCTGTCGGCGCGCATCCCCGTCTATATCACCCTCAATCCGCGCAAGGTGCGCATGCTCGGCGACAAGAAGCTGACCGTGGCCGATGTGCCTTTCGAGAAGTTCATCGAGAAGGGGATGCGCGCACAGCTGGCGATCCAGAGCCTGGTCACCGGCCAGCTCGACATCGAGCTGGACTTCCAGCCCGACACTCCGGCGGTGTTCGTCAGCGAGGATCCCGACGCCAACGAGATCCCGGCGATGCGCTCGGACTTCGATACTTTCCGCGACCAGCTGTCGCAGCTGCCGCTGCGGCAGATCAGCGACGAGCTGCGCGAAACCTTGCAGGCGGTGAAGCAGCTGGCCGTCACTGCCAACACCGAGCTGAGCACCACCGCCGGCTCCGCCCGGCAGACCGCCGACGCGCTGACCAAGGCCATCACGCAACTGCAGGGGGACACCGCGCGCACCCTGGCCTCGGTACAGAAACTCAGCGACCACGTCGACGGCGCCGTGACCACGCTATCGCCACAGCTCAGCGACACCCTGCTGACCGCGCAGAAGGCGCTGAAGGATGCCGACACCACCCTGGCCCATACCTCCGAGCTGACCGCGCCGGGCGCGCCGATGCGCGCCGACCTGGAGCAGGCGTTGCGCAACCTCGCCGTGGCCTCTGAAGCGCTGCGCAACTTCTCGGAAACCATCGACCGCAATCCGCAGGCCTTGATCACCGGAGTGCAGAAGCAATGAACGCAGGAGTCATCGCAGCCGCAGGCTGCCTACCGACGTCCCTCGCCCGCGCAGCGGGAGAGGGGGGGACCGCCGGCGGAGCCGGTGGTGGTGTGAGGGGCGCCGCGAATCGGCACCCTCTGCATCATCTGCGCAACAGAGTCTGCCTCGCCGTACTGACGCTGCTCGCCGGCTGCTCGGCCGGGCCGCCGCCGCGGATGATCCTGCTCAGCAACGACGTGGCCCTGCCGCCGGCAACGCAGCAGATGCAGCGCCCGGTGCTGGTGGTGCGTACCGTGTCCATGCCGGAATACCTGGACCGCCGCGCCATCATCTACCGCAGTTCCGACGCCGAGCTGAAGCGCTTCCCCGACGTGGTCTGGGCCGAGCGCCCGGGTGAAAGCGTGACGCGCTGGGTGGCGCTGCAACTGGCCGCCGAGCTGCCGGG